>ERZ773138.11-NODE-11-length-192035-cov-9.751771_pt1 | contig 192035 bp, 190 predicted proteins | sample MGYA00511114_ERZ773138 | MGnify/ENA primary metagenome ERZ773138 (study PRJEB29015, sample SAMEA2737805) | human gut metagenome | biome: human gut; feature: human-associated habitat; material: faeces | place: China | collected 2012 ...
CCCACGTATCTAGCTTGGAAGGCTAGTGTTCTACCATTGAACTACACCCGCATAATTATTAAGTTGTAAAGTCGGGGTGACAGGATTCGAACCTGCGACCTCTTGATCCCAAATCAAGCGCTCTAGCCAAGCTGAGCCACACCCCGGAACAAAGTGTTTGTCGTTTTTTATGTTCGCCATATCTCTGACGCAAGACATATTATACATAAACACCCTCTTGATGTCAACAATAAATTTTATTTTTTTTTATATTTTTTTTGACAGAGCGGATTTCATAAGGTTTTAAGCCGCTTCCCGGTATTCATTTTTTTGAATATTATATATGGATTGATGATAATCTCATATAATTTAGCATTAATTTAAAGTTTTCGAGGTCTGGCAGGTATGTATCTGTTGCGTATAGATCTTTTAAAAAATCGGATAAAAATTGAATCGGGTAACAAGCTGTGCTATAGTAAGGGCTGCGACAGTTTAATTAAGAAAAGAGAGAATGGAATGAGTGATTTTTTATTTAGTATAAATGCGACAGTGCCGATCTTTCTGGTGATCCTGTTGGGGTGGTTTCTGAAACGGATTGGGCTGATCAATGATGAATTTGCAAATATAGCAAATAAATATGTGTTTAAGGTATCCCTTCCGGTGCTTTTGTTCCGGGATATCGCAACAACCTCGGTATTAAAAGACGTAAATATGAAATTTGTGGCGTTTTGCTTCTTCGGAACTTTTATTATGTTTGCATGTGCATGGTGCTTTGCAAAGATATATTGCCGGGATAAGACGATGGTCGGAGCGTTTGCGCAGGCATCGGCAAGAGGCAGCGCGGCGGTGCTTGGAATTGCCTTTGTAGAAAATATCTGTGGAAGCTCAGGGATGGCTCCGCTTATGATCGTTGCGGCGGTACCATTGTTCAATATCCTGTCTGTTATTATGCTGACCTTTGGGGGCAGAGATAATATCCATGGTTCAGACGGAATTAAAACGGCATGCATTAATATTTTAAAGAATCCGATCATAATCGGTATCGTACTCGGAGTTCCGTTTTCATTATTTAATATTACGATTCCGGCGATCCCGATGAAGACGATCAATTATATAGCACAGACGGCGACTCCGATCGCATTGATCGCCATAGGAGCTGGTTTTAATACAAAAGCGGCACTGGAGAAAATGAAGCCGGCGGTTACAGCAGCTCTTATGAAGCTGGTTGTATTTCCTTTGATCTATATGCCGATTGCGATCAAGCTTGGGTTTGCACCGAGTGAGTTGGCAGCAATATTGATCATGACAGGCTCACCATCCACGGTAACCTGTTATATTATGGCTAAGAATATGAATAATGATGAAGTCCTGTCATCAAATGCAATCGTGCTGACAACCCTGTTTTCATCGATCACAATAACGGCATGGGTATATGTCCTTCGCGTTATGGGATGTATATGACAGAAGCAATAATAGAAATCCTTGATTAAACAGAACTGGGATTAAATAAGAAGTAATGAATACAGAGAGTAAATAGATCAGGATAATATAGAAAATTAAAATACAGAGAATGGAGAAAGAAGATGAAAAATATAGTTTTGATCGGAATGCCGGGATGTGGAAAGAGTACGATAGGTGTGGTACTCGCCAAGGTTCTTGGATTTGATTTTGTAGATGCAGATGTATTGATCCAGAAGAAGCATGGTAAGCTACTTCGTGAGTTGATAGCGGAATACGGAGATGATGGGTTCCTTCAGATAGAAAATGATGTAAACAAAGAAATTGACTTAAAGAATACGGTTATTGCAACCGGAGGAAGTGTCGTATACTGTGATGAAGCCATGCAGCATTATGTAAAAAATGATATTGTAGTATATATCGAGCTTCCATATGAAGTGATCGCTTCCAGACTGGAAAATGTAAAACGACGTGGCGTAGTGTTAAAGGATGGTCAGACTTTAAAGGATCTTTATAAAGAGAGAATCTTATTGTATGAAAAATATGCACAGATCACGGTAAAAGCCGAGGGGCTTTCCGTAGAAGAACTAATGGATACGATTGCAGAAAAAGTGTTGGCATATGAGAGCACACATTAATGTGAAGAACAAGCGCAAACAGCATAGATCCAAAGTAATGGTATGAATTTGGAAATATGCAGCGGGCTTATGAGGTACTAAAAACAGATTGGAAAAACGACTTCTGAACAGCAGAATGAAATATTTGGCGAAAGCTGAAAAAATATCTGCACGGAAGTCGTTTTTTATATTGACGAAAATGGATGTATCCAATATAATCTATTCTGTAGTTTAAAACGTAGAACTTTAAAGTTGCTTGACTTCAACGCAATAAAGTGAAATGAGCCGGATTATGTCAGAATTCGAAAATCAGAAATTATAAGATGCGCTATTGTTGGTGGAAAGTTGGCTGTAAAATTCTGCGAATACAAAAATGAGAAGTGACGGGAGGTCGACATGGTTATTAAAGTGATTATGCTTGTTGTATTCTTTGGCATAATGATCGGTGTAGGATTTTATGCAAGAAAACAGGCCACAGATGTGAACGGATTTGTACTGGGAGGAAGAAGCGTAGGCCCGTGGCTTACAGCATTTGCATATGGTACATCCTATTTTTCGGCAGTTATTTTTATTGGATATGCAGGACAGTTTGGATGGAAATACGGAATTGCATCCACATGGATCGGTATTGGAAATGCGATCCTTGGATCACTGCTTGCATGGGTAGTGCTTGGCAGAAGAACCAGACTGATCACGCAGAAGCTGGATTCCAGAACAATGCCGGAATTCTTTGAGAGAAGATATAACAGCAAATCCATGAAGATCATTTCTTCCTGGATCATATTCATATTCTTGATCCCATATACGGCTTCATTGTATAATGGTCTTTCCAGATTGTTTGGAATGGCATTCGACATTGATTACAAGATCTGTGTTGTTGCTATGGCAGTTCTTACCGGTATCTATGTAATCGTTGGCGGATATATGGCGACAGCGATCAATGACTTTATTCAGGGACTGATCATGCTGGTTGGTATAGTGGCAGTTATCTATGCAGTATTAAACGAGAGAGGCGGTCTTACAGGTGCGTTAGACAAGCTGGCTCGTGTAAATGATCCGGCGGTTTCGGATACACCGGGTGTATTTGCATCCTTCCTTGGACCGGATATCTTCAATCTGATATGTGTTGTCATATTAACCTCACTTGGAACATGGGGACTTCCTCAGATGATCCAGAAATTCTATGCGATCAAAGATGAGAAGTCAATTAAGACAGGAACGATCGTATCTACTTTATTTGCTACGATCGTAGCCGGAGGATGTTATTTCCTTGGTGGTTTTGGACGACTGACTGAGACGGATGTAGCAACAGAAGGATTTGATGCGATCATTCCGCACCTGCTTGAGAATCTTCCGGAAGTATTGATGGGACTGGTGGTTATCCTTGTATTGTCTGCTTCGATGTCTACCTTATCTTCATTGGTTCTGACCTCAAGCTCCACACTTACGATCGACTTTATCAAAGCATCGATCGCACCGAAAATGTCAGAGAAGAAGCAGGTTCTTACAATGCGGATCATGTTGGTAGTATTTATCGCATTATCAGCGGTCATTGCAGTCATTCAGTATTCCAGCAAAGTGGCATTTATCGCACAGCTTATGGGTATCTCATGGGGTGCGATCGCAGGTGCCTGTCTGGCTCCGTTTTTATATGGTCTGTACTGGAAACGTACGACAGTGGCAGCCTGCCTTGTAAGTTTTATCTGGGGCGTTGGTATCATGACACTGAACTTTATCAGTAATACATGGCAGTTATTTAGTTTTCCACAGGCATTACAGTCACCTGTAAACTGTGGTGCAGCAGCGATGATCGGTGGATTGATCCTTGTTCCGGTCGTCAGTCTGATCACAAAGAAACCGGATCAGGAGCGCGTAGAGGAGATCTTCTCCTGTTATGAAGCGACAGTAACCGTACCTCAGAAGGAAGCATTGGACTAATATTATTCAAAAAATATACATAATATGTATAAAGCCGACAGACAGAAAAACATTCTGTCCTGCCGGCTTTAACATTTGTGTGAAATGCGTAAAAATGTGTTTGTACAGGAGCTTTTTGAATGTAAAATCAGTTTTCAAAACAGAAAGAAAGTATACGGACATATTAAAAATAGAATGGAAAAATAAATATCAAAATAATTTTTTGCATATTTATTAATTAATGCTTGAATATTATGCATAATAACTGTATAATCATGGAAGATTATACGAACTGTATTTTCCTATGAAAGCGGTTGACGGAAGAAAATGCAGAGAGTAAGATAAATGAATGTGTAGAAATACAAATAGGACGATGGCTGTAACGGAAAATGACCGGTCGCAGCAGATTGGAGTAAGATATGATAAAAGCAGGAATTATTGGTTCAACCGGATATGCCGGTCAGGAAATAGTAAGAATTCTTCTTGGACATAAGGATGTGGAAATAGTCTGGTATGGTTCCAGAAGTTTTATAGATAAGAAATATTACGAAGTATTTGGAAACATGTTTCAGATCGTGGATGCAACCTGTCTGGGCGAGAACATGGATGAACTGGCTGAGAAAGTGGATGTTATTTTCACTGCAACCCCACAGGGCTTATGTTCTTCTCTTGTAAATGAGGATATCTTATCAAAGGTTAAGATCATTGATCTGAGTGCGGATTTCAGAATTAAGGATGTTGCTACTTACGAGAAGTGGTACAAGATCGAGCATAAGAGTCCGGAATTTATCGATGAGGCCGTATATGGTCTGTGTGAGATCAACAGAGATAAGGTAAAGGGATGCAGACTTCTGGCAAATCCGGGCTGTTATACAACCTGCTCCATTCTTTCCTTATATCCGCTTGTAAAAGAGAAGCTGATCGATCCAAATACGATCATTGTAGATGCTAAGTCCGGTACATCAGGAGCAGGACGAGGAGCAAAGATCCCGAACCTGTTCTGTGAGGTAAATGAAAGTATTAAGGCATATGGAGTAACGACTCATCGCCATACACCGGAGATCGAAGAACAGCTTGGATATGCATACGGCAGTCCGATCATGATTAATTTCACACCACATCTGGTTCCGATGAATCGTGGTATTCTGGTTACGGCATATGCTTCATTAAAAGAAAAGGTAGATTACGATACTGTTCGTGCTGCATATGACAAATATTATGCAAACGAGAGATTTGTCCGTGTTCTTGACAAGGATGTATGTCCGGAGACACGTTGGGTAGAGGGCAGCAATTATGTAGATGTCAACTTTAAGATTGATGAAAGAACCGGACGTATCATTGCAATGGGAGCACTTGATAATCTGGTAAAGGGAGCAGCCGGTCAGGCAGTTCAGAATATGAATATTATGTTTGGACTTCCGGAAGAAGAAGGACTGCTGATGGCTCCGGTATTCCCATAAAGAGTAACGGCATCGGATATCGTGGAAGAACAGATGATATAAGGCGGTGATCGGTATGGAGATCATTTCCGGCGGAGTGACAGCTCCAATCGGATTTCTGGCAGCAGGTATGCACGCCGGAGTAAGAAAAAATAAAAAGAAAAAAGACATGGCATTGCTAGTCAGCAAGTGTCCGGCGAAGACAGCTGGAGTATTTACACAGAATGTAGTCAAGGCTGCACCTGTTATGTGGGACAAAGCATTATGTGACGATATCGGCTTATGTCAGGCACTGGTTGTAAACAGTGGAGTGGCAAATGCATGTACCGGAGAAGCAGGAGATGTTGATGTGGCGCATATGGCAGAGCTTGCGGCAGCAGAACTTCAGGTACCGGCTGATCAGATTGCGGTTGCTTCGACCGGAGTAATAGGTATAAGGCTTCCGATGGAGACGATCGCGCATGGAATCCGCGAACTTTCAGGGATGCTTTCCGATGATTTGGAAAGTGGAAGTCATGCGGCGGAAGCCATTATGACGACCGATGTATATAAGAAAGAGATCGCGGTAAAGCTGCAGATCAAAGGGAAGACAGTTACCGTCGGAGGCATGTGCAAAGGTTCCGGTATGATCAATCCGAATCTTGGAACGGTGCTTGGATTCCTGACAACGGATCTGAATATCAGTCAGGAGTTATTGCAGAAAACACTGAGAAATGATGTCATAGACACTTATAATATGTTATCTGTCGATGGGGATACTTCAACGAATGACACCGTTATGATATTTGCAAATGGCATGGCAGGAAATGATGAGCTGCTTGAAACGGATGCGGACTATCCGGCATTTGCGGAGGCACTTCGATATATCAATACCTACTTCGTGAAGCTGATCGCAGCGGACGGAGAGGGAACGACGAGGATGTTTCAGGTACAGGTAGCAGGGGCGGAATCCAAGGAGGGCGCAAGAAAGCTTGCAAAATCCGTGGTGACATCAAACCTTGTAAAATGCGCCGTATACGGTTCGGATGCGAACTGGGGACGTCTGGTGTGCGCGATGGGACAGAGCGGGATCGCTTTTGATCCATATAAGGTAGATATTATAATATCCAGTGAGGCCGGTTCCTTAAAAATAGTTGAAAACGGGGTCTGTACCGATTATGATGAAGAAAGAGCGACGGAGATCCTGTCGCCGGATCAGGTATGTTTTCATGCGGATATGCATGCTGGTACAGAGACAGCTTCCGCGTGGGGCTGTGACCTTACATATGAATATATCAAGATAAATGCAGAGTATAGAAAGTGAGGAAGTAAATAAGATGGTAAAGGGAGATTATACAGTAGATCAGGTAATATCAAAAGCACAGACACTGATCGAGGCTTTGCCTTATATCAAGAAATTTCAGGGGAAAACAATTGTTGTAAAATATGGCGGAAGTGCTATGTTGGATGAGAATCTGAAATATAATGTGATTGAAGATGTTGCATTATTAAAGCTGGTTGGACTGAAACCGGTTATCGTGCATGGTGGCGGTAAGGAGATCAGCAAATGGGTAGAGAAGATTGGAAAAGAACCTGAATTTATCAATGGACTTCGTGTAACAGACGGGGAGACAATGGAGATTGCCGAGATGGTATTATCCAAGGTAAATAAGAGTCTTGTCAGCATGATGCAGAAGGTTGGTTTAAAGGCTGTGGGTATCAGTGGAAAGGATGGTGGACTGTTTACCGTTAAGAAGCGTCTGCCGGGTGGAAAAGATATCGGTTATGTAGGCGAGATCACAAAGGTTGATACAGAGGTGATCGATGCACTGGTCGATCAGGATTTTATACCTGTTATCGCCCCTATCGGTGTCAGTGAAGAATATGAGGATTATAATATTAATGCTGATGATGCTGCATGTGCTGTTGCAACAGCATTAAAGGCAGAAAAGCTGGTATTCTTAACAGATATTGAAGGTGTATTTATCGATCCGACAGATAAGTCTACCCTGATCTCAGAAATGGATATCCATGAGGCAAAGGATATCATTGAGAAAGGTGTTGTCGGCGGTGGTATGCTTCCAAAGCTTAATAACTGTATCACAGCCATGGAAAATGGTGTATCAAGAGTTCATATTTTGGATGGTCGCCTGAAGCATTGCCTGCTTCTTGAGTTCTTTACTCAGAAGGGTATCGGTACTGCAATCTTAAAAGAGCCTCTATTCTAAATGATAATTTTAGTAATACAAAAAAAATAAAAAAGAAAAAGATCGGAACTGTGTGGTAATAATGAGAAAAACCAGGAACTACAGTTCCGGTCTTTTTTCTATTTTACTATTGTAAAAGGAAAAGAAGTTCGTTAAAATGGAAATGTGTATGGTCATATCGGCATATACAGGAGGTTATGCAGATATGATGAAGAAAAAAAGAAGAAATGCCGGCTGTGTTTTATTCAGGGTAGTAGCCGGATTTATGATTATTTTCATGCTGTCGGGCTGTGGAAATGATCACGTTTCCTATGAACCTGCAGATGTGACAGATGATGCAGATGCACAGGTGACAGAGCAGCAGACAGATGAAAGTTCGGCAACATCGGAAAATACAGGATATGTATATGTCTATGTGTGCGGTGCTGTTAGGCAGGAAGGGGTATACCGGCTGCCGGAAGGCTCCAGGATCAATGATGCACTGATTCTTGCGGGTGGACTGACTGAGGATGCTGCTTCAGGTGTTTTGAATCTGGCAGAGTCGGTTCAGGATGGACAGAAGCTTTATTTTCCAACGAAGGATGAAATGGAGAATCAGCAAGGTGTTCCGGTAGACGGAACATATACGGATGGTCAGGCGAACAATAGTGAACAGTCACAGAAAATAGATATCAATACGGCTGATAAAGAACAGTTGATGACACTTTCCGGTATCGGAGAGGCGAAGGCAGAATCCATCATCCGATATAGGGCGGAGCATGGAAATTTTGCACAGATTGAAGATATTACAAATGTAGACGGGATTGGCGAGAGCCTTTTTCAGAAGATAAAAGAATATATATATGTTAAATAAAGATATAGGGGTGTAATCGTATGAAAAAAGTACTGGTTGTAGATGACGAAAAATTGATTGTCAAGGGATTGAAATTCAGTCTGGAACAGGATGATATGGAAGTCGATGTCGCCTACGATGGTGGAGAGGCATTTGAAAAAATAAAGAACAATTCATATGATATCGTTCTTCTTGACATTATGATACCGGTATATACAGGAATAGAAGTCTGCCAGATGGTGCGTGAGTTTTCCAATGTCCCGATCATAATGCTGACAGCAAAGGGAGAGGACATGGATAAGATCATGGGGTTGGAATATGGAGCAGATGATTATATCACAAAGCCGTTTAATATCCTTGAGGTTAAAGCAAGAATAAAAGCAATTCTCAGACGAAGCGGTAAGAAGGCAGAACCTGTAAAACCTGTGAATATCATGGAAATTAATGGTATGAAGGTAGAGCTTGACAGCAGACGGGTATTTGTTCATGGAAAAGAACTGAATCTGACAGCAAAAGAATTCGATCTTTTGGAATTATTAATGGCACATCCGAATAAAGTATATTCAAGAAACGAACTTCTTGATACTATATGGGGAAGTACATATCCGGGAGATGCCCGTACCGTGGATGTCCATGTTCGAAGACTCAGAGAAAAGATCGAAGATAACCCGGGAGAACCGGTATATATCCATACGAAATGGGGCGTCGGCTATTATTTTAAAGGCTGATATTTGCGATGAAAAAAGACAGAAATGATGATTTGAAAAAGACAAATATCATGATACATGGAAAACAGCATATTCGTCTTCAGACAGTGCTCTTTCTGATTATTGTTCTATTGGTGTTCCTTGTCGCGATAGGTATGCGAACTGTTTTTTTCAATTTGCTTGTAAAAAATGAATATCGTGATGTTGAAAAGCTTCTGAGAAATAATTCAAAAAATCTGGAATATCTGGTCAATGATATTAATTCAGAAGCCGAGGGCACAAGTCAGACTTATCAGGGAGTAGATACACTTGCGTACAGTATGTCGGCCAGGATCATTATCGTTAATACAGATTATAATGTGATCTATGATAGTTTTCGTTTAATGAGGGATACTTATATCATGGATAATGATATTCACAGAATCATGAGCGGTGATGAGGCGGAAAAGATGGTGGCAGATGCTGCTTCGATCGAGTACATGTTTCCTGTGGTAAATCGGGAAGGCTATACCGATGATGTAGCAGTAGTGGCAGTCAGTCTTAAGGATTTCAATGATAATAAGATATATCTGGAGTATCGTGCGAATATTTTGATCTGTATATTTTTGGTACTTGGAGTGATTGCTGCTGTAGTGATTTCTTATACAGCGATCCGTGACACCAGAGAGATACGCAGACAGCTTTTGAACATGAAGGATGGATTCCTTGGGCAGCTTCAAAAGACCGGTTTATGGAAAGAAACCGGTATGGTCGTGGATAATATGAATGGGATATTTGCAAAAGCTCAGCTTCTGGAGGAATCACGACAGGAATTCGTATCAAATGTATCCCATGAATTGAAGACGCCAATCACATCTATGAAGGTTTTATCCGAGTCCATATTGATGCAGGAGAATGTTCCTGTTGAGACATATCGGGAATTTATGAATGATATTGTGCTTGAGATCGATCGCGAAGCCCAGATCATCAGTGATCTTCTGACTCTTGTAAAAACAGATAAGGGATCAGACAGTCTGAATATTGAACGCGTAGATATTAATGAGTTGATGGAGGTTATTCTGAAAAGATTGACTCCGTTGGCAGAAAAAAGAAATATTGAGATTACATTTGAGAGTTTCCGTGAAGTATCAGCGGATATAGATAAAGTGAAATTCACACTTGCAATATCAAATCTCATCGAGAATGGGATAAAGTATAATGTGGATGGTGGATGGATCAGGGTATCGTTGAATGCAGATCATAAAAATCTGTATATAAAAGTCGCTGATTCAGGTGTTGGTATACCGGAAGATTGTGTAGAGCATGTCTTTGAACGTTTTTACAGAGTAGACAAAGCACGAAGCCGAGATACCGGAGGAACAGGATTGGGTCTGGCGATATCCAAGAATATTATCGTTATGCATAAGGGAATTATCAATGTATATAGTGAACCGGGTAAGGGAACTACATTTACGGTTCGTGTTCCGATGAATTATGTCAACTAGACGGAAGGATGAAGGAGTAAGATATGAAGACTAGAATCTTCGGTTATCGAATCGTTATTCGTATGGTCATGGTTTTTGCTTTATTATTTACACTGACAGGGTGTGGAGATAATAAAGTTAAGGATACGACGGGTTCGGGTCTGGATGCCAGTGAAGGCATGGATATATATACTATTTATTATATGAATGGTGACTGGACTGATTTTGTTGTTAAGCGTACGAATATTGACCAGCTTGAAGCAACAGAGAATACGATAGATAAATTAATGAATCTGTTGATAACATCAACAGATGACAAGAATTGCCAGATACCGGTACCAATGGGCATGGCTTATCAGCGCTACGCATATGATGGACAGGGTGTTGTGACGATTATGTTTAATCTGGATTATGAAACTGCTGAGAATTATCAGATCTTGCTGTGCAAGATGGCATTTACAAATACTCTTTGTCAGGTTGAGGGTGTTGATAAAGTATCCTTTGAGTTGTCTGATCTGATCGGAGAGAGGGAACTTGATACGAGTGTCTATTCAGAACAGTCTTTTTCAACCATAGACGGTAATTTTTTGAAGTCTGATTATTCGGTTGATATCTATGTGCCTGATACAACCGGAAAACGCTTGGATAAGAAAACAATTGTGATCGATGCAATGTCCTACAAGACATCGGAAGAGCAGGTGATGGAAAATCTGCGAAACTCAAAGGAGTGGAAAAGTCCGTTAGGAGATGATATAGATATTTTGGACATCTATGTTCAGGATCGTGTCTGCTATGTGAATTACAGCAGTTCTTTTCTGACAAATGTAGAACAGTATGATGACAGGATACTTTTGTATTCTATCGTAGATTCACTGGTTCAGCTTTCGGATGTAGATAAGGTTGTATTCAAGGTAGATGGTAAACAGGATTTGATCTATGGTGAAAATCTTGATTTTACTAAAGCTTATACGGCAGATTATTCAATTTGTAATTAAAGACACAGCTGTAAAATGCAGCTTCGCAGAGGCCGGCATTTGGAAGTTATATAGCTGTGCGTCAGGAGGAAAATAAAATAAAAAGACCACTGTTCTGGGTAGCGTGTGCCTTTCTGTTTGGAGAGACGGGGGCAATAGCTGGCAGCAGATGGTGTATTTGGGCTGCAATCATATTTGCAGCTCTTTTTGTTATGCACAGATATGAGATGATCGTGCATACGAATGATCGTGTGAAGAAGTTCAGTCCTAAGAGCTTTTGTATAAAGCTGAACACAGGATATAAGTATAGACGGAGAAGAATCGATTGTGTACATAAGTGGCGTAATACAGTGTTTGTATGGTTGATCTTTGTTTTTGTGGGAATTGCAGGGTATTGCAATATGTCCTCGCTCCGGATACAGGAGAATTTTGCAAAGGTTGCAGCGGGGGCTTCCTGTAAAGTGAGAGGAATTATATATGATAGGCAGGAGACGACTACCGGCTGGGTGATACAGATTCGTGCAAAGAAAGTGGTTATCAATGTAGCCGAAGAGACAAAAGTAGCTGAAGAGGCAAAAGTAGCCGAAGAGGCAAAAGTAGCCGAAGAGACAAAAGGAGCTGAAAAAACAAAAGAAATTGAAGAAGTAGGTAACCAGCTTGCTTATTCGGGACAGATGAAGATAGTCGCATATATGTCAACATCGGAAAAACCGATACTTGGACAAGATGTAGTGCTGTCCGGTGTTGCAGCTTTACCGGAGCATGCGACGAATCCGGGTGGATTTGATGCAGCGGATTATTATAAGGCAAAGAAGATATTTATGTTCTTAAAAGATACTTCTTATGTGGAAACAGGAGTGAAAAAATCTGAACTGTTGAATACCCTGCAGGGGATAAAGGAACGGGTTGCTTCCGTATATGATCAGACATTTGAGCCGAAGGCTGCTTCGGTTCTTTCTGCAATGGTACTAGGTGATAAGCGAGGGCTGGACAGGGATACAAGAAATATGTATCAGCTAAATGGAATTGCACATATTCTTGCGATATCGGGGCTTCATATAGCGATACTTGGTATGACACTTTTTGAATGGCTTCGTAAAAGAACAGGGTCTTATCGTATTTCCGGATGTGTGGCGATGATTGTGGTTGTATTTTATGGAATTATGACAGGACTGTCCGGATCTACCAGCCGGGCGGTGATTATGATGGGACTTGTAATGATCGGAAAAGCAAAAGGACGATCTGCGGATCTTCTGACATCGGCAGGAATTGCAAGTATAGGCATGGCTGTATGGAATCCGTATGTGATCCGGGATGCAGGTTTTCAATTATCCTTTGCTGCTGTTGCAGGATTAGCGGTGATTCATCCGGTATATGTTCAGACATTCGGGAAAAAGGGGAAGCTGAGGCAGGCATTTGGGGTCAGTTTGTCATCTTCTCTGGCTACCCTTCCAATCTGTGTATTCTATTATTATCAGTTCCCGTTATATGGAATACTTTTAAATCTTCTGGTTGTGCCGTTAGTTTCCTGCTTGTTGATGTCGGCACTTGTAACAGCAGGATGTGGCATTATTTCTATAAAGGCGGCAGAGCTTGCCGGGATACCGGCACATTTCATTCTGATATTGTATGAAAGACTGTGCGGTCTGTCCGAGAAGATTCCATTTAGCAGTATAAATGTAGGGCATATTTCTGTTCGAATGGTTCTCGTTTATTATTTGGGACTTGGAGTGGTTCTTTTTATCTTGAGGTGTTATGCGGGAGAGAAGAATTCCTCTCAGAGTACGGATGAGAACAATTCGGCGGGCGAAGAAGTTAATAAGTCGAGGAGAAAATCATTAGGTAGAGACTTGACTAAGCCGGTGAGGAAAAAGTCAGGCAGATGTGGCAGATATTTATATGGAATTATACTTGTTATACTGCTGACAGCGTTATATGAATACGCCAATCTTGATCGTTCATTTGTCACTGTATTTCTGGATGTTGGTCAGGGTGATGGAATTCTGATACGGACGGAGCAGGGAACTTCGATATTGATCGATGGAGGATCTACCAGCAACCAGAGAGTTGGGGAATATGTTCTGCTTCCGGCAATCAGGTATTATGGGATGTCGGAGCTTGATTATGTATTTGTGACGCATGGGGATGCCGATCATATATCAGGCATAGAGTATCTGCTGAATGCCGAACATATCGGTGTACGGATACGGAATCTGGTTCTCGCAAAGTATGGAGATAGACAGGGACTTGCAAATATAGAGACATTGGCAAAAGAGAAGAACATCAATGTTATATATATGGAAGCAGGGGATAAGATTCGGGAAAAGCTGAATTCGGATATGGCAGGTTTGACTTTGGAATGTCTTTATCCATCCGGGAAAACTTTGGAAGCTAAACAGGTGGTTAAGCGAGAATCTGATAGTATAGCGGAAGCCAAACAGGTGGCTGAACGAGAAGCTGATAGTATAGCGGAAGCTAAACAGGTGGCTGAACGAGAAGCTGCCGATATAACGGATGATAAGAAGATAGCAATTGGGTTGGATAATGCAATTACAGCGAATGTTCCGGGAGAAGGGGCTACAGGATCCGGTCTGAATGCGAATGATCTGTCAATGGTTCTTCTTGCGAAATATGATGGAAGAAAAATCTTGTTTACAGGAGATGCCGGAAGTATGGTAGAGAAAAGATTGATTTTAGAAAAAAGTATCCTGTTGTCAGAGATAGATGCATTAAAGGTGGGGCATCACGGTTCGCATTCCGCATCTTCCAAAGGTTTCCTTCAGACGACAAAACCGCAATATGCCATTATTAGCTGCGGCAAAAAGAACCATTATGGACATCCACATGAAGAAACTCTGATGCAGCTTCAGACAATTGGCGCAAGGGTTTACCGCACCGATCAATGTGGTGCAATAATTTTACACATACAATCAGGAAAAATTATGCTTCATGGGTATGGGGGATAAAATTTATGATTTCTACCAAGCCTAAAATGAAATAATGGGTATATGAAAGAAAAGATTTGAATAATACCCTTGGTGAAGCGGGATTTTGGGTATTGTTCAAGGAAATAGGCTGTCATACCAATGTCAATGTCGGGGTGCAGGGTATGGAAGAAAGTAAGCTAAGATAATACCCGCCCCAGCGGAGTGCACCGGGTATTGGAGAAGGAAAACGAAGATAATACCCGCCCCAGAAGAGTGAGCCGGGTATTGGAGAAGGAAAACGAAAATAATACCCGCTCCACCGGATTGAACAAGGGTATGGATAAAGAAAATTAGACAATATACCCCAAACAGGATGAGCAGAAGGGTATGCAAAGTGGGAAAATAGCCTGATACCATGGGAGAAGTGCTCTCAAGGGGTATTAATAAATGAAAATGAGAGTTATACCAATAAAAATATTGCAGAATAACAGCATATAAAGAAACGAGGAGAATGCGTATGATCAAAGATATGATAATAAAAAGAATTGCTGAATTGAAAAATGAAATACATGAGATTGAGATGTTAGAGAAAACACTTCCGAAAGAAGAATTAATATGTGCCAAAAACGGAAAAGGACACAAGTGGTATTTGAAGAATGCAGGAAAATCAATATATCTGCCAAAGAAAGAGAGACACTTGGCTGAAAAACTTGCTATGAAAAAGTATTATATGTTAAGAAAAAAAGATTTAATGTGCGAGCTTGAAGCATGCAAGGCGTATATCAGGAAGATGCCAAATGAAAATGATACATCTGGTATGCTATTAAAAAATGAAGGCTATGTTGAATTGCTGGGAAAGGCATTTGGGCCACATTCAGAGAATTTAGAAGCATGGATGGCAGAGAAATATGAAACAAATAAGAAATATCCGGAGAAGTTGAATATAAAAGGGACACAGGGCAAGTATCTTCGTTCTAAATCAGAAGCAATGATCGATAATGTTTTATTTCGGGAAAGAATACCATTTCGATATGAAAATCAATTGGTGCTGGATGGGATAGTAATGTATCCGGATTTTACGATTCGACATCCAAAAACAGGAGAGTATTATTATTGGGAACATTTCGGTATGATGGATAATTCGGAATATGCGAGTCATGCCTGCAGGAAAATAAAAACATATTGTGATAATGGAATAATACCATCTATTAATTTAATTATGACGTATGAAACCAGTGCTTGTCCTATCGGAATGGAAAGAATAGAGCAAGTGGCAGAATATTATTTCGGATAAATGACACATTTGATATAATGAACGCAAAATTATTTGCTCGCAAGGATGCTGGTTTTGCGGAATGCATAGAATGTGCGAAGCACATGATATAATTAGTATAAAGAAATGGCAAACTACACTCTACAGTGCGTAGAATCCGCAGAAATTCACCATTTTCTACGCTTTATGGGTATGATGCCGGATGCAGGTATGTAATAATCTGGTCAGAAAGGAGGCAGATATGGATCAGATCAGTATAGGCAGGTTTATTGCAGTAGAAAGAAAAAGAAAAGGTTGTACACAGAAGCAACTTGCAGAAAAACTGAATATCAGTGATAAAACAGTTTCCAAATGGGAATGTGGAAAGGGATTTCCGGAAGTGTCCCTGTTATTACCTTTATGTAAGGAACTGGACATTACGGTAAATGAACTGTTGTCCGGTGCAAGAGTGTCTGAGGAAGAATATCAAAAGAAAGCGGAGGAAAATATGGTGAATATGATTAAAGAAAGAGAAGAAAACAAGAAGAAATTAATTCCTACAATTATAACGGGTTTAATTGCAACGATATCATTTATTACATTGATCATGGTTGTTGCAGTGTATACAGAGGTGATCGCAGTACCGGTTAAGATATTACTGGTAGTGATCGCATGTGTTATATTTGGTTGTGGACTTATGGTTGCGATGGAAGGTGAGCGCACCATCGGTTATTACAAATGCCGTCATTGCAATGAGTTGTTTGTTCCGACCTTTGGTGCATATACAATGGGAATGCATATGATTTCAACCAGATATTTGAAATGCCCAAAATGTGGAACAAAAACCTGGTGTAAAAAAGTTCTGGCAAAAGAAAATAGAAACATGATGTAAAAAAGTTCCGGTAAAAGAATTCATCCAGAATATCCAGAGCATCATCTGCATCCATATCGGATATGACTCTTGCGGCTTTATCAAGTGACAGTTCATCCAGATATGGTTTGGCATCATCCAGATAGGAGAAAATCTCTGCAAGCCGTGGGATATCGATCATAGTGTACAGGCGCATTCGTTCTGTTTCGCTCAGTTTTGTGATTGCTTCAGCATATCCTTGTCATGATAGTTAGACAAATGCCTTTGCAGCGTCTGTGCATTCTTTGTATTGCGAATGATCTTTACAAGTTCTGTTACATAATCTCTTTTAAATACTGTGATTTTCTTCATTGTGACCTCCTTCCTGCCTGTTTTTAGGCATAAAAATACATCGTCTCAGTGTGAAGACCGGATGGTCAGGATCGTCTGATGCGATGTATGAAAAGGCACACAACAATATAAGATGGGGTTATCGGATCTCCATAGACAGTCACATCCATTGATGCTTCGTTATCACAGCACCGCATATTTTACTTCGTCCAATACGATCGCAACTATCCATGAAAATTCACCTCCATTTGAAAATAGAATTTTGGAATTTGATATTTATCAAAACCTCTGAAACTATAACAAAATAAACTCAGATTGGCAACCTCTAAAAACATATATGGGAAAATTTTAATATTTGTGTTATATTTTTTAGGGAAATATAAAATATAGGAGGAAATCGGAAATGCAGATAGAACATGTTGCTATGTATGTAGAAGATCTGGAAAAGACAAAAGATTTTTTTATAAAATATTTCGATGCAAAAGCCGGTGAGCGTTATTATAATCCACAAACAGAGTTTCAGTCTTATTTCTTAAGCTTTGATGGTGGAGCAAGACTTGAGATCATGCAAAAGCCAAGGGTGTCAAATCTGAGAAAGGAACTGGCAAGGATCGGTCTTATTCATGTGGCTTTTTCGGTTGGAAGCAGAGAGAAAGTCGATGAACTTACCAAGAGACTTCAGGAGGACGGATATAAAGTCATCAGTGGACCGCGGGTGACGGGAGACGGATATTATGAGAGCTGCATTTTTGATGTAGAGGATAACCAGATCGAGATTACGGTCTAAGTGACAAGAGAAAGATGAGAGAGAAATTGAAGCGGAAGGATCGATTGGGAATCCGACTGGTGGCATATCTGGTGAGCTTTGTACCGGGATCGGTAACAAAGGCATTTGGAATATGGCGTGATCATCTGTATTACGGAAGAATATCATAGACAGGTGTTGAAAATAAAAACGGTATTTGGCATAATGTACTGGAGCAGGAAAGAAAGGAGACATAGCTATGGCAGCAGGAAAAAAGCAGAACGATAAGGATGCAATGGCGGTTATAAATGAGCATATAAAAAACGAAAGCTATGCTCCGGTATATCTGTTATATGGGGACGAAACATATCTCGTGAACCAGTACAGAGATAAATTGCTTTCGGCGGTAACAGACCGTGACGACAATATGAACTTTGCAAAGTTTGCAGGCGAGAAGACAGATCCGATGGAGATCATAGGCTTCTGTGAAACAATGCCGTTCTTCGCTGATCGGCGTGTGGTGCTGGCAGAAGGGACCGGATTGTTTAAAAAGAGCTGTGAGGAATTTGCGGAGCGGATCAAAGAGCTGCCGGATACTTCGCTGATCCTGTTTGTTGAGTCAGAAGTTGATAAGAGAAATAAATTATATAAAACTATTGATAAGTTGGGAGAAGCCCTGTGCTTTGAAACTCCAAATGAGAAGACTCTGGCTGTATGGGTTAAAGGAATGTTCAAAGGCGAAGGAAAACAGATAACCGATGATGCAATCCGTTCGCTGATCGAGCATACCGGATCGGATATGAATTCGATCAAGAATGAGATTGATAAACTGATAAGCTATACAGTGGACAGAGAGGCTGTAACGGCATCCGATGTCGAGAATCTCTGCGTGGGGAATTCGGAAGGACATATCTTTGAGATGATTGATGCAATCTCCAGAAAACAGCAGGATCGAGCAATCCATCTGTACCATGAGTTGCTTGAGAATCGGGAACCGGCGATGCGGATTTTGTTTTTGATAGCGAGACAGTACGATCTGTTGTTAAAGACTAAGATGTGTCTTGCTGAGAATAAGAATTATGCAGATACGGCATCTGTACTTGGGGTTCCGTCCTGGTCGGTGAAGAAATATGCGGAACAGTGCCGGAATTATTCGGAACAGGAATTAAAGAAGATCATGGAAGCCTGCCAGGATACAGACTATAAATTAAAGACCAGCCAGGCATCGGATGTAGTGGCAGTGGAAGTGCTGTTAATATCATTGAGTCGGTAGCTGGTATGTGACGCGCAGGAATGCAGTGAGTCAAAACATACCGTAGGTATTGCGATTTGGATGCCGGAATTATTACACAAAAAAACAGAACCTCAAGGGTTCTGTTTTTTTGACGGTTTTGATTATATATGTGCAGCCTTACATATGTAATCAATTATAAAAATATATATGAGTCAGATTAAGCCATCTTGTTGACAGCGGCTGTGAGACGTGATACTTTACGAGAAGCATTGTTCTTGTGGTAAACGCCCTTTGAAGCAGCCTTGTCAATCTCTGAGATAGCAACCAGAAGATTTGCCTGAGCAGCTTCTTTGTCACCAGCAGCGATAGCAGCTTCTACCTTTTTGATAACTGTCTTAACCTTAGACTTGATCATCTTGTTTCTTAAAGTCTTCTTGTCAATTACTTCAATTCTTTTCTTTGCAGATTTGATGTTAGCCAAAATTCTCTACCTCCATTTGAATTATAGATTATAATAAGGTTTTTACATTAAAACCGGACACGGACAATTCAATGTAAACATACTCATCAATATTAGTATAGAGAGATTTATTTGTCAAGGGGCGAAGTGAAAATATTTCCATTTCTGAAAAATAAGATCGGATCTTATTCCTATCAATTTTATTTCTATCTTATTTCATCCTATTTCTGGTACTTGTTGGCTTGTATGGAAAGGGAGGACATGGTATACTGTCTCTATTAGTGCGTTATATATTATTACATACCAGGAGGTAAGAAAATGTTTGGATTTGATGAAATTACAAAAGTGGATCCGGAAGTTGCGGCGGCAATGACGGATGAACTGAACAGACAGAATAACAATCTGGAGCTGATCGCATCAGAGAATATCGTATCAAAGGCAGTTATGGCAGCTATGGGAAGCCATCTGACAAACAAATATGCGGAAGGTTATCCCGGAAAAAGATATTATGGTGGATGCCAGTATGTAGACGTAGTGGAAGATCTTGCCAGAGAGCGTGCAAAAAAATTATTTGGATGTGAATATGTAAATGTTCAGCCACATTCCGGAGCACAGGCGAATATGGCAGTATTTTTCGCTATTTTAAATCCCGGCGATACGTTTATGGGAATGAATCTGGATCACGGCGGACATCTGACACATGGTTCACCTGTAAATATGTCCGGTAAATATTTTCATTGCGTACCTTATGGTGTAAATGATGATGGATTTATAGATTATGACAAGGTTCTTGAGATCGCAAAGGAATGCAAGCCAAAGCTGATCGTAGCAGGTGCATCAGCATATGCAAGAGCAATCGATTTCAAGAGATTCCGTGAGATCGCAGATGAGGTTGGTGCATATCTGATGGTAGATATGGCACACATCGCAGGTCTTGTAGCAGCAGGACTTCATATGAGCCCGATTCCATATGCACATGTTACAACAACTACTACACATAAGACACTTCGCGGACCTAGAGGTGGTATGATCATGTGCAGCAACGAGATCAATGAGAAATTCAACTTCAATAAGGCAGTATTCCCTGGTATCCAGGGTGGACCTCTGATGCATGTCATCGCAGGTAAGGCAGTATGTTTAAAGGAAGCATTACAGCCGGAATATAAGGAGTATCAGGCACAGGTTGTAAAGAATGCAGCAGCACTCGCCTCTGCATTAATGGCAAGAGGCTTCAATATCGTATCAGGCGGAACAGATAACCACCTTATGCTGGTAGATCTTCAGAATCTGGACCGTACCGGTAAAGAAGTGGAGAAGCTTTTGGATGAGGTTCATATCACTGTAAATAAGAACACAGTACCAAATGATCCAAAATCTCCGTTTGTAACAAGCGGTATCCGTATCGGAACACCTGCAGTTACAACCAGAGGTGCAAATGAAGCTGATATGGAGACAATTGCTGAGGCTATCAAGGCAGCAGTTATTGATGATGATAAGGCAAGAGCAGAAGCCCTTGTTAAGAGTATTGTAGAGAAATATCCACTGTATGCATAAGGTTGTTATATGGAAGATTTATTTGACGAGAAGCTGTTAGAAGCGATCCGGCTTGCAGAAGCATTGCAGGATGGACAGTCAGAAGAAAAAGAGCCAGAAGTAAAACAGGAAACCGAAAGTAGCAGTCCGGTCAGCCGGCAGGAAGAACCGGCTGCTGCCCCGGCTCCTCAGACAGGTGAAGAAGCTGTTGATCTGTTGATTAAAGAGATCGTACAGGAAGCGCAGGATGAGATTGCAGCGGAAGGAATCCGAACCGAAGATATAAAAAAGAATTTTTTTCAAAAGAAAGCGGAAAATCAGAACGAAACTTCGTTCAGAGAAAAAACTCAGAATCAAAAAAGAGATATTGCGAAAAGTACAGATGAGGATCTGTATGTACGTGCGCGGGAACATAAGCGAATGGGACCGAAAAAGCTGCGTGATCCGTGGAGTCTGAAGAAGAAAATAATTGTTGGCACATTTGTGGCGATCCTTGTTCTGGTCGGAATACCGACAGCCATTCTGGCTTGGATGATAAATCAGGGAAAGAAACAGTTGGCAGCAAATGCAGCATCGGAGATCATCAGTTTTCATGAGGATGGTTCGCATTCTACTGCGGTAACCTATAATGGAAAAAATTATGTATATAATAAAGACATTATATCGATCCTTGTATTTGGCGTAGATAACAGTGAGTATCAGGCACCAAAAGAGGATTCTTCCGATGACCTGAATCTGTATGGGGAAGAGACAACGGAAGAAACCGATACCAGAGACAGGGATGATGAATTGACATATTCCGATGCAAATGGATCGGAATATGTACGGTATGGTGGAAGGGTTGATATGTGTTTCCTGTTTGTATTTAATAAAAAGACAGGAAAACTGGATGTGATCGATATTAACCGGGACAGCATGACGGATGTTGATATCTGTACAACGAAGGGCGAGGTCGCGCTGACTGATACGATGCAGGTGGGGCTTGCCTATGGATATGCAGATGGCGGGACGATAAGCTGTCAGAATTTCACAAAGAAGATTTCAGAGATGCTCTACGATCTTCCGATCCATGGCTATATCGCACTTGATATGGAAGGAATTGCGGATATCAATGACGCGGTAAAAGGTGTTACCCTATATGCCAAAGATACGGTGAGTGAGAATGTATTTGCCAAGGATACAGTGACGCTTGAAGATGAGGATGCATATAAGTATGTAGAGAAGATGGCGACCAGAGTGGAGACTCTTGGGGAACATGCAAACAGGATGGCAAGACAGGAACAGTATCTTACTTTATGGATTGAGCGTTTCCTGCAGCTTTATGGAGATAGCAGGAAAGAAGCAAAGGTTGTATATGAAGCGGCAAAACCATATATGCAGACAAATCTGGATCGGAATGATATCCTGTATTTATATTACCGGATGCATGGTATTGATCTGAATGTGGCGGAGTCGGATGTGATAGATCTTCCGGGTAGATACGAGAGAAATACATATTTTGATGAATATAAATTGGATCAGGAAGCGTTGGTTGATTTATTGATCCGGGTATTTTATACAGAAAAAGAATAATTTGTAAAAATGTTCCAAATGCGGATTGAAGCAAGATCAGAAAAATGGTAAAATTGACCTAGATTTTGCGGGTTTTCCGTATTTGGAATTTTTATTTTACAGGGCGGTCTGCTCCGCAGACAAACGAAGACATGGAGGGTTGCATAATATGAAAAAATGTGTAAAATTCGTAACGGCGTGGCTGCTAACCATTGTAATGGTAGCAGTGACAGTATTCCAGTGGGGAGGACTGGCGGCAGGTGCCGGAGGAACCGTACAGGCGGCAGACCTGATCGATCTGAGTGATGAAGACACGAATAACGTAAAAATTAATCTGACAAATAGCACAGGGAACTTCCGGTATACAGGTTCTCCGATTGAACCGGAATTTTCTGTTACCGTGAATGGACAGACGATCAGCCCGAATTGTTATACGGTTGAATATAAGGATAATGTAGAGCTTCGAAAGGGAACAGAATCAGCTGAGATCTGGATCTATGGTATTGAGAGTCGGGGATATACAGGTTCTCAGTATGCATATTTTCATATTATAGAGGGCAATATTTCAAAAGCTGACATTGCTTTTAAAGGTGATGCATATTATAACAGTACAGGATCGATCCTGTATGTGCCATATGTAAAACCGGGAGTAATGAATCCACTTATTGATAAAGTATCCTATGGAGGAAAAAAGTTAACTGAAAATAAGGATTATACATTGACAAAGGGAAACGCATTAAAAGGAGTTGGAGGAAGTGGCAATCTTGTTATTACAGGAAAATCAGGCTCTAACTGGTCATCGGCTTCTTCTTACAGTAAGAAAATACCTTGGCAGGTAGTAAAGGCAGATATTGCGTCCGAGAATATCACCATGGAATATACAAATTGTACCTATGATGGAACAGCAAAGGCACCAAAGATTACAATAGAGGATTCCAGATTCAGAACATATTATCCAACAGCAACAGTTGATGGAACATTGGAAGAGGGTACAGATTATACAGTTACATATGGCGATGCAGCTCATGATAATATACAGCCGGGAACCGTGAAAGTAGTGATCACAGGAAAAGGTAATTATTCTGGTTCGGTTGAGAAAGAATTTACGATCAGTGATGCCGGAAAGAATCAGGATATTTCCCAGGCGGATATCAAAGTATCGGATGCAACTTATACCGGTGCAGCGGTGACTCCGGATGTAAAAGTTGTCTATGCCGGTACGACATTGAAAAAGGATAAGGATTATACGGTTCAATATCGAAATAACATAAATGTTGGTACAATGACTGCAACTGCAGTTATCAGTGGAATGGGTGATTATACAGGCTCGGTAGAAAAGAACTTTACGATCAATAAAAAGGATTTGAGTGATCCGACCATTAAGGTTACAGCAAGTGATGTGACATATGCATATGGTTCTAATGTTTCATCACCTGTAATTACTGTTACAGATACAGCATCGGGAAAAGAATTAACTGGTGGAACATATGGTACAGATTATACGATCAGTTATCCTACACGTCCTACAGAAGTTGGAGACAATTATTCATTTACGATCACAGCAAAGGCAGATTCTAATTATACAGGAACTGCAACAGGTACATATCGGGTGCTGCCACTTGATGTGTCACAGTCCGTACAGGTGACACTGGCACAAACGGAATATGAGTATAATGGTGAGGCGTTTAAGCCTGCTGTAACAGCTGTAGTTGTAAATGGAATAACCTTGGAAACCGGAAAAGATTATGCAGTAGATTATAAGGATAATATAGATGCTGGTGATAAGGCTAAAGTTATTGTTACATTTAAAGGAAATTATACAGGAAGTGTGACATCATACTTTACGATCACATCACCACTTCCAAATGTTAAAGATGCGTCTCTTGCAATAGAGGATCAGACATATACAGGAAAACAGATCACTCCGGATGTAAGTACGATAACGATAGCAGGTCAGACCTTTACAAAGGATAAGGATTATACCGTTACTTACGGGGAGAACAAGAATGTTGGTTATGGTCAGATCACATTGACAGGAAATAAACAGACCTGTGCAGGAACCCGTTTGATTGAGTTCAAGATCAATGCAGCGAATATTAATCGGGTTTGTACCGTGAAAGGTCTGGTATCCGGTCAGAAATTCGCATATACCGGTTCGGCGATCATACCAAAGATATCTGTAATTTACGGAAACATTACTCTGGTTGAGAATGAAGATTATACGATCCAGTATAGTTCATCGAATCCGGTAAAAGCGGGATCGTACGTTGTGGTGATCACTGGTAAAGGTAATTATACAGATCATATAGACCTGTTGTATATGATCACTTCCGTTTCTATTGATAGTGCAACCGTTAAATATGCAGAATATGATAATATCTATAATGAATCTGCAAAAAAGCCTAAGGTTACAAGCATTGTAACGGAAGATGGAACAACAATAACTGATCTGAATGCTTTTGATGTTACATATACAAATAATGTAGATGCAGGAACAGCTACGATTACAGTAAAACCAAAGAGTACAAATAGTAATTATACAGGAACTGCAAGTACAACCTTTACGATCAAGAAAGCAACCCTTTCAAATGACACCTGTACGATCAATACTGTTTCGGATCAGACATTTACCGAAAACGAGATCAAGCCGGAACCGACACTGACAATTGCCGGAAGAACCCTTGTAAAAGGAACTGACTATACGGCAGATTATACAGATAACATAAATGTCGGAACAGCGACGATCCGGTTTACAGGAACAGGCAACTATACAGGTAATGCAGTAAAGACATTTAATATCGTAAGTAAGAGTATTGCAGGAGCCAAGGTAACAGTTCCGTCACAGACATATACCGGTTCAGCACTTGCACCGTCAGCTGATCAGGTAACTGTTGTATTAGATGGCAAGACACTGGATTCAAAGTATTATACAGTTAAGTATACAAATAATACGAAGGCGGGAACAGCTACAGCAACGGTAACAGGTAAAAACGGATATAGTGATTTGGCATCAGGAGATTTCACGATCGAGAAAGCAACGATTGATAGTTGTACCGCCGAATATTCCGGAAAAATGATGTGGAATAACGGACAGGCAATTACGCCAGAGATCACTTTGAAACTCGGCAATTACACCCTTGTAAAAGGAACCGATTACACAGTTACTTATAATAACAATCAGAATGAAACCACAAAAGCGGAGATTAATGTAACAGGTACAGGCAATTTCACAGGAACTAAGACCTATTACTTTGAGATCACAAGGAACAGAACAGATATTAATGACAGTTCCATTAAGGTTAGTGCATCAGATCTGGAATATGATGGTGGAAAGGAAGTAACACCGGTTATAACAGTGACACAGAACGGAAAGCTTCTGGCAGAAGGAGAATCTTATGATGTAGCTGTGACAAATAAGACCAATGGCTATGAAGCCGGTTCAGTAATTACTGTGAAGCTCACGGGTAAAGATGCATTTGCAGGAACAAGAGAAGCGACATTCAAGATCACGGCAGTTGACCTTACAGGAGCCGTAGTAGAACTGGAAAAGGATGCATTTGAGTATACAGGGGATGCGATCATTCCGGTTGTGAAGATGATCACGACAAAGTCAGGAAAGAAGATCACAGATCTGTCTGAACTGAAGGTACAGCCTTCTAATAATACGGCGGCAGGTACAGCAACGGCAACGATCACAGGTAAGACGAATCATTATACCGGAAGCATATCAAAGTCTTTTGAGATTCGGAGAAAGTCAATTGCGGCAGCAGATATCATTTGTAAAGTAGCAGATGCAACCTATACAGGAGCTCAGATACAGCCTAAGACATCTGATATTAAGGTAACCGGAAACGGAAATAATCTTCAGCAATGGTCTGATTATAAGATTGTGTCCTATGGAGAGAATATCAATGCCGGCAAGGATGCCGGATCAATAGTCATCGAAGGTGTGAATAATTATACCGGTCAGAAGACAGTATACTTTACGATCAGCCCGCAGAGTATAGCCGGAGCAACAGTAAATGTTAATCGTTCTTATACCTATAATGGAAAGGCATGGGAGCCGCAGGCATCTGATCTTACAGTCAGCGTAAATGGCAGACAGTTAGGTTCAGGCGATTACACGATCACAGGCTATGATAAGAACACAGATGCAGGTACAGCCACAGTTACAGTTGCAGGTGTTGATAACTACACCGGAACAATGACAGGCAATTTCACGATTGCGGCTAAGAACTTACAGGATAGCAGCATTGATGTGAGATGTGCCTCAAAGGTATCCTATGAGGATGGTAAGGCGTGTACACCTACAGTCAGAATTAAAGACGGAGATAAAGACCTGACTGAAAATGTAGATTATACTGTTACATACGAGAATAATACAGCTGTAACAACGGAATATTCAAAGGCAAAAGCTATTGCCAAAGGTATGGGTAACTATACAGGTCAGGTTACCAAAGAGTTTGAGATCAGTAAGGACATTATTAATATTACCGGTGCCACAGTAACGGTAAATAAGACATTTGTATATAACGGAAGTGTACAGACACCGGAAAAAACGGATATCACTGTAAAATTAGCAGATGGAACGGTACTTGATAATACATCATATACAATTGTAGCAGTAAAGGATAATATAGGTGCAGGTACGGTTGCGATAACTGTAGAAGGCTGTGGAGATTACTCAGGTACAGCATCAGGAACTTACGAGATCACACCAAAGAATATCACAGAATGTCAGGTTCATTATTCTTCAGGTGTTGATTATACCGGTATGGAATGTAGGCCGGGAGTAACTGTAATGGATGGAGAAACTGTAGAACTTACAAAGGATAAGGACTATACAGTTTCCTACAGCAATAATACAAATCCCGGAACAGCTACGATCACTATAAAAGGTCAGGGCAATTATACCGGAACCTATACCGGAAGCTTTACGATTGTAAAGAAGAATGATCCAACACCGGAGAAGATCAATCTGTCATCCGCTGTGATAACAGTTGCAGATCAGACCTATACCGGAAAGACATTGATACCAAGTATAACAGTAGTGTTAAATGGAGCGGTTCTTCCGGCATCAGCTTACACCGTAGCATATAGCAATAATATAAATGTTGGAACGGCAACTGTTACGGTTACAGGTCAGGGTAATTATGTTGGAAGCGCTTCGGCGACATTTGCGATCAAGGCAGCAGCAAAGCCTGTTACACCTACGGTAACAAAGCCGGGTAAGGTAAAAGGAATCAGTGTAAAGAGTGTAAAGACAACATCTGCAACCCTGAAATGGAAGAAGGTATCAGGCGCATCCGGTTATATGATTTACAGGAAGAATCCATCGACCGGAAAGTCGAAGCTTGTGAAGACTGTAAGTTCAAAAACAGTTTCTTATAAAGCAACAAAGCTGAAATCAGCAACCAAGTATACATACACGATCTATGCTTACAAATTGTCAGGCAAGACCAAGATCAAAGGTTCCGGCACAGCATACACATTTGTTACAAAGCCGGGTGCTGTTAAGAAGACAAAGGCAGTATCCAAGAAAGCAAAGACATGCGTAGTAAGCTGGAAAAAAACAAAGGGAGCCGATGGTTATGAAGTCTATATGGCTACGTCCAAGAAGGGCAAATATAAGAAGATCGGTCAGACAAAGAAATTAACACTTACCAAGAAGAAATTAAAGAAAGGTAAGACCTGTTATTTCAAAGTCAGAGCGTATAAGACATATAAGGGCAAGAAAACCTATGGTGCTTATACAAAGGTTATAAAAGCAAAAATCAAATAGATGAAAACTTTATAAAAAACTCCATCCATAGCGGATCATATTCAGAGAGAATAAGGGCTGCTGTGGATGGAGTTTTATTTATATATGATTATTCTATAGTTTATAATGCTTGCCGTTAGGCATACGGATGTTATTTACATAAGATGTTTTTCATATAGGGAATTGCCAGATAATTGTCTGCCTGATCCTGTAAAAAGGAGATGATATTCTTATAAGGAAAGATTTTTGTCTCACAATCATCAGAAGAGTTCTGTGTATTAGAGCAGACCGCCTGATTACCAGAGCCGAATGCGGCCTGATCTTCAGACACGATTGCCTCCGCGGTTCCGACATATGCCGATAAACTTGTTTTTATCATTCCGGCATCTTCGGGTATACATTCTTTGATATGTATATCTTCCGCCCGGTATGATACATGATCCGGGACAAATGGATGAAACTGTCTGTTCAGAACAGGATTGATCCGGTCATACTCGCCATAGAACCATTTGTCAGAGAAGAAGTCCGCAAGCGGGATTCGTGTCTTCTGCCCTTTGAGAAGCCTTACAAATAAGGGATGCCTGGTATCGACAGAGGGAGCACCAGATTCATCTTCAAAGACAAAAAAATGCTGCCAGAAATCCGCCACATAACTGGCATCCAGTTGTAAATGAGCAAGAATCCCCAGATCGATAGGAGAAAGCTCCTGATTCCCATACAGAGCATAAACCGCTGTCATGTCCGGATATTTCGTGATCTGATATTTCTGGTATAATGGACGAAAATGCGTTCGCTCTTTATCCGATGTGACATCGGGAAGGATGCATCCAAGCATGAATTCTTCTGTAAATGTCTTAGATATATTTATTTGTTTTTTTAAATTATTTAAAATCATTTCGCCTTCTACGAGGTGCATCAAAAATCCTGGCATTGTCTTGACCTTCTTTCTCAGATAATAATAGATAGTTTATAGTAGAGTGTCAAGCACGGAGAAATAAGCTGCACCATTCATTTCCGGTGTTGACGAAATATGGAAAAGGCTTTAAAGTAAACGACAGAAGTACATTTGTTTGAAAAGAGGTGCGGTATATGGGTACAAAGCTTTGCCCGATTTGTGACAGTTCGGTAAATAGTATTAATTTTTGCAAGACATGTAAGCGGTTTGTTACTCCAATCGAGAATAATCATACATTTTATCTGAATGAAAGACGAAGTGATGTAGATTATCAGCGAGATTATAATTTTGACGGAGATGTCTATGATTATAGTGCGGATAAGATGGAGGTAGAAGATACTGTATCTGACTGCCATGATGAATTTGAATTCGACAGGGATGAGCGAAAGGATTTTCATGACGGATTCGGATCTGATCATAACGAAGATTACAACCGGAAGGAGAAACAGAAAGCATATTCTGACATACAGAACGGACAGACTAAATCGACAGAGGGAGAATGGAAATCCTGGCAGAATCGTGCACCGGGAACTTCATATAATACAGGAAATAAGAAAAAGAAAGCATCTGCGCTTGCTATTATCGGTGTCATTATTGGTTTATGCTGCGAATTTTTACCGGTCATATTTGATCATATAAAGGATGATTCGTATGAGGCAGATACAGAAGAAGAGTATATAGAAGATGATACTTATATGGATCAGGATACGGAATGGGACAACGAAGACATAGATGATGCTTCACTTGTTGCTCCGGACGGCTATATGTATTATACTTCTCCCGGAGAAAAACAGGGAACAGAAGGTAATTATTACACGGCACTTTCAGCAGAAGAAGTGTCAGAGGATGGCGGGGAATGTACTCTGGTTGGTCATTATGATGGCACAGCCATGGCGGATTTTGAATCTGATATGCTTGCAGGCGCGCAGAATATGGGAATCGATCTGCAGGCGGATGAGTATGGCAGATATCTTGGACTCTATAAGTATGACGATGGAAATACCTGCTATGAGAAAAAAGATTCATTTTATGCAGATATGGGATTCCTTCGTGTTGCGGTCTATGGAGATTATAACTCTGACAGAATCCATTCATTGATGATCGCACAGAAGATTCAGGATGACAATGATTATTACCGTATGGATGATATATATACGATAATTGCAAATGCTCTTGATGAACCGGATCTGGAATCCGGAAGTGGTTACGATTCTATTATAGCAGGGCTCCATACTTTGCGTGATGCGACGGATACATCAGATGAAACGGGAAATAATTATACAGAAGTACATATTGGAGAATGGAAGATATCGGTTTCACGTCTGGGAGGCTATCTGTACGTTGATATGTATGTAGAGCAATAAAAAGGTTAAATCTTCATGAACAAAAATGCTATTATATTGCAAGCAAAAAAGAATATGTCTATAATGAATGCGAAATTATCAGAAATACATACAAAAGAAAGATACAGTATAAGAACTGTATAAAAGGAGGTTCCGATTGGACAATAATTTACCGGAAAACAGTAACAATAATAACAACAGCAATAATAACAATAATAATGGAAATAAAGGGAAAAACAACCGCTCGATCATTGTGATCCTGGTTATTTCCATTTTACTGACATTTTTATTCTGGCGCGTATTTGACCGGGTGTCATCCGGCAGAGAAGAGGAAGTCACATATGGTCAGTTTATCGAGATGTTGGATAAGGGCGAGGTTGGTTCTGTAAAGATCTACGGAAGCAAGATCGTATTTGAAAATAATGCTGATGATAAGCTGATCAGTAAGACCAAATATACAGCAACCAGAATATCGGATGACAGTCTGGCAGAGAAGCTTCGTCAGGCAAAGACCAAATATGGAACAGAATATGAAGGTGTAGATGAGAGTGGAAGTGCTATGGTCGGTACGATCATTTCTTATATCGTGATGATCGTTGCATTCTATCTGCTGTTGTCGATGATCATGAAACGAAGCGGCGGCGTAGGCAGAGCCAATGCGAAGATCTACGTTGAGAAGAAGACGGGCGTTACCTTTGCGGATGTAGCCGGTGAGGAAGAAGCAAAAGAGTCTCTGACAGAGATGGTTGATTTCCTTCACAATCCAAAGAAATATCTGGATATCGGTGCGAAGCTGCCGAAGGGTGCGCTGCTTGTCGGCCCTCCGGGAACCGGTAAGACCCTGCTTGCAAAAGCTGTGGCAGGTGAAGCGAATGTACCATTCTTCTCTATGTCCGGTTCCAGCTTTGTAGAGATGTATGTCGGTGTGGGTGCTTCCCGTGTCAGAGATCTGTTCAAACAGGCGACACAGATGGCACCATGTATTATATTTATCGATGAGATCGATGCGATCGGAAGAAGCAGAGATTCCAGACATGGCGGAGATTCCGAACGGGAGCAGACCTTGAATCAGCTTCTTGCGGAGATGGATGGCTTTGATACATCAAAGGGTATTGTAATCCTTGCAGCAACGAATCGCCCGGAGGTACTTGATAAGGCACTTCTTCGTCCGGGTCGATTTGACCGCAGAGTTATCGTAGAGAAGCCGGATCTGAAGGGAAGAATCGATACACTGAAGGTTCATTCCAAGAATGTCAAGATGGATGAAACCGTTGATCTTCATGAACTGGCACTTGCAACTTCAGGTGCAGTTGGTGCGGATCTTGCAAATATCATAAATGAGGGAGCACTGGCAGCCGTTCGAGATGGCAGAAGCCTGGTTTCTCAACAGGATCTGATCGGCGCGGTAGAGGTTGTATTTGCCGGCAAAGAGAAAAAGGATCGTCTGCTCAGTAAAGAAGAAAAACAGATCGTTGCTTATCATGAAGTCGGACATGCATTACTTGCTGCAATTCAGAAACACACTGAGCCAATCCAGAGGATTACAATCGTTCCAAGAACAATGGGATCTCTGGGTTATGTATGGCAGGTTCCGGAAGAAGAAAAATATCTGGAATCCAAGAAAGAGCTGGAAGCAGAGCTTATAACCCTGCTTGGCGGACGTGCAGCGGAAGAATTGAAATTCGACTCGGTGACAACAGGAGCATCAAATGATATCGAGAAGGCGACCAAGACAGCCAGAGCCATGATAACCATGTATGGTATGTCAGACAAATTCGGTATGGTGCAGCTTGAATCGATAGAAGGGCAGTATCTGGACAGAAATCTTGCCCTTCAGTGTTCGGATGAGACCGCTACCAAGATCGATAAAGAGATCCGTGATATGCTGCGAGATTCCTATAATAAAGCAAAAAGACTTTTGTCTGCTCATATGACAGCCCTGGATTCCATCGCCAGCTTCCTTATAGAACATGAAACGATCACCGGCAAAGAATTCATGTCGATTCTTGCTCAGGTGGAACCACAGAGATAGGTGCAATACCGCACATGGACGGTTATATCACACAACTATTATTCCGCAAGACGCTTACGCTCTATTTCCACGCAGCGATGCTAAGTTCTCCGCCTGTGGCGGTTCACTAAGAACCGGCGTGGAAAAAGGCTTGCTACATAACAGTGTGTAATATAACCATCCATGTGCGGTATTTTTGATATCCCCTAAAACATATACCACCGCATAGTTGCAATATGTTGTGGTAGTTTTAAAAATGCCGTTTTTGGCGTGGCATGTAATACACTGTTATGAAGCAAGCCTTTCCGAGCGTCGGTACTTAAGTTGCGTATTTTGCAACTTTATGTACCGTTACGTCGAGAAATAGAGCGCAAGCGTCTTGCGGAATAATAGTTGTATTACATGCCACGCCAAAAACGGCATTACTAAAATTAAAATTGAAGTTGGTCGAGGTTTTTGCCGTAGGCAGGGAGGAAGTCGGACAGGAAATGGGTAACTTCCGGAAGGTCGGCAGCAAGCTTGTCGACAGCAGCCTTTGTGGATTCGTAGGCACTGGAAAATTCCGGATTGCCGACAGAAGTTTCTTCCATACATTTGATAAGAGCGGACAGCTTATCCGCAGCCTTTACAAGCTTCCAGATATATTCATCCCCGGACTGACGAAAGAAGAGCGGTTCATACTGTGGCTTCATCTCATCCGGCAGTTTGTTTAACAGCTTATAGCAGGCTGTTTTCTCGATCATTTTAAATGATTCCTTGATGTCATCATTATAATACTTGACCGGAGTCGGCATATCACCGGTTATGATCTCTGAAGCGTCATGGTATAGCCCGATCAGAGCAGCCCGTTCCGCATTCAGATCCTTTTCGTAGTAAGTATTGCCGATCACGGCAAGGGCATGAGCGATAATACTGACTTCCAGACTGTGTTCACACAGATTTTCTTCCCTTGTATTCCGCATCAACGCCCAGCGGTCGATGTATTTCATTCTCGAAATCATAGCAAAAAAATTATATTCCATCTTTCAATCTCCTTGTTGTATGTATGCAGATATTTGCAAAGATATATACCCGCTACACCTTGTTTGAACTAAAAACCGCCCACAGTCTGGAATATTGCATACTGTTATGAAGCAAGCCTTTCCGAGCGTCGGTACTTAAGCTGCGTCTTTTGCAGCTTTATGTACCGCTACGTTGAGGAACAGAGCGAAAGCGTCTTGCGGAATAATAGCTATGCAATATGACAGACCTAGACCTCTGGTGGCTTTTTCGTTCTAATACAACTGGGTAAATATCTGCATACAGATTATCTTATTCCTTGTGGAAAAATTCGTACACCATTTCGGCAGCATTCCGGTTCATGGATGACACCTGCATCAGTTCATCGACGGATGCCTCCCGGATCTTTGCGATATCCTTGAAATAGCCCATCAGATCCTTTCGTCTGGCAGGGCCGATGCCCGGTATATCCTCAAGGATCGAATGTACCTGAGATTTGCTTCTGAGGCTTCTGTGATATTCGATGGCAAAACGGTGGGCTTCATCCTGCAAACGGGTGACCATGTCAAATGCCTGAGTATTTTTCGGAAATTCCACTTCTTTATTGTTAAAATACAGACCTCTGGTTCTGTGGTAGTCATCCTTTACCATGCCGCAGACCGGAATGTTCAGATGCAGCTCGTTAAGAACCTCCAGAGCAATGTTGACCTGTCCCTTACCACCATCCATCATAAGGATGTCAGGATAGACCTTAAAACGTTCATCGGTAAATCGTCTTGTCAGAACTTCACGCATACTGGCGTAGTCATCCGGTCCGTCGATCGTTCTTAATTTGAATTTGCGGTATTCATTTGGCCTGGCTTTTCCATTTTCAAAGACCACCATCGAAGCAACCGAATGGTAGCCGCTGATGTGCGAGATATCGAAGGCTTCCAGCCGTTTGGCCGACGGAACTCCGATCAGCTCCGCCAGTTCCTTTGCTGCGCCTTCTGTTCGTGCCTGCTCCCGTTTCAGCTTTTCTGTATCCTGTGTCAGAACAAGAAAGGCATTGTCACGCGCAAGCTTTAACAGCTGGGCTTTGTCACCTTTTTGAGGGGTGAGGATGTGTACAAGATTCCCACGCCGCTCGCTTAAGTATTGTTCGATCAGCTCCTGCTCATTTACTTCATGCTCCAGAATGATCTCCTTAGGGAGAAATGGAGTAGAAGCGTAATACTGCTTTAAAAATGCAGCCATAATATCTCCATAAGATTCCGACTGCACACCGGTCATATGGAAATGCTCTCTGCCGATCATCTTGCCGTTACGGATGAAGAAGACAGAGATAACGCCCTCGTTCATGTTGTTGGCAGCCATCGCGATCACGTCACGGTCATCGGTTGTTGTGTTGTCAACACGCTGTTTTGATGCGATATGCTTAATGCTTTCGATCAGATCACGAACCTCTGCCGCCTGTTCAAATTCCATGTCGGCTGCAAGCTGTTTCATCTTTTCTTCCAGCTCCTTTACCGTCTGCCGGTGATGTCCGGTCAGAAAATGAATTGCCTGTTCCACCTGCCTGCCGTAGTCCTCTTTTGAGATGTATCCCTGACAGGGAGCCTTGCATTGCCCAATGTGGTAATACAGACATGGACGATCCAACCCTGTTTCCTGCGGTAGCTTTTTGTTGCAGCTACGCAGATGATACAGCTTCTTTAACAGATCAATGGTATCCTTGACGGCACCTGCATTAGTATAAGGACCAAAATATCTGGCATGATCCCGGTGCATCTGATGCGAGAACAGAATACGAGGAAAATCCTCGTTGACTGTGATCTTGATGTATGGGTAGCTTTTGTCATCCGTAAGCATGGTATTATAGTGCGGACGGTGTTCCTTGATCAGGTTGCATTCCAGCACCAGCGCTTCAATTTCGGATTCGCAGATGATATATTCAAACCACGCGATGTGGCTGACCATTTTTTCGATTTTAGGTGAGCGTTTATATCCTGCCTGAAAATACTGGTGTACCCGGTTATACAGATCAATGGCTTTGCCGACATAGATGATTTCATCGGTCTTATTATGCATCAGATAGACACCCGGTGTATGAGGCAGTTTTTTTAATTCTTCTTCAAAATTAAACATACTTTGAATTAATTTCCTTTCCGCTGTTTATTCTAAAAATAACAGGTTCACACATAAAAATCAGTATAACACAAGATACAGAAAACAGGTGGCTTTTTTCCTGAAAAAATGAATTGATGAATTGACGATAAATAGGTTGTAGAATATAATGAAACAAGAACTGAAACTAGGGAAAACAGGAGGAGAAGATGGTTTACAGTATAACAGTATCCAAACTCATAGAGAAAATGAATCTGAAGAATTATACACCGGAGATCGATACCGATAAGGTGCTGATCCAGGATCCGGGTATGAACCGCCCGGCGGTACAGTTTGGAGGATTCTTTGAACATTTCGATGCAGGACGTATCCAGATATGCGGAAATGTAGAACATGCCTATATCGCAGCAATGCATACAGAGGAAGAAAATATCAAGATCATAAATGAATTTTTTTCGTATAAACCGCCATGTCTGATATTCTGCCGGGATCTCGAACCGTATGAATTTATTATAGAAGCAGGAAAGAAGCATGGAGTGCCTGTCCTTACATCCAGTGCAGTTACATCTGCATTTGTACATGAGGTAGACCGTTGGCTCCATGTAGAATTGGCACCAAGAATATCCGTACATGCCGTACTGGTCGATGTATACGGCGAAGGTGTTCTGATCATGGGCGAGAGTGGCATCGGTAAATCAGAGGCTGCTCTGGAACTGATCAAGAGAGGGCACCGTCTGGTTGCGGATGATGTGGTAGAGATCAAGAAGGTCAGTGATGCTACTCTGGTTGGACGTGCACCGGATATCACCAGACACTTTATCGAGCTTCGTGGTATCGGAATCATTGACGTAAAATCCCTGTTTGGTGTAGAATGTGTAAAGCTGGATCAGAATATCGATCTGGTTATCAATCTGGAAGAGTGGAGCAAGGATACGGAGTATGACCGTTTGGGTCTGGAAGACCAGTATACGGAATTCCTTGGAAATAAAGTCGTAAGTCATAACATCCCGATCCGTCCGGGTAGAAATATCGCGATTATTGTTGAATCTGCCGCGGTTAACCACAGACAGAAGAAGATGGGATATAATGCAGCACAGGAATTATATAACAGAGTGACGCAGAATATCATGAAGGGCAATGCAAATAAGGAGGAGCAGTAGAAAATGGCAAACTATGTATTTGGAGTAGACATCGGAGGAACAACTGTAAAGATCGGTCTGTTTACAATACAGGGCGAGATGGTTGAGAAATGGGAGATCACAACAAGAACAGATGAAGGTGGAAAGTATATTTTAAACGATATCGCAGCATCTGTTGAAGATAAACTGGCAGAGAAGAAGATCGAGAAGTCTGATGTGGCAGGTGTTGGAATGGGTGTTCCGGGTCCTGTAAAGGCAGATGGAACTGTTATCAAATGTGTAAATCTTGGATGGGGAATCTTCAATGTAGAAGAAGAACTCAGTAAATTATTAGACCTTCCTGTGAAAGCCGGAAATGATGCGAACATGGCAGCCCTCGGCGAGATGTGGCAGGGTGGCGGAAAAGGCCACAAGGATATCGTCATGGTAACACTCGGAACCGGTGTCGGCGGTGGTATTATTTTAAATGGAAAGATGCTCGCAGGAACCAACGGTGCAGGCGGGGAGATTGGACATATCTGTGTAAATGATGACGAGACAGAAGTCTGCGGATGCGGCAACAAGGGCTGTCTTGAGCAGTACACATCAGCAACCGGTATCGTTCGTATGGCAAAGATCATTTTAAATACAACAGACAAGCCATCCAAGCTTCGTCAGATTCAGTATATCTCAGCGAAAGAGATATTTGACGCAGCAAAAGAAGGTGATGAAGTTGCGGCAACACTGGTAGAGAACCATGGAAAGGTTCTTGGAAAAGCACTTGCACAGATTGCCTGTGTAGTAGATCCTGAGATCTTCGTGATCGGTGGCGGTGTATCCAGAGCAGGAGATATACTTATCAATACAACCGCTAAATATTTTGCACAGTATGCTTTCCATGCATGCAGACAGACCAAGTTCGCACTTGCTACACTTGGTAATGATGCAGGTATGTATGGTGGCGCATGTAGTATACTGAACCAGTAAAATGTATTAAGTAAACTATGTGTAAATTACATAAATTGGATTGAAACACCCTGAAATTTCTATACATTTTTAATATTGAATTCTAAAAGCCTTTAATGTATGATATTGTGTGGTAGCGTTCGAGATTTTGAGAAATCAACCGGAACAGCATGCAAAATCTTATATTAAGGGCTTTGTTTTGTCTATCAGGTTTGTAAGATTCCTAAGAGTTCAGAATAAAAACAGGTCAGGAGTTTGTAAGTATATGACATCGTTTTATGAGAGAGCAGCAGCGATCACAGGAGAAAACAGAATAAAAACAAAAGAGCCTTTGAACCGATATACAACTTTTCGGATAGGCGGGGAAGCAGATTTTATGGCAGAACCGGAAAAGCCGGAACAGATCGCAGAGCTTGTAGATCTGTGTAAAGAAGAAAATGTTCCATTTTTTATTATGGGAAACGGAAGCAACTTACTGGTATCGGATAATGGATATCGAGGAATGATCATTCATATAGCAGATGGAATGTCTAAAATCATAGTAGATGGAACAAGGATCACTGCACAGGCCGGTGCATCCCTGATCAAAGCAGCAGTAACGGCAAAACAGCATGAACTGACCGGAATGGAATTCGCATCAGGAATACCGGGAAGTGTTGGAGGCGCTGTTTATATGAATGCCGGAGCATATGGAGGAGAGATGAAGCATATTATTTCATCCGTAAAAGTGTTGGATCAAAACGGACAGATTTATGATATTTCAGGTTCGGATATGGAATTTGGTTATCGCCACAGTAAGGCTGAGAAGGATGGTCTGGTTGTATTGGAAGCTGAATTTGAGCTTCAGACAGGAGATGCAGCTCAGATAGATGCAGAGATGAAGCGACTGGCAGAATCCAGAATTTCAAAGCAGCCACTTGAATATCCGTCGGCAGGTTCGACCTTTAAGAGACCGGAGGGATATTTTGCAGGCAAACTGATCATGGATGCAGGACTTCGCGGTTATACTGTAGGAGGAGCCCAGGTATCAGAGAAACATTGTGGTTTTGTGGTGAACAAAGGCGGCGCAACGGCGGCTGACGTCATGCAGTTGGTAAACGATGTAAAGAAAATGGTAAAAGACAGCTCCGGTGTGGATCTGGAGCTTGAGATAAAGACACTGGGGGCATTCTAGGATGAGATTTGTAATTGTAACAGGAATGAGCGGTGCAGGAAAAACAACAGCGATGAAAACGCTGGAAGATGCAGGATATTTCTGCGTAGATAATCTTCCAATCCAGCTTATCAAACGTTTTGCGGAAATTGCATACGATGAACAGATTCAGGTAGATAATGTGGCGATCAGTGTGGACATTCGAAGCGGAAGAGCGTTAAGCCAGTTGAATGCCTGTCTGAATGATATGAAAGAAAATGGTTATCAGTATGAGATCCTCTTTATGGAGTGCTCAGATGAGAAACTGGTAAAACGATTTAAAGAAACAAGAAGAAATCATCCGTTATCTGCTAAGAATGGAAGAATTATAGATGGTATAAAAAAAGAAAGAGAATTGATCAGCTTTATCAAGGATGAAGCGGATTATATTATAGATACAACGAATCTTCTGGTAAGGGAATTTAAATCTGAACTGGATAAAATATTTGTCCAGAATATGGAATATGGGAATTTTATCATTACCATCATGTCATTTGGATTCAAATACGGAATCCCGAGAGACTCCGATATTGTGCAGGATGTGAGATTCCTGCCGAATCCTTATTATGATGAAGAGCTACGTCCGCTTACCGGAAATGATAAAGTGATTCAGGATTATGTCATGAACTGTGAGGAAGGACCGGAATTTCTGGACAAATTCATTGATCTGGTGCAATTTCTGATTCCCAATTATATTAAAGAGGGAAAAAATCAGCTTGTTATCTCGATCGGATGCACCGGTGGCAAACATCGTTCCGTAACGATTGCGAATGAAGTATATAATCGTCTGCAGAAATCCACATACACTGTGAGAATATATCACCGTGATATCGGAAAAGATGCAGTTGTAAAGAAATTATAGAAAAGGAGTGAGGCATATGTCCTTTTCCTCGGAAGTAAAAGCAGAGCTTGCCAAGAATATCAGCAACGCAAGACATTGCAGAATAGCGGAACTTTCAGGAATGATGTCCATGGTGGCAGATGTGTGGTACAGAAATGGTTCACTCTTTAAATTATGTATAACAACAGAACGAAGTATTATAGCAAAGACAATGGCATCACTGATAAAGGTGTTGTTTGACATCCGTATGGAATGTTCGGTGAAAAGAACAGGTAGTAACAGCCGAATCTATCGAATGGTACTGGATCGGCCGGACGAGATCGAACGGATGCTGCAGACTTTGAAGCTTTCCCCGGATTTTAGGATTTCACAGAAGGGTGTGACAAAAGTAAGCTGTCAGGATATGACAGTGAATCGAATGGTAGTACAGCAACAGTGCTGTAAGCGGGCATTTATCAAAGGTGTATTTATGACATCGGGGTCCGTCAGTGATCCTAAAAAAGGATATCATCTGGAGATTGTCTGTGATAATGAAGACCGGGCGGGAATGATTGAGAAGATTATGGCGGAGCTTGATATCGAGAGTCGTATTATTGCCAGAAAAAAATACAGTGTCTGTTATATAAAAGATGGAACCATGATCGTTGATGTGTTAAATATCATGGGTGCTCACATTTCTCTGATGAATATGGAGAATGTGAGAATATTGAAAGATATCAGTAATAATGTTAATCGCAGGGTAAACTGTGAAGCCGCGAATCTGAACAAAACAGTCAGTGCTGCGGTCCGTCAGATTCAGGATATAAATTATGTGATAGAGACAAGAGGTATCACATATCTCCCGGATAATCTGAGAGAACTGGCGGAACTTCGTCTGGAAGAACCGGATGCATCCCTGAAAGAATTAGGTGAGATGATGAATCCCCCCATTGGAAAATCGGGAGTCAATCATAGATTAAGAAAAATAAGTGAAATAGCAGATGACCTAAGACAAAAGTCGTATGTGTAGGAGGAAAAAATGTTAGAAAAAACAGTTAAGGTAGCTATGACCGAAGGAACCGAAGAAAGACCGGTAGCAGTTCTTGTACAGATTGCAAGCCAGTATGAGAGTCAGATCCATCTGGTATCGGATGACAAGAAGATCAATGCAAAGAGCATTATGGGAATGATGAGCATGGGATTTACAGAAGGGCAGGAGATCACAATTATCGCAGATGGCAAAGATGCGGAAGCTGCAGTAAATGAGATCGCGGATTACCTGACAGCAAATGCATAAATTCTTCCGGCAATTAATTGGTGTTTTTATTGCACGCTTTGTTTGAATGTGATAAAATCAATTTATTAATGGACATGTGTCATCGGAGGAAGTAGATATGGGATTTTTTGATGGGATTTTTAAGAAAATACCTTTCGTATCCAGATTTTCTAAAAAGAAAGCACCGGTCAATAACGTAGAGTTACAGTATAATAAGGCGATGAACCTTATGGATAACGGAGATTCGGAAGAATCGGTTAAAATACTGGAGCAGGTTTCAGACATTGGTATAATGGATACCCAGTATAAATCATATGGGGATGACGCCCTGCTTGCACTGGCAGAATTTTATGAAAAGGGTGTTTATCGTAATGCAAAGACAAATGTAGATATGAATAAATCTACAAAATACTACGAGAAGTATGTAAATCAGAACCGTGACGGAGATGTTATTTACAAACTTGCCAAGATGATGCTGGAGATTCAGAATTTCTCAAAAGCAATCAAGTATTTTGAAATAGCCGCAACCGATTATGGCATCAAGGCAGCATATATGAGCCTTGGTTCTATTTATGAGAGCGGATTGAACCGAATCGATGAATATGGAAATAAGAGTGATTTTGTAGTTCCTGCTGATCTGGAAAAGGCAATGCAGTGGTATAAGAAGCTTGCAGATGCAGGCGATGCAAAGGCAAAGGCTTCATATGAACGTGTACTATATGCGAGCACACATGAGGACAGCCTGGAATTTGAAGAAAAAGATAAGCTGTATACAGAGATTTCCCAGAGAAGAAAAGAAAAGGGAAAAGAACCGAGATACAAGGTGATCGAGGCCTCCAGACTTCAGTATCAGTATTCCTATGTACATAATCAGGTGGAAGGTTATATTCACAAGCTTCCGAAAGACTGGGTGAAGACCATCAATGAGTCAACAGGCGAAGAATATTACGCACCAAGCCTTACATATAAAGATTTTGCAATCTATGTTTATTACGACAGTATACCAAAGGATTCTAAGAAGACGTTGGAAAACTATCTGAGATATTGTAATGATGCATTTGACGAAGATTTACAGTTGAAAGCATATATTACAGAGTATGCAGATGGTATCTGCACGACATACTACCATAAGGATATGGAAAAGGGTATTGTTTCATTTGCGTTCTATCAGGGAAGACGACTGGCATGTATGCGTTTCGTATGTGCAACGATGGAGATCATTGAACAGTACGAGGAGATTATCTTCGAGGTAGCAAACTCATTTGCATTTATTGATCCGACACTGGTCAGTGAAGAAAGTGCAAACCGGAGAGATATGCAGTATTACAATGAAGCAATCTACTGCTATTATCTGGAAGATTATGAAGGCGCAATGAAGGCTGCAAAGCAGGCTTTGAAGTTTGGCAGTATCAAGGCAAGTTATCTGCTTGTAGAACTGTATTATGATGAAGACAGTCCATATCGTGATCTGGAAAAAACGATCAGTTATGCAAAGCAGTTATTTGAAGCAACCAAGGATCCTGAACTTGCATTTCTGATCGGAAATGTCTACGATCAGCAGATGAAGGATTACATGAAAGCATTGAATTGGTACGAGAACGCAGAGAGATTGGGACACAAGAGAGTTGCATTCTATCTGGGACGTATTTATTACTATGGTCTGCTCCGTACCAAGAGAGACGGAAGAAAGGCTCTGGAATATTTTAAAAAGGCAAGAGCGAATGGTATACCGGAAGCAGAGGGCTATATTAAGGATCTGGAGGAACTGAAGGGTGAAGATCTTCAGACGGCCGTTGAGAAATGGGAAAGAGCGGTTCAGGCAGGAAGTGAATCCGCGGCAATTAAGATCGCGATGATGAAACAGCAGCAGATTTTCTATATAGCAACGCCGTACGAGATTGAAAAAGCATATCTGGAAGCACTTGGACTTGGAAGTGCCAGAGCAGGATATGAACTTGGACGTATCTATCAGCTTCAGGAGAAACAGGAAAATTATAAGGGCGAGATTAAGAGCATCAAGTATTTTGAGAAAGCCTTTAATGCGAACTTTGATGACTGGGATAAGGAAAACTTATTCAAGGTTATCAATTACAAGGTTGAAAAAGGTCTCGATAACGAAGAGGCTATCAAGCTCTATATTGAAAATGCAAGTATGGGTTACGTTCCGGCTATTGAGAAGCTGTTTGAACTGGTTCCGTTTACGACACAGCAGATTTGGAGTCTGTATGATGCACTGATCGAGCTTGCAGAGACCGGTGATGAGACTGCTATCGTAGCGATGAACAAACTGGAAATGCATTATGTGGATCTGATCATCCGTGAACCGGGTAAGGGACAGAAGATTGTGGAGAATAAGTTCTTCCGCCTGTGCGTTCCAAAAGAGTGCTCAGCAACGATCAATGATGAAGGCGGTACTATCAAGCTTGCCGATTCTGTTGTTGAATTTGCGGTAGCTGAGATGCCTGTCAATGCGACAGCAGAGCAGGATTATCTTAAGATCTATAAACTGATCGTATCAGAGTATCTGCCGGATGAGAATGCAGAAGTTATTATTGCGAACTCCAGAATGATCGGTTCGGCGATCAGAAGTTCAAAGGATAATATACATACATACAGTATTCTTTTGATCAGTTCAAAGAACCAGTATATCTTCAAGCTTAGTTCGAAGGATAAACGTGAGATGATGCAGTTCAAGGATGTATTGAATACGATTGCTAAATCTCTGGTTGAGACCGGCGAGATCTATAAGGCAACAGGTGAAAACAGAAAGAATATTGGTCTTGCATTCCTTCTTAAGGCAAATGAGAATGGATTCCTTTCGATAGGAAAAGATGCTTAATAGAATTTAGAACAGTATGTTTTAAAGCAGTATCTTGCCCGAAGAGTAATTCTTCGGGCAAGTGTCTGTTGAAGCAGTATGTAGAAATGGCAAATGCGTTTGTCGTAGAGGTGAGTACAAATGTTTAGAAATATCATGAACGATCTGGCAACATGGTATGAGATTGGAGAAAATAAAGCAGCACTCATTAGAGGAGGAAAGTTTGTAGGAAAGACATGGGCAGCCCTTGATTTCGCTACAGGCTTTTTTGACGAACACATTCTTATCAATCTGGAGCAGTATCCGGATTTTTGCCAGTATATTTCAAAGGAGCGAAAGCCTGAGAAGCTTCATGCGAAATTAACGACCTCACTGGATAAATACGACTTTCAGGGCAAGTTATTGATTTTTGACAATGTACAGCTCAGTACGATGGCGGTACCAAATCTGGTAGAGTATGCGAAGGTAAGTAACAATGTGCGAATCTGTATGCTTGCAACTGTTAATGGACCGTTACCGGGTGAAGCGGAATGTCAGGATGATCTCTTTGTATACGAGTTGATGCCGATGACTTTTGATGAATTCTTAAAAGCCGGAAAGGGGCGTAAACTCTGGAAATATATCGAGAACCAGAGACTGGAAGGATTGCCGGAAGAGGTACGTAAAAGCATAGATACAATGTTGGATGCATTTTTAGTGACCGGGGGAATGCCGGAAGCGGTAAATGCATATTACAAAAATGAAAATTTTGAAGAAGTTGAAGGTATTTTGCAAAAAACACTTGACAAAATGACCGAATATATAGTAAAAGTAACACCGAAGAAACTTTTAACAAAGGTTATGTTGATCTGGAACAGTATTCCTGTTCAGCTTACCAAAGAGAATAAAAAGTTTATGTACGGATATGTAGATCCCAAGGCGAGAGCCAGAGAGTACGAGTCGTCTGTTGACCATCTTGTACGGATCGGAGTTGTCCGTCAGGTATATCGTATAAGACACGGGGTGTTACCACTTGCAGAGCAGGTGGATGAGAAATCCTTTGAGATTTATCATTTGGATCACGGTCTTTTAAGAATTATGGCAGGCATTCATTATAATGATATAGATAAGACCAATATCGTTGATACGATGGATGGTATGATAGCCGAGCAGTATGCACTAGAAGAATTATATGCGAATAAGAATATTGGCAAGCTGTTCTTCTGGATATCATCTGCAACAGCAAAGGTTGATTTTGTGTATGAAGGTGATGGCGAGGTTGTACCGGTTGATGTACAGACAGAGCCACATACCAAGGCACAGAGTTCCAAGGTGTTCAAGCAGAGATATGACAATGCGACGTCTATCAGAATCTCAACAGATGATATGTATATGAATAACGGACTTTTAAATGTTCCGTTATACGGCATCTGGAATTTTTAACAAACGCCGAAATAGCTCAGTTGGTAGAGCAACGCATTCGTAATGCGTGGGTCGAGGGTTCGAGTCCCTTTTTCGGCTTTGAACCAAAAGCCTGAAAACCTAGTGAAATCAAGGGTTTTCAGGCTTTTTTTAAACACCAAAAAAACAAGAATTGGGCAAAAATTGGGCAAAAAAATTAAGAAGTTAAAAAAATAGTGTCCATAATCGCATTATCAGCTTCAGACATCTTCTTCGTGACATGAATATAAATATCATGAGTGACCTTACTATGATTATGGCCAAGACGTCGCGCGATTTGATCGTCGGTCATTCCAGCCTCGGCAAGAAGCGAAGCGTGAGTATGCCGAAGCTTGTGTGGAGAGATACGTTGATTTAATTCATGTTCGGAAGCTTCACGCAAAAATTTACAGTATGCATCATAAGATGTATAAGAGCCGGTATGAATGCAAGGGATAAAAAGATTACTTTTAAATCCGTTTGCAAGCAGCGTCTGTTTACGCCAAAGTCTGCATTTTTTTATTAATAAAGCAAGCTCCGGCTGGATGTGAATATCACGAACGGATTTATCCGTCTTCGGAACGGTAACAACGTCGTTTCGATAATCGTAAGTTGCAATGACATGAATAACGCTATTTTTTATATCGACAGATTCATCTTTTAATGCAATGAGTTCACCACAACGCATACCGGTTAGCAAAAGCATGCTTGAAAAATAATACCAGTGCCACAGACCGCGGCTGCTCATATATTCAAGCAGAATATTGATTTCATCTTTTTCAAGATATTTACGACTTTCACAGACAGATTTTTCCTGCTCTGAATTTTGAAATAATTCAAGCTTGGAAAGAAGACTGTAATTATCATGATAATCATTCTTGTATCCCCAATTCAACATAGCACGAAAACGAGTTATATAAGAATTTAGAGTTACAATAGATTTGCCAGAGTTTAAAAGCTGTTCGTTAAAATATTGAGAAGTGATATTATCAACGATAGTATCAGCTCCAAGCAGATTTATAACGAGTTTGATCACATGCTCGTTTCTGACTGCTGTAGATAGCTTACAAGTGATTTTTTGACTTGCAGAATAAGCATCTAAAAGATCGGAAAGAGTAGCTTTAGTTTGATTCGTCTTGCTAAAAATAGCATTGATTTTTGCATCTAAAATTCGCTGTGCTTTTTTCTTGTTCTGATTTGATGCGCTAGGCATTGATACAGATACTTTTTTAACCTTTTCAGTTAAAGGATCAACGTACCTTTCGCAATAAACGGCAGAGCCGTTATTCCGAATTTCACACCACATAATAATCAACTCCTATCTAAAGATAGGCATAAAAATAAGCCTACCAAAAATAGAAGGCTTATGATATAATGAACTCGCCAAAGTTGTTATAGATAAGCCTTCGGGTTTATATGTAACCTTTCCCCTGAGTGCTTCCAACACTTGGGGGAATTTTTTATGAAGTTGCACCGGTGCAACTTTTTATTAAAACAGCCAGATGCATGTATCTAATTATTAGATGCCTGTTTGAGTAGAGCGTCTGTAAGAACTTTAGAAAAATTGACATTGTTCTTTTCACCATAAGTATTAAGCCATGCCGGAATAGTAATATTCTTACGCACAGACTTGCTGCCATATCGTTCTGAATAATCATCCATATCTAATACAAGATAATTAGAAAAGGATCCTTCAGGAACAATGACATGGTCACTTGGTTTTGGATAATCATTGCCTTCTTCTAGTTCTGTTAGAATCCAACCAGATGCTGCATCCTGTCCCATTTCAATAGCTTCTGCTAATGTGTCTCCTTCCGTGACACATCCAGGCAGGTCTGGTACTTCAACTGTAAATCCGTCCCCTTTTTCAAAAGGAGTAAAGATAGCTTCATAAACTAATTTCATTGGAAAATCCCCTTTCATGTTTAACCGACAGGGCTATTTGAGCCCTGCCTGTTTTAATATTGAATTTGCTGTACCTTTACTTACATCGCCCTTATGTATTGGAACTGTAACCTTGCCGGGTTTGTCAGGGTGTTTATACTGCCTGTGTGAGCCAACCTGCTTGACTGCGATCCAACCATCTAGGAGAAGAAGTTTTTCAAGTTCTCTGACTGTCATTTCTTACCTCCTTATGATTATATTATACACATAGTACGCATAAAAGTCAAGAAGAAAATACACATAATACGCATAAAATTATAATAATAGATTGTTGATTATTTGTACATAATAGCCTGCAGGAGGTGCGAGATGAAAGTATTGACCTGGCAGGCAAGATCAAACAAGAGCATAACGCTTATCAAGCTTGCGGAGCTGACCGGCATCAGTAAGAGTGCGCTTAATAACATCGAAAACGAAAAAGTGTCGCCAACTCTTGATGAACTGGAAGCTATAGCAAAAGCGTTAGATGTAAGGATAACAGATCTTTTCGATAGTGAATATAAGTAAATTTCCACAATTATGGAAATTTTGTAAAAGTACCACAATGACAATCCCTATCGGCGTATAATGTCGAATGAAGGAGGGATTGAAATGGACTACCGAAAAGAGATTATCGCCTTGATAGAAGATGTACAGTCAGAAAAACATCTGAAGTACATATATGATCTTATCAAGGTACTATTAGATGAAGCCATCTAATGAAGAACCGGGCAGGGTAAAACCTGTTCGGTTTATTTTTTTTTGTTGGAAAATATATCTATTGCCTTTTCCAAGCTGTTCCATTCGCCTGGAGAAAGATCTGCAAGCTTATTTATCAAATGATGCTTGAAAGAGTCGTCAGGCTCGGATGCAAGCAAATTTTCAAGTCTTACAATGGCAGTATAACGGTCTGATTTAAATATTTTACCAGTTCCATTACAGAGCCATTCTTCGTTTATATTAAATTCCCGGCATATAAGCGCAATGACTGAATCAGATGGATTGTTCCTTCCAATTTCATAATTGGCAATAGCTCCTCTTTTTATTTTAAGTCTGTCAGAAAAATTCTGTTGCGTTAGACCTAATATATGGCGTAATTGTTGTATCCTATCAGCAAATGAAGAAGTTTGTGTATCTGAAATAAATATCTCACCGGTTCCAAAACGTAGCCATTCTTTATTAACATCGTATGTTTTGCAAATTAATGAAATAACAGATTGACTAGGATTGTTTTTCCCAACTTCATATGCAGCAATATTGCCACGAGATATACCAAGACTATTAGCAAAGTCTTGCTGACTTATATCTAAAATATGACGCAAGTATTTTAATCGCACAGAAATTTCATATGTTTCGATAAATTCGTTTTTGGCAAATATATTGCCAGTACCATAACGCAACCAATTTTCATTTACGTTGTATTCTTTGCAAATAAATGAGATGGCTACACTTGGAGGATCATTTCTGCCTGATTCCCATTGTGCAACTGTATTACCTTTTACGGATATGCGTGATCCAAAACTGTCTTGTGTTAAATTTAAGATTCTCCTGAGCTGTTTGATTCTATCTTTCATATTTTGCTCCTATGCATTAATCATTGAACTCATCATTAACACCAGCAAGTTCTTTGGCTTTCTGCTCGAGAAATTCCCACTCTGTTACCGATAAATTTGCCAACATTGAAATGAATCTATTTTTGAATGAGTCACTTTCTTCACTTAATAACTCTTTAGTAAGCCTTGCAATATCAGCATTTCGATTCGATTGCAAAAACATCTCACCAGTTCCGTTACGAAGCCATTCTTCATTTACATTAAATTCTCGACATATCGAAAAAATAATAGCATCACTTGGAACAGTACGTCCAATTTCATACTGCGCAATAGTATTCTGTTTCATGCCAATTTTATCTGCAAACTTTTGCTGTGTTAAATCTAATGCCTTTCTTAACTTCTTTAAACGCTCATGCATATGGTGTCACCTCACTTCCTTGAATTGAGGATACATCGTATTAGATTAAATGTCAATAAAAAATATCTCATAAACAATAAAATATCTCAAACGCAATAAAAAGTAGTTGACAATATGGTGTATGAGATGTATGGTTATCTCACAGACAATAAAAATACCAACATAGAAAGGAGAACGACAATGAATTTGCAGTTAACGAGAAGCAAATCAGTAAAAGATACAAATATTGTAATCATCTTAAGCGGGAATGATGCGAATGAGATAGAGCAGATAGAAAAAGAGATCACGCTCGCGACGCGAAAGATGCGACGCAAGCATGATATTGGTTACGCAATAGTAAAGACGGAAAGAAAGACAAATAGACTATTGGAAATTTGCAAATATCTTTTCGATCTTGGCTAATATGTTCCGGTACTTTGCGGACGCTGATTTTATATAAGAAATAGTATCACGATCTAAGCCGGGTTTGGATAATTCTTCATTGCCGAACTGTATAGCATTAAGAAGCCCGCCTTTTATGATATCTAATTCTGAAAGTGAAAACGTACATACGGCTGATCTGGAATTGACCTTTAAAGGGGAATTAAAAAAATCATCTGAATGAGAATCTACACCGCTATAGTCGATTGATGCGAAATCATCGAGAGGAACACTTAAAGAAAGAGATTCGGAATCTTCTGAATCTGAATCATCGGCGGGTATTAGATTAATTTCACAACAAGCGTAACCGTCGTCAAGAATATCGGAAATGCTTTGTAATAACTCAAATGCGCTATATAAAGCCATGTTGTAGCCTCCTTTCTTTTGTATTTGAAAAGCAAATAAAATTATAACACGCAAAAGGAAGGAGAACAAGACACGACAGCAAAGAGAAAGGAGTGAGTGGGTGAAATCAAAGCTACTTGATAAAAAGAGAGAAAAGAGTTACATAGCAAGACGGTTATCAAAGATAGCACCTTACGACGAAGGATACACAGAAAAGACACTGAAAAGAATGTCATTAAAACAGTTGAAAGTGCTTGAAAAGATCATAGATAACTTGACTGCACAGAACACATCAAAAAAAGAATGCAGAAGCTGCCGAAAATTCAACATAGGATTGATGATGTATGAAGGCTTCCGGTGGAAATTTCAGGAAGAAGAATTGACACCGTGGCAGATGGATTTTGACAAGGATACACAGACGATCCTTGTACCGGAAGAAATGATTATGTATTTTATAACATTATCAAATCCGGGACAGCCGCAGCACAGGGTAAAGCTGATTAGCAGATATCCCAGACAGTAAGCTATCTAAGGCTTACAAGAAATTCCAAGACTGCTTTAGCGTTGTTATAAAAACGATGCTGCATGTAGTCAATCGTCTTGTCACTGATCGCAATAAAAAGGGCTGTGTTGTCGTAAAAAGCACAACTGATATAGCCGTATCTGTTTAAAGCACAACAGATAGAAAAAAGATCTTCTGTGTCAATATCGTTAAAGTAGTTTTCACGAATATAAGAAAGATCTGGAAAGCTACGAGCGTCGCGATCAGACATAGAAGTCTTGCGATCAAGATAAGATTTGTAAAGTGTGACGATAACTTTTTGTTGAATCTTAGAAAGATCGTTCATGTGTGTACCTCCTTACTTACTCGATTCTGGCGGGAATCTGTAAGGAGAGTATAACACGAAAAAAGAAAGATAACATAGAAAAGGAGTGAGAAGTATGTCAGAAAAAAAGGAAAAGGATCAGACGATGAACGATACAAACAGCGTGGCGAGCAAGTGTACGGTTGATGAGTTTGCGGACGCAATAATTGAGTATTTGAGAAAAGAACATATAACAATCGGAAGATCTAAGCGAATAATGGAAGCAGTTATATGCAAGATAAGAAAGATAGAAGAAGATATATCATTATAAAAAAGGAGTGAACAATATGTCAGAAAAAGAAAAACAGATCATTGAGACATTTTCAAATGTAATGCCAAAGCTTTCTGAAAAAGATAAGAGCTATTTATTAGGCTTGGGAGAAGGCATGGCGATCAAGGCAGCAGACGAGGAAAAGAAAGAAAAGGAGACAGTATAGAGGAAGATGCTGATTGTAAATAAGGCTCACAACGATGTCTACAACTTGGACCATATCACCAATATGTATATAGCATCCAGTGGATGCTCTATAAAAGCGGTGACAGGAGCCACAACAAGAGGTGGAACACTTGGAGAATATGACAGCTATGAGAAAACCAATATCGCATTTGAAATGTTAATATCTGCGGTTCAGAAAGGTGGCGAAGTGTTTTATATGCCAAGTGATGAAGAACTTAAACAAACCACCAGAAAAGAAACATATCACCATGCAACTGGAAAGAAAACGAAGGGATATGGTGGTTCGTGAAACAAAAAAGCATAAAGAACATAAGAAAAGAATTCAGGAAAAATGGAGTATTTTACACTCCACCGGAATTAGCAATGAAGCTGAAGGAGTATGTCGGGATAAAACCACGAAATGTATATGATCCGACGTGTGGCGCAGGTAATCTTTTGAGGGTATTTGAAGATGATGTTGAGAAATACGGACAGGAGATTGATGTAGAACAGTTGGAAGCTATAGATATACCGCTGTTCCATGGAGCCTGTGGTGACACTTTGATGAATGATGGATTTCCATATAAGAAATTTGATTGTATTGTTGCCAATCCGCCATTTTCTGTGAGCTGGAATCCGGAAGAATTGATCAACGATCCGAGATTTAAAGATGCACCGGCTATGGCACCGAGATCAAAAGCAGACTGGGCGTTCATGCTTCATATTCTGTATCACTTAACAGATGATGGGATAGCAGTTGTATTGGAATTTCCCGGAATCCTGTACAGAGGTCAGAGTGAAGGAAAGATCCGGCAGTGGTTTATAGAAAACAACTACATAGACAGAGTTGTTAATATTCCGGGAAATACATTTGAAGATACTTCGATTGCTACATGCATCATAGTCCTTAAAAAGAATCGGGATAAAACAAGTATTACGTTTGAAAACGATGGACTGATAAGGGAAGTCGAAATTGATGAAATAGCAGCAGAATCTTACAACTTATCACCAAATATTTACGTTTACGAGGAAGCTGAGAAAGAGATTATTGATCCTGTGTGGTTACAGGAGCATGCAAGAAAAGAATTTGTTATTTCGATAAGAAAACAACTGGACTTTGAAAAAGCAGTATGCGGGCTTGAAGGAACAAGCATACAACCGTTACTTGAAGAGATTAAAAAAATAATAACTGAGTATGAAGAAAAAATACAGGAGGGTTAGCATGAAAAGATTACAGAGTGCAAGACAGACGACAGTTACAGAAGTAAGGATGCTGGCAGCAGATCCGTACATCACTAAGAGATACATAGCAGATCGATATCATGTGTCTGTCCGGACGGTGTGCAACTGGATAGCAGAGCTTGACCAGTACGTCCAGTCCGGACGCTACAGCGACTATACGATCCTTGACGGATGCGGAGTAGTTTATATCAACTATCTCGCATTTATCGACTATCTGAAGTATAGGGACAAGCTGAGAGCAAAGAAGACGGTGCCACCGTTTGATCCTTCCAGGATCGCAAAATATATCGGGTGGGGAACTATGACACCGGAGATACAGTAAGAGAGGTGGAACATGAACATGGATACAAAGATCATAAAAGCTATATGCATTTTAATAATGGCATTTGGAGCAATCGGACCGTGGATCGGCATAGCTCTGCACGGAATCTTAAAGATCTCGTATGGAATGATGCTCGCGGTGATCATGATATCTGTCATAGTAACCTTTTTGACAGGTGAGATATACGATCAAATGACCATGATCGAAAGTAAAAGAAAGTAGGATAAGCCGTGTTACAAAAAGAGCAAATAAAAAAGCGGCAGTTGGAGCTGCCGCCAAGTACATTCTTACCTTGGGGGGAAAAGAATATACAAATAATTTGACCTCATCAGTGTATCAGATATGCCATGAAATGTCAAGAAAATAGAGCTGTTCCGGCTCTTTTGTAACACTCTAAATTATATTAAATATAAGGACACTAAAGGAGTGAAAATGTGGCTTACATACAATACATATGGACGTTCCGGGGAAGTATCGAATATGAGTATATATATTCGGGGAATAACGGAGCAAAGGGAGAACGAAGACGGAAAAGGCACAAACCTACGCCGGAGCAGATGAAGCGACAGAATCAGATCAACAAAGAGAATCGAATGCGCCGGCTGATAAAAGCGAATTTTACCGAGGAAGATTACTGGTGTACGTTGAAGTACCCGGCAGGAAGTAAGCCGGGAATAAAGCGAGTAGTGCTTGATATACAGAATTTTAACAAAAAGATGCAGAGAGCATATAGAAAGTACGGACAAGAGTACAAATATATCTACAGAATCGAAGTGGGAAAGCGCGGCGGCGTACATATACACATTATCATAAACCGGATCAGAGCAGGAACAGAAACGGACAAGCTGATCCGGGAAAAATGGGTAACACATAAAGTCAATTATCAGCAGCTTGATAAAGACGAGAATTACGACGCACTCGCGAAGTACATAGTAAAAGAATACGAAGACGACACACAGCTATCATTGTTTGACATGAAAGAACAAAAAAAATTGATCCGGTGCAGCAGCAGCAGAAATTTGATAAGACCGAAACCGGAAAAGAAAGTATTCAAACGTCGAACAATGCGGAAGATCCTGCGCGAAGGGATGCAACCACGACCGGGTTACAAAATAGATACAGACAGTATCCGGCAAGGTGTAAATCCGTACAGCGGCAAAAGCTATCTGAAATATACAGAAATAAAAATAAGGGGGAAGTTGAATGCGGCATGTGAACATATACACAGAGATTGAGCAAAAAGGAATGAAAGCACAGGATTTATGGATGTGTTGGCTAATCGAAGTAATGACGCCGGCAGGAAAAAGAACGTGTCAAGGGATAAGTAAGATCAAAGATGCAACGCATTCAGGCGCGCAGCTTGCAGCACTTAACGAAGCCTTATCACATATGACAGAACATTGCGACATTGACATATACATGACAGACGTATTTGTCGAAACAGCATATAAACAAAATTGGTTAGAAAAATGGGAACATGGCAACTGGATATCAGCGAGAGGAAAGGAGATCAAGCACATAGCAGAATGGGAACAGCTTAAAAGGCTGCTGTCGGGGCATAGTGTGAAGATGCATTTTACATGCGCGCACGAATATTCTAGCTGGATGCAAACACAAATAAAACTAAAAATCAAGGAGGAAAACAATGTATAAAGAATTTGGATCAGTAGCAGAATTAAACGGACTTGCTGAAAGCTTAAGAAAGGCAGGGAAAGAAAAAGAGATCATGGATCTGGCGATACAGCAGGGCATCGACGAGGACGAAGCGCAGGACTACATCGACGGAGTAGTTGAGCCGTTTGTAACTAAAAACATGGCGTGCTTCGGAAAGCTTCGGATAAAGGAACAGGAATTGAAACTTGATGGAATATTCAAAGACTGGACGGACGAGATCAGAGTAATAGTGTTACAAAATCAGGAACTTGTGGAAAGGATATATACAAAGAGTTTAGAGGGATGTCTGGCTGAAATACTGACGGAATCATTCAAGACAAAATCAAAAGTACCGGAAAAAATTGCGGAGCTTGCAACGGTAACAGTAAACGGAACAGAATGGAAGATGAAAAAACCGGCTTACATAAATATACCGAGCACAAAACAGGTAAGAATGATAATTCAGCGATACTACAGACGAAAAGACGGCTAGATACTGTCGTCAACAATATCTAGCGCGATTTTCAACAACGCAAAAATAACGATTTTGGAGGTAAAAAATGGCAAGTAAGCAGGCGCGAGCAAAGGAGTTTTCCGCGCAGACAAGAAAAAAGATAAAGGAACGCGACCAGATCTGTATATTTTGCAAAATGGGCTATCGCATGGAAAAGGTAACGCCCTTTTCACAACAAATGACGTCGATTATGCACTACATACCGCGATCAGCCGGCGGGCTTGGAATTGAGCAAAACGGCGCGTTGGGATGTCTGACACATCACGACATGATGGACAATGGCTTTGAGGGCAGACGCAAGGAAATGCTGGCACTCTATAAAGAGTACATGCAAAGGTTATATCCAGACTGGAACGAAGAAAATCTAAAATATAAAAAATGGAAGTGAATAAGATGAAAGAATTAAAGGTGTGCTGGATAAGTGCGGGAGTATCATCGTTTATGGCTGGTGTGCTTGCTAGCGACGTAGACGAATGGATATACATAGATATAGACGATCAGCACAAAGATAGTATTAGATTTATTAAAGATTGCGAAAAAGCGATAGGGAAAAAGATAAAGATACTAAAATCGTCGGAATACTCGTCGGTTGAAGAATGTATAAAAACGGCGGGGATGTTTAAAAATCCAAATAATAATTTTGCACCATGCACAAACTGGTTGAAGAAACGAGTGCGCAAAAATTGGGAAAAAGAACACGAAAACTATAATTTAACATACATATGGGGATACGATCTAACAGAACGAAGAAGAATGGAACGGATGATAGAAGCAAATCCACAGGCAAGGCACATATTCCCACTTATAGAAAAAGGCTTAAATAAACAGGAAGTGCATGGGCTGTTTAGAAGAATGTACGATTTTGATATACCGGAAATGTACAGACTTGGATACCCGAATAATAACTGCATTGGATGCGTAAAAGGCGGCATGGGATATTGGAACAAGATAAGAAAAGACTTCCCGGAGGTATTTAGACAGCGCGCGGAGCTTGAAAGAAAAATAGGATATTCAATGCTGAAAGATAAAAAGGGAAATAGAATTTTTCTTGATGAGCTGGACCCAAACCGAGGAGATATGAATACGGAAATATTACCGGATTGTGGCTTTATGTGCTATTTTGCAGAATTAGAACAAGAGGAAAAAGGAGAGAAAAAATGAATGAAGTACATTTATTAGGACGCTTGACAAGAGATCCAGAGATCAGATATCCGCAGGACAATGAGCAGATGGCGATTGCAAGATATACACTCGCTGTAGACCGAAGATTCAAAAGAGACGGAGAACAGACAGCGGATTTCATAAGCTGTGTCGCATTTGGTAAGGCAGCAGAGTTCACAGAAAAATATCTGAAGAAGGGAACAAAGATTGCAGTCACAGGAAGAATACAGACAGGCTCATACACGAACAGAGAAGGACAGAAGGTATACACGACGGATGTTATCATCGAGGAACAGGAATTTGCGGAGAGCAAGGCGGCAGCAGACAGCAGCAGCCAACCGGCAGAGAGCGACGCACGCGGATTTATGAGTATACCGGACGGTATAGAAGATGATCTACCGTTCAAATAAAAAAGGAGAAATGCGACAAATGGCAATGACAGATTTTGAAATAACCGCGCAGTATAACAGAATATGCAAAAGGGGCAGAGTTATACGAATGCGCAAGAAAGAGATCACCGGCGGCAGAAATTTCATAATTTTGTGGCAACAGTGGACGGTATTGGAAGTATATGAGCATCATGTACTGATGCGAAGCGAAAAAGGATATAAAGAGAGCTTTACGAAAGAAGAAATAAAAAAGCTGATCCGAGAAGGAGGAATAAAATAAAATGACAATAGAAGAAAAGGCACAAAGGATCAAGGAACATTGTTTAAGCATGGAATCGGGATGCGACGGATGCAAACTGGACGGCATAGCACAAAAAACGTGCTACGGCCGATGGAGCCTATATCCGGAGGAAATTAAAAGAAATTATAAGATTTTGTTCGGAAAGAAAAAAGGATAACGTAAACCATCCAGCTCACTATCAGGGAAAGAACGAAGGAGGAATAAAATAAAATGACTATAGAAGAAAAGGCGAAAAGAATAGGAGCGTATTGCGAAAGTAGGGGCAACTGTTTAAAATGCCCACTGGAACACAGCGATGAAAGTACATGTTATGGAAGCTGGGAGGAATACCCGGAAGCGGTTGCGAGAAATTATACAGTGCTTTTCGGCAACAAATGCGAGGACAATGTAAACCACCCGGCGCACTATCAAGGGAAAAATGAGTGCATAGATGTAATGCTTGCAATGTTCGGCGTGGAAGCTGTAAAGCATTTCTGCATGTGCAACGCTTACAAGTATCGTTTCCGCGCAGGGATGAAGAACGGAGCGGAAGATATAGAAAAAGCAGAGTGGTACGAAAGCAAATTAATAGAGCTGGGAGGCGTAGACGATGGGAAGATTAATTGATGTAGACGACCTGATTAACTACTTAGGGTTTAAAGATACACAGGAGGAAAGAGAGAACAATTACGCGCAGGACATAACGCTTGAAGAAATAGGCAGAATAGAAACAGTAAATGTAGCGGAAAGGGAAGAAGTTAAAAAGCTGATCCGGGAAGCAAAGAAAAAGGTTATCGACGACTTTTGCAAAGAGTTGCAGAAAACATCGGTGTACGCTAGGCCGGTCGGATGGGCGGTACAGAAAGAAATTATAGAATTTGCAAATGTTAAGATCATTGAAGCATATTATCAGAAATATATAGACAAGTACGATTGAAAGCTGGGAGGTACGACAGAATGACGATTGACGAAGCGATACAAAAAGAGATAGCAAGGGCAGAAGAATGGAGAAACAAGGTAATACAGTTTGGTAAAACTGAAAATAAAATAATATACATGGAGTTGGCAGAAGAATGTGAACAAAGAGCGGAATGGCTTAAAGAATTGAAATGCTACAAAGATAAACGCTGCACAACAATAAATTTGGATACAAATAGCGACGAAGTAAAAAGACTGTTAGCAGACACACGGATAAAGGCTGTAGATGATTTTTACAGCGCAATGCAGGAAGCCTATAGCATGAAAGGATTGCGAATGAAAAGAAGGAAGACATTAAAAAAGGCAGCAGGCGTAAAAGAATGGTTAAAAGAAAAGTATTTGAAAGGAGAAAGAACATGCTAAAACCGAAAGTGCCGGCTAAAGAGTTCGAAAAGTACGGATTTAAGAAGTGTAAAGGAGAATACGGCAAAAACAACTGTTATTATCTTTGCATCGCAAGAGGTAAAAAGATGATTTTTGTAAGTGACGTATTCTTTGATGTAATAAAATGGGATGCGACAGATCCGCGAATACATAAAGATGCAAATTGTAGATACAGAGATGAAAGAACATATATTGACATCATATATGATCTGATCAAAGCGGATTTATTAGAAAAACAATAACGGAGGGATAAAATGCGGTTAATAAGTCAAAAGAATATAGGATACATAGACATCGAATATGAAAAAAGCACTATATTACTAAAAAAAGAAGGATGCTGGATGATCCTTGCACACACGGAAGACGATAGACACATAGTGATGGCGGCATACGATTCGGAAGACAAGGCTAGAAAAGTATTGGATGATATGAGAAAGATGTACGGAATGTATATAAAATGCGAAGGTGGGGCTGGCGTAATGATAGGTAGCGGATATCAACAGGCGTTCTGCTTTGAACCGCCGAAGGCATTTGAATTTCCCCAAAATGACAAAGTGGAGGTATAAAAAATAACTTATGTTTTTAAATACAAAAATAGTAAACAAGCTCATAAAAGAAGCATTTAAAACCGGGCTGGTGATAGCCGCAACAGAGGAATCTATACACCTTGAAGGAACGTACTGGATGATAGACATAAAAAGAGACTTCCTTCCGAAGGAGATCATGGCGAAAATCATAGAATTGACCGGTTGGATTCCAGAAGCAGGCGAGCGCGTGATTGCAAATAAAGACGGCTGGCAGTATGAAGTCGGGGCTTTAGAAATCGAAAAAGAATTTGACGGAAAGCGGCTGGAAGTAACAAATATATCAATAAAATCAGTGTGGGATATATACCAGCGCGTCTTACAGGACGAAAACGGTAAGACGTATTTAATAAATGATGTATTTATAGACATGACAAAGGTAACAGAATTGGAAGACGGAGAAGTATTTCCGGGAAAGCCGTTCTATAACGAATCCGGCGCGGAATGGAAGAATAACGCAGGCGCGTTATATGTAAGATTCCGGCAGGATATGCAGCATGAAAGAATACTTGAAGAAATGACAAAAATAGATCTGACAGAGGATATAGATTGATGGAAAGAAAAACATGGGATGAATTTAGAAAAAACGGACTACTTTGGTTTATCAACACGATACTACATGCATTCGGCTGGGCGATCGTGTTAGAAATCGACAATGGAAAGGTAACAGATAGCTACCCAGCCCGGACAAGCTGGCGCGGATTTAGTGAAAAAGATACAGAAGCGGGATATATAAAGCTTTCAGAATACATGGCGCAAAATGCAGATAAGCTATTGAAGGAAGCAAAAGGAGAATAAAGATGAACGAGCCGAATAAATGTAAGTTTTACGACGAAAAAAGAAACGAATGTACAGCGTTAAAGCTTATATTCTGCAAAAGCGAAAAATGTAAATTCTTCAAGGAATGCGAAGACGAAGAAGACAAAGAAAAAGAATAAGTCGATCATAGACAGAAAGAGGTGGAATGTGGACGAACCGCAGAAAAAAGAGATTAAAGACATAGTAAAAGTTGTTGTTAAAGAGTTAAAAAAATCAAATCTGCTGAAAGATGAAAAAGATGCAGTATACAGTGAGATATCAAAGAGACTGTATACATATTATCGAACCGGGAAAGATGCAGAGATGGAACATGCGCTACAGGAATTTAAAGACGACGCATACAAGGACGTTATACGGATGTATTACAGAGACGGACGCACGATTGAAGATATAGCTGCCGAAATGGATGTTGACACGTCAACGATCACGCGGAATAAAAAAAGAATCTGTTTAGGGCTGTATCTGATATTAGAGTAAAGACAAGGGCTACTGTATAAGCGCAGTAGTCTTTTTTTGTGGCAGCAGTCGCAAGGCACACATATGCACACATGCGTGCTATGGTATATATATAAAAAAGGAAATAAAATCTAATTAAAAAGATCGGAGGGTTTGATATGAAAAAGAATATTGTTAGAAAATTAACAAGCAGAAAATTGTGGATGTCGTTCGCGTCGTTTGTGATGAATCTGCTTGTTTTTTTTGGATATACAGAAAATACAGCGGCACAGGTTGCAGCATTAATAATGGCAGGAGCGACAGTAATCGGTTATGTGATCGGTGAAGGGCTGGCTGACAGTTCGACAAGAGGCGACGTGATCGAAGATAAAGAGCCGGAGGCGTAGAAATGATAGATATAATCGTTGCATTGATAACGTCAGGGCTGACGCTGGTAGGTGTGATTTTGAGTAACAACAACAGCAATAAAAAAATCGAGGGTAAGATCAAGACGACACAGGCAGTCACAGATTGCAAGGTGGACGAGCTTACAAGAGAGGTAAGGGAGCATAACAACTTTGCAAGGCGAATGCCGGTAGTCGAAGAACAAATAAAGGTTATCAATCACAGATTGGAGGATCTGGAATATGAAGACAAACACGGCGGGAATTAATTTGATAAAGAAATATGAGGGCTGCGTGCTTACAGCGTACAGATGCCCGGCTGGTGTGCTTACGATCGGATACGGACACACCGGAACAGACGTAAAGGAAGATATGATTATCACAAAGGCACAGGCAGAAAAGCTGTTAAAAGCTGATCTTATAGCGTTTGAGAAAAAGGTTAGCGCATATGATTCTATCTATCATTTCAACGCAAATCAGTTTTCGGCTCTGGTGTCATTTGCGTACAATATCGGATCTATAGATCAGTTGACAGCAAAAGGCACAAGATCATTAGCAGAAATCAGCAAGAAGATGCTGCTGTATAACAAGGCAGCAGGCAAACAGTTGCCGGGCTTGGTGAAGCGGAGAAAAGCAGAGCAGGAGCTGTTCAACAAAAAAGTAACAAAGACAAACACAGCAAAGACAGAGACAGCAAAGACAGATGAAGCAGCAAAGGCAGCAGGCTATAAGATTAAGGTCACAACGCCGAAAGGCTTATACATTAGAAAAGGAGCATCGACCAGCACGGCAAAGGCAGGCGCGCTGGTGTATGGCGCAGAGGAAACAGTGACAAAAGAAAAAGACGGATGGGGCTACATTGATGGCAAAGGCTGGGTATGTCTTAAATACACAAAGAAGGTGTAAAGATTTAGGACGGTGATTGAATGACAGAACCGAAGCTGAAACCGCAACTGAAATTATTGGTTTTAAATTATTTGGGAACATGCGAAGGTAATGTGAAAAAGTCAGCAATATCCGCGGGGTATTCAAAATCATACGCAGAGAAACAAGCCTACAAATTATTGGCACGCGAAGACGTGAAAGAGTACATGCGGTATGTGCAGGAACTGAACGAGATAGATAAAAGCATTATGAGTGTAAAAGAGGTGCAAAAATTCTGGTCAGACATGATCCGAAATCCAGCGGCGTTAAATAGAGATAAGCTCCGAGCGTCGGAGCTTTTGGCGAAAGCACAAGGACAATTCGAAGAATGGTAAAGGTATGTACAGTTTATTCACATTTTATAGATCAAAAAAATGGCAGACACTTGTAAGACAGATAAGAGACGAAAGAGCAGACAGTCAGGGAAAGACGATATGCGAATACTGCGGCAAGCCGATCACAAAGGAATATGATTGTATCGGGCATCACATACAGGCGTTGACCGAGGAAAATGTTAATGACTACAAGATATCTTTAAATCCGGAAAATATAATGTTAGTGCATCACAAATGCCACAACATTATACATGACAAATTATCAACTAGAGAACGAAAGGTTTACCTTGTGTACGGGTCACCGTTAGCGGGAAAGACAAGCTATGTCCTTGACGCGAAAAGCGACGGCGATCTTATCGTTGAAATAGATAATATATGGCAATGCGTGAGCGGGTGCGAACGATATATAAAGCCGAATAGGCTTAAAAGCGTAGTGTTCGCGGTTAGAGATACACTACTAGATTGTATAAAATATAGGCGCGGGAAATGGAATAACGCTTATATCGTAGGCGGTTACCCGCTTGCAGCAGACAGAGAACGACTGTGCAAGGAGCTTGGCGCGGAAGAAATATTCGTTGAATGCAGCAAAGAAGAATGTATAAGGCGATTAGAAGCATGTGACGACAGAGATAAAAAAGAATGGAATCGGTTCATCGAAGAATGGTTTGATCGTTTCACCCGCCCCACTTCGAACGATTAAACACCTCAAAGGGTACTGTTGAGGGGATCTTATTTTTCACAGAACCGGAAAAATTGAGATTTTTCAAATTGAAATTTGAAAGAAAGAATAAAAAGGAACAGGTGCAGGAATGAAAAACATAATTGAAATTGATGTAAACAATTCATATTATTTCACGGTTGAAAATGTGGACGACGGAACAAATTCAATTATGGTTCATTTTGCAAATCATTCCGATACCGGACGCTGCGAAATTTACCGCGGCGATCTTTATCATACAGAGGTACATGTTGACGACGAAGGAACGATAACCGTACCGGCACAGGCGTATATGGATACAGGGCTTGTGCATTTGAGATATGAGAACGGTACGACTACATGCTTTTTGCATTTAATAAGTGCAGGAAATAGATTTAATAATCTGATTGTGAAAAAAGTATCAGGATGCGTGGCGACGATCGGCGGAGACATGGACGAGAATGTGACAGATTACGCGCTTGCACTGGCGAAAATCATAAGCAATCACACAAAGAACACTTCGGAAGATTGCTACAAGGATTTGAACGCATATAGAAAAAGCTTGATTCTATCGCTGAAATTAATGGGAACAAGCTTGCAGTTAAATTCGACAGTGAGCGATATAGCTGTAGCAGCTAAAGATCTGGATATAGACATGGGAAAGCTGGCGAAGATCATAAGCGAAGACACAGATGGAAACCCTAACGCGTGCTATAAAGATTTAGACGAATATAGAAAAGATATGGTCAAATCACTAGAGCATCTAGGAGCAGATATAGAAGCGGATGCAGATATGAGCGAGATTTCAGAACAGACAAAGGCTGTGGATGATGAAATCACAGCAGGAAAGGAAGATCTTGCGGAAGCAATTACATCGAAAGAGGTAGAAACGACAAGCGACAAATCATTGAGCGAAATGGCGGCGAATGTTAGAAAGATAAAGACAGGCGGCAGTGTAGGTGGTTCAGGTTCGACGATTACACATGTAGGCGAAGCGATAAAGACGATCACATCAAACCAGATTGGAACAATTACACATGCGGGCGAAAAGATAAAGACAATAGTAACGAACCGAAAGCTTGAAGAAAAATTTGTTGCTGTGCATGCTGGTGGGAACAGCTGGGTTGACACAGGGATAAAAGCAAAAGACACAATTAAAATACAACTTAAATTCAAAATGGACAAAATGACCGGAATTAATTTTGCTGGAATGTATGTCGATCCAGCAACTGCGTTAAGGTTTTTTGGGTACGGAAATGGTTTCTATCTTGACTATGGTGGAGAAAGTGGTCGATGTATACTTAGATCTGATGATGCAACAAAGACATATGAATATGAGCTCGGCAACTGTTATATCAAAGATTTAAAGACAAGTGAAATGCTTGCTGCAAGCAGCAAACAGACATTCGATTTTTCTTCGAATGAAAATAATATACTATTATTTTCAAAAGGTGAAATAGGAGATATTTATTATTGCAAAATTTATGACAGTGATACCCTTGTTCGTGATTTTGTGCCAGCTTTTGATGCTGACGGAAAAGTTACATTTTATGATAATGTTTTGAAAATGTATTTTGAAAATAGAGGAACAAAGGATTTTACAGCAATAAAGGAATTAAGTTAGGAGGTAAACGAAAAATGATAGTGCCAAATTTTATACAATTATTAAATGTATTTATATCAACAGGATGGGTTTCGGCTGTATTTAAAGATATAACAGGAAAAATACAGAGAATAGATAAAGAGGTAGGAAACAGTCAATGGATAAACACATATTTGAATGCAATATACGAAAATGCACCACTTGGGGATTATTCGATAGATACATTTTATAATGGAAGTTATATATTCCTTGGATCAGGAACGACAGTCCCGACAAAAGACGATTATACACTTGAAGTTCCTTACACATACGCTTCAGATGGGTTGCATGTGGTAAGTATGGTAAAAAGTTACAAAGAAACTTATACAACAAATAGAGTGTATACAATAACTGTGAAAAACAATAGCAATGAAGATATAACAGTATCAGAAATCGGATGGTTTTTAGCTTGGTGTACAGACGGAACAACAGGAGCGACACCGAGCTCATATTTTAAAAATTTGATGGCAAGAGAAGTATTTGAACCGGTAACAATCAAACCGGGAGAAGTAAGAGCATTTACGATGTCTATTGAAATGTAAGGGAGGTAAGAAAATGCCAGCATACGGATTTGACAGCAATAAAAATTTGATTGGTGTTTATAGCACTGATGAAACACCGAACATAAACGAATTTGAGATTAACACAGATGGAAATGGCAACATGAGAGTAAATTTACCGAAGGGAATTGATATCTCAATATACAGAGATAGTGTGACCGTACCGGCGAATGGATCAAAAATGGTGTATATGTTTAGAAAGCTCAACAACTATTACAAAAATGCGGCGAACGTAAAGACATTTGTAAGCGCACACCCAAACACGCCGGATATGCGGCAGATAACAGCGACGACAAATATAATGTATGATAGCGACGATGATCCGGAAATTGCGATCGAGGTATTCAACAATTCAAACGTGGATACAGACGTGGCACTTGACGTGCTGGTTATCGGAGAAACGAAGACATGACAAGAAAAGAAGAACTCTTAAACATAATCGGTGACAATGCTCTGCTAATTCCGGTTGTTGATGAAATTGTATTCATTGAAAATCAGATTAAAGAAATGCAGGAGCGGGCAGATCGTGAAGGAGGGTTTTATAAATATAATAAAAACAATCCGGACTTGAAGAAGCCTGACCGAGACGCAGAACGGAGATATAAAGATCTATCACAGATGCACGATAGCAAGATCCGGTTAATCGCCAGAATCACGGACACCGGAGAGAGTGAAGAAGATTCACCGCTCCGAATATGGATGAAAGAACATATTGAAAAGACATAAACGCAGGCAGGAAGTGAGAAGGGAAGGTCACTTGACGGAAAACGCAGGACTTCGAGGGCAGGCAAGAGCGAAACCGTGAATTATTTATGAAAAAAACAGAGAAATGCAAATTTACATTTATAGAAAAAATTAAATACTATCTATTTAGAATACAGTCACCGTCGCTACTCATCGGGAAATGCTGCTATTGCGAAAGACGCGACACATGCAGATATGCGTTAAGAAAAATATATGTTAATTCGAGAAAAAAAGATATGGACGCCGGACAATAGTTGCCTTTTAAGATACAAAGCACTTTGCGAAAACGGCACATACATCATAGGGAATGATCTGCGACAGCAGCTTGACAACCTGAACGAAGATATCAACAGCGGCGAATATTTATATAACACGGATGCGGCAAATCTTAGAATGGATTTCATGCAGAATTGCGTTAGATTGACAAAATCACCGTTTTACAACAAGCCGATGATTTTAATGGACTGGCAAAAGGCATTGATCGAAGCTACATATAGCTTCAAAATGCCAGAAACCGGATTCGACCGATTTCAAAGAATTTTGTTAGAAATCGCAAGAAAAAACACGAAGTCGGAAACATGTTCGGCGTTGGCTCTTGCGGAGTTGATCGTCGGCTCTCCGGGTGCCGATCTTGTATGTTCGTCAAATGACGACGCACAGGCAGATATCACATACCAAGCTATAAACACCATGCGGCTATTGATTGATCCTGACAGCAAGGACACATGGAAAAATCAAAAAGGCATAAGGAACAAAGCGAATAATACGCATGTGTTTAAGCTGTCAGACAGGACAAGGAATAAAGAGGGAAGAAATATAGATTACGCGATCGTGGACGAGGTTCACGAAATGAAAGACAACGTAATCGTGAAATCAATCGAGCAGTCGCAGAGCTTAAAAGATAACCCGAAGTTGTTCATAATCACAACGGAAGGATTTGTTTATGAAGGTTTTTTGGATGGTGAATTAAAAAAAGCACGAAAGGCGATTTATAAAGAAGACGATACGCTCGCAAGCGTTAGGCGGTTGGATTGGCTATACACGCAAGATTCAGAAATAGAAATATGGACGAATAAAAGAAGCTGGCAGAAAAGCAATCCGACGCTAGGAATAGTAAAAAAATGGGATTATTTGGAGCAGCAGGTAGAGCTTGCGAAAGAATCAAAGGCAGACAGAATCTTTGTACTTAGTAAAGATTTTAATATAAAACAAAACGGAGCAGAGAGCTGGTTAAATGAAGAAGACTACACTTATAGCGCAACATATGATTTAGAAGATTTTCGCGGATCGTTTGCACTCGGAATGGTGGATCTTGCAGAAACAACGGATATGGGCTGCGCGAAGGTGTTAATGATGAAGCCGGGCGAACGGATAAAGTACATTCACACACAGTATTTCATACCTATATCAAAATTAGAACCGGACAAAGACGATCACAACGCTGGCGCAAAATATAAAGAATGGGCTAGTGCCGGACATATCACGATATGCGAAGACAACGAGATTGATCAGGCGATCGTAGCAGATTGGTTTTATAAACTTTACAAAGAAAATGATATAAAAATGTTGTATTGCGGATACGATCAACGCTTTTCCCGCGACTGGATCGCACGAATGACAGAATACGGCTGGACGCGAGAAGGAAAAGAGCTTGAAATGGTGCTACAGAATGCGGAGACGTTAAACAATGCGTTGCGCCTTGCAGAATCAGATCTGAAAGCTGGGCTGGTTAACTACAACGAAAATCCGGTTGACCGGTTTTGTTTTAAAAATGCTTGCGTAAAGATGAATGAAAAAAGGCAGGCACTATGCGTAAAGACAAATAACGAAAACAAAATAGATGGTGCGGTTACATTGATCGGTGTATATGAGATGTACCGGAGACACAAGAATGAATTTGCACAGATTGTAAATAAAATGGTAAAGCAGGAGGATAAAAATGGGATGGTTTGACAAACTTAGAAGAAAAGGGAAAGAGAGTGCCAAGTACGCGGATATGTTAAACGGATACGCACCGATATTCTCGCAGTTCGGAAAAGATATCTACGCAAGTGACGTTGTACAGCAGGCTCTTAACTGCATCGTGTCCGAATGTTTAAAACTGATCCCGAAACATGTTAGAAAAATCGAGACAGATGTAATTCCGGTCAATAGTTCGATTCAGGCGGTACTCAATCAGCCTAACCCGAACATGACCACATCGGAATTTATAGAAAAAATAACATGGAATCTCTTTTTTAATTACAACTCGTGGATCATACCGGTATATCACGTTTGGAAAGACAACACAGGAAAAGAAGTGCGACATTACGACGGACTATACCCGGTGCAGCCGATTCAGGTAGAATTTCAGCAGGACACGGCTGGAACACTGTATGTAAAGATGAATTTTGCAAACGGATTCGAAACGACTATACCGTACAGCGATGTGATACATATTAAGCATCATTTTTCTGTGAACGAATTTATGGGCGGTAACGAATCCGGGCAGCCGGACAACTACAGCTTGTTACAGACTTTACAGTTGAACAAGGATTTGCTAGAGGGTGTCAGCAAAGCGATGAAAGCCGGATATGCCGTAAATGGTGTAGTCAAATATAACACATTAATGGACGACGGCACGGTTGAAAAGAACATCAAAGAAATGGAAGCAAAGCTAAAGACAAACAGCAGCGGCTTCTTGCCGCTTGATTTAAAAGCGGAATATACGCCGATCTCTCCGCAAGTTAAGTTAGTAGATGCAGATACTTTGAAGTTTGTTGATGAAAAAATATTGAGAAATTTTGGAGTGCCGCTGGCGATCCTAACCGGAGACTATACAAAAGAACAGTATGAAGCATTCTATCAGAAGACGATTGAGCCGATTGTAGTACATTACAGCAACGCTTTCACAAGAACACTGTTTACACAAGGTCAAAAAGACAGAAACAACATGATCCAGTTTTATACAAAAAATTTGGCATTTATGACAATGGATCAAACAATAGAAATGGTGCGCCTGCTCGGTGACGCAGGCGACCTGTACGAAAATGAAAAAAGAACGGCGTTTGGATTGACGCCGCTTGCAGAGCTGGCAGGAAAGAGAATGCAGAGCTTAAATTATATAGACGCAGCAGAAGCAAAAGAGTATCAAACAGGAAAGGATGAAGAAGATGCAGAGTAAGACAGTGACAAGATACTACAATTTTGAGATCCGAGCAAAAAATGACGAGGCGCACGGCGACTATATCGAAGGTCGCCCGATAGTGTACGGATCAAAAACAGATATCGGCGGCATGTTTGAAGAAGTGATTGAACCGGGAGCACTTGACGGCGCAGATCTGCGAGACGTCAGATTATTAGTGAATCATGATACTACGATGATCCCGCTTGCAAGATCACGGCGTAATAACAAAAATTCGACAATGCAGTTGACCGTAGACGATAAAGGCTTAAAGATCCGGGCAAATATCGACACAGAAAAAAACAGCGATGCAAAGAACGCATACTCAGCAGTAGAACGCGGAGATATGGACGGAATGTCTTTTTTATTCGCAGTAGAAAAAGACAGATGGGAAGATTTAGACAGCGATTACCCGAAGCGACATATTGAAAAAATCAGTAGTGTCATGGAGGTATCAATAGTAACATTTCCGGCTTACGAAGACACAGAAGTAACAGCAAGAGCAAAAGAAGCGTTGGAGAACGCAAAAAGCGCATTGGAGAATGCGAAAGCTCGGTCAGCGGACGCTGATAACGCAGAATTGGAGTTGGAAAAGTTAAAAGCAAAATATTTATATGGAGGAAATTAAAAATGAAAAAATATTTAAAAGATTTCATCAAAAAGAAGGAAGAAAGAGCGAAAGAGTTAAGAAAGCTTATTCAGGCAGCATCAACCGCTGACGAAGTAAGATCACTCGGCGATACATTAAACGCTGTGCTGGAAGAACTGCAGGACGCAAAAAAAGCATTAGACGAGTTAGATGAAGAAAACGAAGGAGATAACAGCGGAGATAACAGCGGAGATAACAGCGGAGATAACAGCGGAGACGAAGGGAGATCGACGATTCCGGCTGGCGCACAGGTTAGAAACGCAGAGCTTTCTCCACTTGCTACATTCAAAACATTGAGAGCATTGCAGGAAAGAGAGAAAACAGATCCGCACGACACGGCAGAGTATCGGGCAGCGTTCATGAATTACGTTTGCAGAAACGTGCCAATTCCGGCAGAAATGCGAGCAGCAGCAACAACAACGGCAGCAGATGCCGGAGCAGCGATCCCGACCACGCTCATGAACGAGATCATCATGAAGTTAGACACTTACGGAAACATTTACGCAAAAGTGCGCAAGTTAAACGTACAGGGCGGAGTTGCAATCCCTATCGTATCCTTAAAACCAGAAGCGAAATGGGTTGGAGAGAACAGCTCTGATGCACAGAAGATCGAAGCAAACAGCAAGATCACATTCTCGTACTTCGGCGTTGAGTGCAAGATTGCACAGACACTACTTGTGAATGTAGCGACAATCGAAGCATTTCAGGCTTTATTTGTTCCGCTTGCAGCTGAAGCGATTGTAAAAGCGTTGGAAATTGCGATCATGAACGGAAACGGAACATCACAGCCGCTTGGAATCTTGAAGGATTCAAGGGTACCGGCGGCAAATGTTATCACGATCACACCGTCAGAATTTGCTTCATGGGAAGGCTGGCACAAGAAGGTAAAAGCAAAGATGAAAAAGGCATACAGAAATGGCGATTTCATCATGAATCAGGCAACATTTGACGGATATATCGACGGAATGGTTGATAAGAACGGTCAGCCGATTGGCCGAACAAATTACGGAATCAACGGCGAGGAAACATACAGATTCCTTGGCAAAACTGTTGAAACAGTAGAAGATGATCTGATTGCATCATGGGATGACGCGAAGAAGGGCGATGTAGTCGCAGTATTCGCAAACCTTCAGGATTACGCTATCAATTCTAACATGCAGATGACAGCGGTTAAGTGGACAGACAATGATACAAACGAGGTTAAAAACAAATGTATCATGATCGTTGATGGTAAACTTGTGGATGCAAACGGCGTTCTCATCATCAAGAAGGGCGAAGATGCGGCAAGCGCAGCAGTAAGCGGATCATAAAGAAGGAGGTGCTTAGCAAATGACGCAGGAAGAACAGCTCGCAGAGGTAAAAAAATCAATGAATATCAGCGGAACGGCTCTTGATGGAGCACTGGCGGTTATCATCGAAGAAGTGAAGCAGTACATGATTAATGCCGGAGTGCCGGAAAAGGTGGCAAATGCGGAGAGTTCAATCGGCGTCATTTGCAAAGGCACTGACGACTTATACAACTATAAACAGTTAAGTTCTTACTTTGACCGAAGAGTTATACAGCTTGCAATGCGAGGTGATACGGAATGAAACAGTTCACACCGGATCTACCGTATTCAGTGCAGGCGGAATTATTAAAACCGCAAGAAAAGACGGAAAAAGGTAGTGTAAAAAAGTCGTATATCAAGATTGATGATATTTATATTAGCTTTCGAACGTTCGGCGGCACTGAAACGGTGAAAAATGACATTCTTGTCGTCGAGAACACGGCAACGGTGCAGACGTGGTATAGACCGGACATAAAAGCCGGAAGCCGTTTGAAAATCGGCGGTTTAGAATATGATATTTTAGGCACACCGGAAAACATTAACATGATGAATCAATATCTACAATTCAAGGTTCGCGCCGTGAAAGGCGGCGCGTGATGGCGAAAAATAAAGTACAATTATTTATCGACATGGAAGACACATATGCAAGCCTTGAACGCGCCGGAGCGAATGCAAAAAAAGCGACGGAGAGTATGCTAAAAGCATCAAAAAAGGTGATAACTGATAAATTAATCAGTGACACCGTTCCGGGCAACTACCCGGCGCAAGGTAAATATTCGACCGGCAGGCTCGCGCAAAGTATAGATACAGATTACAGCGTCGAGTGGGAAGGAACGACGGCGAAGATCAATATAGGCTATGACTTCGACCGGACAGGGTTGGAAAGCATCGTGTTAATGTACGGCACGCCGAAGATGAAACCGGCACAAAAGCTATATGACGATATATACGGCAGTAAGACAAAAAAAGAGATCAAAAAAATTCAGCAGGAAGCATTGAATAAAATGCTAGAAAGGGCTATGAAGTGATGGAAGACAAGTTGATCGAACTATTAGAGACATTCGGCTACAAGGTGCGACGACAGGGAAGCTTTTTGGAAGATGAAGCATACCCGGACACATTCATAACATTTTGGAATGCAGACGAATCAGAAGCAGCGGCTTATGATAACGCGACAAAGAGAGTTGCGTACATATATAACGTCAATGTATATTCGAATGATCCGGACATAACCTTTTCACTGTTAAGAGATATAAGAAAATTATTGAAAAAAAATGGCTACATCATCACCACGCGGGGGCGGGATGTCATAAGCGACGAACCAAGCCACACCGGGCGCGGTCTGGATGCGGTCATAGTAGTAGATGAAACGGAGGAATAAAAAAGATGGATGCAGAAAAATACACAGAGTACCGCGGTGTTGACAATTTGTATGTCGCAAGGATCATTTGCGACGACAACGAAACAGGAGAAAACCATGGATATGTGTGCGAAAAGCCGGTAAAGCTTGCACCGGTGGCGGAAGTAAGCAAGACGACAGAGACAGCGGCAGACACACATTACTACGACAATCAGCCGATGTTTGTCATTAACACAGAAGGCGCGGATTCACTCACATATACGGTGGCAGTGCCGTCGCTTGAAATGGAAGCAAAACTCACCGGTCGATCATTCGACAAAAACACAGGCATGATGGTAGAAGGAACACGCCGTGATGATTACTTTGCAATCATGTACAGAACGAAGTGTGTAGACGGCAGCTACAGATATGTGGTTAAAAACAAAGGTAGCTTCTCAATTCCGGAAGACAATCACAAGACAGAAGATGCCGGAACAGACACGACAAACCGCGCATATGTCTATACTGCTATTAAGACAACGCATGTATTTGCAAAAGGAAAGCTGGAAGAAGGTGGCTCTTGGACACCGGCGGCAGTAAAGGGATTTGTGCTTGATGAAAGATATGATAAGGTAGATTTCAGTAAGTGGTTTGACGAGATTCAGACACCGGATACAGTAAAGGCAAAGACAGAGCCGGAGGGCTAAAGAAAAAAAGAAAAATAAGAGGTCAGGCGGGAATCATACCCGCCTGATTTAAAATAGGAGGTAAAAATGAAAATTACAATTTATGAAGATAACATGAAAGATGTAAAAAAGGTATTGGAAGCAGAAGATGCAAAGATACCTTTCGGACTGGTAAGAAGAACGGTCGGACTTTTTGATGAAGAAAAGATAAATGACACAGGATATGTGCTGGAAACAGTCACAAAAAGCTGGACAGATCTGGTGCAGCTGCTTGGTAGAATCTTCCCGGACGCGACCGAAGAAGATTGGGATACAGTAGACCTTTCAGAACTTGTACAGGTGGTAAAAGATTTTCTTTTGTCGAAACTTAAAAAGCTGATTGGGATTCCGGTCGATGAAAAAAACTAGAGAAGGGGGAGGACATCCCCCTAGATGAAACATTTTTTTTAATCATTAATAATTTATGTAAAGAGTATACCGGGATTAACCCGATACAGTTACAGAATGAATCATATGATAGCGTGATAGATCTGTATAGCGATATGCGGACAATGCAGATTCGGGCAAAAAAAGAACAGGATAGAGGGAAAAACGGAGTTAAAGAAGTCAGACGTTACGCATCAAATGATGCAGGGTGGTGGTAAAAATTAGCGAAAAGAACGAAACAAACGAAACAACATCAAGCTTAAAGATAGATATAAGCGATTTTAAAAAAGGGATCACGGACGCAAAAAGACAGATCCGCATGGCGAACGCTGAATTTAAAGAAGCAACCGCAGGAATGGACAAGTGGGGAGAATCAGCGGACGGAATCAGCGCAAAATTACAAAACCTTGAAAAAACACTTGACGCCGAGAAAAAGATACTCGGAAATCTGGAAGAACAGTATAAGGCAGTAGTCGAAGAACAGGGCGAAAATTCAAAAGGCGCGGAAGAATTAGCAATTAAAATTGCGAATGAAAAAGCAGCAATCAAAAAGGTACAGAAAGAGATCAGCGACTACACGGACAAGCTGGAAGATTTAAACGACGGCAACAAAGACGCAGAAGATTCAGGCGAAGATCACGAAAAAGAGCTTGAAAAAGTAGAAAAGCAGTCTGAAAAGACTGGCGAAGCGACAAAAGAGCTTGCAAAAAATCTGGCGTCTCTTGCGGTAAAAGGCATAAAGACGGCAGCGACGGCCGGAGCTGGGCTAGTGACGTCGTTTATTGCATCCGCAGAAGCTACGCGAGAGTTCCGCGTAGCAATGGGAAAAGTTGAGACAGCGTTCACATCGTCAAATTTCACGGCGAAACAGGGGAAGAAGACGTTTAAAGAGCTAAATGCCGTACTCGGAGACACGGACAGAGCGACAGAAGCGGCCGGAAACCTTGCAAAATTATGCAATTCTGAGAAAGAATTAGCGGATTGGACGACGATAGCAACCGGCATATATGGTTCATTCGGCGATGGATTACCGATTGAAGGGCTGGCAGAAACAGCAAACGAAACGGCAAAGGTCGCGCAGGTCACTGGACCGTTAGCGGATGCACTGAATTGGGTATCAACAGATACAGAGGTCTGGAATAAAGCACTTGCAAGCAACGAAACAGCACTTGCAGCTTTTCAGAAAGGCATTGCAGACGGCGAAAACGCGGAGGATTCCTTCACGCTTGCGTTACAGGCGTGCAGTTCGGAACAGGAACGCTCGCAGCTTATTACGGCGACACTTACAAGCCTTTATTCTGACGCGGCAGGAGCGTACGAAAAGACAAACGGCGCAATTATAGACGCGAACAGAGCGCAGGAAGAACTTAACGAAACAATGGCAGAGGTTGGCGCGACGGCTGAACCTGTTGTTACGACATTTAAGAAAATGGGAACAGAATTACTGACGTCGGCACTCCCGGGCATAAAAGATCTTGCGAAAGGCTTTACAGATCTTTTGAAAGGTGCATCAGGAGCAGATAAGCAGATCGGCACAGCAGTTGGAAGCATTGTAAACACAATACTCGGAAAAGCAACGGCAGCATTACCGGGAATCTTAACGATCGGTGTATCTATGATGACGGCGTTAATAAGCGGATTAATACAGGAAGTGCCGAACATGTTAGCGGCGGGCGAAGATCTGATAAAGCAGATCGTTAGCATGATCGCGCAGTCTGCACCACAGTTGTTAGAGACGATACAGAGCCTTGCGACGGCAATTTTTGAAGAATTAACAACCAGCATCCCCAAGATTTTAGATTTCGGTGCGCAGTTAATAACAAAGCTTGGCGAAGGAATCGGAAGCAATCTGCCGGCGGTGATAAACAAAGCATTAGACGTATTAAACGGATTTGCGGATATGTTAGCACAGAACGCGCCGACGATCATAAACGCGGGAATCTCATTTATACAGAATCTTGCGCAGGGAATAGCTGACAGCTTGCCGACGTTAATACAAAGAGTGCCAGAGATCGTGACAAAACTGGCAAATGTAATCAATGATAACGCACCGACGATTTTAAAAGCTGGCGTTAATATCATCATAACACTTGCAAAAGGAATCATTCAGGCGATCCCGACGCTGGTAAAAAACATACCGAAGCTAATTAAGGCAATAGTGGCGGTATGGGAAGCCTTTAACTGGCTGAACCTCGGAAGAAAGGCAATCACATTCTTAAAAGACGGAATTGTGAGCGCAATTTCTGCAGTAAAATCAGCGGGAAAAAGTGTATTAGATGCGATAACGAATATAATTAAAGATCTGCCGGGAAAACTGTTGGATTTTGGTAAAAAAGGAATATCCGGAATCGGCGAAGCATTTAAGGCGGGAATTGATTCGGTTAAGAATATCGCGAAAGACATCTTGACAAAGATCGTTAATACATTTAAGTCAGATTCATTGAAGGATATCGGTAAGCAGTTGATAACAGGCTTATGGAACGGTATATCCGATATGACCGGCTGGATACTTGACAAGATCAAGGGATTCACGGACGACGTGGTAAATAAGATCAAAAAGCACTTCGGCATACACTCGCCGTCTACAGTCATGCGCGATCAGGTCGGTAAGTATATCTCGCTCGGTATCGCTGAAGGTATTAAACAGAACAAAAACGCTGTGACAAAGACGACAAAAGAGTTAAGCGACAGCGTACTCGCAAGCTTAAAACGGAACATGAGCGAAAAAGATTTTAAATCAACCGGATCTAAGCTTGTGTCAAAACTGAATGAGGGCATCACTGAGCAGATTTCTAGCTTTACAACCTCGATCACATCTGTAACAAAGACATACAAGACGCTGATCTCGAATGTTGAGAAAAAGCAGAAAGAAGCTTTGAGCAAATTATCAACAGAGTACAAGTCGAATCTAAAAGAGATAAAAGACAAGTACGACAACCTCATAAAAGAGGTTGAAACGCGGCAGGACAATTTAGCTTCAAAAATGAGCGGCGCGGATGCACTCTATACGATTGATAGTGACGGCAACTTGACACTAGGAGACCTTGAACAGCAGACAAAAGACATTGAAATGTATGGATCAAAGCTGAACGAGCTCAAAAAGAAGGTATCTTCTGAGCTTATGGATCAGATCTTGTCGATGAATGTTGACGATGCAAATAAATACATGGACGCTCTCAACAAAATGTCTGACGCGGAGCTACAAAAGTATGACGACGATTATAACAAAAAGATAAGAGAAAGTAACAAGATCGCTTATAAGTGGTACAAGGATGATATCAAAGAATTAAAAGCGGACTACAAAAAAGAAAAGGCAGCGTTAAAGAAGGAATATGACGAAGATGTAAAAGAGACGAATGCGAAGTATCAGAAAGAGATTAACACTCTGAAAAAACAGTACACGACGAAGGTTAAGAGCTTGTTTAACAACCTGACAAAGAATGTGTCAAAAGCCGGAACGAATGCGCTGAACGGATTTTTGAAAGCGTTCAAGGGCAAATCTGACGTTGAAAAGACACTTTCAGAATTTTGCAACGATGTAGCAAAGACGATAAAAGACAAATTCAAGATACATTCACCGTCGAAAGTGATGGAAGAGATCGGAAAATTCTTAACGCTCGGCATGGGCGAAGGAATCACAAAAAACAAGTCGGTAATTGATAAAGCATGGGAACAGGTGAAAACGTCTGTTACAAAACCGATCTCGTTAGATATTGAAGACGCAAAGGCAAGGGTTAATGCGAATAGAACGACGCCTAACAGAAACGGATCAAACGACGTGAATAACACATCATACACGTTTAATCAATACAATTCTTCGCCGAAGGCTTTAAGTCGTCTTGAAATATACAGACAGACGAAGAACCAGCTTGACTTTGCGAAAGGAGTTTAAATGTTTACTTTAAAATTAACAAATGAATTTCATAAAGAAATTGAACTCACACATAAGAACGATTATAAAGTAACCAGTATCACCGGGCTTAACCCGCCCGGTGCTACAATTTCAACGTCAACTGTAGCAGGGTTCGACGGCGAACGATACAACTCTAGCCGGCTGAATAAAAGAAATGTAGTGATTACGGTTGTAATCAATGAAAATGTTGCTGAGAACTTAAACGAATTTAACAAGCTGCTGCTTCCAAAACGCTATTTAAAGATATCTTATAAGACACCGACGCGAAACGTATACATTGAAGGGTATACAGAATCATTTGTATACGATCATTTTAATAAAAAAGTAAGCTGCCAGATCAGTGTAATCTGCCCGAATCCGTTCTGGCGGGCACAAGAATCTGAATCAGAAACACTGTCGCCGACCGTCGACTTGTTCGAATTTCCGTTTTCAATCCCAAAGGAGGGCATCGCGTTCAGCGAATATATCGGCTCAAAAATGGGATATATAGAAAATTTAGGAAACATCGAAGCGGGGATACAGATTGATATTGAAGCACAGAAAAGGGTATTGAATCCGTTCGTGGTGAATGTGACGACCGGGCAGCGGATGAAACTCAATATAGAGATATACGAGGGCGATCATATCATCATAAACACGGAACGCGGCAACAAAAGTATAACGCTAGAGCGAAACAGTGAATCATACAATGCATTAAACAACCTTGCGGACGGAAGCGAATGGATTCAGCTTCTGCCGGGTAGTAACAGATTTAACTATGACGCAGATTACGGCGCGGACAACATGAAGTTATACATTAAATACCCGACACTGTACGGAGGGGTATAAATGGAATTATATGTTTTAAATGCGAAATATGAAAAAATTGCTACGATAGATTATGCAGAAAGTGTAATTTGGACAAAACGATATTGCAATACCGGCGATTGCGAAGTATACTTACCGGTCGAATCTAACGCGCTTGCGGTGCTCAAAAAAAGAAACATACTGCAACGATCAGACAAACCACAGGATATAATGCAGATTCAGACGGTAAAGATCGAAACAGACACGGAAAAAGGTAATTATATGACCATAACCGGCAAAACGATGGACATATTGTTAAAACAAAGGATCATTTGGCAGCAGACGAATCTATCTGGATCGGTTATAGACGGCACAAAGCGGCTGATAGACGAGAACCTTATAAATCCGACAAATGCGGCGCGAAAAATAGCGGGCGTATCGTTTGAGAGCAGCATCACAAACGCGCCGCAGCTGGAAAAGCAGATCACAGGAGACAATCTACTTGATGCGGTGATTGAATTACTGTCAACATACAAGTACGGATATGAAACAATATATTCAGCTGGCGTAATAATAAAGACATATCAGGGCGTAGACAGATCAGAGGGCATCGTGTTCAGCCCGGACATGGACAACTTGCTTGAATCGGAATACTCGTCGAGTATTGAAGAATACAAGAATGTCGCACTTGTGGCGGGCGAAGGTGAAGGAGTGAGCAGAAGGACGCATGAGGTCGGCACGGCAGCAGGCTATGACCGTTTCGAACAGTACGTTGACGCGCGCGACATATCAAGCGACACAGACGACGGTACACTATCAGACACGGAATACAATAACCTTTTAGTTGCGAAAGGGCAGGAAAAGCTTGCAGAAAAGACAGTGCAGGAAAAATTTGCCGGAACGGTAGAGCCGGACATAAATTATAAATATAAAAAAGACTATAATTTAGGTGATATCGTAAAGATCATAAATGAATATGGACTATCAGCAAAGGCAAGGATCACGGAAGTAATAGAATCGTGGGATGAATCAGGATATACCTGTATCCCGACATTCGACACAGAGGAGGTATAACATTGTTAAAATGCGGATTTTTTAATTCGATCGACGGTGACCGGGTATACGGAGCGGAAGATCTGAACAATTTTTTTGAAGGGATCATAAGTGATGGAATTTTCAGGAATTACAAACGCGAATTAAAAGTAACAGCACCGGGCGGTATGACGGTTAGAGTGCTGACAGGAAAGGCGATATGCTTAGAAAAGTATATAGATCTCACATCTGCGGAAGATTTGACGATTGAAGGAGGGAATGCACAGCCGCGTTATGATGCGGTCGTTATCAACACGAATCTGGAAGATCGAAGCGGATATATTTACATAAAGCAGGGCGCACCATCGGCGACACCGACACCACCGGCGTTATACGACAATGAAACGACAAAAGAAATGGCACTTGCTTATGTGTATGTGCCGGCGAATGCGACGGAGATCATAGCGGAAAACATCACAGACAAAAGAGAAGATAGCAGCGTGTGTGGATGGGTGAAGCTTACGAACGTATCGGCGACGCTGATAACATACCGGTCGAACGTGACGACGCAGGCAGCAGTCACAGAGTTAAACGTGGGAATATCAGAGTACAATGCGGAAACTGATATAATGACGGTATATAAAAACGGATTTTTGCTTGATCCCGGAACGGACTACACAATAACCGGAACAGGATCAGCGGCAAAAATCAAGCTTACAAGTAGCACACCAGCGGGCAACAAATTTACATTTGTTGCACAGCATTTAGGACTTATATAAAAGAAAAAAGAAGAAAAATAACATGAAAAAAATTGGGCAAAAATTGGGCAAAAATATTGCATTTATGTTCATATGACTTACAGTCCAAAGTGTGAAAAAATGGCTTAAAACCTAGCTTTTTCACACATTTTCATATTTAAAGAAAAAAAGAAAAAAGCCCTTTTTCGGCTTTAAACCTTATACCCCGAAACCTAAGAGAAAGCAAGGGCTTCGGGGTATTTTTTATGCCTTAAAATGGTTTTAGGGGCAGAATTATGAAAATTCTCAGGTAACTGCTTTCTTGGGTGTTGGCAAAAAGGGTAAAATGAAATACAATAAAAATCGAACAATATTTAGAATGAAATCGGAGATGAAAAGTTTCATGAATATGAACTGGTATAAACATTTGAAAACGATCAACCATCATAAGTGGCTGGTTATGAAGAATTGCTTTCGGGTAGGCTTATATAAACAGGGACTGCTGCATGATCTGTCCAAATATTCATGGACGGAGTTCTCGGTAGGTGTGAAGTATTATCAGGGAGATCGCAGCCCAAACGACGCGGAGCGTGAAGAAAAAGGATATACAAGCGCATGGCTGCACCACAAGGGAAGAAACAAGCATCATCTGGAATATTGGGTAGATTACAGTATGGATCGCTCCGGTGCATTGGCAGGCTGTAAAATGCCGGAGAAGTATGTGGTCGAGATGTTCTGCGACCGGATTGCAGCAAGTAAGAATTATAATAAAGAGAAGTATAATGATTCCTATCCACTGGAATATTTCAGAAAAGGAAAAGCAAGAAGAAATCATCTGCTTCATCCGGAGACGGATGCACTGCTTGAAAGTCTGCTTGTAATGTTGGCAGAAAAAGGAGAAGATTATACCTTTGACTATATACGACGTGAAGTGCTGCATAATAAAAGACCGAAGAAAAAGCAGAAATAAGATCGTTATCGGCAGTAACGTCAGACCGGAGAAAGTATATAAACGGAAGAGAGGCTGAAAAGCCGGAGGGATAAATATGGATTTTACACATTTACATGTGCATACGGAATATAGTTTGCTGGATGGATCGGCGAAGATCAAGAGTCTGGTGAAACGCGCGAAGGAACTGGGGTATGATTCGCTTGCGATCACTGATCACGGCGTTATGTATGGTGTTATTGATTTTTATGAGGCAGCAAGGGCAGAGGGGATCAAGCCGATCATAGGCTGCGAGATCTATGTCAGCCCGGGATCACGATTTGACCGTGAGAATACCAGAGGAGAGGAACGATACTATCATCTGGTGCTGCTGGCAGAGAACAATCAGGGATATAAGAACCTGTCAAAGATTGTATCCAGAGGATTTACCGAGGGATTTTATTATAAGCCGAGAGTAGACATGGAAGTGCTGGAACAATATCACGAGGGTATTATTGCGCTTTCAGCCTGTCTGGCAGGCGAGGTTGCGGTCAACTTAAGAAAGAACAACTATGAGGAAGCCAAAGAGGCAGCGCTCCGTCATTTGAAGATATTTGGAGAAAATAATTATTTCCTCGAGATGCAGGATCATGGACTGGCAGAGCAGGCGACGGTAAATGCGGGTGTTATGCGGTTGTCCAAAGAGTTGGGTATTCCTATGGTCGTAACTAATGATTCTCACTATATCCTTGCGGAGGACTGGGAGGCACACGATGTTCTTCTGTGTATCCAGACGAACCGTAAGGTACATGATGAAGATCGTATGCGCTATACAGGCGGACAGTATTACCTGAAATCCAAAGAAGAAATGTATAAGCTTTTCCCTTATGCGAAGGAAGCGCTTGCAAATACACAGAAGATTGCAGACCGTTGTAATGTAGAGATCGTATTTGGCGAGCAGAAGGTGCCGGAATTTGATGTGCCGGATGGGCTGACAGCCGAGGAGTATCTGGAAAAACTCTGTATGGAGGGTATCAGGAAGCGTTATAATCCGGTAACATCGGAGTTGATGGAGCGCCTGACCTATGAGATTAATACGATCAAGAAAATGGGATATGTGGATTATTTCCTGATTGTATCAGACTTTATAAGATATGCCAAGGATCATGGGATTGCGGTTGGTCCCGGCCGTGGGTCTGCAGCGGGCAGTATCGTGGCCTATTGTCTGGAGATTACGAATATTGATCCGATCCGTTACAATCTTCTGTTTGAACGATTTCTGAATCCGGAGCGAGTATCTATGCCTGATATCGATGTGGATTTCTGTTATGAGAGAAGACAGGAGGTTATCGATTATGTTGTCCGTAAATATGGAAAAGAAAAGGTAGTACAGATTGTAACCTTCCAGACGATGGCAGCACGAAATGTTATCCGCGATGTCGGTCGTGCGTTGGATCTTCCGTATGCACTCTGTGATTCGGTAGCGAAGACAATTCCGATGGAGATCGGTATGAATATTGATACAGCTCTGAAGGTCAGCAAGGAGCTGAAGGAGATGTATGAGGGAAATGCAGATGTCAAGCAGTTGATTGATATGGCAAGGAAGTTAGAGGGACTTCCGAGAAATACCGGTATGCATGCGGCTGGTGTCGTAATCGGCAGAGATTCTATCGATGAATATGTACCGCTTGCAAGAGGCGGTGATGATTCGATCATCACACAGTTTACAATGACTACGATCGAACGGTTAGGACTTCTGAAAATGGACTTCCTCGGACTTCGTACTCTGACCGTTATTCAGGATGCGGTGAAGTTCATAAAGCAGGAGACCGGAGTTGATATTGATATCGACCATATCGATTATGACGATAAGAAAGTATTTGAGTTAATTACTTCAGGAAAGACAGAAGGTATCTTCCAGCTTGAAAGTTCCGGTATGAAGAGCTTTATGAAGGAGCTAAAGCCTCAGAGTCTGGAAGATGTCATAGCAGGAATCTCTCTGTATCGTCCGGGTCCTATGGATTTTATTCCGAACTATATCAATGGTAAGGAACATCCTGAGAAGATCACCTATGATGTGCCGGAACTTCAGGAAATCCTGGAACCGACCTATGGCTGTATCGTATATCAGGAACAGGTTATGCAGATCGTTATGAAGCTTGCAGGATATACACTTGGACGAAGCGATCTGGTACGCCGTGCTATGTCTAAGAAAAAAGCGGATGTCATGGCGAAGGAACGACAGTATTTCGTATATGGAAATGAAGAATTAGGAGTGCCGGGCTGTATCGCCCGAGGTATCCCGGAGGCAACTGCAAATAAGATTTTCGATGATATGACGGATTTTGCAAAATATGCATTTAACAAATCCCATGCAGCAGCGTACGCGGTTGTTGCCTATCAGACGGCATTTTTAAAATGCTATTATCCGGTTGAATTCATGGCGGCGCTGATGTCATCGGTAAAGGATAACAGTTCCAAGGTCGCAGGCTATATCCAGTCCTGCCGCCAGATGGGAATCCGGATTTTGCCGCCGGATATCAATGAAGGCTACAGCGGATTCTCAGCAGCCAAGGGTGCGATACGATATGGCATGTCAGGAATCAAGAGTGTCGGAAGTGCAGTAGTAGACCGGATCGTAGAAGAACGGGAGGCAAATGGACCATATAAAGACATGAAGGACTTCCTGGTTCGTATGACACCGAAGGAGACAAATAAGAAGACTGTTGAGGCGTTGATCCTTGGAGGTGCATTTGACAGCTTTGGCGTGAAGAGACGTCAGATGATGATGGCATATCCGATGATGATCGATGAAGTCTATAAAGAGCGGAAGAATTTATCTGCAGGACAGATGTCATTTGCAGAATTCTTTGGCGGTGAGTTTGCAGAAGCTGCAAAGACGAAATTCCCGGATGTAGAGGAATATGACGAGCAGGAGAAGCTGGCACTTGAGAAATCCGTACTGGGTATCTATATATCCGGCCACCCGCTTCTTGATTATGAGAAACTGATGAGTGAGAAAACGGCATTTTCATCGGTGGATTTCATGATCGATGAGGAAGAAGGACGTGCAAGAGTTCAGGATCAGAGTATCTGTATTCTTGGCGGTATGGTAGCAGATGTTACGATAAAAATGACGAAGAATAATCAGAATATGGCGTTTGTAACACTGGAGGATATGGTCGGACAAACGGAGATCATCGTATTCCCTAAGAAATATGAAGATTATCGTGAGAAGCTGACGGCAGATAATAAGATCTTCGTAAAGGGACGTGCAACGGTATCCGAGGAGGATGCGAAGCTGATCGCTGAGGAGATCCTGACCTTTGATGAGGTTGTGGCCGGAAATGATTTCAGCCGTTATAATAACAGCGGCAGAATGAAGCCACGCAGAGAAAATGCAGGAAAACCGGAATTTATAGAAGGTGATCTTCAGGTCTGGGTATGTTTTGACGATAGAAAAGAATATGATGAACTGGAGAAGGATTTCCTGTCGATTCTTGAAGAATATAAAGGAAACTGTCCGGTATACATATTCATAAAACAGGAAAAACAGTATAAGAATATGGGCAGAGGTTTTATGGTTGATGGCGCTTCCGGTATCGTTGACCGGTTGAAGCTGGAATATGGTGTCAGCCGTGTGACGGTTCGCCCGAACAAGAAGAAATAGCAGAGTTCCGGCGTGTATATATGGTGGCTGTGAATGATATTTAGAATAGATAAATGACAGGAGGATGCAGATATGGAGATCATTACTGCAAATTCAAATCCCAAGATAAAGAATATAAACAAGCTAAATAAAAATGCGTCATTTCGCAAAGAAGAACAGGTGTTTATAGTAGAAGGAATCCGTATGTTCCGTGAACTCCCGGTTGATCGTGTAAAGCAGGTATTTGTATCGGAAACGGCATATCAGAGATATGGAACCGAGCTTCCGGAAAAAGGGATCACGGAACAGGACAGACGACTGGTTGTTGTATCAGACAGCGTATTCCGATCGATGTCACAGACGAAGACACCGCAGGGACTTCTTGCTGTCGTTGAGAGATATCATTATACAATGGAAGATTTGATTTCTGTGATGGATAAACGCGAGAACGGAAATACTTTCTTAGTTCTGGAATCTATACAGGATCCGGGTAATCTCGGTACGATCGTGCGGACGGCAGAGGCTGCCGATGTTACAGGTATTATTATTGGAGGAGATTCCTGCGATATATACAATCCGAAAGTGGTACGATCCACAATGGGAACGATCTTCCGTGTGCCGTTTGTCTATGTGGATGATCCGGCGAAGGCGGTTGACCGGTTGAAAGAACATGGGATCGTTGTCTATGGGGCACATTTGGATGGATGTGACCTGTATGCAGGGAAGCTTAAAAGAAACAATGCGTTTCTGATCGGAAATGAAGGAAACGGACTGACCGATGAGTTATCATCAAAGGCTGATCGTCTGCTCCGTATTCCGATGGCAGGACAGGTGGAATCATTAAATGCTGCAATATCGGCAACCCTTCTTGCGTATGAAGCATACAGACAACGCAGATGATTAGAAATATGTGATATTAAAAAGAAGCCGGGCTTATATAGTCCGGCTTTATTCTATTTATTCAATTAATTTGCCCTAACTCCCGATACAAGACAAAACAAGACAAAAAAAGGCAGCATATCTTCCGGTATAAAAGAATATATTTTATGGTATACATTCGAAGGGATATACCAGAAGGGAGAAAAAACATGGAAAAAACATTAAACAATAACCAGGTGATCGTAGCGGGGGAGATTGCATCAGACTTTACATTCAGTCATGAGATCTTCGGAGAAGGATTTTATATGGTGGATCTTGTCGTTGCCAGACTGAGTGATACCTATGACGTAATACCACTTATGGTGTCTGATCGGTTATTTGATGTAGAGAATTCTCATATCGGGGAAAAGGTGATGGCGAGAGGACAGTTTCGGTCTTATAACAAGCATGAAGAGACGAGAAACCGTCTGATTTTATCGGTATTTGTCAGGGAGATATCGGTACTGGATGAAGATGATGAGGAAGCAGAGAATAAGCCGAATCAGATCTATCTGGACGGTTATATATGCAAAGAACCGGTGTACCGTATGACACCACTGGGACGGGAGATCGCAGATATTCTGCTGGCAGTCAACCGGGCATATGGCAAGAGCGACTATATTCCTTGCATCTGCTGGGGCAGAAACGCAAGATTTGCGGGAAAACTGAAGGTGGGCGAGCATGTCGCTGTATGGGGCAGGATCCAGAGCCGGGAATACCAGAAACGGATCGGGAATGATCAGATCATCAGCAAGACTGCTTATGAGGTATCTGTCAGCAAAATGGAATGCCTGGAGTAGACCGGTAAAGGGACAGTAAAGCAATGAACAGACAGGGAAAAGAAGTCGTTACATATTGACAGAAACAGACAGGAATGATATAGTAATTTTATCTAATGGAAAAAAGAAAAATTCAGTAGAGGCGCGGTATTTATCAGTAAATATATAGATATATATGGAGGTAGATGATATGTGTTGAAAGGGGATACCGCCGAAGGAAGCAGTTATCCATAGAGCTGTAACCTGGTTGTGCAGCTAATAACTGTATGACTGTCATCGTCACAGATGGAGGGCTACTTTTTAAAGAAGTATATTATTTCTAAAGGTCGGCGCTCGTATGCCGACCTTTAGTACTGTATGGATACAGTAAAGAGAGTTCCCGACGATTTTATGTATTAGATTTTAAGGAGGAAAAATTCATGTCAATTTTTGAAGGATCAGGTGTAGCTTTAGTAACACCGTTTAAGGAGAATGGTGAGGTTGATTTCGATAAGATGAAAGAACTCGTTGAATTCCATATTGCAAATGGTACAGATGCCATTATAGTATGTGGAACAACAGGTGAAGCATCCACATTATCACATGAAGAACACCTTGCATGTATAAAAGCATGTGTAGAATATGTAGATCACAGAATCCCTGTTATCGCAGGCGCAGGTTCTAATTGTACAGGAACAGCCATTTATCTTTCTACAGAAGCAGAAAGCTATGGCGTAGATGGATTGTTGTTAGTAACACCATATTACAACAAGGCAACTCAGAACGGTCTGATCGCGCACTTTACAGCTATTGCAAATTCTGTAAAGGTTCCGATCATCTTATATAATGTACCATCCCGTACAGGATGTAACATTCAGCCGGAGACAGCGGTTACACTTGCAAAGACTGTACCGAATATCGTAGGTATCAAGGAAGCATCCGGTAATATCGCACAGGTTGTTAAGCTGGCAAAGCTGGCAGACGGCTGTATTGATATTTATTCCGGTAACGATGATCAGGTAGTACCGCTTCTGTCATTAGGCGGAAAAGGTGTTATCTCAGTAACAGCAAATATCGCTCCGAGAGATGTACATGATATGGTTAAGAAGTTCATGGATGGCGATGTAAAGGAAAGTCTTGATATTCAGTTAAAGATGATCGATCTTTGTGAGGCACTGTTCTGTGAAGTAAATCCGATCCCTGTTAAGAAGGCAGTTGAGCTTATGGGCTTATGCGGCGGAACGATGAGAATGCCATTAACAGAGATGGAGCCGGCACATGTAGAGAAGTTAAAGGCTGCAATGACAGCATACGGCTTACTTTAAAAAAGGAACTACAGATGATCTGATAAAGAGCCATTCTGTATGATATAGATAAAGATGGACAGAAGGGATACAGGAATCTGTCTGCAGTATATAAAATCCCGCAGGCTCTGCGGGATTTTTGTTTACGCGGTTACGTAAGCCAAAGTTCATGCCGGCATGAGAATCTGACGGCTGCCGCGGATGAATGAGTAAAACACAGGATAAATGGAGGAAAAGAACATGGTTCGAATCATAATGCATGGATGTAACGGTAAGATGGGACAGGTGATCACAGGACTTGTAGCAGATGATCCAAATGCACAGATCGTTGCAGGTATTGATATAGCAGATAACAGAGATAACGGATATCCGGTATTTACAGATATTAAGAAGTGTGATGTGGCAGCAGATGTAATCGTTGATTTTGCAGCAGCAGCGGCAGTGGACGCACTTCTTGATTACAGCGTGGAGAAACAGATCCCGGTAGTTCTCTGTACAACCGGTTTAAGTGATGAACAGCTTGCAAGGGTAAAAGAGAGCAGCAAGAAGGTTGCGATCTTAAAGTCAGCCAATATGTCGCTTGGAATCAATACTCTTATGAAGCTGTTAAAGGATGCTGCAAATGTATTTGCACCGGCAGGCTATGATATCGAGATCGTTGAGAAGCATCATAACCAGAAGGTAGATGCACCATCCGGAACAGCGATAGCACTTGCGGATTCTATTAATGAAGCAAGAGGCGGAGAATATGAATATGTCTACGACAGAAGTCAGGTCAGAAAAAAGAGAGATAAGAAAGAGATTGGTATCTCAGCCGTTCGTGGCGGAACGATCGTTGGTGAACATGAGGTCATCTTTGCAGGAATTGACGAAGTGATCGAATTCAAGCATACTGCATATTCCAAGTCAGTATTTGCAAAGGGTGCGGTAGAAGCCGCAAAATTCCTGGCAGGAAAACCGGCAGGCATGTATGATATGGCAGATGTGATAGGATAGGAGAAACAATGAAACCAGAAAAGGTTGTATTATGTGCTAGTTCGAAGTACGAACAGAAATTTTATCTGAATGAGGAGTTTAAAGGACTTCCGGAAGAAATAAAAAAAGAATTAAAAATCATGTGTGTATTGTTTACAGAGGATGTAGGTGGTATACTGAGGCTTGAATTTGACCAGGAAGGAAGCCTGAATCTTGTAACAGAGGCATTTGATGAAGATCTGTTATATGATGAGATCGGATGCGAATTGAAGATCAAGCAGTTACAGAAGGACAAGCAGCAGCTGTTTTCCAGTCTGGAATTGTTTTATAAGGTGTTTTATCTGGAAGACTATTAGAGGTGAGAGATGCTATTTGCAATTGATGTAGGAAATACGAATATCACGATGGGATTATTTGACGGGAAAAAGTTAGAGAAGACATTCCGTATGACGACAGGAATATCGAGAACTTCAGATGAATTTGGTGTGTTTTTGGGAGAGTTGCTCAGAATGAGAAATCTTCCGTTAGATGTGATCGATGAAGTTATCATTGCATCTGTAGTGCCGAATGTGATGCATTCCCTGACAAACGGAATAAGGAAATATTTCAAACTTGATCCTCTGATCGTAGAGCCGGGAGTAAAGACAGGTATTAATATTGCAATTCCAAATCCAAAGCAGCTCGGGGCAGACCGTATTGTAGATGCGGTAGCCGCGTATCATATGTATGGCGGGCCTGTGTTGGTGATCGATTTTGGAACAGCAACCACATATGATCTGGTAAATGGAGATGGTTCATTTATAGCAGGAGTAACATCGCCGGGTATCCGTCTGGGTGCAAATGCATTATGGAGCGGAACTGCGAAGCTGCCGGAAATCGAGATCAAAGTGCCGGATACGATACTCTGTAAGGATACGATCTCCAGTATGCAGGCAGGTGTATGCCTTGGGTATATCGGACAGACCGAATACATTGTAAAACGTATGCGGAAGGAATCCGGTTTTGATAATATGAAGGTTGTTGCGACCGGTGGACTCGGTAAGATGATCTATGAGAATACCGATTGCATCGATACTTATGATCCGGATCTGACCTTATATGGATTACGAATTATTATGGATAAACAAAAACAGGCATAGGAGTATTTATGGATTTTACGAATAAACTTGTTTTGGCGCCAATGGCTGGGGTATGTGACCAGCCATTTCGTTTGTTGGCAAAGGAACAGGGCTGCGATATTTTATATACGGAAATGATCAGTGCAAAGGGCTTGTACTATGATAATAAGAACACAGTTCCGCTGCTTGCGGTTTCGCCGGAAGAAGATCCGATCGGTGTGCAGTTATTTGGGTCAGACCCGGAGCTGCTTGCAGAGATGGCGAAGAAGATCGAAGATCGTGGATTTGCATTTGTCGATGTGAATATGGGTTGCCCGGTTCCGAAGATTGTGAATAACGGCGAGGGATCTGCGCTGATGAAGGATCCGCTGTTAATAGGAAAGATCGTGTCGGCAATGACAAAAGCATGTAAGCTTCCGGTTACCATTAAGATCCGAAGCGGCTTTGACAGTGAGCATATCAATGCACCCGAGGTTGCACATATAGCGGAGGAAAGCGGTGTGGCTGCCGTGGCTGTACATGGCAGGACCAGAGAACAGTATTATCATGGCCATGCGGACTGGGGAGTGATCGCAGACGTGAAAGCGGCAGTGAATATCCCTGTGATCGGAAATGGGGATATCCTGACACCCGAGGATGTGATTCGGATGAAAGAACAGACGAACTGTGATGCTTTTATGATAGGAAGAGGTGCACGAGGCAATCCATGGATCTTCCATGAATTAAAGACATACTTTGAGACAGGAGAGATTCCGCCAAGACCGGATAAGCAGCAGGTGAAGGAAACAATGCTCCGTCATGCCAGGCTGATGATCGATTTTAAAGGAGAGTTTACAGGGATTCATGAGATGCGGAAGCATGTTGCCTGGTATTCGGCAGGTATGTATGATTCTTCCAGACTCCGGAATCTGATCAATCAGGTAGAGAGCTATGATGAGATGGTGGAGCTGCTTGATGCATGGACGGATGGAATGCTGCTTTAAGTCATGTATGAATCCGCAGGTGTGTTTTTGGGGGCTGATTGGTTCTATATGTAAACAAATGACTCATTTCGTTTCTATTCGATACACTCAACTTATTTGTCAGCAGTCGCCCAAACTCGCCCTGACAGGCTCAAACATGGGCTTGGTGCTGACTGTTAGAGTGTATCTCATAACGAAACTATATGAACGTCCTTGGTTACATATAGAACCAGCCAGCCCCCAAAAAACACACCTGCGAATTCAGATACAGACTTGGTGTGTCAGACATTAGAAACAAATAGAGATGATTTTGAAATATATGCAGCTGGATGCGTGTGCGATTCAAAATTATTTCTATTTTTTTTAAGAAAAAATGCAGTTTTGATGCTAAAAATTAAGAATTTATCTTTGTGGAAGTGTCCAATGTGCCAAGTTGTTGCATAAATGTTAAGATGTTAAAATATGCAAAATGCACAATACACAATTATTAAAATTATATAAAAATACCATATTATTTTGGTAAAATATTTTGTAGCTACGACATAATTAATAAAAATGGCTGGTTTGCTTGACCTTTTGATTGTCAGGCATTATAATAACGATACAAACAAGAGTTAATCTTTTTGTAACAATTTCGAAACTGAAAAGAAATCAAGGAGAGAAAATTATGAAGAAATTTTCAAGCTCCAGCCAGATGTTTTCAGAAAATATTAAGAAATATCTGATGAGAGCAGGTATTGTTGTAGTATCCACTTCCCTCGGAGTTGCATCATTTGTCACTCTGGCTTCGGATGAATCACGAGTTCATTCAAAAGCAAAGCTGGTAGCTGTTTCACAGCTTGAATCTACAGCAATCGAAGATACGAAGGTTGAATATTCTAAGATAGAATACACAGATTTACAGAAGTCCATCAATGATGCCGATATGTTGGCAAAGGTTGAGAAGACAAGTAAAGAGACAGAAGCCGTTGCTCTTGCAGCAAAGGAAGATAAAGTTGATCTTCTTACAGTTGAAGACAGAACAGAAGCAACTGCTGAGGAACCAACAGAGGAAACAACAGAAGTTACAACTGAGGCAACAACCGCTGAGGCAACAACGACAGAAACGACTACAGAGGAGCCGGCATCTTCATCAGAAGAGATGGCACTCGCAAAGAAGAGCAAGAAAGCAAAGAAGACAACAGAGAGCGTAGGCGATGAGAAGCAGCAGCGTGGTATCGAAGCTACAGAAGCTACGGAAGAAGCTACAGCTGGTGCAATCTATGTAGAAGATGACAGCTATCAGCCGGGAACTTATCTTGGTACATTCACAACAACAGCTTACTGCGGATGTTCATACTGTTGTGGTAAGTCCGATGGAATTACAGCCAGCGGTACATATGCTACAGAAGGAAGAACAATTGCGGCACCAAGTAATTTTGCGTTTGGTACAGAACTTATCATTGATGGTCACACATATGTCGTAGAGGACAGAGGTGGTGCAATTCGTGGTAACAGAATCGATATTTTCTTCTCAAGCCATCAGGCAGCTTTAAACTACGGAAGAAGAACTGTTGACGTATATGTCAAATAATTCAGTATAGACAGAGTGGGACAGAACCCTTTGGGTTCTGTCCTTTTTGCGTAGCGAGTAGACCATGCCCTGCTCACTGTGTGGCAACGATAAAGCCCATGTGTAGTAACAGCCTTCTATGATCGGGAATGACTCATTTCGTTTCTATTCGACACACTCGCCTATTTGTCAGCAGTCGCCCTAACTCACCCTGTGGGTTCAGACAAGGGCTTGATGCTGACAGCTAGAGTGTATCTCATTACGAAACTACATGAATGTCATTCCCGATCATAGAAGATTGTTGCCACACATGGGTTTTATCTGTTATATATATCATGAATAAGTTCCTATATGACGACATAAGGCCTGACTGCCGAACTACTCATATAAAACACATGACTCATTTCGTTTCTATTCGATACACTCGCTTGTTTGTCAGCAGTCGCCCTAACTCACCCTGCGGGTTCAGACAAGGGCTTAGTGCTGACAGCTAGAGTGTATCTCATTACGAAACTGCATGAATGTCATTGCTTATTATATGAGTAGTTCGGCAGTCAGACTTGTGTCTGTTATATATAACAAGATCAGATTAATATGAACAAAATACCTGGTAATATTTGTAAGGATGGATAGTGGATTTTCATTGTGGGATCCGGAAGTTATTGGTATAATTGATTTAACTGCGAATAAGAAGGATTGTTTCGGTGAGCTCATGACATGAGGGGTGGGATTACCGGAACGGCTTTTGAGAAAAAGGAAGGAGAAGGTATGAGCAGACAAAGGGACAAATGGGTTACAAGGGTCATAGCATGGATGCTGTCATTTGCGATGACAGTAAGCCTTGTGGTGATTCCTTCGGACAGGACAGAGGCAGCGGAGGAGACGATTGCTCTGTCTTACAGTACGGGTCAGGTGACGGCAAGTGGAAATGTGGATAATCAGGTCAGCCTTGATCTTGGAAATGGCGGATACAGCGATCTGTCGGAGCTTAAGAGTGCGGGGCTTACCAAGCTTCGTGTCAGCTTCGAGGTATCATCAGCCAGCGGAACAGGAAATGTTGGCGGACAGGCGTTTGTAAACGCGAAAGGAACATGGAAGGGTGAATGGGTCAATGTGAATGCAGGCTCCGGCACTCAGACCGTAGAACTGGATCTGACACAGTTCTATAGCAAATCCGGTCAGTTATATAATTTTGGTTTTCAGTTTGAGAACGTAACAAGTATCACATACAAGATCACAGAGGCTGTACTGGTAAAATCCGGCAGCAGTTCAGGAAGTGAATCAGGTGGTGATTCCGGTTCTTCTGATTTTGGAACAGAGAGAGATTACTCATCAGGCGTAACAGCAACTGTGGCGAATCAGGGATCACCAAGTACTGACTGGTCAGGCTTTGAAATGACGATCAATAACAATACAGGGGTATCAATCTGCGACTGGATCGTAGTGCTGCAGGTACCATCCGGTACGGCTTCGGCATTTAAGTGTTGGAATGCAACCTTTGTGGCAGATGGTGATACGATCTATATGTATCCGATGAAGAGTGGTGCAAATGCAGTCCTTGCGGCAGGAACGATGAAGAAGGACATACCGGGTGGCGGTTTCTCGTCAAAATATATTGATGCATCCAGTATTCAGGTAAAAGCCGTTTATTATAACAAAGGAACCTCTTCTTCTGTGGATTATTCCAAGGGCGAGACAAATGATGATAATACAGGCGGCTCCGGTGGTTCCGGTGGAACCTCGTCCGGTGATACCACAACGAATAAAGATCTGGATGTAGAATTCAACTATGCAAAGGCATTGCAGGAAAGCCTGTATTTCTATGATGCAAATATGTGTGGCAATCTGGAAGGAACCTGCGCACTTTCCTGGCGTGGCAACTGCCATACTTACGATAAAAATGTAACATATACAAAGAACGGAAAGACCTACAATGTAGATGCTTCCGGCGGCTTCCATGATGCAGGCGATCATGTGAAATTCGGACTTCCACAGGGATATGCAGCATCCATGCTTGGAATGAGCTATTATCAGTTCAAGGATGCATTTGACGAGCTTGGTCAGAAGGAACATCTGAAGAAGATCACGGATTATTTCTGCGATTACTTTAAGCGGTGTACAGTGTACGAGGGAGATCAGGTTATCGCATTCTGTTATCAGGTAGGTGACGGCAATACAGATCATGGTGTATGGACAGCACCGGAAACTCAGACTTTAAATCGTCCGGCATTCTTTGCAGATGCGAGCAATCCGGCTACCGATGAAGTGAGTGTTGCGATCGCAGCACTGGCATTGAACTATATTAACTTTGGAAATGATGAGGATTTAAAGACAGCAAAGGATCTCTTTACATTTGTAAAGAATAATAATAAAGCATGTGCAACTGATGGGGCATCAACATTTTATGCATCAAGATCATATGGTGATGATTATGCATTTGCTGCAAGTACACTTGCAGCTGCTACAGGTGATACTTCTTATAATTCTATTTATAACGATTATAAAGATAATTCTGATAATGGCGTGAATCAGTATTGGGTATTGGACTGGGGAAATACCGGAGCACTGGCGTGTATGCTTCAGAAGGATACCGCAAAGCTCAAAAGCATTACAGAGGTCTGCACGAACAAGAGTAAGATCGATGGAGTATTTAACTGTGTCAGTGACTGGGGCTCCTGCAGATACAGTGCAGCAGAACAGTTTACCGGTCTTGTGTATGATAAGCTGACAGGAACAACGACTTACGCAAAATGGGCAACCAGTCAGATGAACTATATGTTAGGCGATAACCCGAATAAACGATGCTATATCGTAGGCTATAATGAGAACTCCAGTAAATATCCGCATCACAGAGCGGCATCCAGATCGACAGATTCAAAGATCATAAACAGTGATCATTATACGTTGCTTGGAGCATTGGTAGGCGGACCCGGGGCGGATGGAACTTATAAGGATGATCAGGGAGATTATTTCTGTAATGAAGTAGCACTTGATTATAATGCCGGACTGGTTGGTGCGGCAGCCGGACTTTATCTGGTACATAAGAATGATGAGACTGTATATTTATCCTATGCTAAGAAGAATACAACGAATTACAGTACAAAGACAGCATCTGCTACAGAGCTTGGTGCTGTAGGCGTGAAGACTTATTACGGAACCAATTCCGGTGGTGATACAGAGGAAGAAGTAAAGGCAACAGCCATCAAACTGGATAGCCTGATCGTTGAATTAACAGAAGGACTCGACATTACGATCCGCGCAACGGTTACTCCGAAGACTGCGGAACAGAAGGTGATATGGAAATCTGAAAACGAGAAGGTAGCGACCGTTTCGGAAACAGGAAAAGTAACTGCGGTCGGAGCAGGTGAGACAACTGTGACAGCTACAACGACAGATGGAACAAATCTCACAGCAAGCTGCAGGGTGACAGTAAAGGCAGCACCAAAGGCAGAATTTGTTACAGATCAGACAGCTTTAACCTGTGATCCTGTTATTTATGGATATGAAGCAGGATCGACAGCATCATTTGTATTAGAGAATGAGGGAAATGATACAGGATTTGTAACGATAGCGTTAGAAAAAGGCACAGACAGCCCATTTGAAATATCCGGCGATACATCGATAAAGGTTGCAGCGTCAGATAAGACAACAGTGGGTATCGCATTAAAGACAGGTAAGGATGCAGGTTCTTACAGTGACAATCTGTTGATAGAGGCAGATAATGGACAGTCCTTTCAGATCCCGGTATCTGCAACGGTTGAGAAATGTCCGGTAACGGGTATTACATTCCCGACAGCAGGAATGATCGTAACCGGTCAGACACTTTCTGAGTCGAAGTTATCTGGTGGAGATGAGACCTATGGAACATTTGCATGGGCAGATGCAGCAACGAAACCGGAACGAGGAACGTATCAGGGACAGGTGGTGTTGACCCTTCGTTCCGATGTGAAGAAGAATTATGCATTTGACCGGATTACAGGGTATGATGCGGCAGCAGGCACGATCACACAGAATGTGACCGTAATAGTCAGCAGAGCAGGACTTCCGGCTATCACGTTCCCGGAGGCTTCTGATCTGGTATATGGACAGACACTTTCAGATTCTGTGCTGACAGGTGGTTCTGAAGAGTACGGAACATTTGCGTGGAGCACCCCGGATGTGAAGATGGGTGAACAGGAAGTAGCAAATGGAACCAATCAGTATGAAGTTGTATTTACATGGAGTGATGCAAGCAAGAAGCAGTATCAGATCGAGGATACAGATGAGGATGCTGTATATAAGAAAATGGTTTCTGTAAAGGTACAGAAGGCAGAACAGACAGCGGTTCCGGATAGTGTGGCACTTCTTGCAAGAACAAAGGATACGATCCGGATCTCCGGTCAGGCTGGCGTCCGGTATTCAGTGGATGGAACAACGTGGAAGCAGGCAGCTTCAAATGGCGAAACAATTGAATTTACAGGTTTGCGAAGCTTTACAAAGTATACGGTTTCAGGCAGATATGCAGAAACTGCAACTGCATATGCAGGAAAAGCAGTGGAATTGCTTACGGTATATACACTTGTTCAGGATCCGTATACGATCGATATAGCAAAGATTGCGGACAAAGAATATCAGGATGCATTACGGACAGAGGATGGAAGAACAACTGTCGATTATACAGAACCGGTTCTTAGACTTACAGAGGATGGCAAAGACTATGTGATCACAGGAAAGAATAGGGAGCTTGTTATTAAGGCAGGTGGAGCAACAAAGATCACATTGGATCAGGCGGAGGTCGGAGCTATTGAGATCACCGAAAATGCTGGTGGTAAGACCGAGATCGTGAGAAAAGGAACGATAACGATCGCAGGTAATGTCGAGACAGACGGCGGACTTGTGATCAATGGTGACGGAACGCTTATGGTTTCCGGTAAGATATCTGCGACCGGTGACATAACGATCAAAGGCGGAAAGGTATCGGTTGATGGAGGAGTCTTAGCAGGCGGCACAGTTCTGATCCGGGATACAGAGCTTGTCGCAGGTACAGATGAGACAGGAACGGCGATCAAAGCAGATACTGTACGGATCGAGGATTCCAAGGTAACGGTCGGAGCGAATCAGGATACGAAGAATCCACCGATCAAATCAGACAATATTATTCTGGTTGGAGACAATACAGTAGCATCCTCTTCAGGTTCAAAGGATATCTTTTCGTCGAAACCAAAGGATGAAAATGGAGATGAGATCCCGGATACGATCCTGATCGAGAAAATCACGTTAAACAAGACCAGCGTGGTATTAAATATTGGTGATACAGAACGGATCGCAGTAGCGGTCGTTATACCGGCAAATGCAACACTGAAGACATTTGACTGGAAGAGCAGCAACGAGAAAGTGGCAAGTGTATCACAGACCGGTGAAGTGAAGGGAGTAAGTGCCGGAACTGCAGTTATTATGGTAACAGCGAAGGACGGAAGTGGTGTTACAGGCTCCTGCACCGTTACGGTAAAGAAGAAAGAAACTGTAACACCGACACCAACACCGAATCCGGAAAAGCCGACGACCGAGAAACCTACGATCGAAAAGCCGACGACCGAGAAACCAACAACCGAAGAACCAAAGAAGACGGTCAAACCGGCAAAGGTCAAGATCCAGGCAGCAACCAAAAAGATCGCTCCGGGCAAGAAACTGACCTTAAAGGCAACGGTTACACCTAAGAAAGCAACAAATAAGAAAGTAAAATGGACGATCCGTAAATCGGATAAGAAGTATGCTTCTATCAACAGCAAGGGTGTTCTGACAGTTAAGAAAGCTGCCAAGGGTAAGACGATCAAGGTAACCGCAACAGCAGTCGGTAACAGTAAGGTGAAAGCAACTTATACTGTTAAAGTCATGAAAAAGGCAGTTAAGAAGGTTACGATCACATCAAAGAAAAAGACTGTGAAGAAAGTAACGATCAAGAAGAAACAGTCCGTAACCTTAAAAGCAAATCTGACTCCGACAAAGGGAATCAGTAAAGAGGTGACCTGGACCTCCGGTAATCCGAAGATTGCAAAGGTAACAGCCAAGGGTAAGGTAACCGGAAAGAAGAAGGGAACGGTTAAGATCACGGCAAAAGCAAAGGACGGAAGCGGTAAGAAAGCAACCATTACCCTTAAAGTAAAATAATCTTTTCCATTTGTAACAGGTGGAAACAGACAATACGATGGCGGAAGAATGATCAGATCCTGTAAAATATAAAAAACAGATTTGATAGATGCTTCCGCCGTCTTGTGTTTTGAAAACGGGTATGCTATAATGTGGACGCTTGCAGGTTGATTTCAGTATGTCTGGATAAAAGCATCGGAAAAAGAAAGCCTGCATAAGTCAAAAGAGTAAATAAAACAGAAGGAGAGTGCCATATGGAATTGATATACAGAAGTACAAGAAATGCAAATGAAACAGCGACCGCATCAGAAGCAATCTTAAAGGGTCTTGCAAATGAAGGAGGATTATTTGTTCCTGACAGTATTCCTGCTCTTGATGTCAGCCTTACAGATTTGGCGCAGATGAACTATCAGCAGGTTGCTTATGAAGTAATGAAGCTGATGTTTACAGATTTTACAGAAGAAGAGTTAAAGCATTGTATCAATTCAGCATATGACAAGAAGTTTGATACACCGGAGATCGCACCACTCGTACATAAAGCAGGTGCATATTATCTGGAATTATTCCACGGTTCAACGATTGCATTTAAGGATATGGCATTATCCATTCTTCCTTATCTGCTTACAACATCCGCAAAGAAGAATCATGTAAAGAACGAGATCGTTATTCTGACAGCTACTTCCGGTGATACAGGAAAGGCAGCACTTGCAGGATTTGCAGATGTATCGGGAACAAAGATCATCGTATTCTATCCAAAGCATGGTGTAAGCCCGATCCAGGAGAAGCAGATGGTAACCCAGAAGGGTGAAAATACATTTGTCGTAGGAATTACAGGCAACTTCGATGACGCACAGACAGGTGTTAAGAAGATGTTCTCAGATGAGAAGCTTGCTTCATACATGGACGAGAAAGGATATCAGTTCTCATCAGCTAATTCAATCAATATCGGACGTCTGGTTCCGCAGATGGTTTATTATGTATATGCATATACAAGACTGGTTAAGGACGGAACGATCAAGGCTGGCGACAAGATCAATGTTGTTGTACCAACCGGTAACTTTGGAAATATCCTTGCAGCATATTATGCAAAAGAAATGGGACTTCCGATCGCGAAGTTCGTATGTGCATCAAATGACAACAAGGTATTATATGATTTCTTTACAACAGGTACTTATGACAGAAATCGTGAATTTATCTTAACAACATCACCATCTATGGATATCCTGATCTCAAGCAACTTAGAGAGACTGATCTACAAGATCGCAGGAAATGATGCAGAGAAGAATGCAGCACTGATGAAGCAGTTAAGCACAGAAGGTGTATATACGATCACAGATGAGATGAAAGCAAAGCTTGCTGAATTTGCGGGCGGTTATGCAACAGAAGCAGAAACCTCGGCAACGATCAAGAAAGTATATGAGTCGGATTCTTATATCATGGATACACATACAGCAGTAGCAGCAACCGTATATGACAAGTATGTAAAAGAAACAGGAGATAAGACTCCTACGGTTATCGCTTCTACAGCAAGCCCATACAAGTTTACAAGAAGTGTTATGGAATCTATCGACGAAGCTTATGCAGCAAAGAGTGACTTTGAATTAGTTGATGAGCTCTGCAAGTTATCCGGTGTAAAGGTTCCACAGGCGATTGAGGACATCCGTACAGCTCCTGTTCTTCACGACACAGTATGTGACAAAGAAGAAATGGAGAGCGTCGTAAAGAAGTTCTTAAACATCTAAAAACAGATGCCGGTCAGATATGACAGACAATGCAGAAACAGAATAACTGACAGTTCATTAATACCATCCTGTCACTAAACAAAACTAGGAAAACACGCGCATGAAGGGCATTTTCCTATATGCGCGTTTTTTACATAGGAATGTTATATTGTACAGCTGTCAGCTTGTACGATGTAATCGCCCGACTTGTTTCGTTTCTATTCGACCTGCACGCCTATTTGTCAGCAGTCGCCCAAACTCACCCATACGGGTTCAAACACGGGCTTGGTGCTGACAGCTAGTGCAGGTCTCATAACGAAATTACACAAATGTCGATGCTTATTACATCGTACAAGCTGACAACTGTGTAATATAACATTCGAAAATAAAAGAAAGAGGAAGATATGTACAGTTTAAAGACAAATTCAAGTTTTGACAGCGCGCATTTCCTTGCGGGCTATGAGGGTAAATGCAGAAATCTGCACGGACACCGCTGGACGGTTGAAGTTGAAGTCGGCGGCGAGAAGCTGATGCAGGACGGACAGACCAGAGGCATGGTTGTAGATTTTGGAGATCTGAAAAAGGATCTCAGAGAGAAAACAGAAGAGATGGATCATTGCCTGATCATGGAGAAAGGTACATTGAAGGAAAAGACGATGGAAGCACTGGCAGAAGAACAGTTCCGTATCATCGAGCTTCCGATGCGTCCGACAGCAGAGAATCTGGCAAAGTATTTTTATGAATATATGGCAGATAAGGGATATCAGGTGATTCGTACCACAGTTTATGAGACCCCGACCAATGCAGCAACGTATATGGCATAATAGCAGAAGAAAAACTATATAGCGTAAAATAATATAAGACAAAAAAGACTTAGAATAAATAACAGGCAAGATCAAGGATGTCATAATAGATAAATGACATCGAAGGATATCATATACAAAAAGTAAGAAGGAAATAGAAATGGCAAAATTTAAAGTAGCGGAACGATTTGTCAGCATCAACGGTGAATCCGTAAAAGCCGGAGAATTGGCAGTATTTATTCGATTTACAGGTTGCAATCTGAATTGCAGTTACTGTGATACCAAATGGGCAAATGAAGCAGATGCCCCATACGAAGAACTGACGGATGAAGAAATCTATGACTATATCAAACGAACCGGAGTCAGAAACGTGACATTAACCGGTGGAGAACCATTGATCCAGAAGGATATCGATAAGCTGCTCCTGATGCTGGCGATGGATGAGGAGCTTCAGGTAGAAGTAGAGACAAACGGAAGTGTTGATATCGCAGAGTTTAAAGCACTGACAGATCGGGTAGCATTTACACTTGATTATAAGCTTCCGGGAAGCGGAATGGAAAGTAATATGTGCTTTTCAAATTATAACTACATTGATAAGAAGGATGCGGTAAAGTTCGTATCCGGCTCGATCAAGGATCTGGAAACAGCAAGAGACATTATTCATGAATGGGCATTGGATATCAAATCAAACGTCTATATCAGTCCTGTATACGGTAAGATCAATCCGGAGGATATCGTTGATTTTATGATCGAGAATGAAATGAATGGTGTAAAATTACAGTTACAGCTTCATAAGTATATCTGGGATCCGGAGATGCGCGGAGTGTAAAACGGATGAAACCGCAGATATCGATATTAACATATTATTTGGATAATAGATTAAGAGTAATAAGAGAATGGAGTAGAAATGGCAATTGATAAAGAAGCAATAAAGGAGCATATACGTGGAATCCTTGTAGCACTTGGTGATGACCCTGACCGGGAAGGCTTAAAAGAGACACCGGACCGTGTTGCGCGAATGTATGAAGAAGTATTTGAGGGAATGAATTATACCAACGATGAGATTGCTGAGATGTTTGGCAAGACATTCAAAGAGGAAGATGCAGCACATACAAGTGATATGGTATTCGTAAAGGATATCGAGGTGTTTAGCTACTGCGAACATCATATGGCATTGATGTATGATATGACGGTGTCAGTGGCATACATCCCACATGGCAGGGTCTTGGGACTCAGCAAGATCGCACGGATCGCAGACATGGTAGCGAAGCGGTTGCAGCTTCAGGAGCGGATCGGATCCGATATCGCATATGTGGTTGGAAAGGCAGCAGGCTCACCGGATGTAGCCGTACTGATCGAGGCAAATCATAGCTGCATGACAGCAAGGGGCATTAAGAAGCCGGGAACGAAGACCTATACAACGACGTTCCGCGGTGCATTTGAGAATGATGTGAATTTACAGAATAAAGTATTGATGATGAACCGATAGGAGGATATGAAAGATGCAGAATTTGAAGAACAGAGATGAAGCAGTTGTTGTATTCAGTGGTGGACAGGACAGTACGACCTGTTTGTTATGGGCACTTAAGAAGTATAAAAAAGTATACGCAGTATCATTTGACTATGGACAAAAGCATATAAAAGAATTAGAATGTGCAAAGAAGATTGCTGAAAAATTTGGAGTAGAGCATCATATTCTGGATATGAGTCTGTTGAATCAGCTTGCACCAAATTCATTGACAAGAAGTGAGATGAAGGTAGACGAGAATGCACCGGAGGTCGGTACACCGAATACATTTGTAGATGGAAGAAATATGGTATTTCTGACATTTGTAGCGATCTATGCGAAGCAGAAGGGCGTCAGCGACATTATAACCGGTGTCAGCCAGAGTGATTTCTCCGGCTATCCTGACTGCAGAGATATTTTCATCAAATCATTGAATACAACACTGAATCTTGCGATGGACTATGAATTCGATATTATCACACCATTGATGTGGATCGATAAGATGGAGACCTGGAAGCTGGCAGATGAACTCGGCGGACTCGATGTTATCAGAGATATGACCCTTACCTGTTATAATGGTATTCCGGGCGAAGGATGCGGTCACTGTCCATCCTGTAAGCTCAGAAAAAAGGGATATGATCTCTACATGGAATATAAAAAGAATCACAATGCATAAAGCATAAACCGGACGGGAACAGAGCAATCGGATAAATGCGTTCCTGTAAACAGTAATGAGGTATGATTATGAAAAAAATGCTGTTTATTGTAAATCCCAAAGCGGGACGAACAACTTTGAAGAATTGTCTTATAGATGTCATAGATATCTTTTGCAAGAAAGACTATGAAGTCAGAATTTATCTGACACAGGGAGTCGGTGATGCTGCCCGTGTCGTAAAAGAAGAAGGAGAGAACTACGATGTGATCGTATGTGCCGGAGGTGACGGAACTCTTGGTAATACGGTTACGGGATTTATGGAATGTGGACTGAATCGGCCGCTGGGATATATCCCATGTGGCTCGACAAATGATTATGCCAGAAGCCTTGAGATTCCGAAGGAAGCAATCGAGGCAGCGGAACAGCTTGTCGCGGCCGCACCTTTTTCGGTAGATGTCGGAGAACTGAATAAGAATTATTTTGTCTATGTTGCGGCGTTTGGCATTTTTTCGGATACATCTTATGCAACCCCTCAGAATATGAAGAATATTTTAGGACATGCTGCATATGTATTACAGGGTATGAAGAGTCTTGTAAATGTTCCGACATATAATCTGAAGATTGAATTTAATAACCAGACATATACCGGTGAGTTCATGTTCGGTATGATATCGAATTCAGTATCGGTTGGCGGATATAAGAGTCTGACCAGCCATGGAGTTGAATTCGACGATGGCTTGTTCGAAGGAGTTCTGATCCGTAAGATTCAGAATTTTGCAGATCTCCAGAGAATCATCAATTCGTTGCTCCTTGGAAATACAAATGAGACGAATATGGTGGCATTCCGTACGAATCGTGTTGTGATCGAGAGCGAAGAGCCGATCGCATGGACCCTGGATGGTGAATATGGTGGAGAATATACCAGATCAGAGATATCGGTTCACAGGCGGGCAATCGCTCTACTGGTATCACCGGAAGAAGAAAAAGAAGAAGTTAAGTAGTTCAAACTGAGTTGAAAGAAAGAGGTTTACAGTTATGGGTAAATATTTTGGAACAGATGGATTCAGAGGTGAAGCAAATAAGGATCTTACTGTACAGCACAGCTTCAAGGTCGGACGTTATCTTGGCTATTATTATGGCAAGAAGAATCCGGAAGGCAAGGCAAAGGTGGTTATCGGTAAGGATACCAGACGTTCAAGTTATATGTTTGAATATGCGCTGGTCGCAGGCTTAACGGCAAGTGGTGCAGATGTATATCTGATGCATGTAACACCGACACCGAGTGTTTCCTATATTGTCAGAACCGATGGTTTTGACTGTGGAATCATGATCTCGGCAAGTCATAATCCATACTATGATAATGGTATCAAGATCATCAATGGCATGGGTTACAAATTAGAGGCTGCGGTTGAAGAAGAGATTGAGCGTTATATCGATGGTGAGATTCCGGAGATTCCGCTGGCTACAAAAGAAAATATCGGATGCACGGTTGATTACTCCATGGGAAGAAATCGTTACATGGGATACCTGATGACGATCCCTACCCGATCCTTTAAGAATATGAGAGTTGGACTGGACTGCGCAAACGGTGCAGCCTATCAGGTTGCAAAGGCAGTATTTGATGCACTCGGAGCAAAGACCTATGTGATCAATAATGATCCGGACGGAACCAATATCAATACAAATTGTGGATCTACCCACATTGAGGGACTGCAGAAGTTCGTAGTAGAAAAAGGACTGGACGTAGGATTTGCTTATGACGGTGATGCAGATCGTTGTCTGTGCGTTGATGATAAGGGCGAGTTAGTAGACGGAGATAAGATCCTGTATGTCTGCGGACGTTATATGAAGGAACGCGGAGAACTGAATAAGAATACGATCGTAACAACGATCATGTCAAACCTTGGCTTATATAAAGCATTGGATAAGAAGGGAATCTCCTATGATAAGACAGCAGTCGGTGACAAATATGTATTTGAATCCATGATGGAGCATGGATATTCTATCGGCGGCGAACAGTCAGGACATATCATCTTCTCCAAATATGCAACGACCGGAGATGGTGTATTGACGTCTTTGAAGATCATGGAAGTTATTCTGGAACGCAAATGTAAATTATCAGAGTGCTTCAAGAGCTTGACAATCTTCCCGCAGCTTCTGGTAAATGTAAAGGTATCCAGTAAGGATGCGGTTATGAATGATCCGGATGTGCAGGCATTAAATCAGAAGATCGCAGAGGAGCTTGGTTCTGACGGAAGACTTCTTCTTCGCCAGAGCGGAACAGAGCCGCTTATCCGTGTTATGGTAGAAGCAGAGAGTGATGAACTCTGCAACAAATATGTATATCAGATGGTAGATCTGATCAAAGAGAAAGGTTATGCAATATAGAGAAAATGGCTGTTAATTTCCGGAATAATTTTTCACATTCCAACATTGACAGAAAAACAGAAAACGTATAAAGTCTTAGTGTGTTAAAAAATAAAATACGAGAGGCAAAACATGAACGAGAATATAAGATCCCATTATTTTGAGAATGATGACAAGATGCATGAAGAATGTGGTGTTTTCGGAATGTATGATTTTGACAACAATGATGTTGCAACCTCCATTTATTATGGATTGTTTGCACTGCAGCATCGAGGACAGGAGAGCTGTGGTATCGCAGTATCAGACACGGAAGGTCCCAAGGGGAAGGTAAGCTCCATGAAGGGCATGGGTCTGGTAAACGAGGTGTACACACCGGAATCCTTTGAGAAATTAAAAGGAAATATCGGTGTCGGACATGTCAGATATTCAACTGCCGGCGCGAGTACGATAGAAAATGCTCAGCCATTAGTCTTAAACTATGTAAAAGGTACACTTGGTCTTGCACACAACGGTAATCTGATCAATGCGCCGGAGCTTCGTAAGGAACTGGCACTTACAGGTGCGATCTTCCAGACGACGATCGACTCCGAGGTAATTGCTTATCATATCGCAAGAGAACGTGTGAACAGTGCAAGTGCCGAGGAAGCAGTTATGAAAGCACTCAGAAAAGTGAAGGGATCTTATTCACTTGTAGTAATGAGTCCAAGAAAGCTGATCGGAGCCAGAGATCCGTTTGGATTCCGCCCGCTCTGTATCGGAAAACGTGATAATGCCTATATCCTTGCATCGGAAAGCTGCGCCCTTGATACGATCGGTGCAGAATTTATCCGTGATGTAGAGCCCGGAGAGGTCGTAACGATCTCGCCTGAGTATGGTATTCAGTCCTATAAGGATATGTGTCAGGAGAAGCATGCAAGATGTATCTTTGAATATATCTATTTTGCCCGTCCGGATTCCGTATTTGACGGAATGGGAATCTATGAATCCCGACTGATCGCGGGAAGATGTCTTGCAAAGGACAGTCCGGTAGATGCAGATATGGTTGTAGGTGTTCCGGAATCGGGAAATGCAGCAGCTCAGGGATATTCACTGGAATCCGGCATTCCATACGGAACGGCATTTGTCAAGAATGGCTATGTCGGCAGAACATTCATTAAGCCACAGCAGAGCCAGAGAGAGTCCAGTGTCCGCGTGAAGTTAAATGTATTAAAAGAAGCGGTAAAGGGCAAGCGTATCATCATGATCGATGATTCCATTGTCAGAGGTACAACCTCAGACCGTATCGTAGGAATGCTTCGCGAGGCTGGCGCAAAGGAAGTTCATGTAAGGATTAGTTCGCCTCCGTTCTTATATCCTTGTTATTTTGGAACGGATATCCCGGACAGAGAGCAGTTGATCGCATATAACCGTTCGGTTGATGAGATCTGCAAGATCATTGGCGCCGATTCCCTTGCTTATCTTCGCAAGGAGCGGCTGGTAGAGATCTCCGGTGGAAGACAGTACTGCCACGGCTGCTTTACAGGGGAATATCCGATGGAGCCACCAAAGGAAGATATCCGCGGAGAACATGAGAATTTCAAACGCGGTGAAGATTCAAAAGTAAAATAAAGAAATACAGGAGAGGTAAAAATGAGTACAGACAGATACACAAGCCCATTCTGCGAGAGATATGCAAGTAAAGAAATGCAGTATATTTTCTCTCCGGATAAGAAGTTTAAGACATGGAGAAAATTATGGATCGCCCTTGCAGAAACGGAGTATGAACTCGGCCTTTCTGAAAACGGCAAGCCGGTTATCTCACAGGAGCAGATCGATGAGTTAAAGGCACATGCAGAGGACATCAATTATGATGTAGCTAAAGAGCGTGAGAAGATGGTTCGTCATGATGTTATGAGCCATGTATATGCATACGGCGTTCAGTGTCCAAAGGCTGCCGGTATCATCCATCTGGGAGCAACAAGCTGTTATGTTGGTGATAACACAGATGTTATCGTTATGACAGAGGCTATGAAGCTTGTCAGAAAGAAATTATTAAATGTGATCAACGAACTGTCCAAGTTTGCTATGGAATATAAAGATCTGCCGACATTGGCATTTACCCATTTCCAGCCTGCACAGCCAACAACTGTTGGTAAGCGTGCAACCTTATGGCTTCAGGAACTGATGTTGGATCTGTCTGATCTGGATTACATGATCGGTCAGCAGAAGCTCCTTGGATGTAAGGGAACAACAGGAACGCAGGCAAGCTTCTTAGAGCTCTTTAACGGAGATCATGAGAAGGTTCGCCAGATCGATAAGAAGATCGCAGAGAAGATGGGATTTGAAGCATGCTATCCTGTATCAGGACAGACTTATTCCCGTAAGGTAGATTCCAGAGTCTTAAATGTACTTTCCGGTATTGCACAGAGTGCACATAAGTTCTCAAATGATATCCGTCTGTTACAGCACTTAAAAGAGATCGAGGAGCCATTTGAAAAGAACCAGATCGGTTCATCAGCAATGGCATATAAGAGAAATCCGATGAGAAGTGAGAGAATTGCATCTTTATCAAACTACGTTATGGCTGATGCATTAAATCCTGCATTTACAGCAGCAACACAGTGGTTTGAGAGAACACTGGATGATTCCGCAAACAAGCGTGTATCTGTTCCGGAAGCATTCCTTGCAATCGACGGTATCTTAGACCTGTACCTGAATGTTGTAGATGGTCTGGTTGTATATGATAAGGTTATCTATCAGAGATTCATGAAGGAGATTCCGTTTATGGCAACTGAGAATATCATGATGGATGCTGTAAAACGTGGCGGCAATCGTCAGGAGCTGCATGAGCTTATCCGTGAATACTCCATGCAGGCAGGCGCAACTGTAAAGAAAGAGGGCAAGGAAAATAACCTTGTTGATCTGATTGCAGCAGATCCTGCATTTGGCATGACCAAGGAAGAGATCGAAGCCATCCTTGAGCCAAAGAACTTTGTCGGACGCGCACCGGAGCAGACCGAGGAATTCATCACAGAGGTTGTAAAGCCGGTACTTGATGCAAATAAAGACATACTTGGCATGACCGCTGAGATCAACGTATAAAAGTTAAATATCACATGAATCAATTAGGGATGCATATCCCACTGTAATGACGCGTTGTGGTTTCTATTCAGTGCACATACCTGATTCGTAAATGCTCTTGTGCTAATTCGCTTTTGGCTCAAACAAGCACTCGCATTTACTGGTAATGTGCACTTCATAACGAAATCCTCACAATGTCATTACAAGGGGATATGCATCCCTGATTAATTCATGTGATATTTTGTTATAGCGTTATAATCAATATAGCTCAGAAGTTCATTAACAGTTAAAGGTTTACTGTAAAGGTAGCCTATCTGTCATCCGATAATTGGTCCTTCACCTGTTTCTCCGGCATCCCTCTATGATGACATTGTGAGGATTTCGTCGTGCGATGCACATTACCAGTACATACGAGTGTATGTCTGAGCCCGAAGGGCGAGTTTACACAGGAGTATGTACGAATCAGGTATGTGCATCAAACAGAAACCGCAACACGTTATCATAGAGGGATGCCGGAGAAACAGGTGAAGGACCAATTATCGGATGACAGGAAAGCTACAGCAATTCCATCAACTTCATAGCGGCGATGCTCATGCCACGCCTGCGGTCACTGATGATGCACATGTTCCGCTTGGGGATGTGCTTCTTGAAATTTAACCGAAAGATCTCACCACGGTCAATATAGTCACCGGCAAAGTCGGCCACGATCGATCCGATTCCAAGGTTTCTCTTTGCAAACTGTGCGATCATATCACTGGTTGCAAGCTCGAATTCAGGGGTCAGCGTGACGCCTTCATTTGCAAGAAACTGATCTACATAGGCTCTTGTGCTGGTGTCATTTTCCAGACAGATGATCGGAAGCTTTTGTAGATCCGGATAGTCGAGAACTTTACCTTTCAGGTCGTTGAATCTTGGACCGGCTATAAAGATATCTTCGATCTCCCGTGCGTTTCGAATCTCCATGTTCGGATTCTGTGGGAGAGGAGTTGTAACGATACCGAAGTCAATGTTATTTGCAAATAAGTGGTCGATCGTACTTGGGGTCGGAGCATTTGTTACATGTACCTTGATGCCGGGATAGAGCTGGTGGAAGCGTTCGAGATACGGAAGCAGATAGAACTGGAGTGTCATATCACTGGCTCCGATCCGGATCTCGCCGGTTTCCAAGTGCATCAATCTGGCAAGCTGCTGTTCGCCCATGGAGATTGCCTCGTATCCTTCGGCTACATGTTTGTAGAGAAGTTCGCCTGCACCTGTCAGGGATACACCTTTTTTCGTCCGGATGAACAGGTTGATACCGATTGCCTGTTCTAAAGATTTGACCGCCTGACTGACAGCGGGCTGGGATACGCACAGCTCTTTAGCAGCAGCAGAGATGCTTGCTGTCTTTGCCACATAATAGAAGATCTTATAATATTCATAATTAATATTCATAGTCGAAACTCCCAGTTAATTTTATTACAGATAATTGTAAAAACGTTATTAAGGTCATGCATATGCATATATCGGGTACATGTATATCAAATGATGTATACACGATATCAAATATAGAAATGCAGTTATGCTAATTGTTGTATTTAAAGTGTAAACCGAACCTGTGTATTTGTAAAGAATAAATATAAGTACAACTTATGTTATATATAATTAATATCGATTTTACTTATAATACATACATGCTATAATATAAAAGTAATTGAGTTCAATTTCGGAAGATATTTCCGGGAAAATGCCATGAAAGCGAGGATAAAAATATGGTAAGAGCGGTTGTCGGAGCCAACTGGGGCGACGAAGGAAAAGGTAAAATAACAGATATGCTGGCGGAAACATCTGATATTATTGTCAGATTTCAGGGTGGTGCAAATGCAGGTCACACAATTGTAAATGACTATGGTAAATTTGCATTGCATACACTTCCGTCCGGTTGTTTCTATGATCATACAACAAGTGTTATCGGAAATGGTGTAGCATTAAATATCCCGGTTCTGTTCAAAGAGCTGAACAGCATCGTAGAAAAGGGAGTCCCAATGCCAAAGATCCTGATCTCAGACAGAGCACAGATGGTTATGCCATATCACATTCTGTTTGATGAGTACGAGGAGGAGAGACTGGCCGGTAAGTCATTCGGATCTACAAAGTCAGGTATCGCACCATTCTATTCAGACAAATATGCAAAGATCGGTTTCCAGGTAAGCGAACTGTTTGACACAGAGGAAGAATTGAAGGATAAGATCAGCAGAGTTATCGCATCCAAGAATGTTCTGCTTGAGTATCTGTATAAGAAGCCGCTTCTTACAGTAGATGAAGTATATGAAACATTGATGGAGTACAAGGCTATCGTAGAGCCATATGTATGTGATGTATCCGCATATCTTCATGAGGCGATCAAAGCTGGCAAGACAATTCTGTTAGAAGGTCAGCTTGGAACATTAAAGGACCCGGATCATGGTATTTATCCTATGGTTACGTCATCGTCCACACTGGCTGCTTATGGTGCGATCGGTGCCGGTATCCCTCCATATGAGATCAAGCAGATCGTAACAGTAGTAAAGGCATATTCAAGTGCTGTAGGCGCCGGTGAATTCGTCAGCGAGATCTTCGGAGATGAAGCAGATGAGTTAAGACGTCGTGGTGGTGACGGCGGTGAGTACGGTGCAACAACCGGACGTCCAAGACGTATGGGATGGTTCGATTGTGTAGCTTCCAAGTATGGCTGCCGTATGCAGGGCACAACAGATGTAGCATTTACCGTACTTGATGTACTGGGTTATCTGGATGAGATTCCTGTATGTGTCGGATACGATATCGATGGTGAAGTAACAACAGACTTCCCTACAACAGCTAAGTTAAAGAAAGCAAAGCCTGTATATGAGGTTCTGCCGGGATGGAAGACAGATATCCGTGGTATCAAGAACTACGAAGATCTTCCGGAGAACTGCAGAAACTACATTGAGTTCATTGAGAAACATATCGGATATCCGATCACTATGGTTTCAAACGGACCAAAGAGAACCGACATTATCTACAGAAATAAATAATAAATAAGAAATAAAAAGAAAAACCATACCGACAGCATATATATTTGGGTGAATAGGTAAATCACATAAAAAATATATATGCTGCCGGTATGGTTTTTTAATTATATGGAAAAAGCTGTATTAGAATATATTATGCAAGGTTCTTTTGACAACGCTTCAGCATCGCCGGGGTCTCCTGACCGAACTTGCGGCGAAGACGTTTTACAACATAGATATAGGCAGGAATCAGGAAGATATCTGCAAATATCCATGCGAGCGGACTGCCGAGTGCTACAAAGACATAACCGAATTTTGGTACCAGGATAAAGCCTGCGATCGTACGGGCAACCATTTCACAGATACCTGCGATAACGGCAAATGCGGAGTAGCCGAGTCCCTGAATCATAAACCGGACGATATTTACAAGGGCAAGCAGGATGTAAGCTCCTGAGTTGCCAAGCAGGAAATAATATACAAGCTTGATGATCTCTGTTTCTTCTGCATCCAGGAAAAGCAGTGCCAGATTCTTGCCGAATAACAGGATAAATACAAATGCAAGAATCGCATAGACAATACCGAGTTTGATACATGCCTTTAAGCCGGCATCCACACGATCCATTTTCTTAGCACCGACATTTTGTCCGCCGTAGGTTGCCATTGTCGATCCCATGGCATCAAATGGACAGCAGAGGAACATGGAAATCTTTGTTCCGGCGGATACGGCAGCGATAACGGATTCACCCATCGAATTAACTGCAGCCTGAAGAATAACACTGCCGATCGCTGTGATCGAGTACTGAAGCCCCATCGGAACACCCATACCGCATAAGGTCAGACAGTGGCGCATACTAAATGCCCAGTCCTGTTTTGTAAAATGAAGATATCCGAGCTTCTTACACATATAGATCAGACAGCCGACACCGGAGATTGCCTGTGCAACAACGGTTGCAACAGCAGCACCGGCGACACCCATCGGACGAACTAACAGGATATCCAGTACGATATTTAACAGGGAGGATGCGATCAGACAGACAACAGGGGTTACACTGTCGCCGAGAGAACGCAGGATACCGGAAACCATATTATAAAGGAAGGTTGCAGGTATTCCCATAAATATAATAAATATGTAGATAAATGCCTGATCCAGGATGCTGTCCGGTGTCTTCATCCAGATCAGAATATTTCTGGTAAGAATTCCGACTGCAACTGTCATAACGGCAGCGAAGAAGATCGAAGCCCAGACACAGTTTGTAATGTACTTCTTCATATTATCAGTGTCCTTTGCTCCAAAGGCCTGAGCAACCGGGATGGCAAAACCATTGCAGATACCGATGCAGAAACCGAGTATCATAAAGTTGATCGATCCGGTTGAGCCGACGGCTGCAAGTGCATCGACACCCAGAAATTTACCAACGATGATCGTATCGACCATGTTATAAAATTGCTGGAATAAAAGCCCAAATAATAATGGCAGTCCAAAGTTCAAGATCAGTTTCATAGGATTGCCTTCAGTCAGATCCTTGGAACCGTTAATTTTTTTCAGTAAGTTTTTCAATGATTTTACCTCCTTGTGTTAGTTTAGTCATTGCGGGGTGTTGGCTGGAGCCATATGACTTGCCAATACAGGGACATTTGAGTCCGCCGGTACTTGATGGCGCATAAGCGGCATCTTAGTACCGCTGCAGGACGAAACGAGCGGAAGCGTTCCCTGTTGGCAATGTCTGTATGGCTCCGGCCAACACCCCGCAACGACTTCCATATTCTAAATGCATACTGGATATTACTTCTTTTTATAAGAAAAATCAATCTGGTAAAAATCATGTTTTTTGTCGGGGGTTTTAGTGCAAAATGTCATGTTTACTCTGGCTTGCTTTTTATGACTGTAGAAAATATAATAGAGAACAGAAAATATACAGAAAGAACGAGGAAAACACATGCAGCATACCGTAAAGAAAAACAGAGCAACCAGAATTGCATACCGGATGGTGGGTGTCTTTTTTGTTGCTATCGGAGCAGCATTTATTCTGTTAATGATCAAAACACATGGCAGTGCCGGCGGACGGATATTCAAGCTGGCATTTGGACTTGCACTTGCGGCATATGGATTGATGCTTGTGAAATCTTCATTTCGCAAATCGGCATTTGATCTGACCTATCGTTTTGAAGACGATGAACTGGTAATAGAAAAGGGAAGGAAATCCTATCATACACCATACGATAAGATTACAAATGTGAATCTGGTCATCCCTGATCCACATATGCCATATTACATATTAAAGATAGATATAGGAAAAGAGCAATTCGTACTGCCGTTCAGCGGTAAACGTGAGAAGTGCGATGCAATCTATTATCATTTGTTAAAGAAGATGGGAATTTATCAGGAAAGTGAGACAGAAAGAAGGTAAATCATGAAAGAAAAAATCCTTGCGCTGCTTCGAACGAGCAGTGATTATATATCCGGTCAGGCAATCTGTGAGAAATTAGGTGTCTCGAGAACCGCTGTCTGGAAAAATATCAATGCCTTAAAGGCAGAAGGCTACATTATAGATGCAGTAAATAATAAAGGCTATCGTCTGGTCGGAGAGCCGGATGTCGTTACGAAAGAGAAGATAGAGGCAGCACTCACGACATCGGTGATCGGAAGAGAACTGTATTATTATGATGAGACGGATTCCACAAATATACGGGCAAAGCTTGCAGGAGAGACAGATGGAACACACGGAGCGTTGTTTGTTGCAAATGAACAGAATGCAGGACGAGGAAGAAGAGGAAGGGCATGGAGCACTCCGAAGGGAACCAGCATAGCCATGACATTTCTGCTCCGTCCGGATGTGCCGATCGAGAATGTATCCAGACTTACGATCCTGTCGGCACTCGCAACGGCGCGTGCTCTTGCAGATACAGCGGGCTTGCAGGCACAGATCAAATGGCCGAATGATGTTGTAGTCGGCGGCAAGAAGATCTGTGGCATTCTTACAGAGATGAGTTCGGAAGGTATGGATATCAAATATGCAGTTGTAGGTATCGGCATCAATGTATCCATGATGGAATTTCCGGAAGAACTGGCAGACAAGGCGACGTCGATCAAGCTGGAAAACGGAACCGGCTGTGACAGAAGCAAACTGGTCGCTAGTGTGGCAAATCATTTTGAAGAGTTGTATGACGCATTTGTCAAATGCCAGGATCTTCAGTTCATGCTGGATGAATATAATTCCATCCTTGTGAACAAGGATGAACAGGTCTATGTGATCGAAGGATATAACCGGACAGAATACACAGCCCTCGGACTTGCACCAAATGGAGGACTTCGTGTGAAGGATAAAGATGGACAGGAGTCGATCATTATATCTGGGGAAGTGTCCGTGCGCGGAATTTACGGATATGTGTAAAAAACTTTCAAAAAACTGGAAATAGCAGCATTTTTCATGTATAATTCTAGGCGTGTATAAAAACAGGTAAGTAATTAGAACTATAATAAAAGAACATGGAGGAACGAGCAAGATGGAAAAAATTCAAATGACTACCCCTTTAGTAGAGATGGATGGAGACGAGATGACCAGAATTCTCTGGAAAATGATCAAGGATGAACTGATCTATCCATTTATCGATCTGAAATCCGAGTATTACGATCTGGGACTTGAATATAGAAATGAGACAAATGATCAGGTAACATTTGATTCCGCATATGCAACACAGAAGTATGGCGTTGCTGTTAAATGTGCAACGATCACACCAAATGCTGCACGTATGACAGAGTATGATCTGAAGGAAATGTGGAAGAGCCCAAATGGAACGATCCGTGCGATCCTCGACGGAACAGTATTCCGTACGCCGATCATCGTAAAGGGCATTGAGCCATGTGTAAAGAACTGGAAGGCTCCTATCACAATCGCAAGACATGCATATGGTGATGTATATAAGAACGTAGAGATCAAGGTTCCGGGTGCCGGTAAGGCTGAGTTGGTATTCACAGGTGCAGATGGCACAGTGATCAAAGAGACGATCCATGAATTCGACGGACCGGGTGTGATCCAGGGACAGCACAACATCAACAAGTCAATCGAAAGCTTTGCAAGATGCTGCTTCAACTATGCGCTGGATATCAAGCAGACAATCTGGTTTGCAACCAAGGATACGATCTCAAAGAAATACGACCATACATTCAAAGATATCTTCCAGGAGATCTTTGATAAAGAATACAAAGAGAAATTCGATGCAGCAGGTATTGAATATTTCTATACACTGATCGACGATGCTGTAGCAAGAGTTATGAAATCCGAGGGTGGATTCATCTGGGCATGCAAGAACTACGATGGTGACGTAATGAGTGATATGATCTCATCTGCATTTGGTTCACTGGCCATGATGACATCTGTACTGGTTTCCCCAGATGGAAAGTATGAGTACGAAGCTGCACACGGAACAGTTCAGAGACACTACTACAAGCACTTAAAGGGTGAAGAAACATCCACAAACTCTGTTGCAACAATCTTTGCATGGACAGGCGCACTTAGAAAACGTGGTGAACTGGATGGCATCGACGCTCTGGTTGATTTCGCAAACAAGCTTGAGAAAGCAACGATCGCAACGATCGAATCCGGAAAGATGACAAAGGATCTTGCACTTATCACAACCCTTGAGAATCCAACTGTATTAAACAGCGAGAACTTCATCAAGGCAATTCGTGAGACCTTAGAGGGCATGTTATAAAAGGACGCAACAATTGTCCATTTAATAAATGATGACATAAAAATGGAAGAATGATTACATATTATTACGCAAGACGCTTTCGCTCTATCTTCATGTAGCGGTTCTAAGTTCACTGCATTCAGCAGTTCACTAAGTACCGACATGAATAACTGAGATCTTATCGAGGTTTTGTCGAGATTAGTTCGAAGTTACACAGAGTGGACAGGCTTGCTTCATAATAGTAATTCATTCTTCCATTTTTTGTCATAAATGAAATATTTTGAATGGACAATTGTTGCTGAACAGCAGGACGACTTCATTTGGACATAGACTTGCAAACAACGGAGTTATGTGGTACACTCTAACTAATTTTGTGGTACTATAAATAATAGTAGGCAATTGCGAAAACAATAGTCTGAATGTTGTTTGGATACTTTGACTTACTAATACAGGGGCATTTGAGGTCGCCGGTCCTTAGATGGCGCATAAGCGGCATCTTAGTACCGCTGCAGACCTAACTGAGACCTTACCGAGGTTTATCCGAGGTTAGTTCGAAGTTACACAGAGGGAAAACGAGCGAAAGCGTCCCCTGATTGGTAAGGTCAAAAGTATCCAAACATAGTAAAGAGTAGTATTGCAATTGCCTAATAAAAACCAGACAAGGAGACATACCATGGTTATTACAGACGAAACAATCGATTATGTAGGTATTCTGGCGAAGCTTGAGCTTTCCGATGAGGAGAAGGAGCAGGCAAAGAAAGATATGTCAGATATGCTTGACTATGTAAGTAAGTTAAACGAACTGGACACTGAGAATGTAGAAGCAATGAGCCATACATTTTCTTATAATAATGTATTCCGTGAAGATGAAGTAACAAATGGCGACGACAGAGAGAATATGCTGTCAAATGCACCGGAGCAGAAAGATGGCTGCTATAAGGTGCCAAGAACATTTGATTAGGAGGTAACGGACATTGGATATGATGAGTATGACAGCAGTAGAGCTTGGAAAGAAGATCAAGGCCGGAGAGATCTCCGTTATGGAAGCAACCAAAGCCTGCATCGAGAATATAAAGACATACGACAAAGAATATAACTGTTTTATCACCGTAGATGAAGAAGGTGCATTCAAACAGGCAGAAGAAATACAGAAGAAGATCAACAGCGGCGAGCTGACAAGCCCGTTGGCAGGTGTACCGATCGCGATCAAGGATAATATGTGTCAGAACGGTGTACTTACCACCTGCGCATCCAAGATCTTATCAAACTTCGTACCGACCTATACATCAGATGCTGTTGTGAAATTAATGGAAGCAGGAGCCGTGATCGTAGGCAAGACAAATATGGATGAGTTCGCAATGGGAAGTACAACCGAGACTTCTTATTATGGCGAGACAAAGAATCCATGGGATACAAATAAAGTTCCGGGTGGTTCTTCCGGTGGATCAGCAGCCGCTGTTGCAGCAGAAGAAGTACCGTGTGCACTCGGTTCCGATACCGGTGGATCGATCCGTCAGCCGGCAGCATTCTGTGGTGTAACAGGAATCAAGCCAACTTACGGCAGAGTATCCAGATACGGTCTGGTTGCATATGGTTCATCTCTTGACCAGATCGGACCACTTGCAAAGGATGTAACAGACTGTGCAACGATATTAGAGATCATTTCCCGGTATGATAAGAAAGATTCTACATCTGTAGAACGTACGGATAATGATTTTACAAGCGCATTAAAGGACGATGTAAAAGGTATGCGCATCGGACTTCCAAAGGACTATTTCACAGAAGGACTGGATCCTGAGATCAAGGATGCTGTGTACCATGTAGCTGAAGTATTAAAAGAAAAAGGTGCGATCGTGGAAGAATTTGACCTTGGTATGGTAGAATATGCAATTCCTGCATATTATATCATTGCATCCGCAGAGGCAAGCTCGAATCTGGAACGTTTCGACGGCGTAAAATACGGCTATCGTACAGCAGAGTACACAGACCTTCACAACATGTATAAGAAGACACGTTCCGAAGGCTTTGGCGCAGAAGTAAAGAGACGTATCATGTTAGGTTCCTTTACCCTGTCATCCGGTTACTATGATGCATACTATGTAAAAGCACTTAAGGTAAAAGCCCTGATCAAACAGGCTTATGATAAAGCATTTGCAAAATACGATATCATCCTCGGTCCGGTTGCACCTACAACTGCACTGACCATGGGTGAATCCTTATCCGATCCGATCAAGATGTATCTGGGCGATGTATACACCGTTCCGGTCAACCTTGCAGGACTTCCGGGTATTTCCCTTCCATGCGGATACGACAAAGACGGCATGCCGATCGGTGTCCAGATGGTAGGAGATGCATTTAACGAGAAAGCAATCATTCAGGCGGCATATGCATTTGAGCAGACAAGAGAGTACAAGCAGCCTGCCGCTGTAGCAGAAAGGGGTCTGTAAGATGAGTAAAGTATACGAAACCGTGATCGGTCTGGAGGTTCATGTAGAGCTTGCGACAAAGACGAAGATATTCTGCGGCTGCAGTACCGCATTTGGTGGTGCACCGAATACGCATACATGTCCGGTATGTACCGGTATGCCGGGTTCCCTTCCGGTACTGAATAAAGGGGTAGTAGAAAAAGCAGTTGCTGTCGGTCTTGCAACCAACTGTACGATCACACAGAACTGTAAATTTGACCGTAAGAATTATTTCTATCCGGATAATCCACAGAACTATCAGATCTCTCAGCTGTACTACCCAATCTGCAGAAACGGAAAGGTAGAGATCGAAGTAGAGGGCAAGAAGAAATTCGTAAGGATCCATGAGATCCACATGGAAGAGGATGCAGGTAAACTGGTACATGATCCATATACAGACAGTTCACTGGTGGATTTCAATCGTTCCGGTGTGCCTCTGATCGAGATCGTATCTGAGCCGGATATGCGTTCTGCGGAAGAAGTAATTGCTTATCTTGAGAAATTACGTCTGATCATCCAGTATCTCGGAGCATCAGACTGTAAGTTAAATGAAGGCTCGATGCGTGCCGATGTCAACCTGTCTGTTCGTGAAGTCGGAGCAGAAGAATTCGGAACAAGAACAGAGACAAAGAACCTGAACTCATTCAAGGCTATCGCCCATGCGATCGAGAACGAGAGAGAACGTCAGATCGACCTGATCGAGGCAGGTGAAAAGGTTGTACAGGAGACCAGAAGATGGGATGATACCAAGGAATATTCATATCCAATGCGTTCCAAAGAGGATGCACAGGATTATCGTTATTTCCCTGATCCGGATCTTGTACCGGTACAGATCAGTGACGAGTGGATGGAGGAGATCCGAAGCCGTCAGCCGGAATTCCGGGATGAGAAGAAGATCCGGTATAAAGAAGAGTATGATATCCCAGACTATGATATAGATATCATTACAAATACAAAGAAGATGGCAGACCTTTTCGAGGAGACGATCGCTCTCGGAGCAAATCCGAAGAAGGTATCCAACTGGCTGATGGGAGAGACCATGCGTTTGATGAAAGAACATTCCATCGATGCAGATGAGTTGTCATTCAGCGCAGAGCACCTTGCAAAGCTGATACAGATGGTAGATGCGAAAGCCATCAACAGCAATGTCGCAAAGGAAGTATTCGAGAAGATATTTACAGATGATATCGAACCGGAAAGCTATGTAAAAGAACATGGACTTGCCACCGTAAATGATGAGGGTGCACTCCGTAAGGTTGTAGAAGAAGTAATTGCCAATAATCCAAAGGCGATCGAAGACTTCCGTGGCGGAAAAGAAAAAGCACTTGGCGCATTGGTCGGACAGACCATGAAAGCAATGAAGGGCAAGGCAGATCCGGCATCCGTAAACCAGATGCTCCGTGAGCTGTTAAAATAATCGATACCAATAGAAAAAAATGAAGAGAAAGCAGGTGGCATATCCACCTGATGACCACCTCTCATGGTGGGATGGAGATTGATATGGAAGAAACCAGACATGTGAGAAAGAGAGACATTTACAAACGTATTATCACATTTTCGGAAGGCGTGCTTCTGTTAGCTGCGGAAGTACTGTTGTTTGCGAGAATGTGGTATACCGAATATGCAGATAATACTCAGGCTATCCAGATTCCGTTCTGGAACAAAGGTAACTGGGCGGTAATCGGTATGTATGCGATTATCATTTATCTGTTTACGAAGCTGTATGGTGGTTATAAAGTGGGCTTCCTCCGGGTGATGGATGTTCTCTTTTCACAAATATTATCATTGGTCTGTGCAAATATCGTAGGTTATATCGAGCTGTGTATCATTGCCCGTAATTATCTGCCGGCACTGAACATGATCGAGCTTACCTTCTTAGAGATCATAGTTATATTTATATGGGTATTTGTCTGCAGGATGATGTACCGCAAGTTCTATCCACCGAGACATTTACTGCTTGTTTATGGATATAAGACACCGACCGAATTCATTGATAAGATCAATGCCAGAAAAGACAAATACATCATTGCTGACCGTATTCATGTCAGTGAAGGTGAGAAAGCATTAAAAGAAAAAATCTTACAGTACGATGGCGTTATCCTTTGTGAGACAAAGGCATATATCAGAAACGAACTGGTAAAATACTGCTTCGAGCATTCAATCCGTTCGTATGTGGTACCGAAGTTATCGGATATCATTATCTTAGGAGCAGAACCGATCCATTTGTTTGATACACCGTTATTATTATCCAGAAACCAGGGACTGACAGGAGAAGATATGATCTTCAAGCGTCTGATGGATATTATCGTATCTCTGATCATGATCATTATCTTTTCACCGTTTATGATCCTGATCGCACTTGCGATCAAGCTCTATGACAGAGGCCCTGTATTCTATAAACAGGATCGTCTGACATTAAATGGCAGGGTATTCAAGATCATGAAATTCAGAAGTATGCGGATGGACTCCGAGGAACATGGCGCACAGCTTGCAAGAAAGCATGATGACAGAATCACACCGGTTGGCCGTGTGATCCGTGCCACACACTTAGACGAGCTGCCACAGCTCTTTAATATCTTAAAGGGCGATATGTCAGTCGTAGGCCCTAGACCGGAACGTCCGGAGATCGCAGCACAGTACAGGGAGACCTTCCCGGAATTTGACTATCGTCTGAAGATGAAGGCCGGACTTACCGGATATGCGCAGGTCTACGGTAAATATAACACCACACCGAGAGATAAGGTGAAGCTTGACCTGACATATTATGAGCAGTATTCCTTATGGCTGGATCTGAAGCTGATCCTGCTGACCTTCAAGATCTTATTCCAGAAGGAGAACACGGAAGGAATCGATGCAAATCAGACGACAGCGATCCGCGAAGACAAGACAAAGAAAACAGGCATCAAGCATCCACATGATGAAGCCGAGGATGCCTTCTATAGTGTAGAGGAAAAGAAATAAATGAAACCAGAAGTATCCGTGATCATTCCGGCATATAATTGCAGCAGAACAATTAAACAGGCAATCGATTCCGCACTTTGTCAGGATGTGATATCAGAGATCATAGTGATCAACGACTGTTCGCCGGAGGATCTGACGGAGTGTCTGGCAGAATATAAAAGCAATCCACAGGTTAGACTATATAAGAATGAAACCAATCTTGGCGTAGCAGCAACGAGAAATAAAGGTGTGCAGCTTGCAGAGGGCGAATATGTAGCATTCTTAGATTCCGATGATATCTGGCGGCCGGGAAAGCTCTCAAAGCAGCTCGCTGTTATGAAGAAGACCGGAGTGGTATTATCCTCAACTGCCAGAGAACTGATGGAAGAGGACGGAACCCATACCGGGCGGATCTTGCCGGTACCGGAGAAGATCACTTATAAAGGTATGTTATATGGAAATGTGATCAACTGCTCATCCGTAGTGATGAAGCGGGAGGTGGCAGCAGAGTTCCCGATGGGGGATGATGATGCTCACGAGGATTATATCTGCTGGCTGCAGATCCTTAAGAAATACGGGGAGGCAGCAGGCATCAATGAACCGTTACTGCTTTACCGGATGGTGAAGAACAGTAAATCAGGTTCCAAATTACATTCTGCAAAGATGACGTATCAGGTATACCGGAAGATGGGATTTGGAACAGTGAAGTCACTTGGATATTTTGCAGGATATGCGATACATGGAGTAAAGAAGTATTTTCTTTAAATAAAAAGAAACGGAGCAGGGAGATGGCAGAGGAAATCAAGAGAGGTCCGGGAAGACCGACCGATAAACGGAAAGACACAATTCTGAGACTAAGAATCGACACAGATACACATGAACTGCTTTCAAAGTATGCAAAGCAAAAAGGTGTATCCATGTCGGAAATCGTCAGAGAGGCAGTCTACGGTATCGTAAAACAGGCGAACATAGAAGAATAAGACTGTCAGACAGGAGAACGTTGACCATGGAAACAAATAAGGAAGGGGATGTGACACTATCTGTTGTCATGCCCGCCTATAATGAAGGAACACATATAACAGATAATCTGCTTGAAACCAGCAGGGTGTTGTCCGGTTTCGTCAAACGGTATGAGATCATAGCGGTTGACGACGGAAGTGCAGATGATACCGCAGAGTGTATCCACCGGGCAGAAATGCAGGATACCCATATCAGGGGGATCTCGTATCAGCCGAATGGTGGAAAAGGACATGCCATCCGGACAGGAATCGCAGCAGCAGAGGGACGATACATCGCATTTCTGGATTCCGATCTGGAACTGCCACCGATCCTGCTGAAACGATTCTTAAAAGATATGAAGGAGCAGAACGCCGATATCGTGATCGGTTCCAAGCTGCATCCGGAATCGAAGCTCCATTATCCGATGCTGCGTAAGATTATGAGCTATGGATATTATCTGATGTTAAAGATGATGTTCCATCTGAACACCCACGATACACAGACCGGTATCAAGTTATTCAAAAAAGAAGTGATCAAACCAATCGTCAGCCAGATGCAGGCAGAAGGATATGCATTTGATATTGAGATCCTTGCCATGGCAGCAAAAGATGGCAGAAAGATCTGCGAAGCTCCGATCGAACTGAACTACAGCCGGGATGACAGCAGGGGCGGAAGAAGGATTGGATTAAAGGATGTAGCAAAGGTGTTCAACGAAACCGTAGAGGTGAAAAGAAGGATGCACACACACGGACGTTAATGACTGCGGATATATTGTATTCCGCAAAACGCTTCCGCTCTATCTTTGACGTAGCGGTACATAAGGCTGCAAAATACGCAGCCTAAGTACCGACGCAAAGAGAGGTTTGCTACATACAATATATCCGCAGTCATTAACTGGCTATGTAAAGCAGATATTGTATTCCGCAAAGCGCGGTTTGTTGCATACAATGTATCTACAGTTATTAACTGACAGTGTAAAACAAGATAACGTAAATGCCACGAGTATGAGGTTTTGCTATATATTATGAAGCAAACCTATCTGAGCGTCGGTACTTAGGCTGCGTCCTTTGCAGCCTTATGTACCGCTACGTCGAAGATAGAGCGAGAGCGTTTTGCGGAATAATAGTATAGTTAACCTCATACATAGTGGCGACATAGAAATGTGAGGGAAAATATATGACATATGAAAACGCTTTGGAAATTTTGAAAAAGTACGGACAGGAGCATGTGCTCGCCTATTATGATGAACTAAACGAAGAAGAAAAGAAGAGCCTGCTGTTACAGATCGACGAGATAGACTTCTCGATGTTTGATGTGTTAAATGAAAAAGACACATCCGGAAAGACCGGCTCGATCACACCGACGGCGGCATTAACGCTTGATACGATCAAAGAATACGAATTCGCTTATAAGGTACTTGGCGAGACGGCGATCCAGAAAGGACAGCTCGCTCTTGTTATGCTTGCCGGAGGTCAGGGAACCAGACTTGGATTTGATGGACCGAAGGGCACATACAATATCGGACTGACGAGAGATCTCTATATCTTCGAATGTCAGGTGAAGACGATCCTGACTGTTGTGAAGACACTTGGACGATGGATCCATCTCTATATCATGACCAGTGATAAGAACTACGAAGCAACGACATCCTTCTTTGCAGAGCATAAGAATTTTGAATATAAGGAGGAGTATCTGCATTTCTTCAAACAGGAGCTGGTACCATCCGTTGATTTTAATGGAAAGATATTGATGGAAGCACCATCAAAGATCTGCCTGTCACCAAATGGAAATGGTGGCTGGTTCTCATCCATGAAACGGGCAGGACTGGTAGAACAGCTTGATAAAGAAGGCATCCGGTATATCAATGTATTCGCTGTAGACAATGTCTTACAGAAGATCGCAGACCCGGTATTCCTTGGAGCAATGATGATGGAGGATTACCAGTCGGCAGCAAAAGTCGTAAAGAAAGCAGATCCATATGAACGGGTAGGCGTCCTTTGTAATCTGGATGGAAAGCCACATATCGTAGAATATTATGAATTAACAGATGATATGCGGTTTGAGAAAAATGCAAACGGTGACTATGCCTATAACTATGGGGTGATCTTAAATTATATCTTCCCGGTTGATCAGTTGAAGGTGCTCTTAAACGAGAATATGCCGCTTCATGCTGCGAAGAAGGTTATTCCATATATGAATGAGAAAAAAGAGTTGGTAAAGCCTGCGGAGCCGAACGGCTATAAGTTCGAGACACTTGCTCTTGATATGCTTCAGTTCATGAATGACTGTCTGCCATTCGAGGTTGTCAGAGACTATGAATTCGCCCCGATCAAGAATGCAGAAGGTGTGGATTCACCGGAGACAGCGAGAGCGCTGTTAAAGAAGAATGGATATAAGTTGTAGAACTGCGTCGAATACTTTGGAAAATTTGCCTAAAATAACAGTATTATTTCCGGAAATTTCTACACTCAACTTAAACGTAGAAAATTGACTTTTAATAAGAATTGAATTATAGTTGTTAGTGGCTAAGAAGCGTTAAGGATTTCTAAGCCATTAACAACTATATTTATATAGCTTGACTTGATAAAGATACATGATGAACACATTTATGAGGGAAATGAGGGAATACAATGTATAGAAAAGGACCGCAGGGCTGGTTAAAACATCTGGATTTTACAGTGCTGAATCTGATAGCACTGCATGCATCTTATTGTATGGCGTATTTTATACGGATGGGAACAGAGAATCCGTATCATAGTAAGTTATATCGGACAATAGCCGTACTTCTGACATTATTTCAATTATTGGTTACCATAGTATGTCATATATATAAAGGCGTATTGCAACGAGGACGTTTTCGTGAAGCAATCGCATCCGTGAAGCAGTCTGTACTGGTTGTACTTCTGGCAGTATTTGTTCTGTTCATGATGAAGATGGGTGCGGCCTATTCCAGAAAGGTTATGGCTTTGTTTGGCATGATTTATCTGGTTATGGGTTATGTGGTTACACTTCTCTGGAAGGAATATATACGAAGACATCGTGTGGCAAAGAAATCTATTGTAATTGTGACAGTTAAAGAATATCTGAATGCGTTACTTGCAGAAATGGATACAGAATACTATAATCTGTATCGGGTTGCAGGTGTTGTATTATTAGATGCAACTGAGGATGAGGCGGAAAGCTACAATACAGAATATGCGGATTCGGAGCTTAGTATATATGCATATACAGACGAAGTTCTGGAACAGATCATGCATGGCTGGGTAGATGAGGTCTATGTGAATATACCATTTGAGAAGCATATTCCGGAGAATCTTCTGGGACAGCTTGCTGATATGGGAATCACAGTTCATGTGCGGGTGCGTGTTCCGGCAGAGCTTTCTAATTATCAGTATGTATTCGATAAACAGCTTGGCCATCATGTATTGACCGTCAGCACTACATATATAACAACGTATCAGGCATTTGTAAAGAGGGCAATCGATATCCTTGGCGGAATCGTGGGATGTATCTTTACAGGTGTCCTTACGATCATCCTTGCACCATGTATTTATATCGCATCACCGGGACCGATCTTCTTCTCACAGTACCGTATCGGTAAGAATGGAAAGAAGTTCAAGATCTATAAGTTCCGAAGCATGTATATGGATGCGGAAGCACGAAAAGCAGAGCTGATGGAGCAGAATCAGGTCAAGGATGGCATGATGTTCAAGATGGAATATGATCCGCGAATCATCGGCTGCAAGAAGCTGCCGGATGGTACGATTAAGAAGGGCATTGGAAACCGGATCCGTGACTGGTCGCTCGATGAATTCCCACAGTTCTTCAATGTGTTAAAGGGTGATATGAGTCTGATCGGAACCAGACCGCCAACAGAGGATGAATGGGAGAAGTATTCCGCCCATCACAGAGGTCGTATGGCGATCAAGCCGGGTATCACAGGACTCTGGCAGGTCAGCGGAAGAAGTAATATCACGGATTTCGATGAGGTTGTAAGATTAGACCGGAAGTATATCGATGAATGGAGTCTTGTAAACGACATCAAGATACTGTTCAAGACAGTAGGTGTTGTGTTGAAAGGTGAAGGATCGATGTGAGTGTGATTGATATCTGTAGATAGATGCTTGAGATTAAATGGTGGAGGAATAGATATTATGAAGGGCATTATTTTGGCAGGAGGATCGGGTACACGCCTGTATCCATTAACGAAAGTGACGAGCAAACAGCTCCTACCTATTTTTGATAAACCGATGATTTATTATCCGATGTCCGTTCTGATGAACGCTGGCATCCGTGACATTTTGATTATTTCCACACCGCAGGATACTCCTCGTTTCGAGAACCTGTTGAGTGATGGGCACCAGTTTGGTGTGAATCTGACCTATGCTGTTCAGCCGTCTCCGGATGGACTGGCACAGGCCTTTATCATTGGTGCCGACTTTATTAGTAACGATTCTGTGGCTATGGTGCTGGGCGACAACATCTTTGCAGGCCACGGCCTAAAGAAGCGCCTGCAGGCAGCCGTCCAGAATGCCGAGAACGGCAAGGGTGCAACTGTATTTGGTTACTATGTGGACGATCCGGAGCGGTTCGGCATCGTGGAGTTTGATAAGAACGGTAAGGCTGTTTCTATCGAGGAAAAGCCGGAGCGCCCGAAGAGTAATTACTGTGTCACCGGCCTGTACTTCTACGACAACCGTGTGGTCGACTTCGCAAGGCAGTTGAAGCCGTCTGCTCGTGGCGAATTGGAAATTACCGATCTGAATCGCATCTATCTGGAGGATGGTTCCCTGAACGTGGAGCTGCTGGGTCAGGGCTTCACTTGGCTGGACACTGGTACACATGAGAGCTTGGTGGATGCCACCAATTTCGTGAAGACTGTGGAACAGCATCAGCATCGTAAGATTGCCTGCCTGGAGGAAATTGCATATCTGAACGGATGGATCAGCAAGGATGAGCTGATGGAAGTCTATGAGGTCATGAAGAAGAACCAGTACGGTCAGTATCTGAAGGATGTCATGGACGGCAAGTATCAGGAGCATCTGTATTAATTAGAAAACAAGAACAAGATATAGATAAGTGTAGAGGAGAATAGATCATGAATATTATTGTTACCGGTGGTGCTGGTTTTATTGGTAGTAACTTTGTGTTCCATATGCTGAAGAAGTATCCGGACTACCGGATCATCTGTCTGGACAAGCTGACCTATGCAGGCAACCTGTCTACACTGGCACCTGTTATGAATAACCCGAATTTCCGCTTCGTGAAGGCGGATATCTGTGACCGCGAAGCAGTGGATAAGCTGTTTGAAGAAGAACATCCGGATATTGTGGTTAACTTTGCGGCAGAATCTCATGTTGACCGTTCTATCGAAGATCCTGGCATCTTCCTTCAGACTAATATTATCGGTACTAGCGTGCTGATGGACGCTTGCCGCAAGTATGGTATCCAGCGTTATCATCAGGTTTCTACCGATGAAGTTTACGGTGACCTGCCGCTGGATCGTCCGGATCTGTTCTTCACTGAGGAGACTCCGATCCATACCAGCTCTCCGTACAGCAGCTCCAAAGCAGCCGCTGACCTGCTGGTTCTGGCTTATCATCGCACTTACGGACTGCCTGTAACCATTTCCCGTTGCTCCAACAACTATGGCCCGTATCACTTCCCGGAGAAGCTGATTCCGCTGATAATCGCTAATGCTCTGGCTGACAAGCCGTTGCCTGTCTACGGTGAGGGTCTGAATGTCCGCGACTGGCTGTATGTGGAAGATCACTGCAAGGCCATTGATCTGATTATTCACAAGGGTCGTGTTGGTGAAGTCTACAACGTCGGTGGTCACAATGAGAAGCAGAATATCGAGATTGTAAAGATCATCTGCAAGGAACTAGGCAAGCCGGAAAGCCTGATCGCCCATGTAGGTGATCGTAAGGGTCACGATATGCGGTATGCCATTGACCCGACCAAGATCCACAACGAGCTGGGCTGGCTACCGGAGACTAAATTTGAGGATGGCATCAAGAAGACCATCCAGTGGTATCTCGATAACCGTGAGTGGTGGGAGACCATCATCAGTGGCGAGTATCAGAACTACTACGAGAAAATGTATAGTAACCGCTAACAGGAGGGAAAAACTTGAAGTTTTTTGTAACAGGCGTTGGTGGTCAGCTGGGGCATGATGTGATGAACGAGCTGTTGAAGCGCGGTCATGAAGGTGTTGGTTCTGATATTCAGGAAAACTACAGCGGTGTAGCAGATGGTTCTGCGGTAACGAAAGCACCGTATGTAGCACTGGATATTACTGATGAAGATGCTGTTGAGAACGTAATTACAGAAGTAAATCCGGATGCTGTGATCCACTGTGCAGCGTGGACTGCTGTGGATATGGCAGAGGACGACGATAAAGTGGCGAAAGTTCGTGCCATCAATGCTGGTGGTACGCAGAACATTGCAGATGTTTGCAAGAAGCTGGACTGTAAGATGACCTATATCAGCACGGACTATGTGTTTGACGGTCAGGGCACTGAGCCTTGGCAGCCTGACTGCAAGGATTACAAGCCGCTAAATGTGTACGGTCAGACGAAACTGGAGGGTGAGTTGGCAGTCAGCCAGACACTGGAGAAGTATTTCATTGTCCGTATTGCATGGGTGTTTGGTCTGAACGGTAAGAACTTTATCAAGACTATGCTGAATGTTGGTAAGACCCATGACACTGTCCGTGTGGTCAATGACCAGATTGGCACACCGACATATACATATGATTTGGCTAGACTGCTCGTCGATATGAATGAGACCGAAAAGTACGGCTATTACCATGCGACCAACGAGGACGGTTATATCAGCTGGTATGACTTCACGAAAGAAATCTACCATCAGGCTGGGTATAAGACAGAAGTCCTTCCGGTGACCACGGCAGAGTATGGTCTGAGCAAGGCTGCTCGTCCGTTCAATAGCCGTCTGGATAAGAGCAAGTTGGTGGAGGCAGGCTTTACTCCGCTTCCAACCTGGCAGGATGCGCTGAGCCGTTACCTGAAAGAGATCGAGAAGTAAGAGGAGATAGAGAAAAGTTGGGACAGATTAAAGTTGAAAAAAACGTAGGCGGCATTGAGGCCCTTTGTGTTATTGAGCCTGCTGTTCACGGTGACACCCGTGGCTATTTCATGGAAACCTACAACGAAAAAGATATGAAGGAAGCTGGCATCGACGTCCACTTCGTGCAGGATAACCAGTCCATGTCCACAAAGGGCGTGCTGCGTGGTCTGCACTTCCAGAAGCAGTATCCGCAGTGCAAGCTAGTGCGCGCTGTGCGTGGCACTGTATTCGATGTTGCTGTTGATCTCAGAAGCAGTTCTGAAACCTACGGCAAGTGGTATGGTGTGACCCTGTCTGCTGAGAACAAGAAGCAGTTCCTCATCCCGGAAGGTTTTGCGCATGGATTCCTGGTCCTGAGCGATGAGGCAGAGTTCTGTTATAAGGTCAATGATTTCTGGCATCCGAATGACGAGGGCGGTATGGCTTGGAATGACCCGGAGATCGGCATTGAATGGCCGGAACTGAAGGGCGAATACAAGGGTAGTGCAAGTGCAGAAGGCTACACGCTGGAAGATGGCACTGCACTGAATCTTAGCGATAAGGACCAGAAATGGTTGGGACTGAAGGATACTTTTAAATTTTAAGAACACAGAGGTAGGAAGAATGCAGCGGGAAAACGAAGTACAACACGTATTTCTGGTAGGAGCTAAGAGCTTAGGTGCTTATGGCGGATACGAGACTTTTGTTTATAAGCTCACAGAGTACCACCAGAACAAGAAAAATATTAAATATCATGTGGCGTGTAAGGCTAACGGTGACGGCTGCATGGATGAAACAAAAGTGAATGGTGTGACTAGAATCAATGATCATGAGTTTGAATTCCACAATGCACATTGTTTCAAGATAGATATTCCTCAGATTGGACCTGCACAGGCGATTTATTATGATGTTGCGGCATTGAAGGCTTGCTGTAAATACATAAAGGAACATCATATTAAACATCCAATCGTTTATATCATGGCTTGCCGTATCGGACCTTTTGCTAGTCATTTTTATAAAGAAATCCATAAGCTGGGCGGTACTGTGTATCTGAATCCGGACGGACACGAATGGATGAGAGCAAAATGGTCTGCGCCGATTCGGAAATACTGGAAGATTTCTGAGCAAATGATGGTTAAATACTGTGATCTCGCTATCTGCGACTCAGTGAACATCGAGAAGTATATCCACGAGTGCTATGACGGTAAAGGGATCAAAGGCAGAAATCCGAAGACAACATTTATCGCTTATGGTGCAGATCTGACCCTTAGTAAGTTATCTGATGACGATGAGAAGCTAGTGAACTGGTATAAGGAAAAAGGACTGACGAAAAAGGACTACTACCTTGTCGTTGGTCGTTTTGTACCGGAGAATTCTTTTGAAGTTATGATCCGAGAGTTCATGAAAAGTAAGAGCAAAAAGAACTTTGCAATTATCACAAATGTGAATGAGAAGTTCCTGAATGAACTGGAGGAAAAACTTCATTTCAAAAGCGATAAGAGAATTAAATTTGTCGGTACTGTGTATGACCAGGAACTGCTGAAGAAGATTCGTGAGAATGCTCATGCTTATTTTCACGGCCATACGGTTGGTGGTACGAATCCATCACTAATTGAAGCCCTTGGTAGTACAGATCTGAACCTGCTGGTTGATGTTGGTTTTAATAAAGAAGTCGCAGAGAATTGCGCTTTGTACTGGAGCCGGAAGTCTGGTAGTCTTGCAAAACTCATTGATAAAGCAGATCAAATGAGTGCAGACCAAATTGCAGAGATGGGGCGGAGTGCCAAGAAGCGTGTGGCGGAAGAGTACACATGGGATAAGATTTGTGGGCAGTATGAAAATGTGTTTGTGGGGAAATGATTTGTTTCGTAAAAAATAATAAGATTTATTAAGGTGAGAGTATGGATCAACATTTATCGATTGAAGAAACAGGAATACAAGGTCTGTATGTTGTAAATCCAGCGTCATTTAAATGTGATGAGGATTTAATTGTGGAAACATATAACAGTCAAGAATTACTTAAAAATGGTTTAGATATGACTTTTGTTCAGGAAAACCAGTCGATGAGTGTTAAGGGTGTTCTGCGAGGATTACATGTTCAAAAGAACTTCCCGCAAGGAAAATTGGTGAGAGTTGTAAGAGGAAGAATATATGATGTCGCTGTAGACACAAGGACTACTTCTTCAACCTACGGAGATTGGTATGGTGTTGAACTCTCAGCAAATAATAAAAAGCAATTTTATATACCAGAAGGTTTTGCGCATGGATTTTATGTGATTTCTGATATTGCGGTGGTATGTTTTAAGGCTTCTGACTATTGGCATCCGAATGATGAGATTGGAATACCGTGGAATGATCCAGAGTTGAAGATAAATTGGCCTATAAAAAAAAATGAGATGCCAATTATTGCGGATAAAGACCTACATTATGATTCCTTTTCTCTGTTAAAAGAAAAATTGCACCAAAGAGAGGAATAACAATATGAAAATACTATTAATACATAAGTTTCATTATATGTTGGGTGGAACAGAAACATTTCACTATAATTTGGCGGAGGCTTTAACTGCAGCAGGGCATGAAGTCATTTTCTTTTCCATGTATGACGAAAGAAATATACCATGCGCGCAAGATAAATATTTTGTTTCCAATGTAGATTATAATGATCCCAATTTGAGTACATATAAGAAAATCAAAATGGGAATTAAATTAATATATTCTTTTGAATCTAAACATAACATCGAAAAACTAATTCGGGATGAAAAGCCAGACATTGCCCATATTGGATTGTTGCATCGCCAGATTACATTTTCGGTAGTTGATGTTTTGACGAAATATAACATTCCGGTTGTGATGCACTTGCATGAATTGACAGCAGTATGTCCTTGTTATACTATGCTGCGACAAGATGGAACAATATGCAGTGATTGTGCAACAAAAGGATATTGGAATTGTGTGAAAAATAAGTGCATGAAGGGCTCTCTTGCAAAGAGTGTATTGGCATATACTGAAGCTCAATTTCTTAGATATGGACATTATTATGACAAAATTGACTTATATATTGCGGAATGCAATTTTTATAAAAATTTAGTGGAAAAAGCTCATTTTACGCATTCACCAATAATCAAGATGAATAATTTCTTGCCGATAAATCAGGAGTATAAAGCCTATTATGAGCATAACAATTATATTCTGTATTTTGGAAGATATGCAAGAGAAAAAGGTGTTTTGACGATTTTAAAGGCATACGCCAAGATGCATTGTGATGAAAAATTGATTCTGGTTGGTAAAGGATCGGAAGAAGAAAGAATAAAAAAATTTGTTAAGGAACACAATCTTGAGGGTCGCGTTCAAGTAAACGGTGCAATTTTCGGAGAAGAAATGGATCGTATAATTGAACGCGCCAAAGTTGTTCTTGTACCGTCAGAATGGTATGAAAATGGGGCGTTTGTTGCATTACAGGCCTTGGCTAAAGGAAAGATTGTTGTTGCAAGTGATATTGCAGGTCTTTCTGAAATTGTACAAGATGGTGAAACGGGATATCTGGCAGAACCGGGAAATCCTAATAGCTTTGCACTAGCAATTCAGAAGGCTTTAAACTTGACAGAAAACGAGTATAGAAATATGAGTGAGCGCATAGTTGAGTATGCAAAAATGCGATGCGATGCGGAAAACTATATAGAGAAGCTCTGCAAAATCTATGAGAAACTGATAAATGAGAAACAGCATAAGGAGAACAGATGAAAAAGAAAGCATTGATAGTTGTGAATCTTGCTGGTTTTCTACATTTTCTTTGGAATGATATCACGACACTTCAAGAAATGGGATATGAAGTGTCTGTAGCAATGAACGAAAATTCTGCGGCGGGTCCTAATCTGATTGAAATTCCTAAACTAGAAGAAATGGGAATTGCACATTATCAGGTAGAATTTGATACCAAAAGCCCAGTATCGGCTCAAAATATTGAGGCTTATAAACAATTAAAACTTATTTTGAAAACGAATAAGTATGATTTAATTCATTGCCATACACCTATTGTTGGTATCTTAACCAGAATGGCTGCAAGAAAATACAGAAAAGATGGAACGACAGTTATATATACTACACATGGATTTACATTTACAGACAGATCGTCAAAGAAAAGTTGGCTTGTTTATTTTACAGCTGAAAAGCTGATGTCAAGATTCTGTGATGCTATTATTACAATAAATCATGAAGATTATAATAACGCAAAAAAGATGCATTGTTCCAAGGTTTATGTTATTCCGAGCGTTGGCTTAGATAATCATAGATTTAATAATCTGAAAATAAACAGAGACAAGTATAGAGCGTCATTTGGTGTAGAGCCAAAAGACCATATGGTTTTGTCTGTAGGTGAATTGTCATCAAGAAAAAACCAGAAGATTATAATAGAAGCACTGGGAAGGCTTGATAGAAAAGATCAGTACATATTTGTAATTTGCGGAACAGCAGTTGTTAATTCAACAATCGAGGAAGAACTCAAAGAAACAGCCGCTAGATTAGGAGTCAGAATCTTCTTGGCAGGGCATAGATTAGATATCCCAGAGATAAATGCATGTGCAGATGTTGCTGTTATTCCATCTATAAGAGAAGGATTTGGAATGACTGGGGTTGAGGCACTTGCATCAGGTGTACCTGTTGTGGGATCTGATGTGCAGGGAATAAGAGAATATGTAGTTCCTGGAAAAACAGGATATCTTTGCGACCCATATAATGCGCATCAATTTGCAGACGCCATTGAAAAAATAGTCAATTTGCCTTCAGAGGAAAGGGTCAAGATGGCAATTGCATGTAAAGAAAAAGCAAAAGAATTTGATATATCCAAGTCTATTACAGCTATGAAGAATATATACCAGGAAGTATTGTGCCATGACGGAAAATAAGATAATTAGAGATAATATGCCGCTAGTAAGCGTAATTGTGCCGATATATAATGTGGAACTTTACCTGAAAGAATGCGTTGATTCAATTCTGTCCCAAACATATAAGAATATTGAAATAATTCTAGTTGATGATGAATCTCCAGATTCGTGTGGAAAAATGTGTGATGATTATGCAGCAATAGATGGTAGAATCAAGGTTATTCATAAGAAAAATGGTGGTTTGTCTGATGCCAGAAATGCTGGAATGAAAGTTGCAACAGGAGATTTAATTACCTTTGTTGACAGTGATGACTATATTTCAGAAGATTTTGTGAAAAGCCTTTTTGAAGCCATGTCAGAGAACAATTCTGATATAGCTATTGCAAATATGAAGAGAACAAGCAGACGCAATGATAAAAATACCGTGACAGACTGGAAAGCTTCAAGTTTCAAATCCGAAGATGCTCTGATTCGAATGCTGTATGGTGCACCATTTGGCACATCTGCATGTGGAAAACTTTTTAAGAGTAGTCTGTTTGCGGGTGTTGAATTTCCATACGGAAAATTCTCTGAAGATCTTTTTACAATCTATAAAACAATTTTGAAGAGTAAAAATGTAACCTATGTGGGATTTGATGGCTATTTTTACTATTATCGCGATGAGGGGAGCATTGTTGTTTCTGGATATAAGGAAAAACACTTAGAAGCTTTGGATGCTATTGATGATATTGCCAAAGCGGTAAAAGGGAAAACACGGTTCGATAATGCACTATCGACTCAATATATAAATGTTGTATACGATATTGCTGCAAGAGACCCACAGCTTTCGGAGTTTCAGAATAAACGCATTCAGAGGGTTTTAAAAGCACACCGGATACGTGTATTAAAAGATGGTAATGCACCAAAGAGATTAAGGTTTTTTGCCGCGATATCATTATTTGGAAATAGAATATTACTTAAGGTGATTGTAGCGAGAAACAGAAAATGGAAGGCGTAGGAAGGGAGGCAAAAAGAGATGACACCATACATTGTTGTATTCACGATTTCGATAGGTCTTTTTGCACTTTCAGATCGAGTGAAACTTACACAAAGAAACCCCGTCGTTTTTATAGCAGTTATAACACTGTGCTTGCTAGCTGGTCTGCGAGCGGAATGTATTGGGACAGATACAAGAGTTTATTTGGTGCCTGTTTTTGAAGCGGCAAAAAAATGTCATAGTATTGGAGAATATTTGAATTCGTCCTTTCACGCTTTCACATGGACAACAGATTATGTGAAAGATATGGAGCCTTTATTTCCGCTTTTAGTTTTGATTGTGACAAAAATTACTGGGTCATTATATTGTGTCCAGACTGTGTTGGAATTATGTGTGATTTTGCCGTTATATATTGCTGTTAAAAAAGATAAGCAGACAAACCTTTGGATGGCGATGTTTGTCTTTTGCATGACCTTTTATAATCCCTCGATGAATATGATGCGTCAGTCAATCGCTATGTCTTTGGGAGTTCTCGGTTTCGAATATTGGAGAAATGAGGAAAAGAAAAACGCATTTATCTGTGTGCTTATAGCGTTCTTATTCCACACAAGTTCATTACTGATATTACTGATTTACCTTTTATACGGCTATATTGTTAAAGGAACTACCTTGAGCTTTACAGGAAATCATATTAGTAAGAAAAATGAAACACCGAGAATGTTGGTGGCCATAGGAATAGGCTTGGCTGGAATGTTATTGATGTCTGTAATTGTGTCAGCACTATCATCATTCGGATTTGGACAGTATTTAAGCTATGTTACTGGTAAACTTTCATTTATGCCGAATCAGCTTTTGATTCGTGTACCTCAAATTATTCTAATCATTTGGAGCTATAGATATTTGAGAGATCAGGGAGGAGATGTTTCATTCTTCTTGGTTATGGAAGTATATGCAGTTTTATTTTCACAGTTTACTAGCGTAAGTGGTTATGGTGGAAGAATTGCTTTATACTTTGCAATTTTTGATGTGATTGTTATACCACGGGCAATGAGTGCGTTAAAGCCAATAAAGAGTGGAATAATCATTCGCCCGATTATTATACTATACTACATGTTTTATTGGTGGTTTTATTTTGTATACTCAGGAACACATCAAACAGTGCCGTATATGTTTATGAAATAGAGGAGAAATGAATAGATGGATAAGAAAATTGGTATTATGTCAATGCAAAGGATTATTAATTATGGGTCCTTTTTGCAGGCATACGGTTTAAAAAAAATGATTGAGTCAATTTCAAAATCAGAAGTTGAATTTGTGGATTACAGATTTGGTACTGACATTACAGATAGACTGAAAAGAAAGCAAGAACGCACGGAAAGTGTAATGGATAAGGTGCTAAAAAATAGAACTCCTTGGAATTACTTAAAAAAGATGCAGTTCTTTAAAGAGATAGAGAGAAGACTGATTCAAGATTTAAAGGCAATGGGAGTGGATGAACTGAATTATGACTGCAGGGTTGATACGTTAGTTATTGGAAGCGATGAAGTGTTCAATTGCCTTCAGCCATATCCGGTAGGGTATTCTAAACAATTATTTGGTGATGGATTTGAAGGTAATAAGCTTTTTTCATATGCAGCTTCTTTCGGAAGTACGCGCTATGAAGATTTGGTGGAGACCGGAATTGTACAAGAAATTAAGACAATGTTATCCAAATTTGCAGCGATTTCTGTAAGAGACGAGAATAGTGCATATATTGTCAAACAATTATTAGGATATGACCCGAAAATTCATATGGATCCAGTTCTTATGTATGATTTTACACAAGAAATTGCGGAATATAAGACCAGCGAAAAAGATTATATCATTTTATATGCATATACAGGAAGATTAAGTAGAGAAGAAGAATGCTACATCAAAAAATTTGCGAATAGACATAATAAGAAAATAATATGTATTGGTCATTATTCGAATATTGCAGACAAAAACGTAATATGCAATCCGCTATATGTTTTTTCTTATTTTAAAAATGCGGATTACGTCATTACAGATACATTTCACGGCACGGTATTTTCAATTAAAATGAATACAAAATTCTGTACGCTTATACGTGATTCTAATCGTAATAAATTAGAGGCTTTGCTAAAAAAATTAGATAAGTTGGATAGAAAAGTAGAAAAAATGGAAGATATTGAACAGCTATATAATACCGAAATTGATTTTTATAAAACTAATCAAATAATTGAACAAGAGCGTAAAAAAACAACGTTGTATTTAAAGGAAAATATTTAAAATGGGTAGTGAGTCAAGAAATAGATACTTATTAAAAAACACATTGATTTTTACACTTGGCAATATTGGCTCTAGGATGATTTCTTTTTTCTTGATTCCATTGTATACTAATGTTTTAACAACGAGTCAGTATGGTGCGGTGGATCTTATAACTACTATTAGTACAGTTGCAGGGCCAATGCTTACATTGAATATTGCTGAATCGGTTATGCGGTTCGGGTTAGACAAAGATGCAGATAAGGAAAAAAACACACAGTGTGGAAGCATAGTTCTACTCATTGCGATGATAATTGGACTGGTTTTAATTCCAATATGCAGATGCATCGCAGAAGTATCTGGCTATGCGATGTATGTTTATTTTTATGTCATTTCTTTATCTGCTAGTCAACTGTTTCTATGCGATTTACGCGGAAAGGAATTGTTACTTAAGTATTCACTTGGAAATATCCTTCAGACATTGATGATAGCGATTTTAAATATAACATTTTTACTTGTCTTTAAAATGGAAACAGGTGGATATTTATTGGCATATATCATTGCAAACTTTATAGTTGCGATTTATGCCATTATTGCAGGAAAAGGTTATAAAGCGTTCTCTTTTCACAACATAGATCGTTGCAAACTCAAAGAGATGATTCGGTATTCGGTTGTTCTTATCCCGAACACATTTATGTGGTGGATCATGAATTCTTCAGATAGAGTTATGGTGACCTACATGATTGGTGCAGCGGCTAACGGAATCTATGCTGTTTCTTATAAACTTCCAACCCTTGTATCAACGCTGACAGGAATATTTAATCAAGCATGGAGTTATTCTGCGATTCGTGAAGAAGGCACGAGTGATGAAACTGAATACAACAATAAAATGTTCAAAACACTTTCTGCAATTGCGTTTATGATGGGAATTGGCCTTTTACTATTAACAAAACCATTCTTGAGAGTTTATGTGGCTGATAGTTATTATGACGCTTGGAAGTACACTCCATTTTTGATTGTCGGCTGCGTTTATTTAACGTTGGGTACATTCATGGCAACAAGCTATACCGTTCATAAAGATAGTTTTGGCTATTTGTTCTCTGGATCTTTTGGCGCAGTATTTAATATACTATTAAATTTCATTTTAATTCCGGTAATAGGAGTGTATGGTGCTGCACTAGCAACATGTATAAGCTATATTGCAGTCTTTATGTTTCGTGTGTTTCACACCAGAAAATACATTAAGTATGATATTTTGTATAAGGAATTTATTTTGGGGTCATTGTTAATGATTTTGTCTGCGATTTTAATGTTTGCAGATGGTGTAAAAGGATTTCTTCTTCAATTTATAGTTCTTGTGCTTGGCTTTGTTGTATTTTCCAAAACGTGGATTCCGATACTGCAATTTTTCCTGAATAAGATTCGAAGAAAGCGGGTGATTTAATGAAGAAGTTAGTTATCACGGGAGGTGCTTTTGCATGAAAACCGTGTGCGCTAAGGATATGTGTGCTGGTTGTATGGCCTGCACAAACATGTGCAAAAAGAGTGCTATTACTATTGTAGATGATTACAAGACATATAATGCCGTAATTGATGAAGTAAAGTGCGTGAATTGTGGGTTGTGTGAAAAAATTTGTCCCAATGTAAAATGCGTGGAGCAGGTTAACCCTATCTTTTGGAAAGAAGGATGGGCATTGAATCCTGAAATCAGAAGCAATGCATCTTCAGGAGGAATTGCTTCATCAATTATATATTCATTTATTAAAAATGGTGGATATGTTGCTTCGTGTATGCTTAATAAGGGAGAATTCGTTTTTGAATTGACAAATTCGACCCAAAGGGCTGAGCAATTTGTAGGATCTAAATATGTTAAAAGTAATCCCAAAACAATATATATAGATATTGAAAGAAAACTACAAGAAGGGAAAAAAGTCCTTTTTGTTGGATTGCCATGTCAAGTTGCGGCATTGAAAAATTTCTTACGCAATCAAGATAATTTGTATACAGTGGATTTAATATGCCACGGATCCCCTTCGCCTGAATTGTTGAAGATGTATTTAAAAGAAAAATCAGTGGATATCGAAGAATTAGAAGGGTTGAATTTCCGTGAGAAAACATCATTTGGCTTGAGATCAGTAGGGAAAAATAATGGTTTTCCGCGGATTGTTGATATGTATACATATGCTTTCCTGAAAAGTATTGATTATACTGAGAATTGTTATTCTTGTCGTTATGCGTCACAATCTCGTGTTTCAGATATTTCATTAGGTGATTCATGGGGAAGTGAATTGTCTGAAGAGGAAAAGAAAAAGGGAATATCTTTAGTTCTCTGTCAAACGAAAAAGGGAGAAGAATTACTAAAAAAGTCAAATGTGGAACTATTTGATGCGGATATTACAAGAGCGATCCAATTAAATCATCAATTGGAATATCCATCGAGAATTCCATCATCAAGAATGTTTTTCTTTGAAAACTTAGAAAAGGGTTTTGATTTTGCTATGAAGAAAATACTACCGAAAGAATATTTGAAAAATGAAATCAAGATTATTTTGTCTAAAGTTGGAATTAGAAGATAAACTTTCATATTGACAAAGAGTAGGGAGATGACACAATCTTGAGAGCAGAGCGTTTATCATGGCTTGACGTGTTAAAAGGGATAGGCATAATCCTTGTTGTTATAGGGCACATCTATTCCAATCAAACCATCTTTAATTGGTTGTATTCCTTCCATATGCCGCTGTTTTTCTTGGCAGCAGGATGGGTGTATAAAGAAAAAACAGTTTTAGCAGACATAAAGCGAAGAATCCAAACCATTGTCATTCCGTATTTCTCATTCGGTTTTCTGGTTCTTATCTACTGGCAATTGATTGAGAGAAGATTTCGGGATTCAGATATGAGCTTTATGGATTCTTTGTTCGGTTTATTTTCTGGCTGTTATGATAATTTGGAGTTCAACATCCATTTGTGGTTCTTACCATGTTTCTTTGTAACGGTAATCTTTTTTAATATACTGATTAATCTAGGCGGTAGGAGAATGGCTTATCTTGTTTCTGCTCTGATGAGTTTAGCTTTTATTGTGGTTCCAATGCATGGACTTATTTGGGGCATTGATCGTGTATTCAAGTACATAGGATTCTATGCTGTGGGTGTGTTCATAGCGGGAAAAAGCGTGAAAGCGGTAAAGAAAAAAGTGGAAGCAGGAATAGTAGCGATAGTTCTGCTTGCTTTGAGCTTTTCCTTATCATGCTATCATTTAACTAGGGGAATCATGTGGTTTGTAACAGCCCTGATTGGTGTTGCTGCTGTAATTCTGATTTCTCAACTTATTAACGAGAATAGAATCCTGCAATACTTTGGTCGGATTTCTCTAATTATTCTTTGTATTCACGGCCCTGTGTATCGAATCGTGGTAAAAATTGTATCAATTCTGTTGCATGTGGGTACAGATGCAGTGAGAGAAAATTTCCTACTATCCATGGTAGTGGTAGCTATTACGATGGAAATATGCAGTACGGCATATGAGGTTGTTGTAAGAACTACTCCATGGATGGTGGGAAAGAAAAAAGTAAAGGAAAACTAACAATGTCAAAATATTTTGGAACGGACGGCTTCCGTGGTGAAGCCGGAATTACATTAACTTCTGATCATGCCTATAAGGTGGGGCGTTTTTTAGGTTGGTACTATAATGCTTTGCGTGAGCGCAATGGTGACGGCAATCCTGCCCGTATTGTTATCGTCAAGGATACCCGCCGCAGCTCCCATATGTTTGAATACAGCCTTGTCGCTGGTCTGACTGCTTCGGGAGCGGATGCCTATCTGCTCCATGTTACTACAACCCCGTCTGTGGCTTACATTGCTCGTGTGGATGAACTTTGACTGTGGCATCATGATTTCTGCCAGCCACAACCCGTATTACGATAATGGTATCAAGCTGATTGACTGTTACGGTGAAAAGATGCCGGAAGAAACGTTGTTGCTAGTCGAGACTTATATTGACGGTAAGCTCCATGTTTTTGATAAGGACTGACCGGAGTTGCCCTTTGCCCACCATGAGCATATTGGCTGTACGGTAGATTATGTGGCAGGCCGTAATCGTTACATGGGTTATCTGATTTCTCTGGGTATCTATTCTTTCAGAGGTGTTAAAGTTGGTTTGGATTGCGCCAATGGTAGCTTTTGGAACATTGCAAAGTCTGTGTTCGATGCCCTTGGCGCAGACACCTATGTCATAAACAACAAGCCGAACGGTCTGAACATCAACAATAATGCCGGCTCTACGCATATTGAGGGCCTGCAGAAGTTTGTTGTGGAGAAGGGCTGGACGTTGGGTTTGCCTACGATGGTGATGCCGATCGGTGCCTGTGTGTAGATGAGAAAGGAAACGTCATCACGGGTGACCATATCCTGTATATCTACGGCTGCTATATGAAAGAACGCGGCAAACTGCTGAATAATACAGTTGTTACTATGGTCATGTCAAACTTTGGTCTGTACAAAGCGTTTGATGAGCAGGGTATTGGATATGCTAAGACTGCTGTGGGCGACAAGTATGTCTATGAGTACATGGCCAAGAACGGCTGTCGCATCGGTGGCGAGCAGAGTGGCCATATCATTTTCAGCAAGTACGCAAGCACTGGCGATGGTATCCTGACCAGTCTGAAGATGATGGAAGTGATGCTGTCCGTATTCTTGTCCGTGAGTCTGGCACTGAGCCGATCGTTCGCGTTATGGTGGAAGCACCGGATTACGATAGCTGCCAGAAGTATGTTGATGAAGTGGTCAACGTGATCTGCAAAAAGGGATATAAAGCATAAAGTCTGCCAATATTGAATGTGGTGAAGACTATTAGCATGGTTTCGACTATTTTTTACCAGCACGTGAAAAAATCGAATTCAAATTGAAGAGATTGAATATCATTTCAAAGAGTGATACAATCGCATATGAGATTGACAAAAGTAATCTATTTAATCATTGATTCAAATGATAAATAACAATGAGCAAGGGAGAATAAACAAATGTGTGGAATTGTTGGTTATGTAGGTAAGGAACAGGCAGCACCGATTCTTTTGGATGGTCTGTCAAAGTTAGAGTATAGGGGTTATGATTCAGCAGGTATTGCTGTCAGAGATAATGCCTCAGCGATAAAGATCGTTAAGGCAAAAGGACGTTTGAAAGGTCTGATTGAGAAGACAGATGCAGGACATGCTGTATTTGGCACTTGTGGTATCGGACATACCAGATGGGCAACGCACGGTGAACCATCAGAGACAAATGCACATCCTCATACAAGTGATGATGGAAATGTTGTAGGTGTACATAATGGAATTATCGAGAATTATCAGGAGCTGAAGGCGAAGCTTGTTAAGAATGGCTATTCTTTTTATTCTTCAACCGATACAGAAGTTGCTGTGAAGCTTGTGGATTACTATTACAAGAAATATGAACATACACCGGTAGATGCGATTAATCATGCGATGGTTCGTATTCGTGGTTCTTATGCACTTGCAATGATGTTTGAAGAGTATCCAAATGAAATCTATGTTGCAAGAAAAGACAGCCCGATGATTATTGGTATTGCTGATGGGAATTGCTATATCGCATCGGATGTTCCTGCTATTTTGAAATATACAAGAAATGTTTATTACATTGGAAATATGGAGCTTGGTCGTCTGGCTGACGGTAAGGCAACATTTTACAATCTGGATGGCGATGAGATCCCAAAAGATCTGGTTGAGATCAAATGGGATGCAGAAGCTGCCGAAAAGGGTGGCTATGAGCATTTCATGATGAAGGAGATTCATGAGCAGCCAAAGGCTATCTTGGATACGATGAATTCTAAGATCAAAGATGGCAGAATTGACCTGAGCGATATGGGCTTGAGTGAGGAAGATATTAAGAACATTTCACAGGTATTTATCGTAGCGTGTGGTTCTGCATATCATACAGGTGTTGTTACTCAGTATGTGATGGAAGATCTTGCAAGAATTCCTGTTCGCGTGGAGCTTGCATCGGAATTCCGTTATAGAAGACCTATTTTGAATAAAAATGATCTGGTTATCGTGGTTAGCCAGTCGGGTGAGACGGCAGATACACTTGCAGGACTTCGTCTTGCAAAAGAGCAGGGAGTGAAGACTCTTGGTATCGTGAATGTTGTAGGTTCATCGATTGCCCGTGAAGCAGATAATGTTTTCTATACTCTTGCCGGACCGGAGATTGCGGTTGCTACAACCAAGGCATACAGTGCACAGTTGATTGTGGGATATATGCTGTCGATAGAATTTGCAAGAGTTCGTGGTGAGATCACAGAAGAACAGTATACAGGATATATAACAGAGCTTCAGACGATTCCGGATAAGATCGGCAGAATTCTTGAAGATAAGGAGCGGATTCAGTGGTTTGCAGCCAAACAGGCGAATGCACAGGATATTTTCTTTGTAGGTCGTGGTATTGATTATGCGATTTGTCTGGAAGGCAGTCTTAAGTTAAAAGAGATCAGCTATATTCATTCTGAAGCATATGCTGCCGGTGAGTTGAAGCACGGAACGATCAGCCTGATTGAGGACGGCATTCTTGTAATCGGCGTGCTGACTCAGCCGGAACTCTATGAGAAAACGATTAGTAATATGGTAGAATGCAAGAGCCGCGGTGCATCCCTTATGGCACTTACAACCGTAGGCAATTATTCCATCGAGGACACAGCGGAATTCACTGTATATGTTCCAAAGACGGATGAGCATTTCGCTGCTAGTCTTGCAGTTGTGCCATTACAGTTGCTTGGTTATTATGTATCTGTTGCCAGAGGATTGGACGTTGATAAGCCAAGAAACCTTGCGAAGAGTGTGACGGTAGAGTAGAAAGTTTATCACTGACCGATATGTGGTATATAAATGGTCGGGGCGAGAGTTTACCGCTGATCGATACGCGGTATATAAATGGTTGAGTTGAAAGTATAGTCCTTCGCTGTGAGGTGAAGGACTTTTTTCTTGATTTCAGATCAGGATGATGTTTTTGCATTATGAGTATAAAATTTTAGATTTTGTTGGGAAAAGGGGGATGTTTATGCTGAAGAAATTGATTGGTAATAAAGCCAGAAAACCATTGATCATTTCACTTGTATTTGTCCTGATTACTTTATGTATATTATTCTATCTGACTTTTCAACCGCCGGCTGATACGGTTGCTCTTTCGGAAAAGGTAGGACATTTGCCTGTTGTGGAAGATTTCCTTAATTGGGTCGGTGCATTTGTGGATTGGTCAGTACGCCAATGGGCGCATGTATTTGAATTCCTGATCATCGGCATCTGTGTTAGTATTTTTTATGCATTTGCAGCGAAGAAAATCCGGCTGATGCCGGTATTGGCATTATTAACTTGTATGTGTATATCATTGTGCGATCAGTCAGTTCGGATATTCATTGTCGGAAGACATTTTGATTCCTTTGATCTGGTGTTGGATGCACTGGGATATGTGAGCGCTATCGTGGTTGTGAGCATATGCAGAGGTATATATAGATTGGTGGTTAATAGAGAGAAATGAGATTGAGCTGGAACGGCGGAACCTTGGATGGAAAAGGGGAGGCTGGGCTGGCTTTTTTGATTGATAAACAAAGTAGCGTTTTGATGTCGAAGAATGTTGACTTTGCGTATAAATAGGGGTAATATGTAAAGTATAATAATTGAATAGAGGGGGGATTTCTTTTATGCCTTTTTTGAGGGCAGATCTAATTAAAATCCATGAAGTGAAGTAAGTATATAGATATATTAAATAATAAAGTCATTTATTGTTTTATTTAGAATTTGGTTGAGTTGTATGAAGGTGACACTTAAAGGCAAAAGATTCGTTAAATATATTGAGATTGACGGAGGAGCATTAATGAGAGCTGGAATATTGACGTATATGTGGGTTCAGATGGGATTCCCTACGGGTGTGGTTGGGGTTCGTAGCCGGATGACTACATGAAATAAACAATCAAAGGACAGATAAGACTTAAGATAAATGGAATGACACCTAGAGGTCATACCTCTGAACCCCACATAATTAAGTTAGCTATATAAGGATATAATAAGGATGAATGAAAGAGAAAATAAAATAATCACAGATGAAGATTATTCATCGGCACAGTACAGACAAATATGACGCTTTAAAACTAAAACATATGAATCTGTAGAAAATATAGAATCTGTTATTGGAGGGTGAATTGGATAATTTATTGACCAAGTTTGAAGTCGATATAGATGAAAAAAGGTGATGTAAATAGAGTTCTTAATCAGGAGATAAGTAAATTTCAGTTTTATCAGTAATATTTTCAGATAAAGAGGTAGACAAAATGTATATAAAAAAACTTACAATAAAAAACTTCAGAACCTTTGATGAGGAGGGGGTTACTTTACAATTTAATAAAGGTGTAAATGCAATTATCGGTGAAAATAATTCTGGAAAATCCGCTGTCATGGATGCTATCAGAATTGCATTTTCTACCGTAACATATAAGAAAGACATTTTTTTTACTAGAGCTGATTTTCACGTTAGTGAAGATGGAAATGCAGCTGATTTTGCCATGTTTGATATTTATTTGGAAGAAGTACCAACAAGATTAATAGAGATATGGAATCCTGAAAGTACGGGAGGACAAGGTGGAGAATTTCATATTCGTTTTGAAAGAGTGATTGCTGCTAATGGTATAGAAAAAGTGAAAGCAATACATTGGGGAATCGGAACAGAGGGAAACCCACTGTCATCAGACACTTTCGATGCAATGGATGTAATGTTTTTGGGTGCATTAAGAGATTCTGAGAATGAAATGAAACCAGCTAGAAATAGTAAATTAGCTCAATTATTAAGAAGTTTGGTGCCAGATGAAGGCACACGAGCAGAATTAGTGGACATACTAAATAGTGCAAATAATACCCTATTAGAAAAAGAAGAACTAAAAAAGACCAGAAAAACAATTAATGATAATTTAGCTCGTATAGAACAAGATTTTTTGAGCCAGCATGTTGATATAGGGTTAATAGAGCCAAGATTCGATTCAATTGCCTCATCGTTAAGAGCTTGGGTAAAACCTAAATGGATATTAGTTTCAATAAGTGATGGTGAGTATTCGAGAGCCCAGCAATATGCAAGAGAACATGAAGATAATAGAAAAATACAACAAAACGAAAATGGGATATATTTTGAAACGTCTATTTTAGAAAATGTTGAAGATATGGCTCCGGAATTAGTAACAAGAATAAATGAGATTGCAAGCAGTTCATTTGAATTATATCAGAATGGATTAGGATACAATAATCTTTTATTCATGTCGGCGGTGCTTGGTGATATGGCAATTGAACGAGGTGGAGTGTATCAACATTTGCTTTTAATTGAAGAGCCGGAAGCACATTTACATCCGCAATTACAGGAATTAGTACATACTTTTTTGTCTGATACAAATCAAGGAGATGCAAATATACAAATTATTTTCACTTCGCATTCACCAACATTGGCATCAAAGGTGGATATAGGTAATATTAATTTGATTTATGAAAATGCACACAAAAAATATTGTTTACCATTTTCAGAAGCAAATTTAACAGATGCTAATAAAGAATATTTGCAGAAATACTTGGATGTAACAAAATCTCAAATGTTTTTTGCCAAAGGTATTGTATTTGTAGAAGGCATAAGTGAAGCAATTTTATTGCCGGAGATTGCAAAAATACTGGACAGACCATTAGAAAAATATGCAGTTGAGCTTGTGAATGTGGATAGTGTTGCGTTTAGTCCTTTTGTTAATTTATTTTCTTCGCATAATGTACAAACCTGTTTTTCAAAGGTTGCAATTGTGACAGATGATGATAGATGTACCAAGAAAAGTGAAACTAATTATATCAATAAGGACTTTGATTATGATGATGTAAATAGTGATATATCGGGCAAATTATTGAGCGGGACACCATCGGAGCGCTGCAATGAACTTGAAACATCGTGTAGAGCTGTGGGCATCAATGTATTTAAGGCAACAAAAACATTAGAATATGCCTTGTGTTGTGATGAAAATAACATTGAATATTTTATAGAAGCTATAAAAAGTGAGTATTCACAGTTGGGACCTGCATTGGAACAAAAGGTAAACAGTTTGCATGATATGAATGAAAAAGCAGCTTGTGTATGGCTATTCATACGAGCAAGAGAAAAATGCAAAGGAGCGATTGCACAGTATATAAGTCAGATAATCAAGAAACAGTGTGAAATGAGAAAAAGGGGTGAAAATATCGAGAAAGAATTTGTTATCCCTGATTATTTGAAAGAAGCAGTGTATTGTGTGACGGAAAGGTAGATATGGAAGAGTTAACACGTGAGCAATTATCGTTTTTGGAAGCTGAGGGTAGAGTTATTGTAAGAGCCTGTCCAGGTAGTGGGAAAACATATTCTGTAGCGACTAAGTTATTGTCTTATTTGGATAACTGGGATAGATATCATCAAGGAGTTGCAGTTTTGTCATTCACAAATGTTGCTAGTGAAGAAATCTACAAAAAAGCATTGTTGCTGAATAAAGGGATTGGTAAACTGGATTATCCGCATTATATTGGGACGGTTGATAGTTTCATTAATGAATTTATTGTTTTAAGATATGGCTATTTGAAGACACATGACAAAGTAAGACCAATAATTGCTTTGAGCGACAATTGGAAACTTCCTTATAGGTATTGGAGAACAGAATGCTATAGAAAAGGGTGTGTAGACAATATAGAGAAATTTCAGTGTGGAATTGATAATAAGTTTTATAAAGAAAAAGAAGTTGTTGCTTGTGAACTACATGGGAAGAGCCGACTTCTTCCGTGCCAACAATATAAAGAGATGCTTACAAAGAAAAATATTATATTCCAAAATGAGGTTGCATCCTTTGCATATAGGTTGCTGAACGAATATCCAATGATAGCAACAGCAATCGTTGAACGTTTCCCAATTATTATTATTGATGAGGCTCAAGATACATCAGAGGAACAGATGGCTGTATTTGATTTGCTCACAGAAGCAGGTATAAAATCAATATTTTTAGTGGGAGATCCGGATCAAGCTATATATGAATGGAGAAATGCAAGCCCAGAGTGTTTTAAAAAGAAAATTGGTGCGGAGTCATGGGATTGTATTGAACTAACGGGAAATTTTCGCAGTTCACAGCATATTTGTAATGCAACGTCTTGGTTCTCGGCAACGTTGCAAGGACAGAGAACAAATGAAGCGGTGGGAGATTATAAAGACGAAAGTCAAAAACCTATACTACTTTTGACGAATGGAAATACAGAGACAGAGGTGATAGATTTTTTTCTTGAAAAATGTCGTAGTATGGAGATAGAAATCAAATCAGATAACGTGGCTGTTCTTACCAGAGGGAGAATCCATTCAGATACAGATATTAAAGACTTATGGAAAAGTAAGGAAATAGAGCTGATTGCAAAAGCTGCATATGAATGGAAATATGGTTCTCGCAAGAAGGCATGCAGTGATATGTCTAAAGCATCGTTTAGAATCCTTATTGGTGAGGAAACAGATGAATATTTAATGAGTAAAAAAATAAGGGAATATACAGACGAGGATAATTGGAAAGATTTTATAATTGATGTTTTTTGTGGTTTGCCAAATATAGATTTAGGTATTGCAGAGTGGGTAAGTCAGCTTGCAAATTTGTATATTGATATTTTGCAAAAGTATGATTTCAAAATTGCAGAGGGGACTAATATAAAAAATATTTTCAAGATAAAAATGAGAGATAAGAGTAATCCAGAGTTTAAGGATATACCATTAAAGAATTATTTTGAAAAGAAAACCGGTGGAGATTATACAAGATCGTCAATTCATGGAGTAAAGGGTGAAACTTATGATGCGGTTTTGATTTATGTAAAAAGTAAGACTGGAAAGACACTTACACCCAAGTTTTTAATGGAGGGTGATTTGGAAGACGAATTGATGAGGATAGCTTATGTTGCAATGACGAGACCAAGACGACTATTAATGATTGCGATGCCAGAAAATAAAAAAATAAAGGAATATAAGCGATTTCCAGTAGACACATGGGATTATGAGTATATATAGAGATTATATAAAAATGCATTGCAATAAATGGAGGAGAGTATGCTTTCGGAATTACAAAAGGAAGAAATATTGGAGCTAATTTCCCTCAAGCAGGAAGGGGCATATTGGGATTTTAAAAAAGAATGGTATGTAAATGGAAAACAGTCGGATTTATTACATGATATTATCTGTATGGCAAATAACATGGAAAATCGAGATGCCTATATTATTATAGGAATTGACGAAGAAAAAGAATATTGTGTTAATGATATGTCGTGTGCAGAGAATAGAAAGTCAACACAAATGCTTGTAAATTTTTTAAGAGATAAGAAATTTGCAGGTGGGATAAGACCTTGTGTAATGGTTGAAACTATGCAACTGGAAACGGGAACGATAGATATAATTGTAATAAAAAATGGCTATTCTACGCCTTATGTTTTGGAAGAGTCGTATCGAGAGGTGAATGCTAATAATATATATACCAGAGTAATGGACAGTAACACACCTAAAAACAAAACTGCTGAAATTTTACACATTGAATATTTGTGGAAAAAGAGATTTCGATTATTGATGCCGCCGCTTGAACAGGTATTTTATTATTTGTTGAATAAAGAAGAATGGGAAGATGTACTGGAGGATGGTGCAATAACACGCCAATATTATAAATATTCTCCAGAATATATTATTGAGTATTTTAGATGTAGTGATAGAGATGGGTATGTGTATTATTTGTTTAGCCAGTCGGATAGTAGACCATATTGGTATAATATTAATATTAAGTATCATCAGACAATACTATTTTCTAGTATCGGTGTAGGCTTAGATGGCGGTAGATATTTTACAAATGTTCCAGGCACAGATTTTTTATTTAATGATTGGCGCCATGAAGGAAATGTTTGTTTTTACCACTATATAAAAGGAACAAAGGAAATGATTTTGCATGATTTTTTTTGTGATTATGATAGTCATGAAGCTATGTATGCAAGAGAAAAATTTGAAGAATGTATATTGATATTTTCATCAAATGAAGAGAAAGAAAATTTTAAAGAGTATGCAGTTACGAAATGGGCAGAAAGACAAAATTATTTGGAGGATGTACGATTACCACATATGGAATTGCCAAGTGGATACCGAGAGGATGCATTTAAAGAGGAATATGAGAATGCAATTGTATTAAAAAAAATGTTAGATGAGTATAGAAGTTATTAACAAAGACACAGAAAGAGATAATGTTATTGAAAAGAAGGGACGATTTATTAATAGATGGGAAATATAGAAGAATTACTATATGGAATGCATTAGATTGGAAGCAGACTCGCCTAGACTTTTAGGAAAAGTATAAAATAACATTTATAGTATTTGTAAAAATGGAAAGTAAAGTGAGAATGTTTTTGCAAACTGGGAAAATGGTAAACTTAAGAATAGTTATTTTACCAATATCAGACCTCGCAAAGTTATCGAAACTGATTACTATTAAATGTATCGTTGATTTAGCGTGAATAGTCAAGTTATTAGGTGCCTTTACGAAGAATATCGAGATATTCGATATAGGAATATATCTTCGCCTTTCCAGATTTGGCTGTTTGTGCCAAAATCCCATCATTAATCAAAATGGAAACTACTTTAAGAACGCTGGTGCGCTGCCATTTTGTTAGAGTACCAAATAGTTTTGCATTTTTATCGTGTAGTGCAGTAAATTGGTCGATTGTATGGATTGCATCTTCCGCAGAATCTGCTAAAGCTTGAAGGAAAAAAGAAATCCATTGCTCGTAATCGTCGGTACGTTGTACTTGTGTCATGCGGTCATAGTATTCGATACGATTCATTTTGAGGTAATAAGAAATTTCAAGAAAATAGCTTTTTTTGAAATTGCCTGAGCAAAATCATCATGGAAATTTCAAGTTTTAAATTTGTCTTGCTTGTTTCAATGTAAGTCGGGGCATTTTATGCCCACAAGAAGCGGGAATCCACATGGCATTACCGTTAAAATTTGGTCGATACATATAAAAAGTGTAAGCTGTTGTATTTACAGATAATGGAATCAGGAGAAAAGATGGCAGATAAAAAATTATTAGTGACTAGACATGTATTAGATCAGATGGATTTGATAAATATTGAATTAGAAGAACAACAGAAGTTTCCGTTATTGGATGTGGTGAGATCTAGTGGTATGACTTCGACATTTTTTAACTATTATATGGATGACGGCTGCCAGTTATTGAATGATACATTTTCATATATGATTATAGAAGGGCAGTTAGAGTGGAATGTGCCATATAATCGGGTTACATTAGAAGAGGATAGCAGAAATATTTGGAGTATAAAAATTAGGAAGATGTGAAATGGACTATAAAATATATGTGACAGTTCATGTATATGTAGAAGAACAATTGGATACGGCAGTATTAAAACCGCATAATAAGAACTATGGAATTAATGGCAAGGAAATAATTGCACCTTTAAGAAAAATTAATGGTATGGAGTACTGTATTGGAAATGTAGCAGATGAATTTACAGTAGAAGAATTATGGAACTGGATAGATTTTAAAATTTGTGGGAATACGTTGAAGTATTCGTTTAATAAATATTTGGTATTTGATAATGTAAGGTATAGGGTTGAAAATACAAAGTTACCATTAAGTTATTATTTAGATAAAATGCATTATAATGTTGAAGACGCCATAAACATTCAGATTTTATTAAGTGAAAATGCTGGAGAGGTTTTCAAAGATGATGGAATAAGGTATTATATGCATTCCAAGGAAGCCGGTAAACATAACGAACCACATGTGCATGTAAATGTAAGGCATGAATATGATGGAACATTTTCTATTATAGATGGTAGACAGTTGACCCGTAGTGATATTAGGTCTAAAGATATTAGAAAAATCCAGAAAAAAATAGAGGAAAACAAAGAAGAGCTAATTGAATACTGGAATTTGCATACGGATGGATTAACTGTAGATTTAAATCAGAAATGGGGATTGATACATTATTAATCATATGTATGAATATTGGGGGTGTGAGAAGGATGAAAAAATTTAATATGGGAGAATACAAATGAAACATATTTTAATTGATAATGCACTTGAAGCTTGGGCAATGGCTATCAAATATTGTAATTATATTTTGGACGGGAAGGCTACATTGCAGTATAGAAAACAATTTGTATCATCTTTACATAATGCAGTGGAGCTATTTATGAAACAATTAATGTTAAATAATAATGATCATAGAGTGTGTAGTGTTAAAAAAGGATGCGATGCAGAAGGACATCCTGCAGTAGATTTTTACAATTCTCATAACCTAAATAATTTTTTTGAGAATATAGATGATCAGGTAATGAAAAAGTTTTATTCTATCGAATATAATGAGATATGTAATTTATCGAAAGAACTTTTTAAGGAATACTATGGTGATTACACTGATGATAAAAAAATTGTAGATGAAGCGCTTTCTTTGCTGGGAAGGTTGAGAAATGGAGAAACACATTTCTTTATAGAGAAATCGATTTTTTTGTTAGATAAGGAATTTTACAAATTATATAATTTTATAATGGTTTTTCATAGAATATTAGATTATTATTCGTTGTTGCCTTACTGGGGAGAAGAGTTTGGTGAATTTACAAGATTTAAGCTTAAAACAGAAGAATTAACACATTTTTCTTATAAGAATGCAGTCAAACGGTCGAGCTTTTATCAATATCTTAAATGCATAATATATGAAAATGTATACTCTGCTAATGGAAATACTGCATATGACTATACCGAAGAATTATATTTTTATCTTAGAGAATATGATATAGATTTTGATGAATTGTGGACATGTATTGAGATGACAGTTCAATATGATTTATTAACTTGTGAAGATTATATTGAAGAATATGATGATCCGGAGTGTGGTAAAGGATATAATACTTACAGGCAATTTTATTTAAAATAGACAGTGACAGATATAAAAAAGTAAAGAAAGGTTGTTTGTATGAAATCTTTATATATTATTGGCAATGGGTTTGACAGAGCACATAATTTAGATACGTCATATTGGAGTTTTAGGGAATATCTGGATGATAAATATCCAGATTTTCTTGTTGCATTTGAACATTTGTATAATATTGGACGTATTGATTTTTCAGATCCCAGAATTAGAAAAGGTACATATGAGCGTTGGGAAAAAGCTATTCAAGATACATTATGGGGGGAATTTGAAGATAAAATGGGGCATCCTAATATTGATGAGATGTTAGACTCCTCAGAATGTATACTGCAAAATATGCATCTGGATGGCGGTTTAACAGGTATTGAAGATACCATGGATGAGTATTGGAGGGAAGAATATGGCTTCGTAAGAAAGTTTCAGCAGTATGTAAAAGAATGGATTGAAACCATTGATACAAGTCATATAGTACCCAAAAAGAAAACATTAATTGATAGTACGGATTATTTTATTAATTTCAATTATACGGATTTGCTTGAAAATATTTACGGTATAGAAGACGTGTTACATATTCATGGAGGTGTAAGCAACATAACAGATATTCCACCTGTAATGGGACATTGTAATTTAAAAGAGATACAAGAACACAGACAGCAATTAAAGGAGTGCGAAGAGCAATTTGACGAAGGGGGAACAAGTATTCACCGCGCAGTTGTAGAGTATCTGGAATCCATATATAAGGATACAGATTTTTACATAAGAGAGCATCAGAGGTTTTGGGAAAGCTTGAAAGATGTTGATCCTGTGATAATACTAGGATGGTCTGGTGGAGAAGTGGATTTACCCTATCTTAGAAAGATTCGTGATAGTGTAAATGAAAATGCGAAGTGGAATGTATATTATTATAGTAAAAAGGATTACAAAGAATTGCGTAAAGTAATATATGAAGAGCTAACTAAGAAAAATTACAAGGCGAATCTAATTTCATCAGATGAATTTTGGGATTGAGAGAAGGATGAAATGAAAAATGGAAAAAAGCCAGAAAAAATGTTGAATATAAAACATTGAGAAATAGTATATAGGAGAGAATACCCATGTTATTGTTTTATTAATCCATAGAAATATGAATGACTGAAACAAAGAATATTTTGACTTGCATTAGCGAACATAAAATGTTATTCTTTCTGTACAAATCTATGTTAGTATAATGTTACTGAAGATAAGGAAAGGTTTAATGGGGGAATTACAATTCAAAATAGTTTCAAGGAAGGTTGAACAATCTAATTTTGATTGTGGAATAGAATCAATAAATGCAGATATTGTAAATTCGTATTATCCAACGATATTACAACATGCGTATGCATATAGTATAATAGCAAATAATCGAATTGTTGGTTATTTTCAAATAATGTTTAGAGATATTGAGTTAAATGACCTGCCTGAAGATATCAGTGAATATGACTCTGGGAAAAAAGAAAATAAAATATCTGCAGTTCATATCAATTTTATTGCCATAGATAAGAGATATCATCGTAATAATCTTGGAACATTTACGCTGAGAATAATTATAGAATATGTGAGACAATTAACTCAAAGATGGCCTATACGCATAATAACCATAGATGCAAGAAATGAACTTATCCATTGGTATAAAGAAGAGGGATTCCTTTTTATGCCTCATAACAGGGCGGGACAGGATGGTGTGACACGGGCAATGTATATGGATTGCTTTAGGTATCAGAAAGAATTGAATGATTATATAGAGAGTATATCGTAAATAATATTGGAATAAGGGGGAAAACAATTATGGAAAATCATAGCATAGGTACGCTTGTACTAGAGGGACAGGATTCAATTGATTTTGTTAATTCCTTAATTAGACCATCAAATGATATTATAGAACATTTTGAAACTGTATTTGATAGAATTGAAAAGTCAATCACTGTAGTTGATTGCGATGATGGCATAACAGCTAATATTAAAGATTATGACCTGTCTTTTCTGTCGGATATTGATGAAGAACACATTGTTATACAAACGAATTTTAAGATAAATGTTGATGATGTAGTGTTCTCGGATGTGGTTTCGGAATTAGATAAGGTAACAGTAAATGTAGTTGAGGATAGTTTGTATTGTAATTCCAATGGTAATAATTATCTTTCTTGGGCAGCATAGGAGTAGATATGGAGAGTGCTTTTCAGTATAAAAAACCTTATTTGCAAAAGGTTGATTATTTAATAAATAAAGAATTTGATCCAAAAGGAAAAAGTAGTGTAGAGATTCAGGTAAACATGTTTGTTGAGCTTAATAAAGATTCTGAATTAAGTGAGGCAACAGTAGCATTACATGTTGAAATTGGAGAAAAAGATGAAAGAAGTCCATATTATATTGCTGTAACAGAAGAAGCAAGATTTAAATGGAATTCGGGTTTAACTGAGGAACAGATTGATCGCTTACTAAATCAGAATGCTCCCACACTTTTATTATCATATATAAGACCGTTGGTATCCCAGTTGACAGCTTCGTCCCCTTATGGAGCATACGATATTCCTTTTATGAATTTCACGGAAAAACGTTAATATTTAAGGATGAGGGGATATAAGTGAGTTTTTTGATGTATAGCCATTTGTAATGACAATTTCCTGTTGATCAATACACAGTACGTGAATGTTGAATTAAAAGGTTAGTCCTTCACCATAAGGTGGGGGACTTTTTAACTTTATCAGAGACCCAGTAATACATTGATTGGAAGATAAAACGAATAGATATCATTAAGATTGCTGGAAGGGGGAGATACAAAATGATTATAAAATTTTCAATGGATCAGATAACAAATATAGATATACTCTATACTTGGACGCATGTTTTTTCAAATGAGGTTGCTTGTGATATAACGGAGGAGCATTATCATGGTGATACCTATTGTAAACAGATTGTTGCAGAGACATTGACAGTGCTAAAGTGGGGAACTCAAAAGTATCTTGGTTCATCAGAGCGTATTGCAAATGAGACCTTCGATATTTGCACAGATGAAGGAGCAAAATATCATATTGAATTTGGGATTAATACATATGAAAGAAAAGCTGCAAGATTAGAATGTACCATTACTGCCCCGGAAACGGAAGGTTATGATCAGAAGCTTGAAGAACTAAAAATAGCATTAAAGAACAGGCTCATCCAGGACTGGAAAGTTTGTACCTGGTTAGTCGATATGCAATCAGTGTATCTCTGTAAAGAGGCATATGAAAGAGCATTTATTGTTGAGAATAATCTCCGTGCATTTGCCAGTAAGGTATTGATTCATTTTATGGGAATTGACTGGCTTAATAGTACTGGATTAGAAAAAGAGGCAGAGTCGGTAAAAAATTTGAAGCAGAAATTTATTAAACGTGTACCGGAATTTGAGAATATAAATGCGGACTTTCTTTCAATGACACTGGAAACATTGGAAAAAGTAATGTTTGAAAGAAAAGTATATAAGGATACGATTGTATTAGATAAAAGCCAGTATGCAAAAGTTTTAGAGATAGCAGAAAATGGCAAAAATGCCAATAATGTAGCAGAATTTATTAAGTCGAACCGTACAGTAGAAAAAGATATATGGAACAACTTATTTGTGCCATATATTGAAAATCCGGAGCAATTCAAGCAGGCGATACATAATTTTACAGAGGATAGAAATCATGTTGCACATAGCAAGGTTCTGTCTTGGAGTTCTTATCAGATCATATTGGGTGATTTTGATAAAATGGATGGTTTTATTCGTCAGGCAGATGCTGAATTTGAAAGCAAAGTAACATCAGATGAAGTATTGGAGACCTGGGATGCAATACAGGAAGAAGAACGGAATGAGAGGGAATATTTTCGTGAGCGTATAGTAAATGAAGCAGGTGTTGATATCCTTGATGCGGATGAGATAAAAAGTTGGTTCGATGAAGTTATTTATGGTTTATATAGTGAGATTTATCAACGGTATCATTTGGATGTATGCTATGAAATATCTGATTACCAGACTATAACGGATAATGGGATTTGTTTTACCATTGTATCTCCGGTATTAGAAGATAATTCACTTCGTGTAGATGTTACTGCTGAATATTCCATAGATGATGATTTAGGTGAAGATAGCACATGTGCGATAGCGTGTAAAGATGGCGTAGGAAGGGCGATTTGTTCGGGAAATATTTATTTTCATAATGGAAATGGATATGAAGGGGAGGAGTGTATTATGGAAGCTAGTGAGAATTCTGAATATGACTCTTCTGAGATGAATGATTTACGCGATAATTTATTTGGCTACATTGATGAAGAATTAAATCCATATCCGGAAAAATTAAACACCTATATTTATGAGAATAAAGGTCTTAATGACTGGACTGCAGATTTTGCATGTATCCAATGTGGAAAATTTGGTGTGTCTATTAATGAGGACTTTTTACCAGTAGGCCGGTGCTGTTATTGCGGCTGTGATAATGAACTTGAGAAATGCGATCGGTGTGGGGAACTGGTGAGTGCAGATGATATTGTTCATGGTTTTTGTCCATCTTGTTTAGCGTATATTGAGAAAGAATAAATGAGTGGATTTTTATAAAGAGAAAGCGAATAACAAACAAATGAAAAGGCATATCAATAATTCATATAAAGTTAATTGGATGTTATATAGTTTGCTTGGTGGTTAATAGAAGATAAATAAGATTAAGCTGGAATAGCGAAACCTTGAATTAATAAGGGGAAGCAGTTCTGGCTTTTTTATTTGGCTTGTTGAGAACAACATAGAAAAGATTATTATTGCTATATTTTCCAATGATAGGATATTGACAAAAAACCATCATAATAATATACTGATGATAGGAATTTTGAAAAATACTATCATCAGGATTGGGGGATAAAATTTGAAAGTTACAATTGCAGATATTGAAAAGTACCTTGAAGAAGTTAAAGCAGCTATTAACATTGGTCGTTATAGAGTGGAAATAAATAATAACAGACAAGACAATAAAGATTTGTTTTTGGACTATATTATTAGTGAGAAAAAGAGAAAACAAATACTTTTGAGCCTTGAAGCTACAGATTTTTCTGAAGTCATATATAATACTCATAAAGGTTATGAACATGAACTGCTATATGTATTTGGTAAGGATGTCAAATTGCTACCTAGATTTTCGTCTGGAGAAGAACATGTTTCACTATATATAAAGTTTAATAAATTAGAATCAAGGTATGTAATTGTAATTTCATTTCATAAACAGAAGTATCCAATAAAATATATGTTTAAATAGAGAATTGGAAAATAAAGGAGGAAAACAAAATGGCAAAGGAGAGAATGTTAGATTTTTGTACTTCATGCAGAAAAGAAACGTCATACAAAATATGTAAGAAAACTGTACAAAAAGTTATCAAAGACAAATCTTACGAATTCGAAATTGCGGTTGCATTTTGCGATGAATGTGGAAATGAGATGGATATTCCCGGTCTTTTAGATTCAAATGTAAAATCTATTGATGAACAGTATAGACAGATCGAAGGATTGATTAGTGTAGATGATATCCAGAAAATTATGGATATTTATAATATTGGGAAAGCACCATTATCAATTGCACTTGGGTTTGGAGAAATAACAATTACCAGATATTTATCTGGTCAGATGCCTTCAAAAGAATATTCGGATATTATTAAGAAAGCGTTATCATCGCCTGATTATATGATGCAGCTTTTGAATGATAATGCGAAGAAGATGGGTGAAACGGCATATAAAAAAGCAATAAAGGCAGCTGAAGAGATAACGAGGCTTTTTTGTGTTTCAGATAAAATGTTATTAACAATATCATATATATTCGAACAAATGAAAGAAGTTACTCCATTAGCACTTCAAAAGATTCTTTATTTTATTCAGGGTATTTATATGGTTTTATATGGAAAACCATTGTATAAAGAAGATTGTATGGCTTGGGTGCATGGACCAGTTTATGAAGATGTGTATGATTTATTTAAGGATTTCAAATATAATCCAATAGAAGATGACAGATTTGCCATCTTTAAAGACAGATTTGAAGAATTAAGTGAGCATGAAAAAAAGGTCATTGATTTGGTGATAAATACATTTGGTAAATACAGTGGAAAAGTATTAGAGAATATTACTCATGAAGAATTGCCGTGGAAGAATGCCAGAGTGGGTTATGAAGCATCAGAACATTCTAGAGAAATAATGAGTAAAGAGGGAATAAGAAATTATTTTATAAGTGTTGCTAACAAATATGGTGTTGATACAGAAGAAAAATTGAACAATTATATTTTAAGTTATTTGTAATGATGTTGAAGAGAGTGATCTTAACATAGAAAAAGGAGATGATGTTATTGAAAAGAAGGGCAGATTTATTTATAGACGGAAAATATAGAAGAATTACTATATGGGATGCATTAGATTGGAAACAGAATCGTCCAGATCTTTGGGAAAAGTATAAAAATAATATTTATAGCATTTGTACAAAACCAGAAAATAAAGTGAGAATGGTTTTTCAAACGGGGAAAAATGGTAAACTCAACAATAGTTATTTTAGATATTATAATGCCGATTTCGAAAATAAAGGAGAAGGCAGTGAGGAATCATATAGACATGAATTTTTTAAAGAATGTATCTCTAGGATTGAGCGTCTGGAAATAAGGTGGAAGAGCGAGTCTCTAACGATATATCCTGATGAAATATTGCAAGAAGTAACCATTTTAATGGAAGATGGGAGTAGACGAATTGTTGATTTATTTGTGAAATTCAAAAAAGCGGATCCAGCAATTTATGTTGAAAAATGGGACGGTCAGCTTGCAATTGAAATTAAAGATACTCATCCAGTAGATAATAAAAAGATAAGCCAAATGAAACAAAAAGGACTTGCATGTTTAGAATTTACAGTCAATAAATGGAAGATTAGAGACAATTTTGATGATGCAAAGGATGAAGAAAAGCAAATTATTGATATAACAGAAAGGTTAGATGGGGAAAATGGTGGATATATTAGGGGTGAATTATTAGTAGATCCAATATCTAGGAAGTATTTTAGTACAAAATTGTATGAAGACGAAAGGAGAGAAAAGAAAAAAGCGATAGATGAATTGAATCACGTTAAGCAATTATACAGTCAAGTTATTGATGCTAATAAACAGTTAAGAGAGCAGATACAACTGCTTCATAGAGATATTGCAGTACATGAAAACAATTTATTTGGTTATGAGACAAAATTGAGGGCTATAGAGAAGGAAAATGCAGAAATAAAATCGAGTTTTTGGTACAAGGTATTTGGTAAAAAATAAAAGATGGATAGGTGCATTTGTTTTAAGTGAACAAAAGGCGTCGGAGTTCTTTGAGAATAAAGTGAAAACTAGTTCAGATGTTATTTGAAGATTTGAAAATAGAAAGGCTGAAGTAACATTTAAGAATGATAGATGAAGTATTTTTTGTGAAGATTTAAAGTGTTAATAAAAAGGCTGATGGTAGGAATATATGTATTTGACCTTTCAGAAGCCTGCTGATCCGGGTTGATTGTTCTTGTATGAAAGGGAAAGAAGATTCAGGAGTTGATTATATGAAGATTTTTCAAGCAATTGGAGATGAATTGAGTTACAAGGATATTTTGCAATTAGATGGTGCATATTCAGTTGCACATATTAATTATGGGGAATCACCGCTTTTTAATAATATTGATGGCAGGCATATTGCAAAAAATTCAAGAAAGAACAGTCTTTCTTCAATGGGACATATTGATGATGTTCTTGGCAGTTTGGATGCCTTTAATGGAACAGAGCAGGGATATAAGAAAGCGGATAGAATTGAATTATGGAAGTTTTATTGGTTGGAATATATAAATGCATTTGACCAGCTTACCCATGTATTGCCTAAGTCAGTGGTTACCGTTTATATAGGGAGACAAGCTATTGAATTGGGCTTTAAATATTTGTTGGTACAAAAAAATGCGGTAGAAAAAGATTTGAAAACACATAATTTGAAAGAGTTGGCAGATTTATTATGGTCAAAGTATTCAATTAATGAAAAATACATGGAATATGTAACATCTTTCTGCGACTCTTATTGTAGAATGATCGAAGGTGAAAATCCGGAATATTTTAGATATCCAGAGTATAATAAAAGCGCATATTTTGCCGGCAATCAGCTGGATATAAAATGGCTGTCATATAACTTTGCATTGATAATATTGAAACTGCTGCATTTGGCTGGCTTAGATGATATCTACGAATGATGATGGAGTGCTGGATTGGAAGGTACAGCATGATATAGGATTATGAAAATGGATAATCGAGTTTGGTGAGATTTAGAGTTTTGTGTAAAAAAGATTTTTTGAGGGAGAAAAGAGATGAATGAGATAATTACATGGTGTAATCAGAATGAAGGATTTCTGTCTTTTGTTCTTTCTGTAGTAACAATTGTTATAAGTATAATCGCAATTACAACTTCGTTTAAGGTTGCAAAGCTGCCATATAGAATTAAACTGAAAGTTATGCCTGTGGCATATAAATCTCCTGATGGGTTAATGGTTGATTTGGTGATCTACAACCAGGGTAATATCGAGACAGGTATTGACCATATTTCTATAGCGGATAATAACAAATTAGTGCTTGGAATGTATAGAGGAGAGAGGGTATTTATTAAACCCGGATATACGCAAAAGTGCAGAATTGAGATATTTGACAGGGGCGAATATATTGAAGAAAATACGATTGATCTGAATAATAAGATTGTTATAACGATTCATGATTCGTATGGCAATGAATATGTATTCAAAAATGGCTTCCCGGTGGGGTAGGGATGCTGGAGAAGATTATGTGAAAGGATGATGCAGAATGAGAACTTTTGATGATATGCTTTTTAAACAGTTGCAGGATGAAGAATTTAGAATAGAATATGAAACTATTCAGCCAGAGTTAGATGTTATAAGAGCGATGGTAGATGCGAGAACTTCACAGAATGTGACTCAAGACATCACATGTTATATTTGATAAAAATGATTTTAATTAAATTGGTTTGAAGCATCATCGGATAAAAATGATGGTTGCTTATGGATATATATTTTTATAGAATATACTACTGACCGATATGTGGTATATAAATGGTCGGGTTGAAAGTTTAGTCCTTCGCCGTAAGGTGAGGGACTTTTTCTATATAATGTGGGAGTATATGATAGGTGGTAATCACCTCCTGCTTACCAGTGAACATACTGTTAACAAAATTGAACAGAAAGCAAGAAAAGTCATGGGGATGTTAAAAAGAGGTGTGAAATTTACACCTACACAGCCTGACATTATGGCTATATTAAGAAAATTAAGGGGAATGCAGTAGGTATAAATGATTTGAGTTATAGAATATAGATGTTATTTGTATAAACGGAATATTAGAAAATAAAACTAGGCGGGAATGGGTAGAACCTTGAATATTGAAGGTTCTACCCATTCCAATTTTTAGTTGATATGATGGAACATAGTTATTATGTCGAAGAATGTTGACTTTGCGTATAAATAGGGTTAAAATATGAGATATAGATAATCGAATAGAGGGGGGGATTTCTTTTTATGTCTATTTGGAGACAGATCTAATTAAAATCCATGAAATGAAAAATTGAATAGTGTATATGAATGGTCTATTAAGAGTATGGTATATTGAAATCTTTATAAGAAAAGCAAAAAGATATATGCAATAGTAAGATTAATAAAGGAGAAAGTAAAGTGATAAATAAGATTATTGTCAAAAATGTGGCCACATATGATACTGAAGGTATTGTTATAGATAAGCTTGAAAAGGTTAATTACATATACGGTGCAAATGGATGTGGTAAAACAACTATTAGCACTTTATTAGAAGATACAGCATGTGAAAAATTTAGTGATTGTCAAGTAGAATGGGATCATAATTTGCCCGAAAAGGTATTTGTATATAATAAAACATTTAGAGAAAAGAATTTTAAAGAAAGTAGTGATATTGCAGGGATTTTTACATTAGGACAGGCTACTACTGAGGAGATTGAAGAAATAAATCGAAAAAAGGCAGAGTTAGAGGAAAAAACACACCATATTAAAGGAAATAATGAAACAATTGAAGATTTAAGAGGGAAAATAGAAAAAGAAAAATCAGATTTTAAAGAAATAATATGGAAAGATGTCTATAAAACAAATGAAGATAAATTTAAAGAGGCATTTAGTGGATTCTTAAAAAAAGAGGCATTTGCTTCTAAGTTAAAAGAATTAGCATTACCCGAAAAAGAAAATATAACTAGAGAAGATGTAGAAAAAAGAGCAGCTAAATTATTTGGAGAACCACCAGTAAAAAAAGAACAGCTTTTCCAATTATCAAAGCAATATATAATGCAGATTGAGAGTTTAGCTATATGGGATAAATGTATTGTTGGAAAGAAAGATATACCAATTGCACGTTTAATAATTCAATTAGAAAATGGGGATTGGGTTAACCAAGGAAGAAAATATATATATTCAGGAAGTAAGTGTCCGTTTTGTCAAAAAGATACAATTGATGAGGATTTTAGGAGTCAATTGGAAGCATTTTTTGATTTGGAATTTGAAAATGATATTGAACAGTTAAAAAAAGGAAAAGAAGAATATTTGCGTGCAAAAGACGATATTCGTTCTAAATTGGCTATTATTGAAAACCAGGATTTAGAAAATGAGACAAAGTTTAAAATACAACAATTGTGTGAAAAAATAGTAAATTGCTTTCGGGATAATGAAGAAAAAATTAATAGGAAAATTAATGAACCAAGTAAAAAAATACAGCTTGATAGTATTGAAAAATATATTGATGAAATTAACTGCATCATTGATATAAAGAATGCAGAAATCATTAAACACAATAATTTAGTTGAAAACTATAAAACTGAAAAGAAGAAATTAATTGACGATATATGGATACTAATTGCTAAAGAAAATATGGCATTGATAAGTAAACATAATAATAAAATAAATGGTTTTATGAAAGGTATTCAAGAGACAACTAATAAAAAAAATCAACATGAGGTAAAAAAGAAAGAATTAGAATTAGAGATTAAGGAAAAAAATAAACTAGTTACTAGTGTACAACCTGCGGTTGATGAAATTAATGGTATTTTAAAAAGTTATGGTTTCAACAATTTTTCTATTGATCCGTCAAAAGAAAAAAATAATCATTATCAGATAAAAAGACCTGATGGTACATTAGTGGAATCAACGTTAAGTGAAGGGGAAGTAACGTTTATTACTTTTTTATATTTCTTACAGTGGATAAAGGGAAGTCAAAATGAAGAAGATGTTACACAAGATAGGGTAATCGTTATTGATGATCCTATATCGAGTTTAGATAGTAATATTTTATTTGTAGTAAGTTCACTTTTAAAAGATGTAATTCGTAAAGTCTTGGTTGGGGAATCAAATATAAAACAGGTATTTGTTTTAACTCATAATGTATATTTTCACAAAGAACTTTCTTTTATGGGAAATGGAAAAGATTCTAATAAGAATATTCATTATTGGATTTTAAGAAAAAAGAATGGAATTACAAATATACAGTATTATGGAATTGAAAATCCAATATCTTCTTCGTATGAATTATTGTGGAAAGAATTAAAAGAACAAAATAATAATTCTGTTATAACAATACAAAATACAATGAGACGTATAATTGAGAATTATTTTAAGATACTTGGAAAGTATAAGGATGAGGATCTGATAGATAAATTTCAGGATTATGAAAGTAAGGAAATATGTAGATCGTTAATATCTTGGATAAATGATGGGTCACATTGTATACCGGATGATTTATATGTTGAAGCGTTGGATGATTCATTGGAAAGATATCAGGAGGTGTTTAGGATGATATTTTTTCATACGAACCATATCGAACATTATAATATGATGATGGGAATTAAGGAATAACTTGAATTATATGACGCTAATTTTAAAGTATATATTAACGAATGCTGACCTGTTATGAGGCAATAAAAAAGGGCTGTCGCATTAAGTAATTATGTGACAGTCCTTTGTGTAGCTGTGCATTATATTATTATTGTATTAATATTTTAATAATTTGGATCAATATCCTCGTCGTCATACGAGTCGAATGGAGATTCCATTTCGCTGTTCCAATTATTGTAGTAAAATAATTCGTCCTCGTCATATATATCGTACTGACCGAAGTCTCGAATGCCTAATATATGGGATACTATCGCCAAGTCGGGCGGAAGAACTCTGCATTCTTCTAATTCATCTTCAAGCTTATCAGGATTTAAAAGACCAGATGTATAAAATGAATAAAGCAATTCAGAATAAATAGCTTTCCATTCACTATTATGGACTTCTAATTCAGTTCTATCTTTTTTATGTTCTGAATTATTACTAACATATTCGATAAAATGGGCACACTGATGGCAGAGAACTGTGATTTTGAGATTTTTAGGCAAATTAGCTTTTACTCTGATGATATGTACGCCCCATCTTCCAGTCCCAGGGCGATAATACCCAAGGGTATTTTCAGGCATAGCGTGTTGATCCTCCTGTGATACATACACTCTGTATCTTTTAAATTTTGCGAGCCAGTCTGTATTGTCTAATAAAGACAATATGAAAAATAAATAGTTAAGTAAACAATACATGTTTTTATTCCTCCTTGTAACTTTATACATGCATCAACTACACAGTAAATATGTTATTAAAATCAAAAAAAAATAATTTTTTGCAAAAAAAACATGAAAATATTTAAAAATGGGACATGAAAAATAAGTAATTGACAATGCGTACATTCTGTTCTACAATAAAAGAACAAACATTCGAACATGGGTGGGGATTCTATTTAGAATATTCGTAATCACGAATCATATATCCGTAAATATGTATGAAAAATGAAAAAGGCAATATACTATTAGAATTCAAGGCAATTTGTTACTGGAGATAAAGTTTTACTTGATAATATTACTTATAAGTAATATTATATTAAGGAAGGGTGCAGGATGTGGAACTGGAGAAGATAAATATAGATGGAGTTAATGATACTTATGCATTGTCTGTTATAAAAAAGGAATTTAAGGATGCAGTGAATGAGCCATGGAAAGAGGTGGAACCGTGGCAGGGATATCAGAAAAAGTTACTACAGGATCTGGCTGTATTAGATTTGTCTAAAGAGAAAGCTATTGATTTGCCGCAATTTGAAAAATTATCCGGTGAGGAGAATTTGTATTGTATTCATCGACCAAGATCTAGGAAGAATATTCGTATTATATATACTATTTATGATGATTGTATTATTTTATTAATTGCATTTTTAGAGAAGAATTCAGGGGATTATCAGAGGGCGATAAGGACAGCGAAGAAAAGATTGAAATGGCTGGAAAGTGATTATGATTGAAATATGGAGGAATATGAGTCATGGGAATAGCAGAGAAGATAGCAAAGGCAAAACCAACCAGCTGGGTAGTGGATGGTTTGTCGAGAACAGAAATAAAATCAACTGTTGAATTAGCCAGAATTTCTGCAACGATTGAGAGAAAACGACTTGATAAAGAAATGACACAAAAGGAGTTTGCTGCTTTTATGGGAGTCACTCAGGGAATGGTGTCAAAGTGGGAGAGCAGAGATTATAATTTCACGATTCGTTCTTTGAATGAGATTTGTGAAAAACTGGAGCTGGATTTACGTGTTGAATTGGAAGACAGATATCCGGTGAACGATTATACATTGATCCAATTGGATCAGAAGCGGTTCATTCCTCATGATTTAAATGATGGATGGAAAGAGTATTTAAAGGATAAGGGGGCTATCGCATAAAATGGAATTGAATTGTATTGTTGATGGAATAGAGATGGTTGGAACTGTAATTAAAGATCTTTCTGTAAAAAATAATATTGTTGATATAGGGAAAGATGCAAGAAAGAGCTTTGGACTAAATATAAATGAGCCAACATTTGAAAAAATTGAAAATGCAGTAATTGCACAGGTTGCCATTCATTTTCAAATAGAAATAGAACAGGAAGAAAATAAATGTAGCATAGAACTTGTATTGGAAGGGGCTTTTTTATCGAGAAATTGTTTGAATGAAGATGCATTTAAACAACTTGTAATCCTAAATGGAGTTGCAGCATTGATAGGAATTGCACGAGGTAAGATTGAAACTTTGTCAGCAGGTATATTTAATAAAGGAAAGATTGTAATTCCGTTTATAAATGTAATGGATTATTACAAAAGCTTAGCTGAAGATAGTGCAAAATAAATATATAGGAAATCTGGATCATTTAAGGAAGATGAGATTTCTGGTATAAAAGGAACTAATTCAAATTAAATGAATATGGTAGTGAGGATAATTTGTATGGGACAGACATATGATAAAGAATTTGTTGAAATATTACGGAAATATGCAAAAGAAGAATTAAAAAAGCAACCAGACTGTAAAGTAGTAAGTTCATTTTTTCATAGGTGCGACCATGTTTATTCTAGAGACTTTCATTATGAACAATATGAAAATGCAGAAGTTTTTTTTCAAAAATGTTTTGCACGGGTTTTGGAAAATGCAGATAGACTTCCCGAAATAGAAGAGAAAAAGGTAGTTGACTGTTTGAGAGAATATTTATATAAGAAATATAATAAAAGATATGAGAAATTTTCTAAGATAAAAATTAGACAATGTGATATGGAAATGATATTGGGGGATAATAAAAAAATAATCGGAATATTTATGAAAACTCAATATAATGGTTCGGAATATTTTTCAGATAGGCTGATTAGTTTAACAAAACTTACATATACATATTGGTCAATAGGGCATTTGATAGAAGAAGGTTATGTTGTTGCAAATGAAAGCATAAATTATGATAAAATAAACAATCGAATTATGCTTTCAGGAGTTAGATATAGAAAAAAAGACAATCAAGATGTTATACAGTATCTTCGGGAATTTTATAACAAATTTTCTACTGGTTCGAAATATGAACCTGAAGTTATAGATAATTATCTTAAATATTTGTCCGGACTAAATGAAGAAAATATGATGAAAACTCCTCTTTTGTTACGAGAAGTACGGCTAAGAAAAAATGAAGAGGTATATCATCAGGGACGATTGGATTTTTTGATATTAAATTATCATACGGGTGAGAGATTAGGGATTGAGATATCGCCTAGTTCAACGCATGCAGATATGGGGAAAGAAAAGTATTTGGATTATAGAAAGAAGATGAGAGATTTCTATAATCTATATGATTTGAAAACATTGGAATATACAGAAAACGATATATTGACAGAAGAAAATATTCAAATAGAGATAGAAAATGCTTTGCATATCAAAGAATTGAAGAAAGAAAAGACTTCAACTGAAGTTGTAGAGGAATATACTGCAAAGAAAGATTTTGAAATATTTTATTTGGAATCTCAGGAAACTATTCAGGAATTTAGAAAGATTCTTACGCAGTATGGCATAAAAGATGAATCGGACACTAATTGGAATGATTTGATAATGAAAAATTCATTAATTAATCAAATAGTTGAGAATCTTTGTCGTGAGATGAAAAAGACAATTAAAGGTAAGACAATTAGAAGTATAACTGGAAAATTTGTTAGAACTTTCTTTTATCATTATAATATATATAATAATTTAAAGAAAGAATATAATTCTGTTGTTGCTTTTCGAGGTACGGTTGATAATGCTTTTTTAATATATATACATAATAATATTATAATAGAACTGAATGAAATAAATGAATTAATATTATGTGCAGAGCAAAAATATGCTATGTAGGAATTTTTCATTTTGATTCTATAAAAATTAGTATCTCACAAGTTGAATAATAAGATGTTTTATAGAATTTACATGGGTTATATATAACAGGAAAGGATATCTTATGGCTTTAGAAAATAAACTTAATATTACAGATTCTACAGAACTGGCCAGAATGGAAGAAAAGATTAGCAAGAAAAAAGCCGTAGAATTATTTGAAAATGGATATCTGGATGCATATGAAGTTGGATCTTTTCAGATGTTGGCGGCAATTCATAGATATTTATTTGATGAAATATATGATTTTGCAGGCAAAATAAGAAATGTAAATATTGCAAAAGGTAATTTTAGATTTGCGCCGGTTATGTATTTGCAGGCAGCAATAGAAAATGTTGATAAGATGCCACAGTCAACATTTGATGAGATTATAGAAAAATATGTAGAGATGAACATTGCGCATCCATTTCGAGAAGGAAATGGACGAAGCACACGAATATGGCTGGATTTAATTCTAAAGAGAGAACTGAAAAAGGTTATTGATTGGAGTACAGTCGATAAAGAAGATTATTTGCTGGCGATGGAGAGAAGTCCAATTAAAGATATTGAGATAAAGTATATCTTAAAACAGGCTTTGACAGCCAGGATCGATGATAGAGAAGTATATATGAAGGGCATAGACCATAGTTATTATTATGAAGGTTATACCTTATATAAGGCAGAAGATTTATAAAAAGTAGAAAAACAAAGATCATCCCTGCAACCAAACACCAAAATATTCAACAACTTATATCACACTACATTAGAATTAGCTGCTCAATTCCGCACTCACATGACCAGACGACCAGTCTGTAAAAGAATGTGAAGCGGAACTGAAGCAGCACTTCACCTCCATCAATCCCGTTCGAATAAATCTCTGGTGTAGACCTTTGCCCGGACATCGTCAAGATCAGAATTATACCGATTGGCGATGATCGCCTGCGACATGGATTTAAAAGCATTTAAGTCATTTACTACCTTGCTTCCGAAGAAGGTTGTTCCGTTCTCCAGTGTCGGTTCGTAGACGATGACGGTTGCTCCTTTGGCCTTGATTCGTTTCATGACACCCTGTATGCTGCTCTGACGGAAATTATCAGAGTTGCTTTTCATTGTCAGTCGGTATACGCCGATAATACATTCTTTTTCGCGATTTGCGGAATAATTTCCATTATAGTTATAGTCATAATATCCGGCAAGATTCAGAACACGGTCTGCAATAAAATCTTTTCTGGTGCGGTTGCTTTCTACGATCGCACTCATCATATTCTGTGGAACATCATTGTAATTTGCAAGAAGCTGTTTTGTATCTTTTGGCAGACAGTAACCACCGTAGCCAAAGGATGGATTGTTGTAATGACTGCCGATTCGGGGATCGAGACAGACACCATTTATGATGTCTCTGGTGTTCAGCCCTTTGGTCTCTGCATAGGTATCAAGTTCGTTGAAGTAGGATACGCGGAGAGCCAGATAGGTGTTTGCAAATAATTTTACGGCTTCTGCTTCGGTAAATCCCATGAATAGCGTTTCGATATTTTCTTTTATGGCGCCTTCCTGTAAGAGGGCGGCAAATGTATGGGCAGCCTCGACCAGACGGATGTCATTCTTATCCGTAGATACAATGATACGGCTTGGGTACAGATTGTCATATAAAGCCTTTGATTCCCTGAGAAATTCCGGGCTGAACAGGATATTTCTGGTGTGATATTTTTTTCGGACAGATTCTGTGTAGCCTACCGGGATCGTGGATTTGATAACCATGATGGCATCGGGATTGACGTCCAGAACGAGCTCGATCACTGATTCTACAGCAGATGTATCAAAATAATTTCTTGTGCTGTCATAGTTGGTCGGAGCTGCGATCACAACGAAGTCTGCATCTTTATACGCCATAGCTCCATCGGTTGTGGCAGTCAGATCCAAGTCTTTTTCAGCCAGATATTTTTCGATATATTCGTCCTGGATCGGGGATTGGTGTCTGTTTATCATGTCTACTTTTTCAGGGATAATGTCAACAGCGGTCACATGATTGTGCTGTGCAAGCAGCGTGGCAATGGACAATCCGACATAGCCGGTTCCGGCGATTGCGATCTTTAATGGTGATGGAGAAGGATATTTCACAGGTAGGTCGCTGATGAATAATTCTGTGATATCGAAGTGTAACACATCGCCCAGAGCTTCTAATTGCTCGATCGATGGCATAAAATCCTGCTTCTCCATACGTGAAACTAAGGAACGGTTGATTCCGGTTTCGGCAGCAAGCTGTGCCTGAGTCATATGCTGTTGTTTGCGTAGTCTTATAATAGTATCTGCAAGCTGCGCAGTAGATAATTTCTTCATAATGTACTCCTTGACAAAATGTTATTTATAGTAACAAAAGAAAATGACCCGATATAATCGGATTAATGAAAGATATACCGTGCTTTCTGTATATTACATTATCATTCTATTTTAAATAAGACAATAGTAAAAACAAAAAACACGAACAGAATGCTATATAAATTGTTTTTAAAAATAACACGGGTAGAACGAGAATTTTTACGCCAGTGATCATATGAAAAAACAGAGCATATGGATAAATGGAGAAAAATGGGATTATTTCTATAGACAAAACGACATTTTAAAGATACAGTATAGTTATGAATAATATATGAATATGGGAGGAGAAAAATGAGAAATTACAGATTTAAATTTACAATAGCATTAGGAATCGGAGCCATATGCGGAATGCTTTGGACTCCGGTTAAGCTTGTTCATGCAGAGCAACAGACATCGAATATTATAGCTGAGACAGAGGCGGATCAGGAGCCGGCAGCAGGATATGTAAAAATAGAAGAAAATAGTTCGGGACCGGAGTTGTATTCTGATTATGATATAGCTATGTATAGCACTGACAGTACAACACAGAGCGGAACATGGGGGAATATATCATGGAGCCTTTCCGGTACCACGCTTACGATATCAGGAAGTGGCGATATGCCGGATGCTGATTCATCAAATAAAGCACCATGGATTACATTCAATGTTGAGAAAGTTATAATCCAGAGAGGTATTACAGGTATAGGAAACCGGAATTTTTTACAGATGTCATCGATTACATCGGTAAGTTATCCGGATACATTGACAAAGATCGGAGATGCCGCCTTTTATGAGTGCTATGGACTGACAGAGATTGTATTGCCATCTGGTGTGAATACAGTTGGCAGTGGTGCATATTGTGATTGTTCGGCTGTAACAAAGATTGTAACGCCGGGTGCCACAAGCCTGGAATCTTATGCGTTCCAGGGAACAAGTGCTGTAACATATGAAATACCTGCAGGTATCACATCTATTTCACCATTAGTGTTTTTCGGAAATACCACGATAGAGAGTTATACAGTTGCAGTGGGAAATCCATCCTATATTGCACAGAATGGTATTGTATATTCAAAGGATGGAACAGTGCTTGTTATGTATCCGTTCCAAAGCAGAGTCGGAACCTTTGCGATACCGGCAAATGTAAAGGAGATTGGAGCATATGCATTTTATAATGTAAGAGGTTTAAATTCAGTAGACTTTGCAAATGTAACTACGCTGGGGGAAGGAGCATTCTATCGTTCTCAGTTATCGGGAACATTGACGATTTCAGATAAGATCAGCGAAGTCGGTTATTTTGCATTTGAGCAATGTAATATGCTCACAGCCGTAAAATTTGGCAGTGGATTAAAAGAGAGTTCTTATTCTATGTTTGAAGAGTGTGAAAATATAAGCTCTATTGATTTTGGCGGATTAACAACACTTGGAATGCGGACATTTTTAGGATGTTCGGGATTGACTGAAATAACGCTTCCTGCGACGATGAAGGAATGGGGAGGGTCGGTATTTAACAGCTGCAGTAACCTTAAGACATTCCGTGGATTAGGACTGGAATCAATAGCTTATGCTGATTTTGCACAGTGCTATTCACTGACGGATGTATACTTTCCAAACGTAAAGATTATATATCGTCAAGCATTTGCAAATTGCCCGTCTCTTCAGTCGATAACACTTCCGGCTTCAACGCAATTTGTTGATGAGAATGCATTTTCTTCAACTGTTATCATAAATTGCGAGAATAAGGATCTGGTCAAATTTGGCGCAAATGGACTTCGATATGTGGAGACCATACGGATTACCGGAAAACGTGACTATACAAAAGCATTTGAAGTATTGACGAAGGTGAATGAAGAAAGAGCAAAAAATGGATTACCTGCATTGACTATGGATACGGGTCTTTTGGAAACTGCTATGGTTAGAGCGGGCGATCAGGCTGTATTATTCTCTCATACCAGACCGGATGGAGCATCCTGTTTTTCGGCAGATAAGAATATGATAGCAGAAAATATAGCAATCAATCAGACAACGTCTGAATCTGTAATGGATAGTTGGATGAATTCAACAGGTCATAGAGAAAATATTTTAGATGAAGATTATACTTCCATAGGTGTTGGATGTTTTTATATTAATGGAACTTATACATGGGTACAATGCTTTGGATCAAAGGTGACACAGGAAGCAGTTAAACAGGAAGACCGGATGGTAATACAGAGTGTCAATATCCCCAAAGGCGAATTTACAGAGGCGGTTACCACTGCAGGCATAATGTGGGGAGATGCTGAGACTTATTTATATAAATTTAAAATACAGACAGACGCAGATTCCTATGTAGTTGGGAAGCACACGAATGCGAAAATGATGCTGATAAACCCGGGATTTGAGATCTATTGTCCATTTACAAGCAGCAATATAACATGGACATCGGACAAAAAGAGTGTTGCCACCATAGACTCAAATGGAAAAATTTCATTTGTAGGAAGTGGTAAGGTAAAGATTACAGGTAAGACAGGATATTATCAGGCGTCGATTACTTTAACTGTAAAAGAAAATAAAAAATCGGATCAGTCTGCGAAAACCACACCTGTCCTGAAACTGAAAAATAAAACTGTCACCTATACGGGAAAGAAAAAGAAGATAGATGCTGCTGTTGTAAAAGGAAAAGCAGGAGCAATCGCATATCGGTATTATTCAGATGCTAAGTGTAAAAAGAAACTGGCATCATATCCATATAAAGTTGGAACTTATTATGTAGTGGCAGTTGCAAAGGCAACGAAAAACAGCAACACGGCCAGATCCAATGTCGCAAAACTTGTGATCAAGAAATCAAACACAATGAAATTAAATGTCACCTCTAAAAAATATAAGGTGAAAAAAGCAACCGGAAAACTGGGAAGTAAGCATACCTTTACAGTTGGTGTTAAGAAAGCTAAGGGAAAGGTAACGTATTCCGTTGCTAAAAAAGCAAAAAAATATATTACTGTTACAAAAAAGGGACGCGTAACAGTAAAGAAGGGAACACCACGAGGAACCTATACCGTTACGGTTAAAGCAAAGGGCACCTCTGTATATAGGAGCAAAACGAAAAAGGTAACGATCAAGGTTTCATAAACGTGATAAATGAAATATGAAAAACAAAAAATCCTTTCTGTATGTGATGTTAACAATCGCATTTCCTATCGCATTACAGAATTTATTAACTACAACAGCCAGTATGGTAGATACGATCATGATCGGAAGACTGGGAGAGTCGTGTGTGGCAGCAGTTGGTATTTGTTCGCAGATCAGCTCACTGTTCTTTAGCTGCTACTGGGGCTTCGCCAGTGCGTCGATCCTGTTCTTTTCCCAGTACTGGGGAGCGGATGATGAAAAGGGAATTAACCGTACATTCGGTATCACTTTCATCTGTATGGCAATCGTGGGATTTGCATTTGCATCTCTGTGTATTATCAGACCGGAATTCTTATTGGGGGTATATACAGATAAAGAAGTATTTATCCGGATCGGAAAGCCGTATATGCGGATCGTCGGATGGGCATATCCGCTTCAGGTATTTGCTGTACTTATCAGCTTCCTGCTGCGGTCAACAGAGCGGGTGAAAGCGCCGCTTATCTGTTCCATCGTAGGATTGGTAGTGAATTTCTGTTTGAACTTTGTATTGATATACGGTAAATTCGGCGCACCGAAAATGGGTGCAGCCGGTGCAGCAGTCGGAACACTTGCATCTGCAATCATCAATTTATTACTGCTGTTTATCTATCTGATGCGTTCAGAATGCAAGGTGCGGATTCGTCTGAGTCAGATGTTCTTATTCCATGGCGGATTTATCAAAGTATATCTGTCAAATGCATTTCCGATCCTTTGCAATGAACTGTTTTATGGAGTAGGACAAATGCTGATCAATATTGTGATCGGACATCAGAATGAATCCGCGATTGCGGCTATGGCGGCGTTCCGTGTCTGCGAGGGCTTTGTCTATGCATTCTTCGGTGGTTTGTCAAATGCCACCAGTGTTGTGATCGGACAGTCTGTCGGCGCCGGTGACCATAAGGGAGCATACCGGTTTATGAAGCGGTCGGCATTATTCTGTCCGGCAGTTACTTTCGGGATTGTGCTGATCTGTGCGTTATTGCATGAACCGCTGTTTGGCTTATTTGGACTGGGTGATCAGGCACTTCGGTATGGCATGTATATGTTATATATTTACCTGTTTTTCGGTGCCGTTCGAACCTGTAACTATATTATGAATGAGGGATATCGGGCAGCAGGTGAGACGAGAGTCGGAACCTATGTGGAGATTGGCGGTTTATTCCTGGTCAGCGTTCCGGCGACATGGATCGCAGGCATGGTCTTACATCTGCCTTTCCTTGCGGTATTCTCATTTGTATATACGGATGAGCTGGTGCGTCTGGCAATCGAGCTTGTTTATACCAGATCAGGCAAATGGGTGAAGCCGGTTACGGAAGCCGGAAGAAAGACCCTGCCGGAGTTCAAAGATTGGTTAAAGAACCGTAATAATCGTAAACGAAATGCAACATCTATAACGAATAATTAAGCTGACAAAACGGGATGACAAGCATATACTTTTTGTATTCGAAAACAGCCGAGGAAAGGCATTGTGATGAGAGTCGCAATAAGAATTCCGGAAATGTATTTATAAATGAATGCAGGAGGATTTTAAACATGAGAAAGAATATAACGCAATCAGGAAAAATCGTGACAGCAGTACTTGCAGCAACGCTTGCAGCCGGTTTGCTGGCTGGATGTAATGGTGAAAGATCAAAGTCGACAGAAAAGACGAAAGGAACAACGGAGGTATCAACCGAAGTAACAACAGAGAAGACAGAAGCCCAGACAACAGAGGCAGTCAGCACAGAAGCCGAGACTGAGGCACAGACAACAGAGGCGGCTTCTTCTGAAGAAGATACCGGTACAACAGAGGCTGAAGCTTCTACAACGGAAGCACAGTCGGAAGATGTGTCATCTCTGCCGGGTACTTATCCGATGGATATGGTATTTAGCAGTGGAGCCGGTGGGTGGAGTACAACGCTCACGTTATCTGAGGATGGATCATTTACGGGAGCATTTTCCGATTCGGAAATGGGAGAAAGAGATGAGAATGATTATCCAAATGGAACGGTGTATTTCTGTAATTTCAGCGGACAGTTTGCAAATATCAAAAAAGTAAATGATTATACATATTCCATGACGCTTGACAGCGTTGTTATTGATAAAGAAGCAGACCGAATAGAAGATGGTATCCGTTATAAAGAAGGAGAGCCATCCGGCATGGACAGCGGAACAGAGATTTATTTCTATACCCCGGATGCACCTGTCTCAGAATTGCCTGACGGATTCTTGTCCTGGTGGCAGACTCGTTCTACTGATGCAACTACGCTTGGATGTTATGGAATCTATAATAAGTCCGCTGATGCCGGATTCTTCCAGTAAACCGGTAGAAAATTCGAAAGAAGCGATCAATAACAAAGAACACATGAATTAAATAGTAAAAAGGAAAAGGCTTTGCCGGGAACAAGATAATTTCTGAAGAATAGTTTTCAGGATATGAGTTGTTTCGACAAAGTCTTTTTTATTTAAAATAATTGGCTGAGTTTAAAAATTATTGAGAAAATATATTGATAGGAAGATATTGGTAATATATAATCAGCTCATAAAGTTTAAACGTATTAAACCTATGAGATAAGTAGGGATTAAAACACAGGAGGTTCGATCATGACATATGAAAACAGTAAGATAAACAGAAAATATGATATGGGAATGTGTTGTTGCTGTTGTCAGACTGTATGGATGAATACGGTTTATTTTTCATATGCATGATAGACGATAGATTGAGATTACGATAAGTGAGCAAGGCAGTTGTCTACATGCATAAGGCAGCTGCCTTTTCTTTATAACAATGAGAAAATGCTGCATTTGACATGGATTATTCAGTGGAAGATGCATTAAAGAAGATAATATTTTATTACAACCGGATAGATCGCTATAAAAAATAATTTTGTACTTGATAAATCCTATATAAATAGTATACTATAATACAAACGACAATTTATCATGTTTGCAGAAAAAGTAGATGAGATTCAGATGATGTATAGAAGTATGGAATCATTTGAATCAGATAACAACGACAGGGAGGTCAAGATGAAGATATCAACAAAAGGAAGATATGCGATAAAACTGATGCTGGATCTGGCCACCTATTATAATGGTGAGCCGGTTAAGATAAAGGATATTGCAAGAAGACAGCATATTTCAGACAAATATCTGGAGCAGATCGTTGCAATATTAAATAAGGCATCACTGGTAAAAAGTGTCCGTGGAGCGCGTGGAGGATACATGTTATATGCTTCACCGGAGAATTATACGGTGCGGCTGATATTAGAAACGGTAGAAGGAAGTCTGGCGCCGGCAGACTGCGTAGGCGATAACGCAGCCTACTGCGAAAACAGAAGTATGTGTGTCAGCGTACTGATCTGGGAGAAACTCGATCAGGCAATACAGGATGTATTAGAGGGCATCACATTAGCCGATCTCGTCGATTGGCAGAACAACCTGATGGTAGATCAATACGTTATTTAATATATGATAGACATTTGCGAAATCCATGGAGCAGATAATGATTAAGCATCTTGACTTATCAAAACAGGGGCATTTGAGTCCGCCGGTTCTTAGGTGGTGCGCAAGCAGCATCTTAGTACCGCTGCAGGACTCAACGAGCGGAAGCGTCCCCTGGTTGGTAATGTCAAAGGTGATTAATCATTGTGATATAGATATAGTTACAAATGTCCAATAATTAAAGAGAGGTAGCAAACATGGCAAACGTTCAATATTCCGGTGTGCGTGAGAGCAGACCCGGCAGGGTCAACGACCTTGGCACGACAGGAAAAGAAGTAGAAGAAAATTACAAAAAGGGTGCCTGAAGCGGGCAGATCGAAGCTTTGCACAGGGCTGCGTGGGATGAACGATCATGGTGCCGATCCATTGTGAGGGCTTCAAGTCAAAGATCTGCGCATCGGGTTTTGATGCCACATTTCACTCTGAAAAATTCAGAAAGGAATGTGGTATTTTTTTGTTCTAAATTTCATTTGTCATGCATACATTATAACTATCAGAAGTGTGTAACATCCTACTTTAGGTATCAGATCATATCAGAAAAGCAGATGCTTTTCGAGTATTGGCAGATGATGGAACTGACAGGTGAAAATGGTTACAGATGACATATGCATGAGGTGAATCGGTTTGGAAAAAAGCAGAGAGAATGAAATATTGAAGATATTATCCGTAGCGTTAAGGAGAATATTTTCGAGTGAGATATATGATTATAACAAGCTTCAGGAGATAAGGCTTAGGATGAATGAACCCTTGATCGTGATCTATGATAATCGGGAATATTTTGTGACGGAGAAGGGGAAGCGAACCACAGAATGTAAGAAAGCATATATGGTAGCACCTGCCGATATAAAGGAAACGCTGGAATATATCAGTAACTATTCACTCTATGCATATGAGGATGAGATCCGGCAGGGATTTATAACGATTCAAGGGGGACATCGTGTAGGGCTTGCAGGAAAAGTCATTCTGGAATCTGGAATGATCAAGAGTGTCAGACATATATCATTTATCAATATCCGTTTGTCACATCAGGTTAAGGGATGCTGTAAGAAGGTTCTTCCGTACATAATAAATGGAAATGAGACATTTCATACACTGATCATTTCCCCACCGCGATGTGGCAAAACCACACTTCTTAGAGATATGATCCGGATGTTGTCGGATGGATTTCCAGGATTCAAAGGAAATACTATCGGTGTCGTAGATGAACGATCTGAGATCGGAGCCTGTTATAAAGGCGTACCACAAAATGATATCGGCATACGGACGGATATTCTTGACTGTTGTCCAAAATCATATGGAATGCTGATGCTGATCCGTTCGATGTCACCGCAGATCATAGCGGTGGATGAGATTGGCAGCCGAGATGATATCGATGCGATCTACAGCGTGATCAACTGCGGCTGTAAGCTGATCGCAACCGTACATGGTAATTCCATTGATGATATCAGGAATCGCCCGGGACTACGGAAGCTGGTCAATGAGAGGGTATTTGAACGATATATCGTGCTGAGCAATCGCAAACGGACAGGAGAGATCCGGACGATATTTGACGATCGGGGAAGTGTTCTCTTTATGGCAGAGGATGAACGTCTGACATCGGCATATGAAAATGAAGCGGCTGTAGCAGAACTGTCATAAGTGCAGGGAGGCGTACATATGTTATATATAAAGATTCTTGGAATGCTTCTGGTGGTCACAGCTTCCTATGGGATAGGAAAGACGATAGGAGTTTATCAGAACCGGCGCGTGGAAGATATCTACGAGCTTCTGATATTTGTCCGGATGGCAAATGGGCATCTGGCATACAGTGCATCGGAGATCACCGAGATCATTCGGGAAGGATCGGATAAAGCAGGGGGAAGGATCGGAGACTGGCTTGCCGGGCTGGCTTTGCAGTTTCGGACGGAAGAATATGCTTCTTCTTTTGAGCAGATCTGGACAGGCAGTATCGGAAGTCTGATGGAATACAGCTATCTGACGGATGCACAGATTGGTGCGGTAAAAGAGCTTGGAAAATGGCTGTGTTATATGGATATCGATATGCAGATCAGGAATCTGAAGCTGTGGGAGCAGAACATGCGGACAGAGTATGAAGAACAAAAGGACAGAGCACACAGGATAAATAAAGTATCCAGGTCACTTGGATTACTCGGAGGGATCTTTTTGATAATACTGATAGGGTAAGGGTGGCAGGAGCTTATGACGATACAGTTATTATTGAAGATAGGTGCGGTAGGAATCCTTGTAGCACTGTTGAATCAGATATTAAAGCATTCGGGGAAGGACGAGCTGGCATTCCTGCTGAATCTGGCAGGACTTATCCTTGTACTTTCGTGGATCATTCCATATATCGTAGAATTCTTTAATGACATTATGAAGCTTGTAAATATCGGTGGATAGGGGAGAAAAGGCATGAGTCTTGTTACGGTATGTATGGCATCTGTTCTGGTCGTTTTAGTAGCGATAAAACTAAAGAAAATGAATGCAGAATACAGCACGCTCTTAAGTATTGGAGCGTGTTTATTTATTGTCAGCTTTATCATAGGAAGACTTGGGAATGTACTGGATTCCATCGACCGCATCACCGGGTACATCAATATCAATATGGAGTATATATCAATCCTGCTTAAGATGCTTGGCATTTCCTATATCTGTGAATTTGCGACAAATATCTGTAAGGATGCAGGCTATGGAGCGATCGCTTCGCATATTGAGCTTGCCGGACGGGTGACAATGGTGGTGATGAGTTTGCCGATTCTGTTTCATGTGATCGATATGGTTGTTCGTCTGATGGGGTAGAACTATGAGAGGACAAAAAGCGAAAATAATTATAGCAGGCATTGTGGCAGGACTGATCTTAATCGCAGTGGTGTTATTTGCCGGGAAGAAGCAGAAAACGTTTGCTATGCAGGAATCGGGTAATGGTAGACCACCCGGGTTTGTCCCAGAACTTATAAATACCGAACCGGGAGAGTTTGCTGGATATCGAAGATCGGATATGAAAATGGCAGATGTGGATACAGATATATCGGATGTTGATGAAACGGATCTGGGACTTGATGAAAACGCTTTTGACGAAATGGACATGTTGACAGAAGAACAGGCAGGACTCTCTTTTCGGGAGGTCGTATCCTATATCCGAAACGGAGACCTTCAGGGGCTTCTTGACTACAGTCTGGAAACAATACAGCAGACACTTACAGGGGAGATAAAAAGCAATAACCGCATGCTCCTTCAGCTTCTTGCCGTTGTCATTCTTGGTTCGGTATTCACAAATCTGTCCGGAAAGTTTGGAAAGATGGTAGGTGGAAACGGCTTCTTCGTCACCTATCTGATGGTGGTATCCATTCTGCTCGGAATGTTTGCGGTCGTTTCCGATATAGCGGTGTCGGCAGTCTCGGATCTTACGGATCTGATGATCACCTTTATACCTGCTTATACGTTGGCTGTCTCCTATACAAATGGTGCAGGCACGGCGGAATTTACTTATCAGATCACGGTGCTGATCATTTTTCTGTGCGAGAAGGTGATCGTTCAGATCGTATTTCCGCTTACCAAATGCAGTGGCGTGGTCGGACTTGTGAATAAGTTAAATGCCGAGGATCATTTTTCAAGGACGGTTACGTTATTAAGGAATATTGCAGGATGGATCCTGAAAACCATGTTTGCAGTCGTAACCGGAATGAATGTGATAAAGGGACTGATCGTTCCATCAGTGGATAAGCTGGAGAGAAATGCCGTCTTAAAAGCTTTCGGTATGCTGCCGGGTGGAAATACAGTTAAGAATGTTTCGGATATCCTGCTCGGTTCGGGGATGGTTTTAAAAAATGCGATCGGGATTGCGGGTGCAGTCGTCGTATTGCTGGCGGTGCTTCTGCCGGTTACCAAGATCGCAGTGATCTATCTGACTCTCCGTATCGTATCTGCATTTGTGCAGCCCTTGGGAGATAAACGGTTTTCCGACGGCATTAACATTATGGCACAGACCATCGGACTGATGCTGCGTGGCATCTGGTGTGCTTCCTTTTTATTTATCATCTCCCTCACACTCATGACGTTGCTTGCGAGGTGAAAAGTTGGTTGTCCATCCGGGTACATGCATAACCGTTTTTCAGAAATTGGTGGAAAGGAGTGCTGGATGTTGTTAGCCTGGATAAAAAATATCGTGCTTTTTATATTGTTTTCTTCTCTGGTATTTTTCTTGCTTCCGGATGAGAAATACAGGAAATACATGCAGACGGCGGTTGGTTTTGTACTGGCGATCATAGTTCTGACGCCTGTATTAAGTGCGGGAGGGTTAAATGATATTTTGAGCTTTGACTATTATTATGAATCCGTTGCAGGGGCACCGGGAAATGGAGATGTCACATATTATACAGATGTCATGGAGACTATGATCGAAGATCATTTACGGGATCTATTTCAATTGGACAGTAAGGTGGCGATCACCTTTGATGAGAATTACACGATCACAGCGGTTGAGGTTGATGTTGTCTCTACAACATCAGACAGTGCAGCAGATACAACCGTGGATGTAGCAAATCTCCGTCAGGAGATCGCAAAAGAGTATAAGATCAGTGAGGACAGGATCAAAGTATTTATAAATGGATATCAGACAAAATAACATGTACTAAAAGCGGACATGTTACATATAATGGAGTGAGAGAGCATGGAAGGAATATGGAATAACATCAAACAAAAGCTGCAGGAACTGAAAAAAGATAAAAATGCGGCACTTCGAAAGTGCATGGGAATTTTGCTTGCAGGTATTTGTCTGCTGTTCATTCTCTGGCCGTCTGATAAGAAAAACGGATTTTCCGGACTTGATGCTTTAACCGGAACGAAACAGGACAAAACGTCCGGTGGAGTGACCGGAAAGCAACAGAACGGGGAGTCTGCTTCGGACAATGGACAGGAAACTTCCGGAGAAATATTATCGGCAAACAGCGGCTATGAAGATTATATAGCATTTCAGGAGGAGAAGCTGCGAGGGATACTGTCTCAGGTGAAAGGCGTCGGAACGGTAAGTGTCATGATCACATTAAAAGATGGAGGCGAGAAGATCATAGAGAAGGATGTGACGAGGTCCGATAGTGAGTCAGATGGCAGCAGTCAGAAGAGCAGGAGTGAGACTTCTGTTATGACAAATGCAGACAGCGGCGAATATCCCTATGTGAGCAAAACACTGGAACCGGAGATTGAGGGAGTTCTGGTCAGTTGTACGGGGGCTTCCGATCCGACGATTGCGATAAAAATAACCGAAGCGGTTCAGGCATTATTTGATGTTCCGGCGCATAAGATAGTTGTATTAGAACAAGAATAAAGCATGGAGGATATGGATGAAGAAAAAGATCTTTAAGAAAAACCGTTTGGTGATACTTGCCCTGTCGGTTATGATCGGAGTTGCAGGTTATCTGAATTTCAATGCAGGGAAAAGAGACGACCTGTTGCGCCAAAAGGCAAAGGAGACAAATGCGGATGCCGAAGTTATCAGCTATGACAGCGATAAAGCGGATGCTACGGAAGATGGACTTACAGATCAGGCAGACAAAGAAACGATGGGCATTTCTGACAATACAGAAGTGGGAGAAGCTGCATCGGAGAATACCGATACTACATATCTGGAACAGGCAGCTCTTGAAGAAAATGTAGAATTGAACAGTGATGAGGAGGATATCGGAGAAGCTGTTCTTACAAGTGCTCAGACCATGAAAAGTAATCTTGCGACTGCAAAACTGAACCGGGAGCAGAGCCGCGCAAGAAGCAAAGAAGCTTTGCTTGCGATCATCAACGATGAAACGATGGACAGTGCAGCAAAAGATGAAGCAGTAAACAGTTATGTAAAACTTACCGATACGATCGAGAAAGAAACAGATGCAGAAACCGTCCTGACAGCCAAAGGCTACACTGACTGCATCGTAACCGTAAATGATGATACTGTCGATGTTACACTTCCTGTTGCAAACCTGTCCGATACCGAACGGGCACAGGTAGAAGACATCGTAACCAGAAAAACCGGCTATGACGTATCCCAGTTGGTGATTACCATAGCCGAGGATAAGTAGGAATACACCTGCTGGGTTTATGACATAAATATGATGCCCTATATAAATGACTTGCTGCGCTTTCACATCAAAGCGCATCTGACGACACTATAATAAGAACCGGATACCCCATTGTAAATGACTTGCTGTGCTTTCGATTCGAAGTAAATGCCCTATTCGTAAATACTCCTGTGCAACTCGCCTTCGGCTCAAACAGGCACCCGTATTTACTGGCAATTTACTTCTCCTGTCGAAATGCTCGCAGATGTCATGTTACACGGGGTATCCGGTTCTTGTTATAGTGCCTGTCTGAAGATATAAAAGATTATAGTGCCTGTTGGAGAAATAATTCAAATACAAATTCCCTCTATAGAATGATCCTTGTGAGGATTTCGATATGAGGTGCACATTGCCAGTAAATACGGGTGCCTGTTTGAGCCGTAGGCGAGTTGGCACAGGAGTATTTACGAATAGGGCATGTGCAGCGAATCGGAACCGCAACAAATCATTTATAGAGGGGATTTGATTTGTATTATCCACCAACAGGCACAATGGAAAAACTGCACAAAAACAACTGGATATTTTGTATAAATAGAATGTGTTACCTTGTTTTTATGTAGGGCGTCAGATATAATTAAGCTATATGTCTATATAGCAGAAAAAGACGTAGAATTACATAAAAACAAGTTTTTTTACAGGGAGGTATGAATGAAAAACGGAAGAACAACAATGATAAAAAGGTTTTTTGCCTTGGTTCTGGCATTTGCGGTAGCTGTCTCGATCCTGACAGTGCCGGTACAGGAATCGTATGCAGCCGGTGGCAAAGTAAAAACGGTGGCAGTCACAAACCTGCCGGCAAAACAGCTTACACTCAAAAAGGGTAAGTCATTTACTCTGAAAACGAAAGTAAGCGTTTCCGGTAAAAAGGTATCAAAAGCAGTTACCTATAAGACCAGTAACAAGAAAGTTGCTACTGTTAATGCAAAGGGTAAGATCATGGCGAAGAGAAAAGGAACCGCTACGATCACCATTTACTCTAAAGCAGATAAGAAAAAGACGTGTAAGATCAAGGTAACAGTCGGAACGCCTGTTACAAAGGTGAAACTGAATAAGACAAAGGCGAATTTAAATGTTGGTAAATCATTGACCTTAAAGACAACCCTTTCACCGAAGAAACCAAGCAATAAGGGAATCATTTGGAAAAGCTCGAATACCAAGATCGCAACCGTTACGAGCAAAGGTGTTGTAAAGGCAAAGAAAGCCGGAACGGTTAAGATCACAGCAACAGCAAAGGATGGTTCCGGTAAGAAAGCCACCTGTAAGATTACAGTGAAGAAAGCAGCTTCGATCATACCAATCCCGACACCGGAAGAACCACTGATCGTTAAGAGCCTGAATATAGCACAGCCGGATATGTTAACCATTACATTAACAAAGCAGGCAGCACTCACGGCTTCGGACTTTCAGGTATGGGCAAAGAAATATGAAAGTGCAGACTATCTGAAACAGTATACGATCGGACAGATAACAACAACGGATTCGCTTACTTATAAGATTAAGCTTACAGGAGATTCGGTGTTACAGAAAAACTCATATATAAAAGTAGTAGTTCCAAAATTAAATCTGTCAAGAGAATGTATCTATCGGGATGAAACTTATACGATAGAAAAATCAGAAACATATGTATACAAACTTGGAGATTCTGTTGATAAGAGTCAGGCACTTGGAAAGGGCTATTCCAATTGCTCTGTCAGCGGACTGCCGGCAGGGGTTAAATATCAGATCAAGACAGCTGCTGCCACATGTACACTTAAATTTAGCGGTAACGTGACAAAGCAAGGGAAATATACAAGTAAATTAGTCTATGAAGATGAACTTGGTAACAAATTCAGTATGACTATCATCTGGCTGGTTTATGATGGAACGGAATTGCTTGTAAAGGATGCAGAAAAAGTTCTGACAACTGCATGGGGAACTACGCTTCCACAGCTTAAGGTATATGGCGGAAACGGTACTGATACGAGCGATTATACATATGAGATTTTACGAGAAGAAAGTGACAGTGCTGCATTAGCAGTTTCTTCACTTATCAATGGTGGAGCCGGGATACAGGTATCATCCCCAAAACTGTCAGTCGGAACCTACAAGCTTCGTATCCGTGCGACAGATAAGACAGACACTTCTATGACAAGCACAGGAACTCTTACACTAAAAATTATAGAAGGCGGTTATTTACAGGGAAAAGTAAAAGATGCAAATGGCGATCCACTGACCAGTTTTCAATTTACTATGAAGAACCAAAATGAATATGCGGAATATTCGGACGTGGTAAGTGGCAGATGGAATGGTGTCAGTAAGGATGGAGCCATTTTAATGCAGGATCTGGAAGCCGGTACTTATGATGTTACGGTATCCAGTTATAGTGGAACAGTAAGTACTACTGTTTATAATCTGAAGACTCAGAAAGCGGCATATGGAACAGATGATGTGTATCCGGTCTGGTCATTTGATGTCACACTTCCCGTATATAAGGTTAATATAGAGCTGGATCCGGATGCACCGGATGCAGTGAAAAATATAACCAGTTTTGGCAATTGGCAGGATGTTTCAGATGGAAGTTATTATGGATCGACCAAAACCGTTTATCTGGAAAACGGTACTCATCATTTAACCTGTCGAAAGAGTATAAGTGGTGAAATTTATAATTTTTATCTGGATGTGACGGTGGACGGAAGTAATACGACCGCATATGCATATGTCAAGGAATAAGATTCGGATGAGAACAGATAAGGGAATCAACAGAAGGAGAGTATAGATGAAAGAAAGACGATATAATTTGTCTGTGAGAAGATTTCTGGCATGGGTGATAGCGATCGCAGTTGCAGTATCCATTCTGACTGTTCCACAGACAGAGAGCTATGCAGCCGGTGGTAAGATCAAAACCATAGCGGTTACGAATCTGCCGGCAAAGCAGTTAACCTTAAAAAAAGGAAAATCCTTTACCTTAAAGACAAAGGTAACAGCGACAGGAAAGATTTCCAAAAAGGTCGCATATAAATCGAGTAACAAGAAAGTTGCAACTGTAAATGCAAAGGGTAAGATCACGGCAAAGAAGAAGGGAACCGCTACGATCACCATTTACTCTAAAGCAGATAAGAAAAAGACGTGTAAGATCAAGGTAACAGTCGGAACGCCTGTTACAAAGGTGAAACTGAATAAGACAAAGGCGAATTTAAATGTTGGTAAATCATTGACCTTAAAGACAACCCTTTCACCAAAGAAACCAAGTAATAAGGGAATCATTTGGAAAAGTTCGAATACCAAGGTAGCAACAGTTACGAGCAAAGGTGTCGTAAAGGCAAAGAAAGCGGGAACGGTTACGATCACAGCAACAGCAAAGGATGGTTCCGGTAAGAAAGCAACCTGTAAGATTACTGTAAAGAAAGCGGCGGTGGCTCCGATTGTTCCGGAAGAACCGGTTGTGATCCGGAACGTGAGTATTGTGAATAAAGCAGTACTTCAGGTAACATTAAATAAAGCAAAAATATTACAGACATCGGATTTCGCGGTATCCAGCAAGGTATATGGATATGGAAGCTTTGTAAGAAAATGTGTGATCGATCATCTGGAAACAACAGATAACATTACATATAAGCTTTATCTGGACAAACAGGATATTTTTTATAATGGAGATATTGTTCAGGTATCTGTTCCGGCATTAAACAGTACAAAGGAACTGACATATCGGACAACGCCGACAGAGATAACAACAAGATCAGAAGTACGACGTAAGAAAGGAACAGTGGTAGGTGAAAATTCCTTAGATACTTCAGGAGTTTATGATCCGAATGTACAGGGCTATGCAGTATATACAGTAAGCAATCTTCCAACCGGTCTTTCGTATAAGGTGGTAGATGACGCAGATCAATCCGGTTATCTGCAGTTTTATGGTACCTTAAAAGAGACAGGAATCTGGGAGACAAAGGTTGATGTCGTAGATGAATTTGGAAATAAGATTCATTATATCAAGGTATGGAAAGTATATGATGAAAGGGCAGTCATAGCACAGGATATTACAAAATATGGATGTCTGAGTTTTCCAGCTCCAAACAAACCAAATGGAACTTATACAGTAAAGTATGGAGCACAGATAAGTCCTATTGGTGGTAATGGCAGTTACAAATATGAAGTTGTGTCAAAAGCAGATTGTCTGGATTTGGTGATGTCAACAACCGGAGTACAGTATTGTTCGATTGATACAGATCAGGCTGGTGAATATACCATGAAGATAAAGATCTCTGACAGCAGGGATGCCAGTGTTTTCACATACTGCACAGTGACCTTTGTTATAAAGCCGGGAGTCCTGCTCAGTGTTACAGCTACCGATCTGGATGGAAATAAGATCAAATATACCGGTATAGATACTTATTTGTGCAGACTTAAATCCCAGTGGAAGGATAATTCATACAGTGAGATCAGCTATGCACGAGAGGTCGGGGAGATTAGCGATGGAATGGCAATATACAGCTATGTACCGGAAGGAGTCTATGATATCTCGATTGAGGATGAAAGAGGCGGAACAGGAGCCTATGCAAGTGATTATTTTGTAAGTGCAGCTACGAATGAAGTTACGTTTGCTCTTCCTGTATATCAACAGACCATCGTGTCGGATAATACGGATTTTGCAGATCTTAGCGAAATGGGAGAGTGGAAGGATGAGAATGGAGTTGTACAGGGCAAAGGCAGATACCTCTATCTGGCGGTTGGCAATTATACATTAACCGGTACCGCAGAGAAAGATGGTGTGACTTATCAGGCAACTCTTCAGATATCAGTTACGGATACTACACGGTCTGCAACAGTGACCGCGCATGTAGTGGCGAAATAAAAAAAGAATAATAATCGTAAAAGATTACAATTATAAGACGGGTACCTGTTATAATGACTTAATGCTCATGCCACATTATAATGGGTATTCGTTTTTATTATATAAAAATATAAGCTTAATATTCAGAATTAGCTATTGTACAAAAGTGAATGGATATGCAGGTATGATCTGTCTGGCTGGTGTTTGTATCCTATAACAACATTAGCGAAGCTTCCGTTATGAAATGCACATTGTCAGCACATATGGGTGCATGTTTGAGCCGCAGGCGAGTTTGCACAGGAGTATGTGCGAATAAGACATGTGCACTTCACAGGAAGAGAAACGCGTTGTTATAGGATACAAACACCAGCCGGCAGCCCATAGCTGCATATCCCTCACAAAACTAACGGCTGATTCTGAATTCTCAACATACAACATACACATGATGTATGCAAATTTCTTGCACGAATTAACAATGTGATATATAATGAATATGCTCTTCGAGTTTTATTCGTATACAAAAGGAGCAGTAAATGAGGGTACATATTCATACATAGAAGAATTGATGATCACGTTTATCATATGATATGAGTGATATTGCATTCTCAGCGGATGAAATTGGGAGAAGAATTCAATAAAGGGAGGCTATTTTTTATGAGAAAACAAGTAAAAATGTCAGTATTAAAACGTATTCTGGCAGTTGTAATTGCAGTAGCGGTAGCTGTTTCCATGCTTACAATTCCGGATGCGGAAGTAAGTGCGGCGACCGGTAAAGTAAAATCTGTAGCAGTTACAAACCTGCCGGCAAAACAGCTGACACTCAAAAAGGGTAAGTCATTTACTCTGAAAACGAAAGTAAGCGTTTCTGGTAAAAAGGTATCAAAAGCAGTTACCTATAAGACCAGTAACAAGAAAGTTGCAACTGTAAATGCAAAGGGTAAGATCACAGCTAAGAAAAACGGAAAAGCAGTGATAACTGTTATTTCTAAGGCAAACAAGAAAAAAACAGTTAAGATCAAGGTGACGGTAGGAACGCCGGTAACAAGCATCAAGTTAAGTAAGACAAAGGCAAGCCTGACAGTAGGCAAGACCTTAAAGCTGAAGGCAACAGTTGCTCCTAAAAAAGCCAGCAGCAAGTCAGTTGTATGGAAGACATCAAACAAGAAAATTGCTACTGTATCAGCAAACGGTGTAGTAAAGGGAATCAAAGCAGGTACAGTAAAGATCACAGCACTTGCAAAGGATGGTTCCGGTAAGAAAAAAGTCTGTAAAGTAACAGTAAAGAAGAAACAGGAAGTACCTGCAGTTATTACAGGACTTACTGCTTTGAACGATCATTCTGTTCAGGTATCTATTTCTCCTGCAAAATCACTTAATGTAAATGATTTCGTATTATATACAAAGGAGTATGCAACAGGTGTATACAGAAAACAGTGTGTGATCGACAGCATATCATCTTCAGATGGTGTAAATTACATTTTAACACTGAATGATGAGACAGGTCTGTACGAGGATCATTATGTAAAGGTTGCAATTCCAAAGTATGGTACGGAGAAGGAAGTTTATTATACAAAGGGCGCATTCCAGTATACAGATGAAAGTATCTACAAGGTGGCTGTAGGTACCAAGATGGATTCCAGTTCAGGTGGATACAGATATGATCTGGATGGTTATGGATTTGCAACTGCAACAGTTTCCGGTTTACCGGCCGGTGTAGGATATAAGGTTGTCTATTCAAACAGTTATTCTTATGTTCAGTTCTATGGTTCACCGGTTCAGGCAGGTGTTTATAATGTTACGATCGTAACAGATGATGAATTAGGTAATCGTATGACAGAGACCGTTACATGGCTTGTATATAATGACAGCAGTCTTTATGCAGCCGCAACACCGTCTTACCTGGTGTATGGCTCTGCACAGGGCGTTTATTTCAGTCAGTATGTAACCGCTGCAGGTGGAAGCGGCAGTTATTCTTATGCGTTAACCGGCACAAACTATAATTGTGTGATTGACAGTGACGGAGAATTACATGGAACCCTTCCAATGGCCGGTGATTATGTATTTACTGTTGTCGTAACAGATAAAAATAATCCGGCTCTTCAGACTTCTACACAGGTTGTAGCTCATGTAAAGCAGGGCGTTACAATCGCAGGTATTGTAAAGGATATGAATGGAAATCCAGTTCCATATGCAGATATTTCATTTACAAATCAGAATAAAGCAAGCCGTTATAGTTCAGATATCGGCACATCGGCAAATAGTGAAGGTGCATATTCTATTACATTAGAGCAGGGTACATATGATATTGAAGCTTCTTACAAAGGAACATTGAAGTATCTGTACTCCCAGTCGCTTCAGGCTACCCAGTCAGGTTATGATATCCAGCTTCCGCTTTACAAGGTTATGATTTATTCCAATAATTCAATTGTATCAGATTCTTCATTCGAAACCTGGTATGATGCTACCGGTAAGAGCTGTGGATTCGGAAATACACTTTACCTGAAAAATGGAAATTATGTATTAACAAGCAAGACGAAGAACTCCATATATGACTATACGGCTACAGCATATGTAACAGTTGCAGGAAACAGTACTATGGTAACAGCAAATGTTGTTATTTCCAGTAATATAAGCACAGTCAATACGGGTTCAAATCAGAGCATTACAGTATCTCCGGTCAGTCCTGCGATTCTTAAATTTACACCTACAACAAGCGGATATTATGAATTCTATGTGCCAAGTGTAAGCGGACTGGATAAGAGTATAGATGTATATGAATACTCAGATCCGGATAGTTCGAATGATAGATATGACTGGTTTGATTCAAGTTCCAGTGCGTCAATTACTGCATATATGCATGCGGGTCATACTTACTATTATAAGTTATCAAAAGAAAGTGGAAATGTTGCAAATGTAATATTCAATTTAACTTATGACAGTGACTATGAAGATTAAATGAACAGATGATTTATTTAAAAGTGAAATATTGATATTATTAATATAAAGCTTTTCAGGCAGGGTGCATAACATCCTGCCTGTTTTGTACAACTAAACAGCAAGGGTGTCTGTTACAAGATGTATTTTATTATGTAAAAATATGTATTATCGTCAGAAATGAAGACATCGCAACGGATATACATTTTAATTATATTATGCCAAAATATAAATAAACATCACCAACAATGCAGATACTATGTTGGAAACTATAAATTAGTATAAAGTCATAAGATAGTTCAAAGAATATGAATAAATTTGGAATTAGCTATTGTACAAAGTGAATGGATATGCAGGTATGATCTGTCTGGCTGGTGTTTGTATCCTATAAC
>ERZ773138.18-NODE-18-length-153862-cov-5.624250_pt1 | contig 153862 bp, 117 predicted proteins | sample MGYA00511114_ERZ773138 | MGnify/ENA primary metagenome ERZ773138 (study PRJEB29015, sample SAMEA2737805) | human gut metagenome | biome: human gut; feature: human-associated habitat; material: faeces | place: China | collected 2012 ...
AACTTGCCGTGAAAGGCGAAGCCTTATTGAAAGCTATTGACAAAACCGACATCCCTGACAAAATGCTGGAGGAAATCAAAAAGTACACTGCCGATTGCAAAAACGAAGTGGCGAAAATGCGGGCGGAACGCAAACCGATCACGGAAAAGCATTAAATACTTGCAGAAATCATCTGCCAAATAAAATATTTCTATAATTTTGCATTCGGAAATGCATAGCGATTATTGCTTGTAATCCTTTATATTTCAAAACTATAAAAACATAATATTTTTCGATAATCACCAAATTTTCAGTCTCTTATATTTCATAAAACTCACGTTTGTAATTGATTGTTATGGGTAATTTTTTAGTAAAGATTCTCTTATCGTGTATAGGAATAGGCTATGCCATATCCGTGAACGCTCAAGACAACATAACCGGAAGAATCTTGGATGAACAAGAACAAGGGCTTGATGCCGTTGTCGTCATGTTAGCATCTTTGCCGGAGAACGTCCTGATTGAAACCGCAGTCACCGATAGTAACGGGCATTTCTATTTCCCAGTCCACAAAGGGGAGTTTCTCCTATGCGTAAGGACATTAGGCTATAAGGAGATTAAGAAGGACATCACCATTGCAGGTCCTCAGACCCTTCCAGACATTCAGATGGAGCCAGATAATATTTCTTTGCAAGATGTCGTTGTCACAGCACGGAAATCCCGTCCTATGGCAACTTCTTCAAACGGCAAGATTCAGATTCATATTGCCCAATCCTATCTGACCGATATAGGAAATGCTTTGGATGTCCTGAAGCATACCCCTGGTGTTTCCGTAAACAACAAAGGCGGCATTTCCTTAGCTTCACTCGGCGGGACAGCCATATACGTCAACGGAAGAAAGCTCATGCTGCAAGGAGACGAGCTCTCAACTTACCTCCGTTCTCTCTCTTCAGAGAAAATATCACAAATAGAAATATCTCATAATCCTAATGCCAGTTTCGGATCCGATGGTGCCGGCGGTATTATAAACATTATGCTGAAAGCATCTGAAAAATCCGGTTTCTTCGTAACGACATCGCATAGCATGGGTTATTGGGAAAACCTGAAACAGAATTCAGATATCGCTTTATCTTACAATACGAACAAATGGCAACTTGGCATGAACTACAATCATAGCTTAGGGCACTATTCGATGGATTATGGTTACGAAAAAATCCAGAACGGGGACAAGAACATATCGGAGACAACAGATACCGACAAGCGCAACACTTACTCGGCAGGCATCGACTTTTCCTGGCAGCCTAATCAAAAGAACAAACTCTTTATGAGCAGCACCGTGAACTTACTTGCTGGCCCCGGAGAAACACAGACAACAACCTATATCTATCAAGGGACAAACCTGCTGGACAATATCCTTAAGGCACGCAATAATTATATCGAGCAGAAAAACCTCCAATACAACAACAGCGTGAACTATCTGTACAAACCAACATCCAAGGCACAATTCTCATTCTCGGCGGACTGGACGCACTTTGATGGCAAAGCCCGCTGCGAACAGCCTAATGAATACTTCTCGCCAGCCAATACACTTATCCGCTCCGACTTCTTCTATTCAGAACCTGACAAGGATATTGATATCTATGCGCTCTTGGCAGACTATAAATACAACCCTGACGAACAGAACGAACTCCTTGCAGGCATCAAGACAACTCTCATCAAGAGTCATAACGCATTCCTCTTCAAAAAGAACGGTGATGTAGACCCGCAACGTTCAAACAGCTTCTTCTACAAGGAGAAAAATCTTGAAGCTTATGCACAATATACCCATACTTGGAATAAAACAGAACTGAGTGCAGGAGTACGCATGGAATATATGCACACATACAACAGGCTACATTCGCAGACCAACCAAGATGCAGAGGCGAACAGTCAAGATCATCTTCGGTTATTTCCGAACCTGAGTGCAACATACACCATCAACGAAAAGAACAAGATAGCATTAATCTACAGCAGACGGCAGGACAAACCTCGGTACGAGGACCTGAACCCATTTGAATATCTGCTTGATGAATTAACTTATTGGAAAGGCAATCCCTTCCTCAAACCCCAGATAAGCAATAAGGTCATGCTGTCCTATACATGGAGCAATCTGTCTTTGAACCTCTATTACAACAAACTCGATGACTATTTCACATCACTCACTGATGTGTATGGGGACAACAAGACCATCATGACAACGAAAAATATTGGAACGCAGCAACAAGTCGGACTGGATGCCGTTTTCTCAAAACGCCTTACTTCATGGTGGGACTTCAGTACAAATGCGGGACTCTACTACTTCATGAATAAACTGGACTACGAAACATACAAACATGAATACAAGCGTCCATCCTGTTTCTTGTCTGCGACCAACAGTATTCTACTGCCATTAGGCATCAACTTTGAAATATCCGGACGATACTACTCAAAGCGGCAGGGCGGAAGCTATGAGGTCAGCAAAGCAACGGGAGGCATGGACTTAGGCATAAACAAGAACTGGCATGAGGGAAGTATGCGCCTCTCCCTACTAATGACAGATGTCTTCCATACCGAACGTTGGGACAGTTATGGGATAAAAGACGCCTTGGACCTGTCATCCTGGGGTTATGGAGAAAGCCGTAAAGTCCTGTTACGGTTCAGCTATAGTTTCGGAAAGCAAAAATTCGAGAAAGCAGATAAGAATATCGAAGAATTAAACCGATTATAAATTCCGTCACGGCAACATTAAAAAGTCGGTGTATCAGAAAAGCAAACCGATATTTTATATTGTCACTTCATCAGCATAATATGTGCAATCTTTCATTTTGATAAAGACAAAACGTAAAATGGCAATTATGCCGTTAATGGAGGCTATATTTATATATATATGCGAGTGCAATGAAAAATCGGCAGAACGGCCTGTGTGTAAAAATCGCCATTATACAATACGTTTTTTTACATTAAATTCGCCAATTTAAAAAACAATGATTATCTTTGCATCAGAATTGCAAAGTATGGAAACAATAAATAGAATACTTCAAGAAAAGATTACAACACGAATCGCTCCTAATAAAGCGGTATTGATTTTTGGTGCCCGTCGTGTCGGTAAAACAGTAATGATGCGTCAAATTGTAGATAGTTATTCCGGTCGAACAATGATGCTTAATGGCGAAGACTACGACACGTTAGCATTACTAGAGAATAGATCGGTTGCTAATTACCGACATTTGTTGGATGGTATTGATTTGCTGGCTATTGATGAGGCTCAGAATATTCCGCAGATTGGCAGTATCTTGAAGTTGATTGTTGATGAAATACCGGGTATAAGCGTATTAGCCAGTGGTTCGTCTTCTTTCGATTTGCTGAACAAAACGGGAGAGCCGTTAGTTGGTCGTAGTACACAATTTCTGCTGACGCCATTCTCGCAACGGGAAATTGCACAAATGGAAACAGCACTCGAAACCCGCCAAAATCTCGAATCTCGTTTGATTTACGGTTCTTATCCCGAAGTGGTAATGATGGAAAACTATGAGCGTAAAACAGACTATCTGCGCGATATTGTCGGTGCCTATCTGCTTAAAGACATATTGGCGATTGATGGCTTAAAAAATTCGAACAAGATGCGTGATTTGTTGCGCCTCATCGCCTTTCAGTTAGGCAGCGAGGTGTCTTATGAGGAGTTGGGAAAACAACTCGGCATGAGCAAAACAACTGTTGAAAAGTATCTTGATTTATTGGAAAAAGTCTTTGTTGTATATCGATTAGGTGCTTACTCGCGCAATCTCCGCAAAGAAGTCACGAAAGCCGGGAAATGGTATTTCTATGACAATGGGATTCGCAATGCGATTATCGGAGCATTTTCACCATTAGCTATTCGACAGGATGTTGGCGCACTGTGGGAGAACTACATTATCGGAGAGCGACGCAAAGCTAATTTTAACGAAGGGCTTCATAAAGAGTTCTATTTCTGGCGTACTTACGATAAGCAAGAGATTGATCTTATCGAAGAGAATCCTAATAATCTGACCGCATTGGAGTTTAAATGGGGGGACAAGATGCCTACTGCTCCAAAAGCATTTCAAGAAGCATATCCACACGCTGAGTTTCATGTGGTGAATAGGGAAAATTATTTGGAATTTGTATAATGTCAAAATTCATAAGAGCATATATTCAAGCCTGTTGCATATTAGTAAGGTCTTCCATACCATCGGAATACGACCTCGGCATTGGAGATTTTACTAAATTCCGTCACGGCAAAAAAAGGGCTGCATCCAAACTTTCATTTAGACGCAGCCCCATCCTATCCAATAAATACAAATGTATTCCTGATTATTTCTTGTTACGGTTACCGTAGCGGCTCATGAACTTATCAACACGTCCGGCAGTATCGACCAACTTAGACTTGCCAGTATAGAACGGGTGAGAAGTGTTAGAGATTTCAACCTTAACCAACGGATAAGTCACGCCATCGATTTCGATAGTCTCTTTCGTATTAATAGTTGAACGAGTGATAAACATATCATCGTTAGACATGTCCTTGAATACAACAGGACGATAATTTTCAGGATGAATACCTTTTTTCATTTCTTTATTGCACTTTTAATTTAAACTTCAATTAAATGGTAACCGGTATATTTCGGGTTGCAAAATTATCCATAAAAAGCGAATAAAAAAAGTTTTCCGGCTCTTTTTTTACCCCAATGTGTTTTTTGCTTTATTTCACAGAAGCAAAGGGATTATTTTTAAGATTTTCCAGATAAAAGTAGTATCTTTGCGCCCGATTTAAATCGTTTAATATAATACAATCATGGTAAGTTACAAAGAATTGGGCTTGGTGAACACTAAAGAGATGTTCGCAAAAGCTATCAAAGGTGGTTATGCTATCCCTGCATTCAACTTCAACAACATGGAACAGTTGCAAGCAATCGTCAAAGCTTCTGTTGAAACTAAATCCCCGGTAATCTTACAGGTGTCCAAAGGTGCACGTAACTATGCAAACCAGACATTGCTTCGTTACATGGCAGAAGGCGCTGTTCAATTCGCAAAAGAATTGGGTTGTGAAAATCCTCAGATTGTTCTCCACTTGGACCACGGGGATTCATTTGAATTGTGCAAGTCTTGCGTAGACTTAGGTTTCTCTTCAGTAATGATTGACGGTTCCCATCTCCCATACGAAGAAAATGTCGCTTTGACCAAGAAAGTTGTTGAATACGCTCATCAGTATGATGTAACTGTAGAAGGTGAATTAGGCGTATTGGCTGGTGTTGAAGACGAAGTTTGCGCTGAACACCACACTTACACAGACCCTGAAGAAGTTATCGACTTCGCTACCCGCACAGGCTGCGACTCACTGGCTATCTCGATCGGTACTTCCCACGGTGCTTACAAATTCAAACCGGAACAGTGCCACGTTGACCCGGCTACCGGCCGTTTGGTCCCTCCTCCATTGGCATTCGACGTATTGGACGCAGTAATGGAAAAACTGCCAGGTTTCCCTATCGTTCTCCACGGTTCTTCTTCTGTTCCACAGGAATATGTTGACATGATCAACCAGTATGGCGGTAACTTGGAAGCTGCAATCGGTATCCCTGAAGAAGAATTGCGCAAGGCTGCGAAGTCTGCTGTTTGCAAAATCAACATCGACTCCGACTCCCGTTTGGCAATGACTGCCGCTATCCGCAAAGTATTTGCTGAAAAGCCAGCTGAGTTCGACCCACGCAAGTACTTAGGCCCGGCTCGTGACGAAATGGAAAAATTGTACAAACACAAAATCTTGAACGTTTTAGGTTCTAACGACAAATTATAATTTGTCGTTTGATAAAAAATCATATAGGGCGGCGTCAAGCAATTGTCTTGACACTGCCCTTTTTTAGTGTCCCGGAGTTGATAATTCCTCCCTTTACACGAGGTTTTCCCGCATATTTTACGTAAGTTTGCGTAAGTAATATCAAAATAGGATAGCATGAAGAATAATGTATTCAAATGGCTTGGATTGTGCGCAGCGTCCAGCCTCTTCGCTGTTCAAATGGCAGCGTCCAACCCTGAACAGCATGAGAAGTATGTACCGACCCAAGAGAATTTAAAGTCGCGTGAGGATTTCCAAAATGACAAGTTCGGCATCTTTATCCACTGGGGCATTTACAGCATGATGGGGCAAGGCGAATGGGTCATGAACGATTTGGGATTGCCGAAAGACGAGTATTCCAAATTGGCTTCCGGTTTCTATCCTGCCAACTTCAACGCCCATGACTGGGTGGCTGCCATCAAGGCTTCCGGAGCCAAATACATCACCATCACATCCCGCCACCACGACGGTTTCTCCATGTTCCATACGAAGCAGTCGGACTACAACATCGTGGACGCGACCCCGTTCAAACGCGACGTGCTGAAAGAGCTGTCCGAGGAGTGCCAGAAACAGGGCATCGCCCTACATTTCTATTACTCCCACTTGGATTGGTACCGGGAGGATTATTATCCATTGGGAAACACCGGGCACAAAGCGGGAAGGAAGAACCACGGGGAATGGAAATCATACGACGCGTTCATGAAGAACCAGCTGACCGAATTATTGACCAACTACGGCCCTATCCGTGCGATTTGGTTTGACGGCTGGTGGGACAAGCCAGACTGGGATTGGCATCTTTCCGAACAGTATGACTTGATACATAAACTGCAAGCCAACTGCATGGTCGGCAACAACCATCATGTCAAACCGTTTGAAGGAGAGGATTTCCAATTGTTCGAAAGAGACCTGCCGGGTGAAAACAAAGCGGGTTTCTCGGGAGGACAAAGCATCAGCATTCTGCCTTTGGAAACTTGCGAAACGATGAACGGCATGTGGGGATATAAAATCACAGACCAGAATTATAAGTCCACAAACGATTTAATCCGTTACCTGGTCAATGCAGCCGGAAAGAACGCGAACCTTTTGATGAACATAGGCCCGCAGCCGAATGGCGAATTGCCCGCTGTCGCTGTCCAACGATTGAAAGAGATGGGTGAATGGATGAACGTTTACGGTGAAACCATTTACGGGACAAGAGGCGGTGCCGTTGCTCCTCACGACTGGGGTGTGACGACCCAAAAGGGGAACAAGTTGTTTGTCCATATCCTGAACTTGAAAGACAAGGGTTTGTTCCTCCCGTTGTCCCGGAAAATAAAGAAATCAATCGCTTTCAAAGACAAGTCCCCGGTCAAATTCAAACAAGACAAGCAGGGAGCTGTTTTATACTTGGATGAAGTCCCGACTGACGTGGATTTTATCGTGGAGTTGACGCTTGAGTAAAAGTTTAAGTTTTTAATAAAAAGGCGGTGTGCCAAAAAGTTGTTGACACACCGCCTTTTCTATTTCAAGATGGAATATCTTTCATAATCTCCGGCAAGATCTTGTCTGTCGCTCCCACTTGCCGGCTGACGTAATTACCGGAAGCTTCCCCAGCGTCATGCAATGCTTTCGCATCGGTCATCAACCGTTTCATGCAAGCGGCAAACTCCTCCCCGCTGTTGACCGGGAACGCACCGCCGGCTTCCACCAAATCTTTCGCCTCCTTGAACTTGCCATATTTCGGCCCGAACAATACCGGGACTCCATAAACGGCAGCCTCCAGGGTGTTATGGATGCCCGCACCGAATCCTCCGCCTACATAGGCTATCTCGCCATAACGGTAAATGGAAGAAAGCAAGCCGAAGCAATCGATGACCAAACAATCCACGCCTTTCAAGTCCTCTGCCGAGCGGACGGCAGACAAACGTTTGCAAGGACGCTCCAATGCTTTTTCTATCGCTGCCAAATGCTCTTCATGGATTTCATGCGGAGCAATGACCATTTTCATCTCCTTGTGCCCGTTGAAGAACGGAAGCAGGAATTGTTCGTCTTGAGGCCATGAACTTCCCACGACCAACGTCAATTGCTTATTGCCCTTTTCATCACGGACCAGCGCATCCACCAATGGCACCTCCTTTGCGGCATCGCGGATGTCTTGCACACGGTCGAAACGAGTATCTCCCGCGACAGTCACATTCGTGATCCCGTACTTTGCCAACAAAGCCTTGGAGGGCTCATCCTGGACATACAGGTGGTTGAAAGCATGAAGCAGGCGGCGATACGAAGCGCCATACCACTTGAAGAACGATTGCCCGGGGCGGAAGATGGCAGAGATGATGAACACCGGGATGTCCCGCCTCTTCAATTCCCCCAAGTAATTCCCCCAAAACTCATACTTGATAAACACGGCGGCAACAGGGTCCGCCAAATCCAAAAACTGTTCCACACGGCGGGGCGTGTCAAAAGGCAAATAACAAATCACATCCGCCCCTTGATAGTTCTTCCTCACTTCATAGCCGGAGGGAGAAAAGAACGTAAGCAGTATCTTATATTGAGGATAATGGGCTTTGACCTGTTCCATCATGGGACGTCCCTGCTCAAATTCCCCCAATGAAGCCGCATGAAACCAAATGTACTTTTCATCCTTACGAATAAGCGAACGCAACACCGGATTGGTCTGCTTCTGCCCTTCACACATCAGACGGGCTTTCTTATGGAAGGGAGAGGCCAACCGGGCAGCCAATGCATAAAGATGTATCAACAAGCTATACATAGTCCAAGTTCGTTATCCTCTGTCTTCGGGTCATTATTTATTTAAGGATTTCAATCGCACGCTGGATACGGCGGATGGACTCTTCTTTGCCCAAGGCTTCCGTGATATCGAAAATATGAGGGCCTTTGCCTTCACCTACCAAAGCCAGACGGGCAGCATTCATGATATTGCCCAAATGATAGCCCTTGCTCTCGATCCACGCCTTTGCCGCATTCTCCGTGCTCTCGATGTCGAACGGTTCGTGCGCACGCAAAACCTCGATGAACTCCGTCAACTGGGCTGCACTGTCCTCCTTCCAACGTTTCTTGCGGGTCTTCTCGTCATATTCCGCCGGAGCCACGAAGAAGAAAGAGCAAACATCCCACAAATCCTTGATGAAGCTTACGCGGTCTTTCATCATGCCCACCACTTTCTCCACATATTCCGGAGTGGCATGTACGCCATGGGCTTCCACGATAGGCATGAACAAAGAAGCAATCTCTTTGTTGTCCTTCATCTGGATATATTGATGGTTGAACCATTTCGCTTTCTCGTAATCAAATTTCGCCCCGCTCTTGCTGCAATGGCTCAAGTTGAAGGATTTGACCAGTTCTTCCATGCTCATCACCTCCTGGTCGTTGCCCGGGTTCCAGCCCAGCAAAGCCAAGAAATTGACAACGGCTTCCGGCAAATAGCCGCTTTCACGGTATCCTGAAGAGACATCACCGCTCTTCGGGTCATGCCATTCCAATGGGAAAACAGGGAAACCCAAGCGGTCGCCATCCCGTTTGCTCAACTTTCCGTTCCCTTCCGGTTTCAACAACAGGGAGAGGTGTGCAAACTGTGGCATCGTGTCCGCCCAACCGAAATAGCGGTAAAGCAAAACGTGCAACGGCGCGCTTGGCAACCACTCTTCCCCGCGGATCACATGGGTGACTTCCATCAAATGGTCATCCACGATATTCGCCAAGTGATAAGTCGGGAGTTGGTCTGCCGATTTGTAAAGCACCTTGTCGTCCAAGATAGAAGAGTTGATGACGACCTCGCCACGTATGATATCATGCACATGGACATCCTCGTTGGGTTCAATCTTCACACGCACCACATACTTATGCCCCGACTCAATCAAGGCCTTTGTCTCTTCTGCCGAAAGCGTAAGGGAATTGCGCATCTGCGTACGGGTAGAAGCGTCATACTGGAAATTGGGAATCTCCTTGCGCTTTGCATCCAACTCCTCAGGAGTATCAAAAGCGATGTAAGCATGACCCGATTCCAACAATTGGTCAACATATTTCTTATATATTTCCCGGCGTTCGCTCTGGCGATAAGGACCATAATTCCCGCCAAAACTTACTCCCTCATCGAAGTGAATGCCCAACCATGTCAAAGCTTCAATGATGTAGGCTTCCGCCCCTGGGACAAAACGCTGGGAATCCGTGTCTTCTATACGAAGGATTAAATCTCCGCCATTTTGTTTGGCAAACAAATAATTATATAAGGCAGTACGAACACCACCGATATGCAAAGCACCCGTAGGACTGGGCGCAAAACGTACTCTTACCTTTCTTTCCGTCATAATTTGCTGTTGATTGAATAATAATGGCACAAAATTACTCTTTTTTTTCGGTTAATATACTTTTTTTGTGTACATTTCGCCTCCAAACACAATGGTCATGAATATAAAGCATTATAATATACACCCGGCGGTCTACTTTTTCGTGGCTGCCCTGCTGATGGCATACTTCTTTCCCCGTGAAGCAAAATTCAAATACCAGTTTTACGAAGGGAAACCATGGAAATACGGACTTCTGACCGCCTCTACCAACTTCCCGATCTACAAGACGGACAGCGAAGTCAAGGAAGAGCAAGACAGCGTCATGAAGAAGTTCCAACCCTATTATCGCGTCCATTCCAAAGTGGAGACTTCCGAAATCGACAAGCTGAGGGCGGATTACAACCAAAAGCTGAACCAAAAGGTCAACGCCACCTATATGAGGTATATCGAGGATATGTTGCGCCAGCTCTATGACAAAGGCATCGTTTCCCCGCAAGACCTGGAGGAGATGAAAGAGAAGCAGTACACGAATGTGAACCTACTCCAAAACAATGTCTCGTTTTCACATTATGTCTCGGATTTCTTCACGGTAAAGACCGCCTATGAGTTCATCATCAACAATTGCCCGGCAAAACTGAACAAGTCGTTGTTGCAGTCTTGCGACATCAACAACTATTTGACGGAAAACGTCACCTACGACGAAGAGATGTCGGAGAAGGTAAAGAGGGAGCTGCTGCAAAGCGTCCCTATCTCGTCGGGCGTCATCCAAGCGGGAGAACGCATCGTGGACCGGGGGGAGATTGTCGATTCCAACACATACAATGTGCTTCGCTCCTTGAAGATCGTCTATGAGTCCAAGTCCGGCGGCAACCAAAGGCATAACTTGATGCTCATTGGACAAATCATCCTGGTATTCGGCATCATGTTCTGTTATTGGCTCTTCTTATGGTCCTTCCGAATCAAAATATTGTATAACCGGAGGAACACCTTCTTCCTGCTTTGCTGCATATTCGTGCCCGTCTTATTGGCAGAGATATGTATCCGCAGCAGCTTGTTCAACATCTACATCATTCCATTTGCCATCGTACCGATAGTTGTCCGGACATTCTTCGACTCCCGGACGGCACTGTTCACCCATTTGGTGACCGTCTTGATATGCTCCATCATCGCACCTTTCCCCCATGAGTTCCTGATCCTGCAAGTCATAGCGGGAATGGTCGTCACCTATAGCTTGAAAGAGCTGTCGCAACGTTCACAGCTGATGCATTGCGCCTTATTCGTATTCCTCTCCTACACCCTCTCCTATTTGGGGTTGGTATTGTACCAGGATGCGGACATCAACAAGATACATTGGCCGATGATCCTCTATTTCGGCATCAACTTCGTCCTGCTGATGTTCACCTACGTATTGGTTTATATGCTGGAAAAGACATTTGGATACCTCTCTCCCATCACATTGGTGGAACTCTCCAATATCAACACGGGAGTATTGAAGAAGCTGAGCGAGAACTGCCCGGGCACATTCCAACACTCCTTGCAGGTCTCCATCTTGGCTTCGGCAGCCGCAAGCAAGATCGGGGCCAATGCCCAATTGGTAAGAACGGGTGCCATGTATCATGACATCGGGAAAATGAGCAATCCTATCTACTTCACCGAAAATCAAAACGGCATCAATCCGCACTCTTCCCTCTCTTTTGAAGATAGTGCCAAAGTCATCATCAGCCATGTGACAGAAGGGGTCAAGATTGCAGAGAAAGCATCCTTGCCTAAAGAGATTATCGACTTTATCCGCACCCACCACGGGCACGGGAAAGCCAAGTATTTTTATAATTCATACCGCAACAAATATCCTGACAAGCCAGTAGACGAATCCATCTTCACCTATCCGGGACCTAATCCTTTCACGAAAGAGACGGCCATTGTCATGATGGCGGATGCCGTAGAAGCGTCTTCCCGCAGCTTGAAAGAGCATACGGAAGAGGGAATCACCGAATTGGTCAACAAAATCATAGACGGACAAATTGCTGACGGACTCTTCAAGAATGCCCCGCTGACTTTCAAGGATGTGGAAAACATCAAGAAAGTCTTTATCGAGAAGCTGAAAATCATCTATCACACCCGCATCAGCTATCCGGATTTGAAAAGGCAAATTAGCTAAGATTTTACTAATTCCGACATACTTAAAGGGGCTGCATCAAAACTTCCATTTTGATACAGCCCCAGTTTATTCATGCGCCCGCAAGAGCGTGACAAGATCAGTTTTTACCTACGAAGTAAGGTTTGATAACGAATGAGCAAGTAAATGTGCCCGGCTTCATTTCATATTTCTCCAACGGACCCGGACCGCAGCTCTTGTTGCCCAAACCTCTTTGGATTGCATCAATACAGAGAACCGTCTCTTTCAAACGGTTTGCGTCCAGTTCATGCCCATGCTTCATATCGTTCCACAACTGTTTGTCCGTGAAATGCAAAGCAGAGAAATTGAAGTCCTTGTCGGCTTGGATAAGCAATCCGTTGCCGCCATTGTCGGTAAACTTCACCCAACGGACATCTTCACGATTTCCCATGCTTTCCGAACGGACATATTCTTCTTCAAAGCCGGTAACTGTATTCTCGTAAATGCCCAAGAAAGCAGAAGCCTTTCTATCGGAATAGTTTTCCCACGGGCCGCGTCCATAGTAAGTAACGTTTTCCAACTTATCGGTCAAGCTTGCCACAAGACCTAAACGAGGAACTTTATAAGCATCGTCTTTCAACGTGAAGCTGGCTTTTACAGCAACTTTGCCACAAGGAGAAACGGAGTAAACCACTTCATAAGGATAAGTAGCATTCTTTTCATTAGCGACCGTTGCCACAGCCTTCACTGTAATCACATAAGCACCCTCCTGCTGTTGAGCATGGCAATCCTGGACATCAACAGTTGTTTCCTGATATTTACGTCTATCATTGTTGCAAGAGCGATACCAGTTGAAAGTGAATCCTTGGTTGTTATAAATCATCTCGTTTCCATTATACACCAAAGAGGTGAAATAACCTGCCTTCTTATCGAATTCAGCCTCAAACTCAGAACCCTTGATTTGGATTACACCTTCGTTGTCGGTGATGGCCAAAGGAGCGGAAGGATTCTTCGCATAAGCACACACATGCTTCCCTGCATCATCCTTCTTTTCCAAAAGAATCTGTTCGCTGGCAAAGTAATGGGAACGAGGCACCCAGATTTCCGGATTCTTCTTGAAGAAATAGACATTGATCGCATATTCATGGCCGTCGTCCGTTGCAGCCTGGTAAGGAACATTGACTTCAACCGTTTGGTTTGGTTTCGCATCCGGCAATTCCATTGTTCCACGTTCGATGACTTCACCGTCCTTCAACAAAGACCAATCCATCTTGAACTGGTTGAGTGTCAAGAAATCGTATTTGTTCTTGATTGCGATGCGCTTTTCGTTGCCTGCCACAGCTTTGACTTCGATATACTGATATACTTTCTTTACCTCCATCAACTTCGGAGTCACCTTGCGGTCCGGAGTAATGATGCCATTACAGCAGAAATCATCGGAATTAGGTTTGTCCCCGAAATCACCACCATAATAGAATTCGTTTTGAGGACGGCCTGTCATGCACAAACCTTGGTCAACCCAGTCCCAAATACAACCACCAATCATACGGGTTGAATGGTTTTCAATATAATCCCAATATTCAGGCAAGTTACCGATAGAATTACCCATCGCATGAGCATATTCACACAAGAAATAAGGTTTGTTACGAGGTTGTTTGTCAGCAGCAATCATATTATCGACAGACGGATACATCTGTGAATCCATATCAGCCACATCGTTCTTACCCTCATAATGAATCATACGGGACGGATCAATGTCTTTAGCCGCCTTATACATAGCTTCAAAGTTCTTTCCTCCTCCACACTCGTTACCCAATGACCAGAAGATAACAGCAGGATGATTCTTGTCGCGCTCCACCATTCTTACCACACGGTCCACCATGGATGGCTTCCAATTCTCTTTGCCGGAGATGGAAGTATTACCATGACATTCCACATCGGCTTCGCACATAACATACAATCCATAATAGTCATAAAGCGCATACATGCGCGGGTCGTTAGGATAATGTGACGTGCGAACCATGTTCAAGTTATTCAACTTCATCAGTTCGATATCCTGCTTCATGGATTCAACCGGTATCGCTTTGCCTAAAACAGGATGAGTATCGTGGCGGTTGGCACCCTTGAACAATACAAGCTCATTGTTGATATATACTTTGTTGTTCTTCTGTTCGATTTTGCGAAAACCATATTTGTTTGACGATACTTCAATCAAGTTCCCAGCAGCATCTTTCAAGGAAACAATAAAAGTATACAAGTTAGGAGTCTCGGCAGACCACAAATCCACATTGGCAGGAATCTGGCCTTTGACATTGAAGATTTGTTCATTGCCCTTCTTCACGGAAGGAACAGCGATTTCCTGTTTTGCCACCTCTTTATATGACGGGTCAAGCACTTGAACTTCCAACTTCAGATTGCGGTAAGCCTTATCGTATGCTTTGAGGGAAGAAGCCACATTGAAAGAAGCACTCTTCAAATCATCGCTCAACTGGTCGGTGATATGGAAGTCACGGACACGCACTTTCTGAGTAGCATACATATAAACGCTACGATGGATACCGCTTAAACGGAACATGTCTTGGTCTTCCAAATAAGAACCATCGCTCCAACGATATACCTCGCAAGCCAATGTATTCTTTCCCTCCTTCAAATATTTGGTCACATTGAATTCGGCATCATTGTTAGCACCTTGGGAATAACCGACCGGTTGCCCGTTTACCCAGACATATAATGCGCTATAACAACCATCGAAATGCAAGAACACCTCTTTGTTTGCCCAATCCTTATTGATATTGAATTCCCTTCTGTAAGAGCCGACCGGATTCTTTTCCTTCTCGATTGTCCAACCTTCGACAGGACGGATGAAAGGAGGTTGGTTTTTGTGAGGATAAGTAATGTTGGTATAAATAGGAGTGCCGTATCCTTGCATTTCCCATGAAGAAGGGACTTGGATTTCTTTCCAAGCAGACACGTCATAAGTTTCCTTATAGAACTCTACAGGCCGCTTCTCCGGAGCTTCCACCCAATTGAATTTCCACATGCCGTTCAAAAGCATATAGTTGTCTGCACGAGGAGTTTCCCAAGGCCGCTTGAAGCTCGGGTCATTTTTCAGAGCCTCCATAGAGAGGAAAGGGATGAATGTGTTTCTTCCGTTTTCTTTGTTGATAGCGAATATCTGTTCGTTTTCCCAGTTTTCTTTACCAACCAAGTTCTTCTCCTTTGGCAATTTCTCGTTTGTCTTTTTAATCACCCATTGTTGAGCCGGTTCAGATTCATTTCTGTCTTCCAACTGCAATTTCCCATCCTTGCGATAGGTCAATGCGCGTTTGTCCGATTTTCTCGGAGAGATAATAAAGGTGTTGTCCCCGACTTTCGTCAACTTCCATTGCTGGTAATCCAAGCCTTCGCTTGCATCCCATTGGATAATCAATAAATCTTCTTGGAACTCCGGCACATGGCCCATACCTTTTTCAGAAGCGGCGAAAGCCAAATGGACATAATCGCCCTCTTCGCTAATCTTGATAAGTTGCCCTGCGGCACCTTTCATTTCTTTGGACAAGTTGACATTAGTAAAGTTTTCCCCCGAACCAGCATTGTCCATCACTTCTCCTTGGTCATTATATATCTTATATAACGACTTGGAGTCAAAACTTTGCGCACATAAGAGGAATGCACAAAGGCTAAAAAGACATGTCAAAAATTGTTTTCTCATATTGTGTTTATTATTGATTGTTTTTCCCTATCAAAAGAAAACCCATGGTATTTTGGAAACCAGCAAAAGTGTTGCAAATCCAATCAGGAACAAAACTGATCACCTCAATCGATAATTGCCATAGCCAACTATGCAAAATTAATAAAATTTCCTATATTTCAAACATCTTCTAAAAATTTAGAGCTTTTATTATTGGATGGCACGACAAGGGATTTAAAACAGCAGAAAGACTAAAAAGACAAAAAGAAGAAGTGGCCTTGCTTTTTACTAATTCTGACAAATAACAAAGGGGCTGCATCTGTGACACACCCCCTTCATTAAGGATATATTTACTCCGATTTAGGCAAAGAACAGTATTAACAGCTGCGCCGTCAACACACGCAAGAACATTGTCAAAGGATAAACTGTAGCATATCCGACAGACGGAGCATCGTTTCCCGCGGTCTGGTTGGAATAAGCCAATGCTGGCGGGTCAGTCGTACTACCCGCAATAAGTCCCATCAATGTGAAATAGTTTATCTTGAAGAAATATCGTGCGATAAAACCGATTGTCAACAGAGGAAGCATGGTTATAATCACACCATAACCAATCCAAGCAAAACCGCCATCATTGATAATGGTATCGACGAATCCGTCTCCTGCACGCAAACCTACACAAGCCAAGAACATCGCAATACCGACCTCTCGCAACATGAAGTTCGCACTCTGCGTCGTATAGGTGATCAGTTTGTAATGATAACCAAAACGGCTAATCAGGATGGCTACAATAAGTGGACCACCAGCCAAACCCAACTTGATAGGCTGAGGAATGCCCGGGAAAGTCATCGGAATACTTCCCAAGAAGATACCCAAAGCGATACCAACAAAGATGGCAATCAGGTTAGGCTCGTTCAAACGTTTCAAAGAGTTACCTAACACTTTCTCGACATTGGCAATAGAAGCTTCCGTACCCACCACGTTCACACGGTCACCGACTTGCAAAGTCAAGTTCGGCTTAGCTACCAAATCCACGCCGGCACGATTGATACGGGTAATGTTGATACCATACAATTTACGTAGTTTCAAATCACCCAAATGCTTTCCGTTCAATTCCGGTTTCGTAATCAAGATACGGCGGTTGATGAACTGGCTTTCCATACGGATCCATTGCTTACGCTCCATATCAATAGCTTCACCAATAAATATCTTCAAGGTCTCGGCATCTTGTTCAGTAGTGATGACAAACACCTTATCATTCTCTTGGAGGACAGTGTCCGCTGAAACCATTTCTATCTTCTTGTCATTATCCCGCCAGATACGTGAGATTACAAAATCACGATGTTCCAACAGACTGGATATTTCACGCACCTTCTTATTAAAGATTGCGGGATTCTTCACCACCAAAGAGATAGGAATCGCTCCGTTTGCATGTGAATTATCCTCCTTCTCCAACATCTCATTCTCTTTTTGGAAAGAGACGCGGAATACGTAACGTATGATGATTGTCGATAAAATAATACCAATGACACCTAATGGATAAGCAACAGCATATCCCATAGGAATGGAATTGTCACTCACTCCATGCATATCTGAAAATGCCTGCTGGGCAGCACCCAAACCAGGCGTGTTGGTTACAGCTCCGGATAAAATACCTACCATCGTTGGCATTGGGATATTTGTCATGTAGTGAATCACAATGGTGGTCAAGACACCCAAGAAGATTACACCGCACGCTAACATATTCAAAGTGATTCCACCTTGTCTGAAAGAGGAGAAGAAACCGGGTCCGACTTGCATTCCGACTGAATACACAAACAAAATCAAACCAAATTCTTGAAAGAAATGAATCACATGGGGATTAATAGTTATCCCGAAATGTCCCATAATGATTCCCACAAACAGGACAAAGGTGATTCCTAACGACACACCGAAAATCTTAATTTTACCCAGTTGTATGCCTAATGCGATGACAAAAGACAACAACAATATGGAGTGCCCGACACCTTGCCCCCATATCAATTCATTTATCCAATTCATATGATAGAAAGTTTAACGTTACCGCTAAAATATTAAATTCTATTAATACACGAGCGCAAATATACGACTTGTTTTGCATCATCAAAGATTATAGTATAACTTTACAACAATATTTATGATACTCAGATGAAAAATTTAGGCTATTTAGTTTATTTTATCAGTTTGCTTGTAATAAGCTCTTTCTCCCACAACGCAGTCGGACAAGAGGTCGTCATCACGACAAGCGAAGGGGTGATGAAAGCCCGTTTGTATGAAAACGTACCCAATCATGTCAAGACATTTATAGAGCGGGCACGCTCCGGGGCTTTTGACGGAACGCTATTCTCCCGTGTCATTCCCGGCTTCATCATCCAAGGAGGTTCACCCGATTCCAGAAACGCTTCCCCCGGTGCCCGGATAGGTTACGGCGACAGAAGTTCTGAAATCATGCCTGAAATGAGACCTGAATATTTCTTCAAGAAAGGGACATTGGCTGCACCGCGGCAAAACGATGATATCAATCCTAAAAAGAAATCGGATATGTCCCAGTTCTTTATCGTACAAGGGAAAGTATATCGTAGCGGGGAGTTAGACACGTTGGAAAAGGTTCAAAATTACAAAATCCGTCAAAAGGCTCTCGATTTGTTTTATCGTCCTGTAAGGACAGAACTCCAAATGCTCAAGACGGACAATCCTAAATCTTTCAACAAACGAGTTGCCAGCATCAACGCCCAAATCGACTCCATGATTTTAGCAACCCCCGGACATCTGATTTTCACAAAAGAACAGAGGGAGGCTTATACCACAATCGGTGGCTGCCACAGCTTGGACGGCCAATATACTATTTTTGGCGAATTGACAGAGGGATTTGACATATTGGACCGAATCGCCAACCAAAAGAGGGACAAATATGACCGCCCTTTGAAGGACGTTAAAATCATTAGCATCAGAATAAAAAACTAAATTGTCACAAAGTATGTTGAAAAGAGATTTCATCATGGTCCAAATTGAAGAGATTGGCAAAGCGATCGCTTTACTGTTTTTTAACCGGAATAAAGGAAAAGGACAGGATAAAAATCCAACCATCTTGTCCGAAGCTTACCTTGCCCTGAAGATAGACTCCCCGTTCCTATTGCAACATACGCCAGAAGAAATCATCGCAGAGTTGAATCATGATGACGGATGCGGGATGCAACGATTGGAATTGGCTGCCAAACTGCTGTTAGAAGAGAGTTATCTATCCACTTTGCCCCTGCCTCTTTTGGAAAAAGCACAAGAACTATTCTATTACCTGCAAATACATGACAATACTTACTCGTTAGAAAGAGTAAAGCTATTACAAGATATTGAATTTGAAATTAATTATAGGAGGGTATAAAATAAAAAGTCGGGGTACCAGGATTCGAACCTGGGACCCCCTGCTCCCAAAGCAGGTGCGCTAACCGGACTGCGCTACACCCCGTTGATTTAATTTTCTCAAAGACGACGCAAATGTAAAACTATTTTTTTGGATTTACAAACAAAAAACTCCTCTCAACCGAGGAAAAACGCCAGATGTAAACAAATTTCCCTCCAAACAAGGATAAGATTCTTCTGTAGGCCAGGTTTCCTAAGTCTTCTCACCTATCGTCAAAAGACCCATAAAAAATTCTTTGCAAATTTTCTCGGTCAATTGGCCTATTTCATAGGCGGGTACTGATGGAATAGTGACCTGAAATCTTCAGCCCGATGAGCCAAATAGGTGTGAATACCCAACGCAGAGGCAGCAGCCACATTGGCTTCTCCGTCGTCAATCAATAAAGTTTCTGTCGGCACCATCTCTCCATCGGCAAGCATTTTGCGGAAAATCTCCTCATTCGGTTTCACCATCTTCATTTCGTACGAGAGGAACAGCCGATCAAAGTAATCCAGAACCGTCAAGCCCTGTTTGTTAAACACATGTTGCTTCATCCACTCAAACATGATAACATTCGTGTTGCTGAGCATAAAAACACGATACCCCTGCCGCCGCAAATCACGCAACATATCGAGCTTATAGTCCGGAATGTCGATCAGGAAACTGCACAAAGCTTCGTCAATCCGTCGCGGATCGATATGATATCCCACTTCACGATCAATCATGGCATACCACTGGGCAGGAGCAACTGTACCATTTTCAATTTGTGCAAAAAATCCGCTTTGGGAATAGGGATTTACATAACGGTCAATCTGAGTAAATCCCAGCTTTCTGAAAGAATCCAAACAACGTTGCAAATCATAATCGATCAGCACACCGCCCAGATCAAAAACAATATTTCGAACAGGAATTGACATAACCTTAAAATTGAGGAACCAAAGATAATCATTCAGCTACATTTATTTGGAAATCTTTTCGAAGTTTCTATCTTTGAATATTAAGAATTTTACCATATCGAATTATGACACTACGGAGAGGATTATATAATATATACCGCTTTTATGTGGATGGATTCCGTAGCATGACATTGGGGAGGACGCTGTGGTTCATCATTTTGATCAAGCTCTTCATCATGTTTGTTATTTTACGGCTTATTTTCTTCCCCAATCCATTCAGCAACATGGATAGTGACCACGAACGGGGGGAGTATGTCCGCAGCAATTTTATTGAGGTAAAGCCATAACGCAACCTTACGATTATTTTTCGCTCAAAACACACAACAAACATTGGATCACCCGCAATAGCAATTAAACTCAAAACGCACATTAAAACAGTTCTGTTATGATACTATCAGCTACCGATTGGATGCATGTGGTCGATTGGTCGCGTGCGCAGTTCGCCATGACAGCCATCTATCACTGGCTGTTCGTGCCGTTGACCTTAGGTCTGGGCTTCATCTGCGCTATCATGGAGACCATCTACTACCGAACCGGCAACGAGTTTTGGAAACGTACCGTCAAATTCTGGATGCGGATCTTCGGAATCAACTTTGCGATCGGCGTCGCTACCGGCATCATCCTCGAATTCGAATTCGGCACCAACTGGTCGAACTATTCGCATTTTGTCGGCGATATTTTCGGGGCGCCGTTGGCCATAGAGGGCATTATGGCTTTCTTTATGGAGAGTACCTTCATCGCGATCATGTTTTTCGGATGGAACAAGGTTTCCAAAGGATTTCACTTGGCATCGACATGGCTGACAGCTATTGGCGCCAATCTTTCCGCTCTATGGATCCTGGTGGCCAATGCTTGGATGCAATATCCAGTCGGCATGACCTTCAACATTGAAACAGCCCGCAACGAAATGACCTCATTCTGGGATGTACTGCTATCACCCGTAGCTTTGAACAAATTTTTCCACACGGTAACATCAGGCTACGTCCTCGCAGCCATTGTCGTCGTGGGAATCAGTGCATGGTATCTGCTACGCAAACGCGAGGAGCAGATGGCCTTGAAGAGCATCAAAGTGGCCAGCATTTTCGGACTGGTTTGCTCATTGGCTCTGCTTTATTCAGGTGACGGTTCCGGGGTACAAGTTGCCAAAACGCAACCGATGAAATTGGCGGCCATGGAGGCACTTTACGATGGCAGCAAAGGGGCTGACCTGACCGTTATCGGTGTGCTGAAGCCCGAAGCAGAACGCACCTCCAACGAGGATGCCTTCTATTTCAAAATTGACATTCCAAAATTATTATCAATCATCGGTTTCCACGACAGTGAAGCCTATGTAGCGGGCATCAACGATCTGATTAACGGTAACGAACAGGAAGGTATCCTCTCCACCCAGGAGAAAATGGATCGGGGCAGGGTAGCCATTACTGAACTGGAGTGTTACCACCAAGCGCTCAAAGCGAATGACTCTGCAGAAATTGCACGCGTCAGTGCACTCTTTAATCCCGACACGCCACAGGGGAAAACCTTTTTGGCTGACAACTTCAAATATTTCGGATACGGTTATCTGAGCTCACCAACCGATACAATCCCCAATGTGCCGCTCGTATTTTACTCCTTCCGGGTGATGGTCGGACTCGGCTGTCTGTTCCTGCTGCTCTTTATTGTGGTATTGGTTATGGTTTATCGGAATACGCTCACCAAACATCGCTGGATGCAACACGCAATGGTCTGGATGATCCCATTGGCATATATTGCCTCTGTGTCGGGTTGGATTGTGGCTGAGATGGGACGTCAGCCGTGGACCATCCAGGATTTGTTGCCTACGGTTGCTGCCGTTTCAAGGATCGATGCCTCATCCGTCATGGTCACCTTCTTCATCTTTGTAGCTCTCTTTACCACCTTACTGATCGCTGAGCTGATGATCATGTTCAAGCAGATCAAACTGGGTCCCAAAGATGAATCAACTCTCGTTGAAGATTCGACAAACAAAGCATAATCTGTCAAACCGAAAGAACAATCTATCACTATGGATACCTACGTATTTTTGCAACACTATTGGTGGTTTCTGATCAGTCTACTGGGAGCATTGTTGGTATTTCTGCTCTTTGTGCAAGGCGGTCAAGGGCTGCTCTACACCATCGGCAAAACCGAAGAGGAACGCAATATGATTGTCAACTCTCTGGGCCGAAAATGGGAGTTTACGTTCACCACATTGGTTACATTCGGCGGTGCGTTCTTTGCCTCATTTCCCCTGTTTTACAGCACCAGTTTCGGAGGCGCATTCTATGTATGGATGTTGATTTTGCTGGTATTTGTTATTCAGGCCGTAGCCTACGAATTCCGTCGCAAGCCCAATAATTTTCTCGGAGAAAAGAGCTACAACGCTTTTTTGGTGATCAACGGCATTGCCGGCACCTTCCTGCTGGGAGCAGCGGTCGGGACACTGTTCACCGGTGCGAATTTCACCGTAGACCGCATGAATCTGGGCAACATCTCTGGAGTAAACACCATCTCGCAATGGACGACCCCTTGGCGCGGACTGGAGGCTCTGACTGACTATCGCAACTGGGCACTCGGACTTGCCGTCCTGTTTCTCTCCCGCATTTTAGGGCTGCAATACTTTTTGAACAACATTGACGATGAAACGATTGCCATGCGCTCCCGCAAACATTTGGTATATAATACGGGGCCCTTCTTGATCTGTTTCCTGACCTTTCTGATCAGCCTGCTCGGGGCAAACGGTTGGGCCGTCGATCCGACCACGGGAGTAATCTCGATCGAACCACTAAAATACCTGCACAACCTACTTGACATGCCCGTGATTATGGTTTTGCTATTGCTCGGTGTTATTGCCGTATTGTGGGGTATAGGCACAGCTATTTTCAAAGGCTCACGCAGCAGTATCTGGTTCAGCGGAATCGGAACCGTCGTAACCGTACTCTCCCTGTTGTTATTGGCTGGATATAACAATACGGCTTACTATCCGTCCTTAGCCGACACACAAAGTTCGCTAACTATCTACAACAGCTCTTCGAGTCTGTTCACACTTAAAGCAATGAGTATTGTTTCTCTGTTGATTCCTTTTGTGGTAGCCTATATTTGGTATGCTTGGCGTGCCATGAACCGAAAGCCCATTTCTCGTCAAGAGATCAATAACGAAGAACATCTGTATTGATTCCACACAAACCCACTTTTCCCGATAAGACTTCCGGCCCTATTTCGGGACCGGAAGTCTTCATTTAGGATTACTTAAAAAAGAAATTATATTGAATAAACGACACACCTCCATATACAATCACTGCATCGCATTTCCCTCCACTTAATTCAGGCGATTTTTCCCTTAAAATCGACAATCTTTTAACTTTGGCGTAAAATTAGCGGTACATTATTCTCAACCGAAAGCACACTTAAGATGATAAAAAAAACTTTCAAATATCTGTTAAGAGGTTTACTTTATCTCTTGATCGTGCTGATTATGGTACCGACATTGCTTTACATTCCATTTATCCAAAACTTTATTCGGGATAAGGCTGAAAGCTATGTAAATACCCACACCGATATGAAACTTTCAATCGGTTACATTCGACTTGCCTTCCCGTTAAATCTGGCAATCGATCACGTTCTGGTTACCCAGGAACTTTCCGACACTTTATTGTACTGCGACCAGTTACGACTCCGCATCGCACTATGGCCATTACTCAACCAACAGGTACGCATCCGAAACTTATCTCTTGATCAAACTATTGCCAACTATACTGATACAACCTCAAATTTAATGATGCAAGCCAAGATTGGTACATTGAAACTCAAAACCAATGGGATCGATCTGAAACAACATATAGCCGACATCAACACAGTCGAGTTATCCGATGGAAGTGTACATCTGGCTATCGGTTCCAGTAGCGACACATCCACAGATACCACCTCTTCTACACCATGGACTATTTTAGCAGACAAACTTCGTCTCAACAACATCCATTACAGCATGGAAACCGCTCCAAATCCCGCTTATGTAGATGTACAACTGTTGACAGGCAACATCGACAATGTAGCGGTGGATTTGGCGAAGCAGCAGGTGCAGGTTGATGCCATTCAGTTGCAACAAGGGAATTACAGTTATCTGACTGGCCTCACCCGACCAAATGAAACGACACAATCACAGGTTGCATCACAATCAGTTTCAACTCACACGCCATCAAGCAATAACTCTTCCTCAAATGAAAACGTTATAAGTTCCAACGATACGACTACACGAACAACAATCGACACTATTTCTGCACCGTGGACTATTACAGTCAACCACATTGATCTGCAAAAAAATACAATCACATACGGATCGAAAGGGACGATACCTCAATCCGGTTTCGATCCGGCGTATATTGTTGTATCCGATCTCAATTTGACGGCAGATTCCCTATACAACCGCGGCAGTACCATTCAAGGCCAAATCAACTTACTATCCTTTGTCGAACGAAGCGGAATCGATATAACAGAACTTAACGGCCGTTTCGGCATGGATAGTAGTACAATCTACTTGCAGAATTTTAATCTTCGCACTCCGAAATCTTCAATACAACTAGACCTACAAGCTGGTGCCACAACGCTGCAAATGGCTCCTGAAAGTCCAATTACGCTCGATTTGACTGCCCAAATCAGCCCCAACGAAATCCTCCCGTGGTTCAACATGAACACGCCATCACTACGCCAAACGTTTGCCGGCAAAACCGTAGTGATAAATAGCAAAATATCAGGCACATTAGGACATTTAATCTCGGAAACAGATTTAAATATTCCTCACCATCTTAATCTTGCACTTAAAGGCCAAATTGGGTCCATCACTGATGTGGCCAAACTCAGAGGTCACGTAGATCTGCGTGGAGCTCTTAGTAATGCTGCTTTTCTCTCCAAACTTTTCCAGCCAAACACTGTCGATCCCCAACGGCTGGTCATTCCAAAACATATCGGCATACGCGGAGCAATTGATCTGAATCGTGAAACATACGTCCCACGTATCGCTATAGCTGTCGATTCGGGAACATTGAAACTCAACGGCCGATTGAATCTCAAGTCGCAACAATACAATCTTGCACTATCAACCGACAATTTTCCGGTCAAAGACTTTCTACCTCACGACTCATTGGGACGGTTAACCATGAGTCTAAATGCCCAGGGGAAACGGTTTGATCCCTTTGCCCTACAAACAGCTTCAAATGTAGATCTCACAATAGATCGTTTTGACTATCTCGGATATACATACAACAATATCGGACTTCAACTATCACTCCAGGACCACCTGCTTAAGGGATTTATATATAGCCAGAATCCAGCCTTACGCCTTTCTCTCGGATTAAATGGAAACCTTACTGAGAAACAACAAACCATAGCCATCCAGGGAAAAATTGACAGCTGTTATTTGGACCGAATGCATCTGATTACTGAGCCTATCGGTGGAACATTGGCCCTCAATCTGTCCGCCTCAGCAAGTGCGGACAGCTCCTATTCTGCCATACTGCAAATAGACAATATCACATTATGGAACGACTGGGAAAAGAACAGCATACGCCCCGTCAATTTAAGTTTTACAACATCACCTATACACACACGAATCGGGTTAAAATCGGGCGATCTGACTCTCGGTTTTGACTCTCCATCCGGCGTGGATTCCCTCAGCACGCGTTTCTCACATGGAGCCTCTTTAATGGCTGAAATGTTACGCGGCAACAATTTCTACATGGATTCTGTCAGCCAACAGCTTCCACCATTTCGTTTGCGTGCTGAAGCTGGAGACCAAAACATCCTAAACAATTTCCTCAAACTCCAGGGAATTGGATTCAAGAATATGGACATAGATGCCTCATTACAAGATTCGCTGTCTTTTAAATTCAATATGATTGTCAATCAGCTAAATGCTGGGAATATACAATTAGATACTTTAACTCTTAGTTTACGACAACAACAGCAACAACTCAACTATTTATTGCGCGTCGCCAATCATCCTGGCAACCTTGACAGCTTGGGTATGATTGCCCTTTACGGGAATATAGCAGGTAATGAAGCTATCTTGAATTGTTTACAAGAGGGAAGGGCAGGGAACGTCGGATTCCGTTTCGGATTACGAAGCAGAGTGGCCGATAGCACCATAACCATCAGCATGTTTCCTGAAAATCCCATTTTCGGCTCCGAACCATGGCAGGTCAATCAGAACAATTACATAGCTTACCATTTCGGTCATGATCTTCATGCTGATTTTCGTCTGACACATAACACACAACACGTTTCACTCACCACCCCTAACCACACAGAATCAGGCCCGCTCACGTTAGACATCCAAGGCATTGACATCGGTAAAACTTTAGCGCTATTTTTACCGTCAACCACTGTTGGAGGGATACTCTCCACGAAGGTCACGCTGCACAAGCAAGATTTAAGCGGCAATTCCCTTGATGTAAACGGATTACTTAATCTGGCCAATCTTAGCTATGAGGGTTCTCGCATTGGCAATCTCAATGTAGGGTTTACTTATGACATGCAGCAGCAAACAGAACAACATTTCAACACCCAAATAGAGCTTGACAGTACTCGTATTCTAACAGCCCAAGGTCACATTGTGGATTCAATCGCTGAGACGCCTTTTAACGTTCAAATTGATCTGCCCGGACTGCCTCTAAAATTAGCCAATGCATTTATGCCTGCCGATATGGCTCAGCTTGATGGCATCCTCAAAGGCAATCTGGATTTTGCCGGTGACAAGCAACACCTTTTGGCCAATGGCAATATGTTATTTGACAACACCTCAATCAAAGTGGGCATGATCGGTACAACATTCACCCTGTCACCAACACCCATACAAATCGAAAACAGCACGGTCCGTTTTAACAATTTCCAGCTGATAGCACCCAATAAACAGCCGCTGGCGATCAACGGAAACATCACATTGCAGAACCCATCTAACATTACAACCGATTTAACCCTGACAGCCTCCGACTTTCAATTGGTTAATGTAGCCAAAAGTCGTCGCACCATGGTGTATGGACAGGCCTACATGGATCTGAATACACGAGTCAAGGGCCCTATTGACAATCTGTTTATCCGAGGATCCGTTGGGTTACTCGGGGGAACCGATGTCAGCTACATTATGCAAGATGCTCCATTAGAGGTTAAACAACAAAACCAAAATATCGTCACGTTCGTATCATTCAAAGACACAACCTCACAAACAACAACAGACACGGTACGCCCCATGCGTGTCAATGGCATGGACATTCTGATGAACGTCAATGTTAACAACCAAGTCAAACTGGGAGTGGATTTATCGGACGATGGTGAGAACCGTGTACAACTACAAGGAGGAGGAGCCTTGACATACACGTTGAATCCTTTGGGGGATAGCCGTTTTTCAGGGAAATATATCGTATCAGGAGGGTTTGTCCGCTACAAACCTCCAGTAATCTCTGAAAAGAAGTTCGATATTGTATCGGGTAGTTATGTCGAGTGGACGGGCAATATGCTCGATCCTGCATTCAATCTAACTGCTATCGACAAAATACGCACCAACGTAACTACAGACGGCAGCGGTACCGGCCAAGCCGTCACCTTCAATGTCAGCATCAACATTCGCAACACATTGTCTGACATGGCCGTCACATTCGATCTGTCAGCACCGGAAAATTTGACCATGCAAAATCAACTGGCTTCCCTTACTGCTGAACAACGCTCGAGTCAAGCCATGAGTTTGCTGATATACAACACCTACACCGGTCCTGGCACAACAGCCAAGGTCAACTCCTCCAATCCATTGAATGCATTAATTGCAAAAGAGTTGAATCAATGGGCACAAAACAGTCTAAAAGGAGTAGATTTAAGTTTTGGAATCAACAGTTACGATGCCACCTCAACAGGAGGGAAACAATATACTGACTACTCTTACCAAATGTCCAAGAGTTTGTTCAACAATCGAGTTCGTGCAATTATCGGAGGTAAATTCAGTACCGATTCCGACCCGACTGAAAACCTCAAAGAGAATTTGATTGATGACATTTCATTGGAATACATGCTCACCAAACGTGACAACATCTTTATTAAGTTGTTCAGACATACAGATTATGAAAGCATTCTGGAGGGGGAGGTTATTGAAACCGGTGTCGGTTTTGTCATCCGCAAGAAGTTACTAAAACTGTCCGATCTGTTCCGTTTCATGAAAAACAAAGCAGACAACCAGCAAACATCGAATAGCAACGCTGTAAACGAAACTGCAACCAAGCCAGAAGAACCAACATCTATTGAGAAGGAATCACAATCAGACCGCAACAGGAAACAACCGGCTCAAACTCCCACAACAGAACCGTCTGACACTGAAATGCAACAAACAGCGAAACTCGACGATAAAACAGCCGTCAACCAATCAACAGAACCTTCACACCCATGAAAATCACAGAACGACATACCATACAGGGTGGCTTATTACTCGGGCTATGCACCATTGGTTTGTGGTTTGCCGGATGTTCAACTACACGTCGACTGGCAGCCGATGATGTACTCTATACTGGTGTAAAAAAGATCACGATTAACACAGATACCAGTGGAACTCTTTCCAGCACGGTCGAATCAGCTGTCAAAGATCCTCTATCCGTCAAACCGAATAACCCTCTATACAGTCCATATGTTCGCACTCCTTTCCCAATCGGGTTATGGGCTTACAATCACCTTTATACCGAAAAAGAGAAAGGCTTTAGACATTGGCTATATAACAGATTATCAAAAAGACCGGTCCTGATCTCTAAGGTACAACCGGATTTACGCACCAAATTAATTGATGACATTTTAGGAAATTACGGATATTTCAATTCAACGACGACTTACGAGCTCCATCCCCGACGCAATCCTCAAAAAGCACGAATAAGCTATCAAGTTCATGTCGGGGCTCCATGGTTTTATGACAGTATTGCCTATCCTCACATGGCAGGCAAGATCGGCACAGCGTTCGACACCCTACAACACTCCTCTCTAATCCGACTGGGAGCCCAATATAACTTAGACACCTTAACCGCTGAACGACAACGGCTTTGTGACACTCTACGTAATGCCGGTTATTATTTTTTTCGTCCTGAATATATTACATATCAAGCTGATACGACTGAGCGCCCGCAACGAGTACAATTACGCATACAGGTTGCACCCAATGCACCGAAAATGGCATTGCAACCTTATCAAACCGGTACCATCACAATCAATCTGCAAAATATCCATCCCGGACAATCGGACACCTTACATTTGCCCCGATATGAACTTATCTATCAAGATAAATTGAAAATCAGGCCTAAAGTATTGGCCAATGCAATTACTCTTGACAGCGGCAAATTAATCACGCTCCATGATGTAAACCAAAGTATTACCAATCTCAACAAACTCGGCATCTTCCGTTCGGTCAATCTCAATGTAACATCGCCCGACTCTCTACAGGGCCGTGATACACTGGATGTACGGATAAACGCAGCCTTTGACTATCCGCTGGAAGCCGAATTAGAGACCAATGTCACCTCAAAATCCAACAGCCTGTTAGGACCTGGTCTCTCTTTGAAATTAAGTCATAACAACCTGTTTAAGGGTGGGGAGGTGCTCACCTTACGTCTGAACGGTTCGTATGAATGGCAAACGGGCAATCACAATTCAGGTGGGAAAAGTTCATTGCTTAACTCGTATGAATTTGGCTTGGATGCCTCCTTAAATTTCTCACGGTTACTATTCCCGGGCATGGCCAACCGGACAACCCAATATCCGACCAGCTCCCGCATACAACTCGGTGTTGATTTGCTGAATCGTCCCAAATACTTCAACCTTATTTCATTCAGCACATCACTGGGATATGATTGGCAAAGTTCACCATATAGCCATCACTCCATATCCTTTTTAAAACTCACATACAACAGATTGTTGCACACTACTGCTGAATTCGACTCGACCATGTATGAGAATCCAGCTATTGCATTGAGTTTTCGTAATCAGTTCATTCCAGCATTTACCTACACTTACACATTTGACAAAAGCTACGCACGAAACCGCCTTTATTGGTCAAGCTCCCTCACTTCGGCCGGTAACTTGCTGTACGGAGTAATGAGCATCTTTAACAATGAATCACCCAAAACCATCTTCGGCAATCAATTTGCTCAATTTATCAAAGCCACCAGTGAAATACGTTTTTATCAACGTCTCGGCTCTTCCAGCAGTTGGCTTGCCTATCGATTCATGGTTGGAGCAGCACATCCATACTGCAACTCAGAAGTTATACCTTATAGCGAACAATTTTACATCGGTGGAGCCAACAGTATCCGTGCCTTTACCATTCGTTCATTAGGGCCGGGCAGTTATCGACCACCTTCAGACGACAAAAACGGGTATCTCGATCAAACAGGAACTTTCAAAATGGAAGCCAACGTCGAACTCAGATTCAAGTTGGTCGGCAAACTCAATGGTGCTGTTTTTTTGGATGCCGGAAACATCTGGTTACTGAAAAAAGATCCGAATCGCCCAGGAGCAGAACTATCGTGGCGGAATTTAGGACGGGATATTGCATTAGGAACCGGCTTTGGGCTTCGTTATGACATCAGCTATTTGGTTTTGCGAGCTGATTTGGGTATCGGTATTCACGCGCCTTATGCAACCTCTCGACATGGATACTACAACATGCCCTCGTTCCGAGATGGACTTGGATTCCATTTAGCAATCGGATATCCGTTCTAAACAATATTTGGATTGACCTCTATCCAACCAATAAGATTTCGGATTCTTTTGCAGACAACCGGAATTACTGAAGATTGTCTATTTTTGCATCTGAATATATTAATCTTAACAAGACACAGATGATCAAACTGATAATATTCGATCTGGACGGCACTCTGCTCAACACTCTGGAAGACTTGGCCGTCAGTGCCAATCACGCATTGGCTCAGAACGGATTTCCACAGCATGAACTCTCCGAATATCGTTATTTTGTAGGGAATGGCATCACCAAACTGACAGAACGTGCACTGCCCGAAGATCAACGCTCTGAGGAAACGATTATGAAAGTTCGTCAGGATTTTGTCAACTACTATTCGGAACATAACATGGATCGCACCAAACCCTATCCTGGGATTCCGGAGTTGATCGAACAGTTAAAAGCGCAAAAGATTAGTATGGCTGTTGCCTCCAATAAATATCAAGCAGCTACAGCCAAGTTGATTGCCCACTATTTTGCGGATGGAACATTCGCCACCGTGTATGGACAGCGTGACAATGTGCCTGCAAAACCGGATCCGACTGTTGTGTACAATATTTTGGATGAAACCGGATATACACGCGAGGAGACGCTGTATATAGGGGACAGCAGTGTTGATATGCGCACCGCTGCCAACAGCGGACTACGTTCCGTTGCCGTAACATGGGGCTTCCGTCCACGCCAGGAATTGGAAGACAATGGAGCCGTATATATCATTGACCATCCGGAACAATTGTTAGAAATCATTGAGACGCTGAATCGATAGGGGAGAATTATTTCTGTCGAAAGTTTCGATATTCACGAAAGGGCATTATCTTTGCAAAGCTACAAACAGGGGCTGACCGGTTTTGACAGCAGGTAGAGTCTGATTGTAAGCATGCCGAGCGTTGTGTGGAGGCTCGTAAAAGTGAACGCTCAAACTACAAATGGCAATAATAGCTACGCACTCGCTGCCTAGTTTTACCGAGTAAAACTGCTTAATCCCGCGGTCCAAGGAGGCTGAGGGACGAGTACCTCGCCGAAGACTTTGCCCAATAGTCCAGAGGCATACGGGGTATCATCAGAATTGGGATAGCGTCCGGAAGCTTGTAACGGATTGCGAAATTTTACAAGCTGGGGTCATGATTAGGTCGCCTTCGACCAGGTTGTGACAGGAGGATTAATCGAAGGATAAGCATGTAGAAAGCTTTTGGGTTCCTTGTTTGGACGAGGGTTCGAATCCCTCCAGCTCCACAAATCACCAATGGACATTGATTATCAGTTGTTTAAACTAATTATTAATGTCCATCTTTTTTTCATTAATGTCCATTAATGTCCGTCGCTATTAGGGGTCATAAAAACGGACAAAATGAGGACACGAAAAAACGATGTGATACCGCCAGTCGCGGCAATCAAAAGGGCAGTTTTATATCTCTTACAGCTGCTACAATTCCGAAAAAAAAGGAAGATGATCCGCTATAATATAAAATCTATAGTAATTTGGATCGTATTGTTTCAATAGAACATATTTTCATTATAATTGTCTTACAACACTATCACTACAAAAACAATAGAAATATTAACAGCTACACTTCATACACAACATAAAATAATGCAATGATGAAAAAGGTATTTTTATTGTGTTTAGTGGCAATATTGACTTCATGCTCCACAATGCTCACCCCGTATTCACAAAACTTTTCCATGTATGATTTTACTCCGTACACAAAGGAAGGGTTTATAATTACTCCTGCAGAGACAGGATTTGCCTATCAACCTGTCGGTGAATTATCTGTCGAGTTCGTGCCTGGATATAAAAAAGATATAATTAAAAGAGAAAAGCCCTTCATATCTCAGAACCCTGAAACAGATGAGATGTATTCTGTCAAACAACCAACCGGAGATAAAAAAGCAAATGGTTCAACCCTTCACCTGAATACATGCTGGATGAATTCGTCAAATACGCCAAAGCTGCAGGTGCTAATGGAATACTCAGATTCAAAGCACAAGCAAATTACTCATATTCACACAGCAAATACGGCACAACAGTACATCTGAACTCTTACATTTTAAGTGGATTTGCAGTCAAAATAGAATAACCACTACTGATACTTTGAAAATCAGAAACAAATACAACTGTAATAATACTGACAGCTCCACAAGTTTCAAAAGGCATTAATTCTTAACGACACACGCACAGAATTAATGCCTTTTTTGTATACATAGTAGTTGTATTCAGTTTAGTCCATAGCCCATCATAGAGAGAATATCTCTCACCGGTCATTGGCTCTTTAATTAAATGGTTCAAATTCCATTCCGTAAATTCTTTCCCAATTACGACACTGCTACAACTAGCATGCTTATGCTTAAATGTCAAATAGGGATAGCTATTACAAAACGGGAGACAAATCAATTCAATTTTACATTTCCTATAAGATTCCGTATATTTATGGTCAGTTTGACAATATAGCAGACAACAGCTATAGACAAATCACATTCATAAATCTAACCTATTACTTGAATCTTGCATGAGATTATGGTCATTGATGCAATCCTGTCGTTGGGTTGCAATTCTCCCGATGCTACTGCTTTCATCAGCGTATGCACAATCTGAGCAAATTTTATACGATTTGCGATGTGAGAACTTGGTTGATCCTTTAAGTGTTGACACACACACGCCTCGACTCAGTTGGAAAACCGACTATGCTGACAAAGGGAATCACCAGTCTGCTTATCAAATTCTTGCAGCAACTGATCCCACTCTCCTCAAAGAGGGTGATGCTGATTTATGGAACTCCGAGAAAACAACATCATCCGAATCAGTACTCGTAGGTTACAAAGGCAAGCTGACGCCCGACAATCGCTTGGTATATTGGTGTGTGCGAGTGTGGGATCAAAACGGAAAGCCTTCCGCATGGAGCAAACCCGCCCGTTTCGGCGTAGGAATTTCACAAAAGGAATGGTCTGAAGATGATTATATTGGTTTCCCGGCCAATGCAGGCAATCCCCAGTCCCCCCTTTTACGAACTACTATCAATGTAACTGAAGTGGGGAAAACAACTCTGCTTTATGTAAACTCTTTGGGATACCACGAGATTTACATCAACGGGCAGAAAGTCGGCAATGAGGTGCTTGCAACAGCGGTTTCGGAAATGGATAAACGATCATTATATCGCACCTATGACGTCACTTCGTATTTGACTGCAGGATCCAATGATTTAGTCATTTGGTTAGGGCAAGGGTGGTTCCGGCCGACAATCCGCTGGGGATTTTATGATGGTCCTCTGGTCAAAGTTCGATTAGCTACCTATTCAGACGGTAAATGGGAAAACATCTCTATCCATAACGATTCGTGGCAAACAGCAGAAAGTGGATATTCCAGTCTCGGAAAATGGACTCCGAATCGTTTTGGAGGTGAAAGAATCAATGCAGCGGCCGTACCTCAAAGCATGCAGAAAAAGGATCTGGATCTGTTAACCTGGTATCCTGCAGCAACCGTTCAGGCTCCTGAATTAAATGTTTCGGCACAGATGACCGAAGGAAATATCATTGTCGATACCTTGAAACCAACAAACGTGATAGAGATTGCCGACAGCGTCTGGGTTGTAGATATGGGCAAAGCGTATACCGGTTGGTTCGAATACAAACTGCCGAAATTATCGCCTGGACAAATGGTTACCATGCGCTATGCGGACCACTTCCATCACGGCACTACCATACGCGAACAGATGCAGTTCGACACCTTTGTGGCTTCTGGCAACGAAGGGGACCGGTTTATCAACAAGTTCAATTATCATGGTTTGCAATATATCGAGATTAAAGGCCTGAATACCAAACCTGAATTGAAAGACATCACCGGTTACCGAATTCAAACAGGATTCCCGCAAACCTCCTCTTTTGAATGTTCGGATTCAGACATGAACGCCATTCACGACATGGTCCAATACACTTTATGTAATCTGAGTTTGGGAGGATATTTGGTGGATTGTCCACAATTGGAACGTTTAGGTTATGGCGGTGATGGCAATGCTTCTACAGAAACCGCACAAACAATGTTCAATTTGGCTCCGCTCTATGCAAACTGGATGCGAGCATGGGCAGATGCCATCCAAGAAGATGGTGGCATGCCACATACAGCTCCTGAGCCGTACAGTGCTGGAGGCGGCCCATATTGGTGCGGATTTATCATTACAGCATCTTGGCGTACATATGTCAACTACGCGGATGCACGACTGATCACAGAGTATTATCCGACCATGCAAAAATGGTTAGGATATGTCGAGCACCACATGGTTGACGGCCTGCTCCAACCGTGGCCTGTAACCGAATATCGCAACTGGTATCTTGGTGATTGGGCTTGTCCCAAAGGCATCAATCAGACCGACTCTACATCAATTACTCTGGTCAACAACTGTTTTGTTGCTGTCTGCTATGAGACCATGGCCAAAATCGCCAAAGTCTTGGGAAAAGACGAAGATGCCGATCGCTATTCTCGTCAAGCCTCAGATTTACGTGCATTAATCCAACAAACTTTCTACTCTGATTCAACCGGTCATTATGGCACAGGATCTCAAATTGACATGATTTACCCCATGCTTGCAGGTGTAACTCCTGAGTCATTGACAAAGCCGACAACAGATCAACTGTTTATCACAACCCAAGAACAGCATGACGGACATATTGCATGTGGTTTGGTTGGCATTCCGGTAATGACAGAGTGGGCCGTTATCAATCATCACCCTGATTTCATTTACGGTATGCTCAAAAAACGGAACTATCCGAGCTATTTGTATATGATTGACAATGGGGCTTCAACAACCTGGGAACACTGGCATGGCGAACGGAGCCGCATTCACAACTGCTTCAATGGAATCGGATCGTGGTTCTACCAAGCAATCGGAGGTATTCGCACAGAAGAGAATGCTCCCGGCTATCGCTGCATTCGAATTGAACCTCAGATTCCACAAGGGATCACTTGGGCCAATACAACCAAAGATACACCATACGGTCCTGTCTCTGTAAATTGGAAATTAAGCGACAACACGCTCAACATGACTGTAACCATTCCATCCGGAAGTGAAGGACGGGTAATTATTCCTCAGTCTAATAAAAAATTCACCGTAGATGGTAAAACATACAAGAATAAATCGGGAGAGATGATCATTGGCAGTGGCACATACACGATCTCGTATTCTCTTCAATAAATATTTGTAAATCAGAATTACGCCGGACTGATATAATAGATCGATTTGATCCTAACATCAATACTTAAACCGGGAGATTCTGATTAAAACAAACTCTTCATTAAAGAGAGTATTTCCCCATATTGGATCACAAGCTTTTCTCCAAAATTAGCTTGCGATCCATTTTTCTGATATACCCTCATAAAAAAACAAGCCCTCGAAAGGGCTTGTCACACATTATTGCATACCAATATTTACTGCTTGATGGCACCTGTAAAGTGAGCATCTACAGTCATAATTCCCGCCACTGTAATGGATAATGGCAGCTCAAAATTACCGGCCATATCCACAGTTGCATCAACTGCATTCACCACACAAGGTACAGTAATTTGTTGCGCTCCTACTGGAACAGTTATATTTCCCAAATCCAATTCGCCTGAAAATTTACAACCTGCATCTGTCAATTCTATCGGACAATCCGAAATCTGAATGTCTCCTAAATTGACCGTGGCACCCAAAATTTCCAACTGAAAATTTTGAATAAACACCGATACGCTTTTTGATGGGGTCCCTTTCTTGAGTACAATATCGTATGGCACATCCGTAACCAGATCATTACCCGACATGGAAACATCCAATAAACCAGCATATGTGTCATAAATTGAACCTTTAGCTGCAACAGTATATGTATTCGATGTTTCTTTGTCCTCAGCAGTCACAACATAGGTCAAGCCATTATCTCCATAGGATCCACTCGACGTATAGGTAGCACCTTGTGAAACGACAATTGTAGGAACAAGTGCAGCCATGGCTTCACCATCAGCCCACGGATATACCACAAACGAATATGCCATACCAGATAATTCAGGTTGACTCCTTACGATTTGGTTAGCTTCGACAGATGTATCAAAGGTGAAGCTTTCAATTTTAGCATCGCTACTCAGCTGGTTGTCCTTATTACTGCATGAAGAGAGCACTCCAACCCCCATCATTGCAACAGCCATACATTTTAGTGTTTTCATATATTTAAATTATTTTAATAAAACTTCAACTATACAACGGGACATAATTTTGAAAGTTACTTGACACGAATGGCGCTGACACAAGAAAAACCAGCTCTTTTTTCATCCTCTGAGGAAAAGTAATCTATCAGTCATTTGATTAACCAATCAAATATCGTTCTAAAAAAATGAGACAATTTGCGATGAATCTTTCATGACATCTGATATCACACCCAAAATATCAACACTCGATTAACAAATATGAATTACTCTACGAGCTATTTTGTATCTTTGGATGTTAAATACCCATGTTATGGAAGCCAATGCTGTTATAGACCTTAGAAACGTAGCAATCTATCATCCACGTGATTCTTTTCGGGAAGCCAGTTTCCGCAAACGGAAAGATCGTTGTGATCTGATCTTATCAAATGTGAACCTTACCGTTTACCCTGGTGAACTGATCTATCTGATCGGTAGGGTAGGCTCAGGGAAAAGCTCCTTGTTAAAGACACTCTATGCTGAATTACCTTTAGTAGAAGGGGCAGGATGGGTAGCAGGATTCGATCTCACGAAAATTCGTCGTAAGGATGTACCGTACCTGCGAAGACGTATGGGTATTGTCTTTCAAGATTATCAATTACTGACCGATCGCAATGTGTTTCAAAACCTGCAATTCGTGCTTAAAGCAACCGGTTGGAAAAACGACATGGAAATCAAGAACAAAATTGCAGAGGTTTTACATGAAGTTGGGCTCATCAACAAAGAATACAAAATGCCCTTCCAACTTTCGGGTGGAGAGCAACAGCGATTGGCTATTGCACGAGCTTTGTTGAATAATCCAAAGGTTATCTTGGCTGACGAACCGACAGGAAACCTCGATCCCGCAGCATCAGATGGAGTCATGAACCTATTCCGCTCCATTGCAGATCGGGGTTGCGCCGTAATTATGTCCACTCACAACATTGGCAATATCCAACAATATCCTTCGCGTACTCTACGTTTTAATCAAGGTCGAATCGAAGAGATTGACATCGTTTCAATCCTGGGGTGTTAGAATCCAACAGATCGTAGCTTCTACGGGGGGGGAAGGATTGGATTTGCAAGGATTTTTCACTATCTTTGAATGCTTAAATCCGGCCCATTTATGTAAGCAAATCGGGCTTTGACAAGAGATCAAGACAGACAAGATGATAACAGAAAAAGAAAAACACATTGAAGAAGAGTACTCAGCGTCCAGTATTCAAGTATTGGAAGGCTTAGAGGCTGTGCGTAAACGTCCTGCGATGTACATTGGCGACATCGGCATAAAAGGTCTGCACCACTTGGTATATGAGGTGGTAGACAACTCTATCGACGAGGCATTGGCTGGGTATTGTTCAAATATCGAGGTCTATATCAACGAAGACAACTCTATCACCGTAGAGGATGACGGACGTGGTATTCCGACCGACATGCACGAAAAAGAGGGCAAGTCGGCTTTGGAAGTTGTTTTGACCGTATTACACGCCGGTGGTAAATTTAATAAAGACAGCTACAAAGTTTCAGGAGGTTTGCATGGCGTCGGTGTATCCTGCGTTAACGCCCTTTCCAATTTGTTGATCGCTGAAGTACACCGTCAAGGCAAAATCCATATTCAGAAATTCAGCAAAGGAACCCCACTGGGTCCGATGGAGATCACCGGTGACACCGATACACATGGAACCATCATCACATTTAAACCTGATGATACCGTTTTCACCTCTACAGAATACAACTACGATATTCTGGCATCACGTCTGCGCGAATTGGCCTACTTAAATAAAGGGGTACGGCTGAACTTGACCGATAAACGTGAAAAAGATGAAAACGGAAACTATCGTCGTGATGAATTCTACTCGGTTGATGGTTTGAAAGGATTCGTCAAATTCTTGGACGAAAGCCGCGAACCGTTAATTGAAAACGTCATTTACATTGACACCGAACGTGATGGTGTTCCGGTAGAAGTAGCTATGCAATACAATACCAGCTTTACCGAAAACGTCCACTCATACGTTAACAACATCAACACCATCGAAGGTGGTACACACCTGACTGGTTTCCGTCGTGCGTTAACACGCACTTTGAAAAAGTACGCCGAAGATTCGGGCATGTTGTCCAAAGTGAAGTTTGAGATCAACGGTGATGACTTCCGTGAAGGATTGACCGCTGTCATTTCGGTAAAGGTACAGGAACCGCAGTTCGAAGGACAGACCAAAACCAAGTTGGGTAACAGCGAAACTGCAGGGGCTGTTGACCAAGCCATTACAACAGCGTTAACGCACTATCTGGAAGAGAACCCCAAAGATGCCCGTGCCATTGTCAACAAAGTGGTTTTGGCCGCTACGGCACGCCACGCTGCTCGTAAAGCACGTGAAATGGTACAACGCAAAACCGTTCTTTCAGGTTCAGGTCTTCCAGGCAAGTTAGCAGACTGCTCGTCACGCGATCGCGAAAAGACTGAAATTTTCTTCGTCGAGGGAGACTCTGCAGGTGGAACCGCTAAACAGGGTCGGGATCGTACTTTCCAAGCGATTATGCCATTGCGCGGTAAGATCCTGAACGTTGAAAAAGCGATGAAACACCGAGTTTGGGAGAACGAAGAGATCAGCAATATGTTCAAGGCATTGGGCATTGTTCCTTCCGGCGACGGAAATTCAGATGACGAACAGGATGTAAGCCTTGAAAAATTACGTTACGGCAAAGTGATCATCATGACCGATGCCGATGTCGATGGTAGCCACATTGCCACATTAATGTTGACCTTCTTTTTCCGCCACATGACCAGTCTGATCCAAAACGGGCATGTATATATTGCTACACCGCCGCTGTACTTGGTTAAGAAGGGAAAAAACAGCCGATACTGCTGGACTGAGGAGGAACGCGAGGCCACTTTGGCAGAGTTTGGAGCGAAAGGTGCACACGTACAACGCTACAAAGGTTTGGGTGAGATGAACGCACACCAGTTGTGGGAAACCACCATGTCTCCTAAGAGCCGTATCCTAAGACAGGTCACTATCGAAAGCGCTGCAGAAGCTGATCGTATCTTTTCGATGCTGATGGGTGACGATGTGCCGCCTCGCCGCGAGTTCATTGAGCGCCATGCAAAATATGCGAACATCGACATTTAATGCAAAATATTCAATATAGCTCACCAATACAGAGAGGTCATTTCTCATTAGAGAAAATATCAAACCTTCTAACCATGTAGACAAGCAAGAGCTCTATTGAAAATAAAAAACTTGACCGGAATATGGTCAAGCACAAAAAAAATAACGGGATTGTTTTACAATCCCGTTATTTTTTTGATCTCGTTGAGTTTATTCAGCGCTTCAAGTGGTGTTAATAAATTAATATCCAATCCTTTGATTTCATCCCGAATTTGTTTGAGAACAGGATCATCCAACTGGAACATACTCAACTGCATGCCTCCACCTCCGTATTGGGCAACCGTAGGAACTTTACGGGTCGTATCCCGCATACTGCCCCGATGAGCAGATTCCATATCCGCCAAAATCTGTTCTGCACGATCTGTCACTTGGGTCGGCATACCCGCCATTTTCGCCACATGGATACCAAATGAATGTTCCGTACCGCCTCGCACCAACTTACGCAGAAAGATCACCTTACGATTGATCTCTTTAACCGATACATTGTAATTCTTAACACGTTCATACGACTCCTCCATTTCGTTCAGTTCATGATAGTGAGTCGCAAAGAGTGTTTTCGCCCTTGCAGTAGGATGTTGATGAATATATTCCACCATTGCCCACGCGATCGAAATTCCATCATAGGTACTCGTACCTCGACCAATTTCATCAAGCAAGACTAAACTGCGATTGGATATATTGTTCAAAATACTGGCCGACTCCAACATTTCGACCATAAAGGTCGATTCGCCTTGCGAAATGTTATCTGAGGCACCCACGCGCGAAAAAATCTTGTCGACCAATCCGATTTTGGCAGATTTAGCCGGCACAAAACAGCCAATCTGAGCCATCAATACTATCAGGGCCGTCTGTCGCAAAAGGGCAGACTTACCCGACATATTGGGTCCGGTAATAATGATAATCTGCTGTGAAGAGTCATCGAGATATACATCATTGGAAATATACTCCTCACCAACCTTCAATAAAGTTTCAATAACGGGGTGACGCCCTTCCTTGATATCGATCACCTGGGTGTCATGGACCTCCGGACGACAATAATGCCGATTGACAGCTTGAATCGCAAATGACAACAGACAATCAATCCGTGCAATCAACGACGCATCTTTTTGAATAGGGGAGACATATCGTGTCAGTTCAGTCAACAGTTGGGCATACATCTCCTGCTCGATCGCCAAAATACGACTTTCAGCCCCTAAGATTTTCTCTTCGTACTCCTTGAGTTCAGCTGTAATATATCTCTCGGCTCCAGTCAGGGTCTGCTTGCGAATCCAATCTGCAGGCACTTTATCTTTATGCGTATTGCGCACCTCAATGTAGTATCCAAAAACATTGTTGAATCCTATTTTTAACGAAGGAATACCCGTTGCTTCGCTTTCGCGCTGCTGAATAGTGGCCAATATATTTTTAGCATTCGTCGAAAGATTACGCAGATCATCCAGCTCAATGTTGACTCCCGAGGCAATTACACCACCTTTCTGAATTTGGTTCGAGGGATCCGGAAAAATCTCTCGTTCTATCTTCTCGCGTACTGTCAGACAGAGATCCAACTGATCACCCAACTCCGTCAAAGCCGGATCCCCCGATGCCTTCATGGTTTGTTGCAACTTTTCAATCGCATAGAGCGCATTTTTGAGCTGCACCACTTCACGTGGAGAGACACGCCCAACCGAAACTCGGGATATCACACGCTCCAAATCACCAATCAGAGCTAAAGATTCATAAACAGAATCACGCAATTCGGCTTGATTAACAAACAACGAAACCAGGTCCAGACGAGCGTTGATCTCGGCCAAATCCTTAACGGGTAATGAGATCCATCGCCGCAACATACGTCCACCCATCGGCGTCGCAGTCTGATCCAACACCTCAGCCAACGAACAACCCTCCTGACCACTATTCGAAGCAAACAACTCCAGGTTGCGAATCGAAAATTTATCGATCCACACGAATTTATCCTCATCGATACGGGAAATCGAAGCAATATGTTTGGTCTGACGATGTTCCGTATATTCCAAATAGTAGAGTACAGCTCCTGCGGCAACAATCGCATTCGGCATGTTGTCAATTCCATACCCTTTAAGCGAAGAGACCTGAAATTGATTTAACAGTTTCTCCCGAGCCCCATTTTCAGAGAACATCCAATCGTCCACCCGATAGGTGTAATATTTTGTACCGAAAGATTCTGAGAACTCCTCTTCATAACCTTTGGGATAGATCACCTCCTTGGGTGCCAAGTTGGACAACAATTTATCGATATAACTGTTGGCTCCCTCAGCAGCATAAAACTCACCAGTCGAAGCATCCAGGAATGCAACTCCGGTTGACTTTTTGCCGAAACAAACGGCAGCGAGAAAGGTATTTTCCTTGTTTACCAAAACATTATCGCTGTACGATACGCCAGGCGTTACCAATTCTATCACACCGCGTTTGACGATCTTTTTAGCGGTTTTAGGATCTTCCAACTGTTCACATACAGCTACACGTTCTCCGGCACGAACCAATTTAGGCAAATAGGTATCGATCGCATGATAGGGAAAACCAGCCAATTCGACATACGAAGCAGCACCATTGGCCCGCCGAGTCAGCGTAATGCCCAATATCTTCGAGGCCTTAATCGCATCCTCACCGAATGTTTCATAAAAATCCCCGACCCGAAACAACAGAATAGCATCGGCATGAACAGCCTTGAAGCCGTAATACTGTTTCATCAATGGAGTTTCGACATATTTTTGTTTTGGGGCGGCAGATGCGCTATTGGAATCTTTCATAACAATCAAAAAGGAGTAATAAGCTATCAAAGGTAGCTATTTTTCGTCGAAAAACCGTTCGTCGAAATTGATAAAATAGAGCTTCTCGGTAGCACGTGTAATGGCCGTATATAGCCATTGCAGCAGGTCACGAGTCATCTCCTCTTCTCCAAACAACATTTTGTCCACAAACACACATTTCCACTGTCCACCTTGAGCTTTATGACAGGTGACGGCATAGGCAAATTTGATCTGCATGGCATTAAAATAGGGATTCTCACGCACCTCTTTATAGCGTTTGGCTTTGGAAGTGATATCGGCATAATCCTCTGCCACATTATAAAACAGCTGCGAGCTCTGTTCCCGTGTAAGTGAAGGAGAGTCACTCGAAAGCGTGTCCAACAAAATTTTACCCTCCAGCTCCAACTCGTCATAATCCGGGAATCGCAACAGCGCATCCGCAAATCGGAAACCATAAAAGTCATGAAAATGGCGAATCCGGACCAATTGCGCCGTATCTCCATTGGCAATAAAATCTACCTTGCAGTCCTTTTCGCGTTCAGTATAGTAATAGTTATTTTTCACAACCATCAACATATCGCCTGACCCGATCTCCTCCTCAGCATAGAGCACATTACGCCGTACCCCCTCATTAAAACGGTTTGCCCGCTTGTTCGACCGGGTAATAATCAACGTCTCCTCCATACCATATTTATCATAAGCATCCTGAATACGCTCCAAAATCTCCCCACCTTCGACATGCTCAACATCGTCAAAAGAGAGGTCAAACATCGGAATATCGATAATATCGGCCGACAACATACACCTCACCAACGTAGCATTGAACAGGATTCCCGAACTATCCTGCTGGCGCATCACCTCGTCCAATGGAACATAGAGAACATCTCCATAAGCCCGCATCTTCTCTGGATCAAGGGCTGGGCTACAGTCCAGTCCCACAGGCGGCAACTGAGCACTATCTCCGACAAAGATCAACCGACATCGACTACCCTGACGCACATAACTAACTAAATCATCGAGCAAATTTCCTGATCCAAACGCCGACGCATCGAGCGAATAGTTGGCCAACATCGATGCCTCATCCACAATAAACACTGCATCTTTTTCGCGATTGTAATCCAAAGAGAATTGAGCTTCAGCTGTCGCTAATGATTTTTGTCGATAGATTTTTTTGTGGATGGTGTACGCCGAATGGCCAGAGTAGCGACTGACCACTTTGGCAGCACGGCCGGTCGGAGCAAGCAGAATCGTTTTGATTTTGATCGATTCCAACGTCTTAACCCAAGCCGAAATCAATGAAGTTTTACCGGTACCGGCATAACCATTGAGAATCAAAATCCGATGATAATCGGAATCGGTCAAAAAATCGGCAAAAGCTTCGATGGCATTTTTTTGACCTACAGTTGGCTCAAAGGCAAAATTTCGATAAATTTGAGACGCTAAATGTTCCGACAGCATATTACAAGGAGAAGATTAACATCTTTACACGATAGTACAAACTTACGAAAACCAAGGCAAAAAGCCACGACAGACGATGTCCTTGACCAAACAAAATATCACCTCTGAACAGGCTTCGAAATTGAACCTGTCCCTACAGGTTTCACACTCAGCTTTGCAATACTGTGTTATGTCGGACTCCAAAATAGAACAAGCCGACATACACAAATTCAATCGCGATAAATCTACCGAAGAGAATCTGTCTGTACTCTTCGGAGCCCTTCCGGCATTAAATCTACCTTATAAAGATGTAGCCATCATCTTGGCGACAGAGAAGGTATGCCTGGTACCCGATGAATTAGCAGATGGAGATGCTTTGGCATATATGCACGCTAACGGCATCCAGATAGAAAAGGACGAACAGCTACTGCATTCCTCATCCAACGGCATCACTGCCATAATGGCCGCTCCGACTTTTCTCGTGCAGAAAGCCCAAACCCTATACGGAGATCATACACACTGGTTGCATCCACTGCAAATCGCCATTACCAAAGCCCACCAAAATGCGACACTCGAAGTTAACTTTTGTGACGATTGGGCCAACATCACCATCAAGGATGATCGTTTACGTTATGCCGAAACACTACCTTGTGCCGAGATTACCGATCTGCTCTTTTATATACAACAACTGAATCAACAATACAATCTGCGAGATTTTGATCTGTTATTGACGGGTGAAAACACTGCAGAAATTCGCAAGGAGTTGAAAAGCTATTACAAACCGCAACTGGATTCAGACCTAAAAAAACGCATTCCCAAATCCTTGCGCAACGACGAAATCAATTTTAACAACTTAATATATTGCTTCGATGCGAATCGTTAGCGGACGATACAAAGGAAGAATTATTCAACCTCCCAAAAATTTGCGAGCCAGACCGACCACAGATTTTGCCAAAGAGAATCTGTTTAACGTCATTACCAGTTATTGGGATCTGGACGGGGTAGAGGTGCTGGACCTGTTTTCAGGTACCGGTTCGATCAGTTACGAGTTTGCCTCACGTGGTGCCGGCAATATCATTGCTGTCGAGATTAACGCTATTCACTACAACTACATCCGGAACATGGCCCAAAAATTTGGGTTCACCCAACTCCATCCCGTCAAAGCAAACGCCTTTCTTTACTTAAAAAGTTGCACCAAACAGTTCGATATTATCTTTGCCGATGCCCCATACGACATTGAAGGAAGTGAAACGATCCCAGAATTGGTGCGAACACAAAATTTACTCAAACCTGGAGGGTGGTTTATTTTCGAACATTCCAAAAATCTGGACGTAAGTCATTTGCCCGATTTCAAAGAGAAACGGACCTACGGAAGCGTCAATTTTTCTATCTTCGAGCGACCCGAGCAAGAAGAAAAAAAATGAGTAAAAACGTAGATTTTTCGCCGAAACCCTTTGGAGAATTAAAAAAAACACCTATCTTTGCATCGCAATTGAGAAACAAAGTTGCTCAGTGCTTAAAAACGGTGTGGTAGTTCAGCTGGTTAGAATGCCTGCCTGTCACGCAGGAGGTCGCGGGTTCGAGTCCCGTCCATACCGCAAAGCCTTAGAATCACAAATTCTAAGGCTTTTTTATTTTCTATATTTTCATTCACTTCTGACTACAAAAGCAAGAGGAGAAACACATCCAATAAATTTGCAAAAACAGCAAATTAAAATTTCTCCTGGACATTCTATCCCAACCCCGCAATTCTCCATTCTATAAGCCACCCAATAGTTCTGCTATTGATGGTTGTGAGAATTATTGTAACGATCGATACGATTAGCAATATTTTGCTGCACACTGAGAAAATAGAGGTTTAACTCCTGAACATGATAGTTTCCTTTGGGGAACAACTGCTCGATCGACGGAATATAATAATCATCATCTGACAATCCATCAATCAATAACGTATGCCGATCATTTGTCATGCCTACACCGACAGCATGGAATAGGGTATCAGCATGTCCTTCTGAATCAAAAAACACAGACCCAGGATTTTCCGAAGCGGGAGCATACGTACCGTCAACAGTCCAATTAACCGGATTAATACAAACCACATTATTGGCAAACAGCGGAGAACATGCTTCAGGTCTCGACACGCTGTTAAACAGCACCAACGCCCCAATATCATCAGCACCGGACGCAGGCTTCAAAAGAGGACTTTGTGCCAACTCATTACTTCCGACCGAAAAGCCAAACGCATAGGCAGCTACCATCCGCTGATACTGTTCTGGAGTGACAGAGTGCTTTAACAGTTCGATCACAGCTTTTGCTCCTTGGCTATGTCCAGCCAAAATAAACGGACGCCCATTGTTATAATGCTCCAAATAATATTTAAATGCCCGAACTACATCTTGATGGGCAACTGCATAACGCTCATTGATTACCTCTTCGGATTCAAACCATGAATTCATGGTAATCTGCCGATAATAGGGCGAATAGAAATTGCAGCTTTTCTCAAACAACGCATATGCCAAAGCATTGGATCCATCCACTAAAAATCGCTGTGCCGAATTGGTAACATCCATATAATGGATTGTTTGCCCGGACTGATCTTTCCAATCCCAGATACAGGTCGGCGTAATATAAAATACATCGACTGCTTTATTAGCAGCTCCTTCAAGAGACCGATACCACATCTCTGACTGAGCGTAATCAGGAACTGGCAATTTACCACCTGCACCGTCCTGCTCTGACGTAGAACAGGAGAGATTGAACCCAATGAAAAAGCAAACCAGCACCGAAAATTGAACAATCCTTTTCATATAGCAGAATTTCTCTAAAGACATGATCTTTTTTTTCGTTCTTTACAAATAGCTCAGATGTGCTTTGCGCAACCAATTTACCACCCAATCAGGCATGCAACACAACTATTGCGCAATAGGACACATAAAAAACAAGCATTTATCCTAACTTTTCGTACAAAAATACGTTATCAAACCTTAGGATAATGCTTGTCTTCACAATATTTCTCTCACACCTTTCCTTGCAGGAATCCACACTCCTTCAGCAATGCAAATTATACAAAGAGAACACTGGACAAAATCAATCATTCATTCTTAGCCTGTCCACTCATGTTGGATTACATCTCTATCGTAATACCCAACGTGGGCAGGATCGTACTACCCAAATCATGGGCAATGTGTTGCATTTTATAATACCCGGGACGATCCGGATCCAACACATATTGTCCATCTGCACCGATCTCAGGCATAAGGATCTCTTGACCTGCGACTTTATGGTTATACAAATTCTGAATGTCAATATAAAAACCGAGGCGCCACTTTTTAAAATACCATACCTTATCGATACGAAGATCCAGCTGATGATAAACAGGTGTTTTCATCGCATTGTAACGACTGTTGTCCGGATAGGGGCGACGTCGAGCATCCCATGCTGCAGTCAATGCAGACAATGTCTCATCATAAGGGGTATAGGGCACTCCTCCCGACAGATACCATTTCACACCGGCCGTCCAATTCGCCCCAAATTTATGAATTGCAGAGATATTCAGAATATGACCCACATTCCAACTCGAGGAAAGATAATGCGAAGTAGGTTTCAACTGATCATCCATTTGGTTAACCTGCGATACGAAATAGGTATAGGAGACATTGACAACCGTATTATAAAGATCCAAATTGCGATAGGAAATTTCACCTCCATACGCCCGACCTTTACCCACTGAACGAGCCGGCACATTACCTACAATATAGTCTGCGAAATCGCCTGTAGATACCGGCAACGAATCCAACAACGAGACAGGCAACTGCGAATATTGTTTATAAAAATATTCAAATTTTATATCCGACCGTGGAGTTGGAGAGAAATTGATTCCAGCCACATATTGATTGACTGCCATATAGCGCAGTCCATCACGCTGTTTATACCCTGGAACCACATTACCGTCATACCCCATTGTGGTATAACTCGGTTCTTGATAATAACGGGCAACAGAAGCACTTACACGCCATTTAGGAGCAAATTGATAAAACATGCTCAATCGCGGAGAAAACTGATCAAAAGGGTTAGAGGTATGTTTCGAATAGGTCATACCATCCATCCGGAAACCGGCCGATACTGCCAATTTTTCGTTAAAGAAATTACGGCTTAACGTAGCGAACAACTCGTAACGTCCGATCGTAAAATGGCTTTCGGAGAAATCATCCACCTCCTGATTTTGCACATACACTTTGCTAAACGATTCGCTACGATAGGTTCCCACACCACCTCCGATGCCTGCATTTAACCGAAATCCTTTCAAATCCCACAGATTAATCGAAGCGCGAGCCCGGTAATTTCCCTCACGACTATCTATATCCAGAATCCGAGGCAACGATTCATCATTGTCACGGTACTTGTACATTTCGTTTTTCAGGTAATCACGACTGGCCGTAATCTGTAATTTACCTCCAGAAAACATGTGGTTATATCCAGCTCCAAACACATAACTGGTCTGGTTGCTTTCAGGCATATAACCCAATATATATTTTCGATCCTCTTCAGGATCTTTCAGTCCCAGATTCAACCGATTTTTATCGAAAGAGCCTAATCCGATCAGAAAAATCTCATCCCGGTCAGACAACTTCGATGTCACTTTAAATTGGTAATCGTTATATGTCGGCAAAAATGGAAGCTTCAACACCTTAAACAACATTTGCAGATAGCTACGGCGAAATGATCCGACCAAGGTTGTCTTTCCATCCGATGAAAGCGGTGTATCCAAATTAATTCCCACATCCGAAGCTCCTAAAATCAGCTTACCGTGAAATCGGTCGGTATTACCCGCTTTGGTCTGCATATCCAAGACCGAACTCAAACCGCTCGGCAAATTGGAAGGGAAGGCACCTGTATAAAAATTGACAGATTGCAAAAGAGCCGGATTGATCAACGAGGCATAACCTCCGGAAGCACCTTGCACAGCGAAGTGATTCAAAACTGGAATTTCAATCCCATCCAGATAAAAACGGTTTTCACCAGCCCCACCACCTCGCACCAACAGATCATTACGGTTGGCTGTCGGAATAAACAGGGCTCCAGGAGAAGATTGTACGACTTTGGAAATATCACGATTGGCACCGGGAGTCAAATCAATCTCCTCTGTACCGATTCTGCGCATTGAAACCGGGGATTCTGTGGTCGGACGGAACGGAGAAGCACTGACGATCACCTCATCCATTGTCACAGTTCTCTGTTCCAATTCAACCCGTATTTCGGCAGGAGTAGATGTTGTCACTAAAAAGGACTCTGTCAACACATCTTTAAAATCCTCAGCGTCCACATAGAGCGAATTATATCCGACAGGCACACCTTCAAGTTGGAAGCGGCCATCTTGATCCGTTTGCTGTTGAAGGGTATCTCCGACCACCAAAACCAAAGCTCCGGAAATCGGTTTTTGTTCATTTTTCGAGATGACTACGCCGCGAACAATTCCAGTGCGAGCCGTCGTAGATGACTGCGCCCATGCACTGAACCCACACAACACCAACAGACAAATTCCTATATAAAATTTCATACACCTACCGTTGTATTTTAACACTTCGTAAAATTAACATAACTCAAAGCAATATCATACTGCCACTCACAATTTTAACGCCACAATATTACTGACACATTGAAATTAGGAGCTATTTTTTTCATTTCACATGACATACTCCGGTTCACCTCATATTAGATATTCAGATGATTTTATATCTTTGTCCATTGTCATGGAAACTATGCAAAACAGCGTCACATCAGATACACAAACTGTCGAGGCGCAACACGTACGCCTTTCTGAGCTAAAGTCCTCACAGGTCGGACTGATCACTAAAGTCTTTGGCCACGGTTCTTTCCGCAATCGAATCACGGAAATGGGGTTTATTCGTGGAAAAATTGTCAAAGTGATCAAAAACGCCCCTCTATTGGATCCGGTCGAATACGAAATTATGGGATACCGCATTGCATTGCGTCGCAGTGAAGCGGAGTTGATCGAAGTTATACCATTAACGGCACTTCCTCAACTGACATTGGATCAACATGCCAACCATCATGCTCATATCCATTTTCGACACCACTCGCAGCCCCAGGCCAAAGCTTCCCATCAAGATTGGCTCAAAAAAATTTGGCCCAGTCAGTGGACAAAGAAAAACAATCACGAGCACACTGCCTCAGCAAACCACAAAACCCTAAATGAGTGGAGCAGTTTTAATGCGGGAAGTCATCTAATCAATGTTGCCTTAGTCGGCAATCCCAACTGCGGTAAGACCTCATTATTCAACCTGGCTTCAGGATCACACGAGCGGGTAGGGAATTATAGTGGTGTAACAGTAGATGCCAAAATTGCCCGTTTCCATCAAGGCAACTACACATTCAACCTGGCAGATCTCCCCGGCACCTATTCCATTACAGAATACACCCCTGAAGAGCTATATGTGCGGACTCATATTCTGCGCGAAATGCCCGATGTGGTAATCAACGTCATCGACGCAACCAACCTTGAACGGAATCTATATCTGACCACACAGCTGATCGATATGGACATCAAGGTGGTTATTGCCCTAAACATGTATGACGAACTGGAAAGCACCGGTGCAAAACTCGATTATCGTCATCTGGGCGGTATGTTGGGTATTCCCATCGTTCCGACCGTTGCCTCTACAGGTAGAGGAATTCACGAATTATTTGAAACGGTTATCCAGGTTTTTGAAGATAAGAACCCTACAGTACGACATATCCACATCAATTACGGCTCCGATCTCGAAGCTGCAATCAATACCTTGCAGGCTCAGATTTGGGAAAACAAGGATATTGTAGCGCACTACTCTTCGAGATACTTGGCAATCAAATTGCTCGAGGGAGATAAGAGCACTGCCAAACTTCTCGAAAAGTGTACGAACTTCAACAAAATCCAACAGACCCAACTGCTTCTACAACAAAAACTGACCAAACAGTTCGGCGACGAACCTGAGACCACGATTGCCGATGCCAAATATGGTTTTATTGCCGGTGCATTGAAAGAGACCTTTCAAGGGGAGACACGCGACAAACACGCTCGCACCAGCAAAATCGACCATATTATGACCAGTAAAATCTGGGGATTACCGATCTTTCTGTTATTAATGTGGATCACCTTCCAGGCCACCTTCTCGCTGGGAGCCATTCCAGCCGGATGGATAGAAAATGGAGTAAGTTGGTTAAGTGACTTCATCATGAATGTTATGCCTGAAGGGGCATTACGCAATTTACTCGTAGATGGTATTATCAGTGGAGTGGGTGGGGTCATTGTCTTTTTACCCAACATCTTGATCCTGTTCTTTTGCATCTCATTGATGGAAGACACTGGATATATGGCCCGGGCTGCTTTCATCATGGACAAACTGATGCACAAAATCGGATTGCATGGCAAATCATTCATTCCGTTATTGATGGGCTTCGGATGCAACGTGCCGGCTATTATGGCTACTCGCACTCTTGAAAGTCGTAAAGATCGCATCCTGACCATGCTGATCATTCCATTTATGTCATGCAGTGCACGTTTGCCTGTCTATGTGTTGCTGATCTCCGCATTTTTCGTTCAGAAACAAGGTTTGGTACTCCTTTCAATCTATCTGCTGGGCATCATTGTAGCGATCCTCTCATCGATTCTATTCAAGCGCCTGTTTTTCAGAAAAGAGGAGGCACCTTTTGTCATGGAACTCCCCCCATACCGAGTTCCGACAGGTCGCAGTGTCGTGCGACATATGTGGAATAAAGGAGTTCAGTATCTGCGCAAAATGGGAACCATCATTTTGGTTGCATCCGTAATTGTATGGGCATTGAGCCATTATCCTGTCGGAGATCCGTCCCTCACCCCCATCCAACAACAAGAACAATCATACATTGGACGTATCGGTAAAGCGATTGAGCCGGTAATACGTCCTTTAGGATTTGACTGGCAAATTGGCATCAGTCTGGTCAGTGGACTTGCAGCCAAAGAAATTGTGGTCAGCACCATGGCCGTATTGACCGATTCCGGGGAGAATGAAACTACATTGAGTGAAAAATTACAAAGCCAAGTTTATACCCAAGGTCCACATATAGGAGAGAAGGTATTTACTCCGTTGAAAGCATATACGATGATGGTCTTTATCCTCTTGTATTTTCCATGTATTGCAGCCATTACGGCAATATACAAAGAGGCTGGACGCCGTTGGGCCTTCTTTACTCTATTCTATACAACAGGGTTGGCATGGATTATGTCTTTCATTTTCTACCAACTGGGAAGTTTATTGCTGTAACCCCACAAACATTTTATCGTAGAAAACAAGAGTTGCCTGTCAGGATTATAATCTCCGAATAGGGTAGAGGAGAAAAACGCACCGACGAAATGGAAGGATGTCAAATGAACTTATGAGGCTCTTAAAACCGACAATAAACCATTATTCATTTTGCATCTCTATACCGACAATGAACAAAAAAAACAACTCTGCGTCAGAATCCGCAAACAAACCAAACTAAATACCCATGCAGGACATTATTGCATATATTATTGTTGCGGCTTGTGTTATATGGGCTGGCAATATGCTATACCGACGGCTGAAAACTAATGCTGTCGATAAATGCAAAGGGTGTGCTGTCCGTGCTGCCTGTCAAGGTGTCAAAACTTTCAACAACACACCCGACTGTCCCCGTACAGACTTGAAGTCACAAAAAAATTCAACACATTCCTCAAAATAAATCTGCCTCATTACAACTGAGACACTCAGTAGCGAACAACATCCAATTCGGTAGTAATCTTACGGAATTCTGCAGCAGATTGTTTTGTTCTTCCTAAAAACACATTGCTCATTTAGCTTTACGATTCCGATCTCAAGCAATGTGGCACCCAGCACATCAGCAGCCTCATCCTCTGCTTCACAAGCTAAAATCAAAAATCTATCTGTTTTTATAGCTTTTACACGGATTAGAGACTCTGTGTACTAAGTTTTTTTTTCGTATCTTTGTTTAGATGTTAAGGACATATAAATCCAAAACAAAGATTTACAATCAATTAACCAGCAAAAACCTAATAAAGCTACTATGAATAGCAGAGAGCGAGTATTGAAGGCTTTCCGCCGCATGGAGGGTCTGCCAGATCGAGTGCCTGTTCAATTCGACCTATGCCGCCAACATTTGGAGTATTTCGGCAAGAAACTCAACATTCCCGTACATGTCACTGACAACCTGTATGAAGATGTCACCTACCGAATCAGCGGTAATGAGATCCGTACCGCTATGGGTAGTGATGCCGTCATTGTAGGTGCTTCCGTTTCAGACGATTTCAAAATTGAGAAACGTGAAGACGGAACCTGGCTCAACGAATACAAAATGCGCATGCAGCAAGGTTCACTTTATGTTGAAGTTGTCGAATATCCATTGGCTAATGCGCAGACAGCAGAAGATATCAAAAACTACCAGTTCCCCGATCCAGACGCTCCGGGACGTTATCGGGATGCTGAAGCTCTGATCAAAAAATACAAAGATGACTATTTCATCATCGGCGATATTGAAGTGACCTTGTTCTCACTGGCACACCAGCTGGCGGGATTTGAAAAGATCCTGATGAGCATGTTCATGGAGGATGAATATCTCGAACCTCTGTTTGCAGCCTGCGGTGAATTCCAGACGCAAATCGCATTACGATTGATCGATCGTGGAGTTGATGCAATCTGGGTCGGAGACGATTTCGGTTCACAAACCAATACCTTGTTTGCCCCCGAAATGTTCCGCAAACTGCTGATGCCATATTACAAAAAGATGATCGACACCCTGAAAGCCAAGAAACCGGATCTGGTCATGATTCTGCACAGCGATGGAGCAGTAGGTTCTTTGATGCCGATGATCAAAGAGTGCGGCTTCGATGTTTTCAACCCTGTTCAGCCAGGTGTTCCCAAACACTCTCCACAAGAGGTTAAAGATAACTTCGGTGATCAATTCGCATTCTGGGGGGCTATCGACCAGCAGTATCTGATGCCGAACGGCACCGACGAAGAGCTGGAAGCCGACATTAAAGAACGGATTGAAATCCTCGGCAAGGGCGGTGGATATATGGTAGCTCCTGCCCATATTATTCAGGCAGACGTCACACCCGAGCGTGTTGAAAAGTTCATCGAACTCTGCAAAAAACACAGCAACATTTATTAATTAACTGCGGAATACATACCAACTCCCAGGATAAATAACATAAACTACACAGGTTAAACATCCTGGAAAATAAACTATAAAATAAAGAGAGAGGGTAATCCCTCTCTCTTTATTTTTACCATAACAAACTCTAATACAAACTTTTATTTACAATCACATTTCCTATGCTTTTAATGCCTCAACTAAAGAGGGCATCATAGTCCAAATCGCATGTTCGGTTTGGGCAGTATAGAAATTCCCATCAACGACAGACTGCTCATTAGTAGCGACACCCAGTCGAACTGCAGGTTGTGCCATAGGATGTAACGCCAAGCGATGTCCTGCCGTTATCCCTGCAAAATCAAACATCATGGCTGCCGCACAATGCCCCACCATAATCTTTCCCTTTGCACCAAATGCACGAATCACCTCCATCATATCAACATTATAGGGTTCTGATTCATGTGCTCTGAAAACCGGAATGGCATCACCACAAGCAAACACCAATGCATCGAAATCATCCTCCTTCCCACGTAAATTAGCTACAACATCATCTGCCAACAACGTAATGCCTGAATTCGTTTTGATCTCACCGGTCGGAGCTACTGCATACACTTTGTAATCAATTCCATTTTCATAAAACGTTTCAAGATACTGAAACAGACCGAATCCATTCACCGGATTTACAGCCAAAACTGCAACTTGTTTTGCCATAACTCAATTCCTTTATGTTCAACTATAGTTATTATTTGTAAGTTTCTTACTTTTGTAATGCAAACATAAGGAATCACAAACTGACGTACAAGAAGGCACATAAAAATCAGATAGTTACATCGATGTAACTTTTATTGAATACCAGCGGTATAAAATCAACAAAAAAAATGAAAAATTTTCACCATGAAGGAAATTGTCCAGTCCGGGACATCTTGGCACGGATCGGGGAGAAGTGGCCCATGTTAGTCTTAATTACACTGCATAGCAATGGTACGATGCGTTTCAATGATATTCAACGTTCATTAGACGATATCTCTCAGCGCATGTTAACAGTAACCTTGAGACGATTAGAAAATGATGGTTTGATATCCCGAAAAGTATATGCAGAGATTCCACCCCGTGTGGAGTACACCTTGACCGATATGGGGCAAAGCCTTATTCCTCTTATTTCAAATTTGGTCGATTGGGCTTTAGAACATATGGAGGCTATTTTAGCGTCACGACAATCAACCCAACAGTAGTGTTATCCTGCACTTTTCAATCAAATATAGCGAGAATTTGCTGCAGCAATTTGATTGTCAAAAGTTCCCTACAAAACAATATAGCGTGTAAGATTGGGGGGGGTAAAGCCAGATTACTTTTACAACAACCGCTTAGAGATTACCTCCGTAAAATGGTCTTTGTATGAATCTGTAATCGGAATATAAACTTTCCCAAACACTATGCGATTGCGCTCAATGGTAGTCACTCGATCCAGATTGACAATAAAGGATCGGTGCACGCGAATAAAACGGGTTGCCGGCAGAGCATCCTCCATAGCTTTCATACTCATCAATGTCATGATCGCCCCGTCATCGGTATGAATGCGTACATAATCCTTCACCCCTTCAAGATATAAAATCGAATCGAGCTGAATTTGTACAATTTTGTAATCGGTTTTAACAAAAATGCTGCGATTCTCCTTCTGTTCCATCGCAGCAACAGGAGCGGCCTCCTGTACATGGTCGTTGGCAAACCAATGCTGGGCCTTTTGTGCTGCTTTTAAGAAATCTGCATAGCTGACCGGCTTCAACAAATAGTCGATCGCATCCACCCGAAATCCCTCCAAAGCATACTGTTCAAATGCCGTAATAAAAATTACCCGCACTCTTTCAGGCAACAATCGAGACAACTCCATACCACTGAGTTGTGGCATTTGTATATCGAGGAACAGCAGATCAATATTTGCATCCGAATGCACCGCATCGATCACACTGAGTGCATTGGTGTAACATCCTACCAACTCTAAAAAAGGGGTTTGACGTACATATCCTGCAATCAGATCACAAGCTAAAGGTTCATCATCAACAACAATACAACGCAATGCAGACATATCTCAACCGTTTTCATTTGTGCAAAATAATCATTTTCGTTCAGACCGCCAATCAACGATCCAGCAAAGAGGGCTTTAACGTTAATATTAACTGAGCTACAAAGCGATCGCCAATTCGATCCAACCGCAGAATATGACGATCCATATAGAGCAAATTCAATCGACGACGCAAATTTTCAATGCCGATTCCCGATCCACTTCTATCTTGTCCATTTTTAGGGAAATAACTGTTTTCAACCGTACAGATCAATGTATCAGAACTGGTCAATTTAATGGAAATATGAATAAAAGAGTGCCCCTCAGGACTCACACCATGTTTGAATGCATTCTCGATTAAAGTAATAAACAACAGAGGTGCCACTACCACCCCCTTGTCGTCATCCGGCAAATCGACTTCCAACTGTACATCTTTTGAAAGACGCAAACTCATCAGCTCAACGTAACTGCGTATAAATGTCAACTCCTTGGATAAAGGCATCAACTCCCGATTATTTTCATAAAGCACATACCGCAAGAGTTGACCCAGAGAATGTAAAGCATACTGAGCCTGCTGCGGGTTGATCGCCACCAACGCATAGATATTATTCAAAGTATTGAATAAAAAATGGGGGTTAAGCTGGCTTTTCAAATTTTGCAATTCCGCTTTGGTGCGCTCTTTTTCCACCTCTTGTTTTTCACGTTCCACTCGATACCAGCGGCCTGTCATCTTAATCGCTACACTCAGCCCGGTAATTAACAACAAAATACCCGCATCATGTAACACAAACACAATAGAGAATTGTCGACGGAAACGAGGCATTGGAGGAGGTGGAGTTCCCATCATATAAACGCGGTGAAACATATGCCACAAATGCGTACCATATGCTAATGCCAGAATCAAAACGACATTCGTCAAAATAAATGCAGTCAAACGTTGCCGAAACAACAGTCTATCAATCAATACATAATAATTAAGATAAAAAACCACCACAAACGAGAGCGATGAAACGCAATATTCAAAATAGCGTTTCCACATAATCGTACCGCTTTCACCTTGCATGAAAATCAATGGAGAGACAAACAGCAAAGCCCATGCAATCAGATGAACAAAAAACAGGATAATATTCTTGCGAGCCACAGGAGGTATAATCATAATTTCAGATTGAATAAATTTGATAATATAAATGTATGCGTATTTTCCCTTGTGCACAATCTAATCGTACAGAATGGTTAAAACAGACGACCGATATCTGTTTTTTAACGATCAATTTTACGACGATTGTTAAACCATACCACCAAAGAAACGGAGACCAAAATCAATAATAAACCGATCGCATACTGCAAATTGAACGGTTCGTCAAACCAAAAGACACCGACAAGGACAGCCGTAAGAGGTTCCAATGAACCTAAAATAGCGGTGATGGTAGACCCGACATTTTTTTACCGCAAGAATTAAAGTTAAATTTGAGATAACTGTCGGTATTAAAGCTATTAATAAAACATTAACAATTTGATATCCGCTATTAATCGAGCCAATGCCCGAAGTAACCCCAGCGACAAGACCACTCACCACAGTAGCAGCAACTAATACATAAAACGTCAGTGGTAAAGCATCTATACGACCTACACCTGATTTATTGACACCAACAATATAAGAGCCATATGTTAATACCGTAATCATCACGATTGCAATTCCTTTTACATTAACACTTGCACTACTACTCCAACTTAAAAGTGCAACACCGATCAGCGAGACCACGGCTGCAGCAATTAATCCAAACGAGCACTTCTCTTTAAACAGAGACACCATGATCAGTGCAACAAAAATCGGATACAAAAAATGGATCGTTGTTGCAATACCTGTCGGGATATAACTATACGAGATGATGAGTGCTAACGATGTACCCGCATAAAGCACACCCAAAACCAGGATTTTCAACAGCTCTGTCAAAGAGACTGCAAAACTTTTCTTTTGCACCAAAGCAACCGCTCCGATCAATAATGCACCGACTCCCATACGATAGAAGAGCACCGTGGCTGCTGACATACCGCTATCGAGCAGTGCTATTGAAAAAAAAGGCACCAACCCGAAAGTCGCGGACGAAATCAACGCATAGAATATACCTCGAAAATTTCCCATAAGTTTTACAAACGGTGCAAAGGTAACCGAAAACTGCTAAGATGATCAAGCCTCACACGAACTTTCAACCCTACCCATATTGACATCTACGAAGAAGGGAATGAATACACACAAACAAAAACTTTATTGTCACAAATTTTAAATATTTTTGTGTCGTGAAAAACAGTAACAGTACATATCATTTCATGGCTCTTGCAGCAGTTGTGCTGTGGGGTACCACATTCGTCTCAACAAAAACACTTTTAGGAGAGGGGTTAACGCCAGCCGATATCATGTTCTACCGTTTTTTGCAAGCCTATATCATCATGTGGTTGTTTTCACCACATTTCCATTGGCCTAAAAACTTCAAAGACGAATTGCTGTTTATCGGAGCCGGTATTTGTGGCGGTTCACTCTATTTCTTAACAGAAAACAGTGCTTTAAAACTCACTTTAGCTTCAAACGTAGCCTTGCTAGTGGGGACAGCCCCAATCCTGACAGTCATATTTTCGCGTCTGTTACTGAAAACCGGACGATTGCGCCATAACCTAATTATCGGTTCTATCGTAGCACTAATCGGCGTGGCCTGCGTCGTTTACAATGGCAGCTTTATTCTACAAATTCACCCCTGGGGTGATCTGCTTAGTTTAACTGCTGCTTTAACATGGGCACTTTATAATATCATACTCAAAAAATTAGACGGCAAATACGACACGCTCTATATTACTCGTAAACTTTTCTTTTACGGTGTTTTAACATTAACACCTGTTTTCCTGTTCCAGCCTCTGACTACGGACATTACATTATTAACACGACCTATCGTTTTAGGCAATTTGCTATTTTTGGGGTTAGTGGCTTCTCTGTTTTGTTATGTCATCTGGAATCGGGCCGTAAAACAACTGGGAACCATTACCACAAGCAATTACATCTATATTGTTCCGTTAGTAACCCTGATCTCCTCAGCACTGATCCTGAAAGAACAAATTACCTCCATGGCTTTAACTGGTGCTTTTTTGATTCTCGGTGGTGTATATGTAGCTGAGAACGGGGCATCCATACCATGCTTCAAAAAACTCTTCTCAAAACACACTGGACATGAATAAGTTTACCATTCGTAACGCAACCCCACAAGATACAGAGATCATTTATGACTTTATCCGCAAAATGGCCATATACGAAAAGCTGGAATCCGAAATGGATACTTCAGTAGAAGCCTTACATCAGGCTCTGTTCGTGGAACATCAGGCAGAAGTTGTCATTGGAGAGGAAAATGGTCAAGCTGTCGGTTTTGCCCTGTTTTTCCATAATTTCTCGACATTCAAAGGGCAACGAGGATTATACCTCGAAGAGTTGTTCATTGAACAAGAACATCGAGGCAAAGGTTATGGCAAAGCACTGCTGCTACATCTCGTACAAATTGCCGTTGAAAGGAAATGCCGCCGAATGGATTGGTTGGTACTTGATTGGAATGCTCCTTCCATTGCATTTTACAAATCTCTTGGCGCCATTCCACTGGATGATTGGACCGTTTTCCGTCTGACCGAAACACAATTACATCGATTAATTGAACAATAACTTAACTATTAAACCTATGATTATCGATGAAAGGGAAAGTCGCCACGATTATATCGTGGAAGCAGCCCGGCAAATCATGACGGCGGGTCGAACCGCACCCCAAAGCAAAGGGATGGACCATATTGAAATCATCACATTGACAGGGGAGTCCATCTGTGAATTGGCTGCAGGGATGCGTCTGGCAGCCGATAAAACAGGCATGCAGTTCTTTTTACGTGACGCGGATAACATCGAACAGTCAGGGGCCGTCATATTGGTCGGCTCGCATCCAACTACCATAGGACTAAACTGTGAATACTGTGGTTATCCAAGCTGTGCTAAAAAGACCGAAAATGAAGGAGTTCCTTGTGCTCTCAACTCTGTGGATTTGGGTATTGCACTCGGAGCAATGGCTGCTGCAGCGTCTGCACTGCACATTGATAATCGCATCATGTTTTCCGCTGGTTACGCAGCCCGAGAAATGAATCTTTTACCCAACTGCAGCACGATATTTGCCCTGCCATTAAGCATCAGCTCAAAAAGCCCATTTTTTGACAGAAAACCAAAACAGTAACAACCATACAAGCCCTTATGATTTCATCACCGGCCCTTGCCAAGGAACTCAAACTCCGCTGGAATAAAATCCAGCAAAACATGAGCGACGTCCATGCAGACGGACTGCTAATCTGCGATAATGTCAATCTATATTATGTATCGGGACGTATTTTTCGAGGATATTGCTATATTCCGGTAAAAGGAGAGCCGATCTTTTTTGTGCGTCGGCCACTGGGGCTAAACGGCACACAAGTAGTTTACATTCGGAAACCGGAGGAAATCGGAGAATACTTACAAAAGAACGGTATAGCATTTCCCGATAAATTACTGCTTGAATCGGATTCTATCAGTTATTCCGACTATAAACGTTACGAAACCATCTTTACACCGAAAGAGGTTTTAAATGGAACTGCCTTACTACGTCGTTGCCGCAGCATTAAAACTCCATACGAAATTGATCTGATACGTCGATCCGGAGAACTTCACGCCAAAGCCTACGAGACGATTCCATCGCTTTACCGCAAAGGAATGACCGATGTGGAATTTTCGATCGAATTGGAACACGAATGCCGCAAACTGGGCTCATTAGGTATTTTCCGCATCTTCGGACAAAGTATGGAGATTTTCATGGGATCGGTTTTAGCGGGAGACAATGCAGACATTCCGTCACCTTACGATTTTGCCATGGGAGGAGCCGGCCTCGACGTTTCACTTCCAGTTGGCTGCAACGGCACTGTCCTCACTGAAGGAATGAGTCTTATGGTCGATATGGGGGGAAACTTTACCGGTTACATGACGGATATGACACGTACCTATGCGATCGGTTCGGTACAAGAATTGGCTCTGAAAGCACATGAAACATCCATCGCCATTCATCAAGCCATTGCCGCAAAATCCCGTCCTGGCGTTGCCGCTAAAGATTTATATGAGTTAGCAGCTGAAATGGCTAATGATGCCAGACTCTCTGACTATTTCATGGGACACCGTCAAAAAGCTGGTTTTATCGGACACGGTGTCGGCATCGAGATCAATGAGGCCCCGGTACTGGCACCTCGTTCTCGCGATATTTTGGCGGAGGGTATGGTGTTTGCTCTCGAACCCAAATTTGTCATACCGGGAACAGGGGCTCTTGGCATTGAAAACACTTATGCCGTAACGGCTGACGGGGTAGAAAAGCTGACGGTTTGCAAAGAAGAGCTAATCTCTCTACAGTAGTCAGCTTAATCCATTTACCTCCTGTAATTCAAAGCATTTCCCACACAGGAAGATTTGATCTATCACATCTCTGCACAATTCCGACTGGGCGGTAATAGTATAAATAAAGCAGAATGTCGTTAAAACATTCTGCTTTATTTATAATTTCTATCCTTACTATTTTGCAGGACTCTTAGGGCAAGGACGACATTGCCTATTGCATTGTTGTTGAAAGCAATTTGCCGTATCACTTTTGCTTCTTGACTTGTTTCCCTTACATACTGCCGTACACTTTGCAGAAGAACAGGGTTGTTTCCAACAATTTACATCAGAAGAGTAAGGCTGCTCCGCACAATTCGCACGACACTCGCTCTTAGTCTGGGGACATGACCGTGTAGCGCACCGCCGCACATTTTGTGCCCACACAACTGTAAACACTAAAACCAAGATTAAAATAAATATCACCACTTTCTTATTCATAGCGATATGGCGTAAATCAGCAAAACATTGTCATAGGCCTAATATACATACATTTATTATAAAAGTCAACCATATTAAAATCAACATCTTTCTGCACAACAGACAATACACGCCTTAAATTTGAAATATATTTCTTACTTTTGTTGGAATTGGAATCGACAATATGCTATTGTCGATTCAACAGATGGAATTTTCTTAACAAATCGAAAAATATCCTGATCGTGAAGACACAACTCTCAAAAGTACTCGTCCTGGGTTCGGGCGCACTCAAAATCGGCCAGGCCGGAGAATTCGACTATTCCGGATCTCAAGCACTTAAAGCGATGAAAGAGGAGGGTATTGCTACCGTCCTGATCAATCCGAATGTAGCAACCATTCAGACCTCTGAAGGCATTGCTGACCGAGTTTATTTCTTGCCATTGAACGCCTACTTCATCGAAGAGGTAATTAAAAAAGAGCGTCCAGATGGTATTCTGCTCGCGTTCGGTGGACAAACCGGACTGAACTGCGGTACCGAATTGTACCGTAACGGTGTACTGGAAAAATATGGAGTACAAGTGTTGGGAACTTCGGTTGAAGCAATTATGAATACCGAAGACCGCGATCTTTTCGTAAAAAAACTGAACGAAATCAATATCAAGACTCCACGCAGTATCGCTGTCAATACCATGGAGGATGCTGTTAAGGCGGCTGAAGAGATTGGATTCCCAATCATCATCCGCTCGGCATACGTACTGGGAGGTATGGGAAGCGGCTTCTGCAACAACATGGATGAGTTGCGCACACTGGCCGAAAACTCCTTCTCATACGCTCCACAGATTTTGGTCGAGGAGTCGCTCAAAGGATGGAAAGAGATCGAGTTTGAGGTAATCCGAGATAAAAACGACCATTGTTTCACGGTAGCCAGCATGGAGAACGTTGATCCACTGGGCATTCACACCGGTGAAAGTATCGTCGTAGCACCTACCTGCTCACTCGATCAGGAAGAGTTGACCTTCTTGCAGGAGATGTCGAAAAAGACAATCCGCCACCTCGGTATTGTCGGAGAGTGTAATATCCAATACGCGTTCAATTCTGAAACCGATGACTACCGCGTTATCGAAGTAAATGCACGTTTAAGCCGCTCTTCAGCTTTGGCATCAAAAGCAACCGGCTATCCGCTGGCTTTCGTAGCCGCCAAACTGGCCTTGGGATATACGTTGGACGAAATCGGCGAGATGGGAACGCCCAACTCTGCCTATGTCGCTCCTGAACTCGACTATATGATCTGCAAGATTCCCCGTTGGGATTTGAGCAAATTTGCCGGTGTTTCACGCCGTATCGGATCGAGCATGAAATCTGTCGGTGAAATCATGGCCATCGGTAAGAGCTTCGAAGAGATTATCCAGAAGGGTCTGCGTATGATCGGACAGGGCATGCACGGTTTTGTATGCAACAACGATCTGAAATTCGAAGATCTGGATGACGAATTGGCCAATCCAACCGATATGCGCATGTTCGCCATTGCTGCAGCGTTTGAAAAAGGTTATACCGTTGAGAAGATTCACGATCTGACTAAAATCAGTACCTGGTTCCTTGAGAAACTGGAAAACATTTACCGTTACTCACAGGTAATTAAACAATACAACCAGATCAATGAGCTTCCTGCCGATGTGTTGCGTGAAGCTAAACGTCTCGGTTTCTCTGACTTCCAGATTGCCCGCCTGGTAGAGAATCCGATCGGCAGCATGGAAAAGAAGGTGATCGAAGTCCGCAATTACCGTAAACGTCTGGGAGTATTGCCTTCCGTAAAACGAATCAACACGGTAGCTTCAGAACATCCGGAATTGACCAACTACCTCTACATGACTTACGACGGTTCAGAGCATGATATTGCTTACTACCACAATCGCAAATCGGTCATTGTTTTAGGTTCTGGAGCATACCGCATTGGTAGTTCTGTTGAGTTTGACTGGTGCTCGGTAAATGCTGTACAAACAGCACGCAAATTGGGTTATACCTCTATCATGATCAACTACAACCCTGAAACGGTTTCTACCGATTATGACATGTGCGACCGACTCTATTTTGACGAACTCTCTGAAGAGCGCGTGCTTGATGTCATCGATTTGGAACAACCGAACGGCGTAATGATTTCTGTGGGAGGTCAGATTCCGAATAACCTCGCGATGAAGCTGCAACGCCAAAATGTACCTATTTTGGGTACGCCTGCTGTTTCGATTGACCGCGCTGAAAACCGCCATAAATTCTCTTCGATGCTTGACAACCTGGGCATCGATCAACCGGAATGGAAAGAGCTTTCCTCAATGGAGGATGTAAACGAATTTGTGGATCGTGTCGGCTTCCCTGTATTGATTCGTCCATCATACGTATTGTCAGGTGCTGCTATGCGTGTCTGCCATACTAAAGAGGAGATGGAACACTTCTTGGGCATCGCAGCCAAAGTATCCAAAGAGTTCCCCGTAGTGGTTTCACGATTCCTCGAAAATGCCAAAGAGATCGAATTCGATGCAGTGGCTCATGCAGGAGACATTATCGACTATGCGATCTCTGAGCACGTAGAGTTTGCCGGTGTACACTCTGGTGATGCAACATTGGTATTCCCGGCCCAGAAAATCTATTTCGAGACCGGTCGCCGCATCAAAAAGATCAGTGCAAAGATTGCCAAAGAGTTGAATATCAGCGGACCATTTAACATTCAATTCTTAGCTAAAAACAATGAGATCAAAGTAATCGAATGCAACTTGCGTGCATCCCGCAGTTTCCCATTTGTATCCAAAATTCTCAAACGCAACTTTATTGAAACTGCGACCAAAATCATGCTTGATGCCCCATATAACAGACCCGACAAATTCGACGTGGATTACATCGGTGTCAAAGCTGCACAGTTCTCGTTTGCACGTCTGCTGAATGCTGATCCGATTCTCGGCGTCGATATGGCATCGACCGGTGAGGTTGGCTGTTTGGGTGATGACTTCAACGAGGCATTGCTCAACTCTATGATTGCAGTAGGATACAAGCTTCCACAGAAGAATGTCATGATTTCTTCGGGATCGGCTAAATCAAAAGTCGATATGCTCGAAGCTTGCGGCGAGTTGGATAAGAAAGGTTATACAATTTACGCCACTTCAGGAACTGCACAATTCCTGATGGAGAATGGGGTCAAAGCCATTGCAGTAAGTCGTCCGGATGAAAACAAGGAGGACAACGTCTTGCATCTAATTGCCGACAAGAAGTTTGATCTGGTGGTAAATATTCCTCGTGATCACACCACCCGCGAACACACCAACGGCTACAAGATTCGTCGTGCTGCCGTAGATCACAATATTCCACTGATTACCAATGCACGTCTTGCAGCGGCATTCATTCACGCTTTCTGCTCCATGAAGATGACAGACATTGCCATCAAAGCATGGGACGAATACAAATAGTCACTTGAATTGCGCTATAACTGTACGCAGTTGTAGGTGATTTTTCAAACACAAAAACGCTCTGACTGGTTCCTTTCATTCCAGTCAGAGCATTTTTCATCGTAAGCATTTTAAATTCGATTTGAGCTATGGAATGTGGTAAATACGATTACCGGATTCAACCAGGTGAGGTTGATCTGACTCAACGTGCATCAATCATTACACTCGGCGACCATATTTTGCATGCTGCGGGTGAAGACGCAGACCGTTTAGGATTCGGGTTGCGTTGGATGCAAAGTAATAACACCACCTGGGTGCTTTCACGTATGGCCATCGAAATGGAACGGTACCCGGACGAATACGAAACATACCAAATCGAAACCTGGGTCAGTGATGTCAACCGCTTGATGTCAACCCGTAACTTTATTCTTTATGACATGCAGGGCTCGATAATCGGCAAAGCTTGTACCAATTGGTCGATGATCGATTTCAAGACTCGTCTGCCGCTCGACCTTCGCAATATCGGTCAATATCAAGCTGCCATCATTCCACAAGATCCACCTATCGAGCGACCTGCCAAAATCACCAAAATTAACGGCACGGTTACGGAATCACATCTGATTCGATACAGTGACATCGATTTCAACCAACACACCAACAGCATGAAATATGTGCAATGGATGGTCGATATGCTGCCTCTAAAAAAATTCACAGACCAACGTTTATGCCGGTTAGACATCAATTTCCTACACGAGACTCGTTATGGACAACTGGTCCAAATCGTCATGGAGAATGATGATAATTTCGATAAATTCGAAATCAAATTGGCAGATACCGGCGTTGCAGCCTGCAAAGCCACGTTACGTTGGATGTAATTATTCCTTATTTTATATAGATCATGAATAGCGAAGACGCCATCAAACAGAAAGTACAACGTTGGATTGTATGTGGATCTGCCGCAATCATGCTCGGTAAATTCATCGCTTTTTGGGTGACCAATTCGGTCGGAATCCTGACCGATGCCATGGAAAGTATTGTCAATGTAATTGCGGGATTTATTAGCCTATACAGTCTCTATTGGGCTGCCAAACCTAAAGATGCGGAACACCCATTCGGACATGGTAAAGTGGAATTGATCTCGGCTTCAATCGAAGGGTTACTGATCATGGTCGCCGGAGGAATTATCATTTTTGAAGGCATCCGACGACTCTTCAACCCCTCTGAAATCGGACAACTTGATATCGGTATTATCGTCGTTGCATCGGCAGGAGTACTGAACTATCTGATGGGGGCATACAGTATCCACATGGGGAAACGGTACAACTCTATCGCACTGATCGCAGGCGGCAAACATCTTCAATCGGACACCTATTCAACCATCGGTTTGGTGGTCGGATTGTTACTTCTCTATTACACACGGATTGGGTGGATCGACAGCGCATTGGCTTTGATCTTCGGTTCAATCATCATCGTCACCGGTATTTCCATTTTGCGTCGGACGATCGCTGACTTGTTGGACGAAGCAGACAAAGAGTTTCTCAATAAAATGGTACTAACCATCACCCAAAATCAACGTCCAGACTGGATCGACATCCATAACTTAAAAATGATCAAATACGGTAGCAGCTTTTACATCGATTGCGACCTCACTCTGCCATGCTACTATACAATCGGCCAGGGGCATGATGCCTGCCTGGCTCTGAAATCAGCCATCGAACGGGATTTTTCCGATCGTGTCACGCTCTCTGTACACTCAGATTCTTGTGAAGAGAGACACTGTGAACATTGTAAAATGGAAGAGTGTCAGTATCGCAAGCAAGCTTTTGTCGCTCCATTACATATTACACTCGACGAATTGACCGAAACGGACGAGCAACGAGGCGACGATGACAACCAATAAAAGCATCGAGATTTTGGAATGCAGCACCTTCAATTCTTTCATTAAATTGATTAGGTGAATCCTCTTTAATCTGAAAGATACGGATCAGCATGCGAAAGTTGAGCAACTTCTTTTAAATCCTAATTGTCTTTTCAAACAATAAAAGTTCCATGATTGGGGTATTGTCATGGAACTTTTTCTTTACCTCTTGACGATCTCCACGATGTGTACGCAATAATAAACACGCATATTTAAGCCATTTACAGTAATCTTTACACATCTTATTGTATTTTTGCACCCCGTAAGTCAATACGGTTATCGGATTCCGAACGACCATCTGTCAAAACCACATTCATAGAAAACACTAAATCATGATCACAGTATCCAATCTCGAAGTACAATATGGCAAACGAGTATTATTCAAAGGGGTAAACCTGAAATTCACTCCCGGCAACTGTTACGGTGTAATCGGTGCCAATGGGGCAGGGAAATCCACCTTTTTAAAGGTATTAAGCGGTGATGTGACCCCCACACGCGGTTCTGTCAGTTTTGGGCCCAACGAACGTTTGTCTGTATTGAAACAGGATCACTTCGAGTTTGATCAACACACGGTATTGGATACCGTACTCATGGGGCACCAACCGCTGTGGAATATCATGAATGAAAAAAATGCCCTTTATGCCAAAGCCGATTTTACTGACGAAGATGGTATCCGCGCCGGAGAGCTTGAAGAAAAATTCGCTGAAATGGATGGTTGGAATGCCGAAAGTGATGCAGCCAACCTGTTGAGCGGCTTGGGAATTAAAGAGTCCTTGCACTACGAACTGATGGGAAACCTGAATGCCAAAGAGAAGGTGCGCGTCCTGTTAGCACAAGCTCTTTTTGGCAAACCCGACAATCTGCTTCTCGACGAGCCGACCAATGACCTCGATGTCAATACAATCATGTGGCTTGAAAACTATTTGGCCAACTATGAAAATACCGTATTGGTCGTTTCGCATGACCGTCACTTCCTGGATGCGATCAGCACCCACATCATAGACATCGATTACAGCGACATCAATCTTTTTTCAGGTAATTACAGCTTCTGGTATGAATCCAGTCAATTAGCGGCCCGTCAACAGGCCAACCAGAACAAAAAAGCGGAAGAGAAGCGCAAAGAGTTGATGGAATTTATCCAACGTTTCAGTGCCAACGTAGCGAAGTCCAAACAAACCACAAGTCGCAAAAAGATGCTCGAAAAACTCAACATCGAAGAGATCAAACCTTCGATGCGCAAATATCCGGGTATCATCTTCCAACCAGAACGTGAAACCGGAACTAAAATTTTGGCTGTAGATGGGCTTAGCAAAACGATCAATGGCGAAAAATTGTTTGACAAAGTTTCGTTTACCATTGAAAAAGGGGACAAAGTGGCCTTTTTGTCCCGTGAGCCGCGTGCAGTTACCGCACTGTTCGAGATTATTGCCGGCAACGATCAACCCGACACCGGCATGGTAGAGTGGGGTGTGACGATCAACCGAGCTTATCTACCTCTGAACAATGCCGATTTCTTTAATAATGAGCTGACCATCATCGATTGGTTAGCACAATTCTCGGACGACACCAGCGAACTCTATCTCCGAGGGTATTTGGGGAAAATGCTCTTCAGCGGCGAAGAGATCTACAAAAAGGTCAACGTACTTTCGGGAGGAGAGAAAATGCGCTGCATGATTGCCCGCATGATGATCAAACAGGCCAACACCCTGTTACTCGACTCACCGACCAACCACCTTGATTTGGAATCTATCCAGGCCTTCAACAATGCACTAATCTCATTCAAAGGGATTGTACTGATGACCTCACACGACCACGAATTCATCAATACAGTAGCCAACCGTATCATCGAAATTACCCCCAATGGCATGATCGACAAATACATGGAGTATGACGATTATCTGTTTGATGAACGCGTACAAGAAAATTTGGAAAAATTATACAACAAATAAGCGTCTGATTGAGTTTTATGGATATGGAGATGCTTGCCTCCTGTCTGTATTTCATTTTGGTGAAAGGATGGAATCGTTGTGTCAAGGACAAAACAGATACAACGATTTAATTTCAATTCACTATATTGAATAACGTTTTGAGTTATGTAAATGCTTCTAGAGACTCGTTGTGTCTATGCACAATGTTTTTTTTAGAGATGCAATTACTTAGCTTCAAGCAATTATTTATTCAAACTAACTTGATTCTCAATACCATACCAACATCTCACCCTATAAAAATGATTCTGAGACGACGATCTTTTACGGTTTGGAGCATTGGCTGTTTCCTGATTGGGCTCGCTTTATGCACGCCTATCCAAGCTCAAACACGAATTGATTCGTTAGCTCTATTACGCGCCTCATGGGATACTTTGGAATCACACCAAGGCCTGATAATCAGCAAAGCCTCAATACGGTTATTTGATTCTGATCAACAAATCTATCGCATGGATGTTGATCCAAAGTTTTTCTCTCTCCAACCCATTCAAAATACCAAACGGCAAAAGGTTAAACGGCTGGGCATACATTCTCATGCAATCGCAGCCGTAAACGGAGGTTACTTCGTTACCAAAACTCGAAAAGCCATCGCCTGCTACTTTTTGAAGATACAAGATACCATAACCGATTATACGGGAGGATTGGGCACTGCAGCAATTGCCATGGACAGTTCAGGAACCGTGTATTTTCTCAACGATTTACCACAAATCGCCTCACAAGATTCCCTATGGCACCGATCTTATCCCAATGTTTTAAGTGCCGGTCCCATGTTAGTATATAATGGGAGGCAACTTTTCCGTTCACCTCAGACTCAGGATAAACGCCATCCACGTACGATCATCGGCATGCATGCGGATAGTACGCTCACATTTTTGGTCATAGATGGCCGACAAAAAGGTGCCGATGGGATGAGCCGAGTCGAATTGGCCTGGACATGCCATATGCTCGGGATGCAAAATGCACTGAATTTGGATGGAGGAGGCTCTTCGACTTTATGGTCGCAACAACGTAAGACCGTCAACCGACCTTCGGATAGAATTGCGTTTATTCGTATTCCCCGCAAAGTAGCTAATGCTATTCTCATTCTCCCTAAAACAGATCAATAGCTCCAAGTCATATCTTTTCATGGCGACTCCACCATGTTAACGAGCAATTTCACATTCCCTAAAATATAGAGATATGATTAGTTATTGCACCTCTCTGACCAATAGTGAATTAAACTTTGCATTATCTTCATCAATTGGATAACAGACAGTCTATTCCATCCAATTAGATGCGCATTCGATAAGCCAGATTTTGATCCATTTACAACTCACGGATTTTCACTATCTTTGCTCAACATCCATATTTTATTAATCATGTTGAAATTTTTTATCGGGCTATTGGCAGTAATTTCCATTCTACAAGATCTGCTAATTTACCGCCGCCTGAAAAGCATATTCGCCAAACCATGGGTACACCGAAGCTATCTGATCTCGTTTCTAATCATCGATATTGCGATCGTCTGTGCCCTGATCGGATACCGCACTGCAACCAATGCAGCCTCTCAAACACAGGTACAAATCATTTTGTGGACCATTGCCATCTTCATGATGACCATTGTGCCCAAACTGATCTATCTGCTCATTTCGTCACTTGACTATCCCATTTCTAAAATTCGCAAACGCAAAACGTACTGGTTTTCCATACTCGGCCTAGCTTTAGGAGTTTATTGTCTGGGGATAATGATCTATGGAGCGTCACGTGGTCGCAACCACATTGAAGTAAAAGAGGTTACCCTTACTTTCGACAAACTTCCCGCAGCTTTTGATGGTTATCAAATCGCAATGTTTACAGATCTGCATATCGGTAACTACGGAGCCAAAAACACGCTAATCACCCGAATGGTTGAAACCATTAACGACATACATCCTGACATGATTGTCAATGGAGGTGATTTGGTCAATACCAATGCCCGGGAATTGACATCCAAAGAGATGAAAGCACTTTCCTCACTACAAAGTATCGATGGTGTATATTCTGTATTCGGCAATCACGATTTGGGGTTTTATATGAAGCTACAATCCGACGACACTTTCACACCTGCCGCCAGCGTTGTACAGCTTATCCAACAACAACAACAAATGGGATGGCAGTTACTGAATAATACCTCCATAGCTATCCATCGAGGACAAGATTCGATAGTGGTCTCCGGGGTCAACTATCCACGGGATGGTTTTCATAACGGCCGCGAAACAGGATTGGGTGGATGTGATTTGGATGCGACCTACCACAATGTATCGGACAGTGCTTTTAACATCACAATCTCACACACACCGCAAAATTGGGATGAAATTCGCAAGACTGGCAAAGCTGATCTGACTCTGTCCGGTCATGTACACGCTATGCAAATGAAACTCCACTTCGGTAAAAAGGTTTGGTCACCTGCACGTTGGATGTATCCTCGATGGAGCGGACTATACTCTGAAGACAACCAATATCTGTATATCAATGATGGGATGGGATATGTGATGTACCCCATGCGGATCGGGACTTATCCGGAAATTACACTAATTACATTACGTGCAGCACGGCAATCTTAACAAAATAACAACGCGTTCTTACAAGATCGGATAAAAATATTTTAGACCCGTTTATATCCATAAAATTTCACCATTTTTAACAAATGGTGATAAACTTACCATAAAACACCATTCCTTTGAGAAAAAATCCCTATATTTATCGGCAAAATTAATTTTCATCAAATGAAACGACGTCTCAAGGTCGGCTTATTGCTGCAAATTGTCATTGCAATCGTTCTCGGTATTTGCTGTTCATGGTTCTTCCCGGAAAGTATGGTAAGAATCTTCGTTACTTTCAACTCCATTTTCAGTAACTTCTTAAGCTTTGCCATCCCGTTAATCATCGTGGGATTAGTGGCACCGGGAATCGCCGATTTGGGATCAGGAGCTGGTAAATTATTAGGAATCACCGCTCTCGTCGCTTACGTTTCAACCCTGTTTGCCGGATTTTTCTCCTATTTCACCTGCCTGGCAACATTCCCTTATCTTTTACCAGGGGGTGGGGCACACGTCGTTTCGGCAGCTGGTACCGCAGTCGAAGCGACCAATCCATTAGCATCGATTTCGAGCTCAACTATCGAACCTTTTTTCACCATTGCCATGCCACCTTTCATGGACGTAGTATCGGCACTGGTACTTTCATTTATCCTTGGATTAGGATTGGCTGCTTTGCCCGGTCGCGCATTCAAAGATGTCCTCAGTGAATTTGGAGACATTATCAATATGCTGATCGGGAAGGTTATTGTTCCCTTGTTACCCCTCTACATTTTCGGCATCTTTCTGAAAATGGGTGCAGAAGGACAAGCCGCTCAAGTTATGAAATTATTCCTGAAGGTGATCATCATCATCTTTGTCATGCATATTGCACTGCTGTTGATCCAGTACCTGATTGCCGGATTAATCGCTAAACGCAATCCGCTCAAATTATTAAAAACCATGCTGCCTGCCTATGCTACAGCATTGGGCACCCAATCGTCTGCTGCAACCATCCCGGTTTCGCTTCAACAGACAATCAAAATGGGTGTTCATCCCGATTTGGCTGGTTTTGTTGTTCCGCTTTGTGCTACCATCCACCTTTCAGGCAGTATTCTGAAGATTGTCGCTTGTGCATTGGCCATCATGTGGATGACACCGGATACCTATCCAATCACATTTGAATTATATACCGGATTCATTTTCATGCTTGGTATTGCGATGGTAGCAGCTCCGGGAGTACCTGGAGGAGCTATTATGGCGGCACTCGGCTTGCTGTCATCGATTCTCGGATTTAATGCCGATTTGCAAGCTTTGATGATTGCCCTGTATATTGCCATGGATAGCTTCGGAACTGCCGGTAACGTAACCGGAGGTGGAGCTATTGCCATTATCATGGATAAGATCTATCGGAGCATGTTGAAAAAGGGTCAAGTCGGCAAAACGCCCAAAGTGGCATAATGGTTTGCCCCAAATATCTAACATCACAATGCAATGAGGCAACGAAGCGCAAAAATCATTTTGCTGTGTACCGGCATCTTGATGCTGGTGCTATCGGTATTGCCTCATCATCACCATTGCGATGGAACGATTCGTTTTAGCGTCGCAGACAACTGCATCGAATGCAGGCACAACACAGCTGACAAACACAGCCATCCGGAAAATGATGCTACCTGTGATCTGCGTCAGCTATTTATAATGTCAGAGCACCCGAATGACAAAAGTCATCTGTATTGCCTGTGCCACTCCCATGACCAACATACTTCCGACTGTTTTCTCTTTGCACATCTTTACTTCATTTGTATAACGACCTCAACTATAACCCTTGATATTCCCGAATCTCCATGGGAATATGTACCAGGCATTGCACTTCCAAATGAGGTGCAAGTTTATGAGGTCTCAGCATTACGTGCTCCTCCTGCATTCATAGCTTAACCCACATCTTCCACGATGTGCATACTGCCGTATTCTTTTGAAAACTCATCGGCAGGAAATTCAGTATGTACTTACACAAAGCTATGATTATGTATAAAATCACTGTAACATTACTCACCGCAGCAATGTTTATCGGCTGTGGCGAGCACCAGCATCACACACACGACCATTCATCGCACGAATCGGAAATGGCGCATGAAGGCCACGCTCATGAACTCGACGAACACGAAGGAGAGCACAATCATGAAGGAGAACATGCTGCTGAATCCGGACATCCTGCAGGAGAGATCGTCTTTACCAAAGAGCAGGCAGCAGAAACTGATTTTGCGGTGTATGATGTCAAACCTGTCACCTTCCACGAAATCATCCCAGCCAGCGGACAAATCCTTTCTGCACAGGGCGATGAAGCAACCGTTGTTGCCCCTGTCAGTGGTATCGTCTCCTTCTCCTCGAAAAAATTATCTGAAGGTACGGCTGTCAATCGAGGAGAAACACTGTTTTACATCTCATCAAAAGAGATCGCAGAAGGGGATTACGCTGCAAAAATTCAAGCCACATACATACAAGCCAAAGCCGCATTTGAACGAGCAGAGAGCTTGGTAAAAGAAAAGATCATTTCTCAAGCTGAATACGAGCAAACTCGTTTGGCTTATGAAAATGCAAAAGCGGCACAAGAGGCCGTTGCCGGTAAGACAACCAACCAAGGAACCGGAGTCAGTGCCACTATTGGCGGTTATGTAACCAGTGTTGCCATCTCTGAGGGAGCATATGTAGCTGTAGGGCAACCACTGGCAACTATTTCACAAAATCGTCGTCTTAAATTACGGGCAGAGGTTTCTCAACGCTATCATAGTTTATTGCCCACCATTACAAGTGCTAAATTCAAAACCTCATACGACAATAAAATCTATTCGCTCAAAGATTTAGGAGGGCGCCTTATCTCGATTGGCAAAGCATCGGACGGTACATCTGCTTATATTCCGATCACATTTGAATTCGACAACCGGGCCGGTATTGTATCGGGTGCATTTGTCGAGGTATTTCTCATCGCTTCTCCTCAGGCAAACAGTCTGATTGTACCGATCAGTTCTCTGATCGAGGAACAGGGCCTATACTCTGTGTTTGTGCAGATTGATGGCGACTGTTACCGCAAGCAAGAGGTTAAGCTCGGTGGCAATGATGGAGAATATGTCGAAATCATCTCAGGATTGACCCCGGGTGACAAAGTGGTTAGTCGTGGAGCCTATCGCGTCAAAATGGCCTCATTCTCTGGAGCTATTCCTCACGGTCATCAACACTAAACCACCACTGCCATGCTGAATAAAATCATCAACTTTTCATTACACAACAGACTGTTGGTAATGATTATGGGGGTTTTGCTACTCTGTGTAGGCACTTACACGGCACAGCAAATGGAGGTGGATGTGTTTCCTGATCTGAATGCTCCTACTGTCGTCGTGATGACCGAAGCCCCGGGAATGGCTGCTGAAGAGGTCGAACGTACCGTTTCGTTCCCTTTGGAAACCGCTGTCAATGGAGCAACCGACGTTCGCCGTGTACGCTCTTCTTCGACTACCGGTTTTTCTGTGTTATGGGTGGAGTTCGACTGGGGAACCGACATCTATAAGGCCCGACAAATTGTCTCTGAAAAGCTCGCTGCAGTATCAGCGACATTACCGGACAACGTTGGAAATCCGACTCTTGGACCTCAATCCTCGATTTTGGGCGAACTCATGATTGTAGGATTAACCTCGGACAGCACATCACTCGAGGAGTTGCGAACCATTGCAGACTGGAACATTCGTCCCCGCCTGCTTTCCACGGGAGGCGTAGCACAGGTCACCGTTATCGGAGGCGACATACGAGAATACCAAATCCTGTTGGATCCCATTCGCATGAAAAACTACAACGTCTCTCTCGATGAGGTGTTGGCTGTTGTAGATAATTTAAGCCGCAACTCAAATGGAGGTGTGCTGAACCAATACGGCAACGAATACATTATTCGTGGAATGCTTTTGACTACCTCAGCCGAAGAGATGGGTAAAGCGGTTATCAAAACGGTTGACGGGAATCCTATTCTACTCGAACATATAGCCGATGTGCGTACAGGAGCTAAAGCACCCAAAATGGGTATTGCATCGGAAAAAGGCAAGCCGGCTGTATTGATGACTGTCACCAAACAACCCAACACCAACTCTTTGGAACTGACCGCACAGCTGGACAAAGCTATCGCTGAGATTCAAACGCAATTACCTGCTGACATTCATCTATCGACCGACAGCTTCCGGCAGGCTCGATTCATCGAAGGATCGATCGACAACATCCAGAAATCGCTGTTTGAAGGAGCACTGTTCGTCGTAATCGTACTGTTCTTCTTCTTGATGAATGTACGCACTACGGTTATTTCATTAATTGCCTTACCTCTGTCTCTTTTAGTCGCCATTTTAGCACTAAAACTAATGGGATTGACAATCAACACCATGAGTTTGGGAGGTATGGCCATTGCCATTGGTTCTCTGGTAGATGATGCGATTATCGATGTCGAAAATGTATTCAAACGTCTGCGCGAAAACCATCGATTGCCCAAAGAACAACGACGTCCTACGTTGCGCGTTGTCTATGATGCTTCAACGGAAATCCGGACCTCGATCGTTCATGCCACCATCATCACAATCGTCGCTTTTATTCCGCTCTTTTTCCTCAGTGGCATGGAGGGACGAATGTTGCGTCCGTTAGGAATCTCGTTCATTGTTTCCCTGTTTGCTTCAATGATTGTAGCAGTCACCCTAACTCCCGTACTATGTAGTTACCTGCTGACTGGAGAGAAGGTCTTGCGCAAAAGTGACAAAGAACCGTTCCTGTCCCGTTGGTTGAAACATATTTATAAACCGGCATTGGAGTGGGTACTCGTACACAAACGCATTGTGTTGGGCAGTACAATCGGGTTGTTTGTTGTCGCAGTGGCAATCTTTTTGAGTCTGGGCCGCAACTTCCTGCCCCCATTCAATGAAGGAGCCTTTACCATCAATGTGGCCACGATGCCAGGTATCTCTCTCGAGGAGTCAGACAAAGTGGGGCGTAATGTGGAAGAGATTCTGTTAGAGATTCCCGAAATCCAAACCGTAGTCCGTAAAACCGGTCGTGCCGAATTGGACGAACATGCACTCGGTGTCAACGCATCGGAAATTGAGGCACCCTATGTTCTCGATGAGAGATCAAAAGAGGAGCTTATTGCTGAAATCCGACAAAAACTCAGTGTTCTCAAAGGTGTTAATATCGAGATTGGACAACCGATTTCACACCGTATCGATGCCATGCTTTCGGGCACAAAAGCCAACATTGCAATCAAACTTTTCGGCCCCGATCTGAATCAGCTGTTCAATCTCGGCAACCAAATCAAAACAGCTATTTCAGGAGTAGAAGGAGTAGCAGATTTGAATGTCGAACAACAAGTGGAACGGCCGCAACTGCAAATCAAACCCAAACGTGAAATGTTGGCACGTTATGGTATTCCTTTAACCGAATTTTCTGAATTTGTCGAGGTCGCATTAGGAGGTAGGGTAATATCTCAGGTATTTGACCAAGGACGCTCATTCGATGTAACGGTCAAAGTCAACGACATCAATCGGAGTGAGATGGAACGTATCGGCAACCTCACCTTGGATGCAGCCAACGGACAGAAAGTGCCATTGAATTACGTAGCGGAACTGATCTCATCATCAGGTCCCAACAATATCAATCGTGAAAATGCACAACGCAAAATCGTGGTTTCAGCTAACGTTGCGGGACGAGACCTGAGAGGAGTGGTAAACGACATTCAAAATATAGTGAAAACCGATGTGCCACTTCCGGAAGGATACCATGTCGAGTATGGAGGTCAGTTCGAAAGTGAACAATCTGCATCGCGTATTCTGCTCTTCACCTCGATCATCTCACTGTTGATCATCTTCCTGTTGCTGTTCCAAGAATTCAAAAAACTCTCCATGGCAGGTATTATTATGATCAATCTACCTTTGGCACTGATCGGAGGTGTCTTCAGCTTGTGGATTACCGCTGGTGATATCAGCATCCCAGCCGTGATAGGCTTTATCTCTCTATTGGGTATCGCCACCCGTAACGGGATCCTGCTCGTTTCACACTACAACAATCTCCGGGCCGAGGGTGTATCACTGCACAACAGTATTGTACAAGGTTCTATTGACCGTTTGAATCCGATCCTGATGACTGCTTTGAGTTCTGCTCTTGCCCTGATCCCGCTTGCATTGGGAGGCGACTTAGCCGGAAATGAAATTCAAAGCCCTATGGCTAAGGTCATTTTAGGCGGACTACTCAGTTCGACACTGCTCAACGGATTTATTATTCCGGCCGTTTACCTGATTCTCAACCGTAAACACGAAAACGTATGAAAAAGAGCATCATGATGGTAGTTGTGGCTTGCATGTGCAGCATCTTACCCTTGCAGGCTCAACAAAGTATCGATGAAGTATTGCAATATATAGAACAATCTTCCAAGGAGCTACAGGCTCAACGCAGATTGACTGAAGCCCAAAAACTCGAAGCCAGCACAGGCAACTCGTTACAAAACCCAACAATAGAAATGGAAAATATGTGGCGGCGGCCTGAGGCTGGCAGTGAAGCTGAGTTGACAGTCATGCAAGGCTTTGATTTTCCGAGTGCCTATGCTGCGCGCAACAAAATTGCAAAACTCAAAGGTTCGGCATACGAAAGTCAAGGGGCCGAAGTGCGTCAGCAGATCTTATTACAGGCGAAATTGCTCTGTTTAGAGATCATCTACCTGCGTCAACAACAAGCCTCGTTGAATGAACGTCTTTCCAACACAGAACGTTTAGCTGCCATATATCAGCAAAAACTGAAAACCGGAACAGCCAATATCCTGGAGACCAATAAAATTAATGTCGAATTAATTACGACACGGACTGCTGCCAATTTGAATGCGACCTCCTTGCAAACCTGTATGGAACAGTTGACCAATTTGGCAGGAGGAAATCCCGTTAATTTTACCGCGACGGAATATCCAGTCGAACAGCCGTTACCTGATTATGCAAGCATTGAAGCATTATATTTAGAGCAAAATCCCGAATTGCAGCGATTGGAGCATGAACGTAATGCAGCTCAAAAAAGTATTGCGTTGAACAAAGCTTTAGGATTGCCAAAATTCGAAGTGGGATTTCGGCACAATTACGGTCTCGAGGGGAGATTGACCGGTTTTGCCATTGGGATGTCTATTCCGATGTTTGAAAACAAAAACAAGGTGAAAGCTGCTCGTGCTCAAAGCTACTACAGTGACACCCAATTACAAAGTGCAAAGTTGAACAACATCGCCCAACTCAAACAGTTGTACCAACAGGCACAGACACTGCAAGCCTCTGCCACCTCACTCGAGAACCTTTTGCAAAATCAAAACACGATAGACCTGTTGAACAAAGCGCTGGATGCAGGACAAATCTCCGTAATTGAATATTTCACTGAGGTGAATACCTTTTACCAAAATCGCGAAACGTTACTGCAATTGCAAAAGGATTATCGAACCGTAACGGCTCAAATATTCCGTTACGAACTCTAACCGAATCCTTATATCTATTATTCTTCCGATAAAAAGAGAGACCGAACATTCGGTCTCTCTTTTTATTACGTCATTTATTAACAAATTGTGCAAAACTTTCAGCACATAATTCGACAAATAATCCCTATATTTATCCAAGATTTATATACGTGGGGGTCTATACCCATCTAACAACAATCGATTTTTCCATTTAAATTCTTATTGTATTTTGTATATTTTACAACAAATACAATAAAATTTTAACACACAAGAAATATTGCCGAATTGTCAGGCTATATTTGTGCGATAATAGAGAGAACAAGCAATACAAACCATTCGGGAATCATGAAAATTGTAGGCGAACCAAAAGCATTCCTCAGTAACGAAGCTCTCCAGTTGCTGAACTTGTACGAATCATTGGGCGAACGTGCCGAGATATTTTTACCCCGGCATATCTTCGACAATTTGACCAATTTCGTCAGTCTCTGCATGGAAGAGCCAGACGATCCAGCTCGACAACAGGCCGAGATCAATCGTTACCTGCTCAAGTTCCGTGAGGACATTCCCGGCTATACCGATGTATCGTTGATGTTGATTCCTCACAACAACTCGAAAGCATTCGAATTGAGCAGTAAACGTGGGGAGTTCGTCAAAAAGATCAACTCGGTACTCGACACTGACGGGACAACCACAGAAACCAAGAATATCCTGATCAATATCCGTGACAGCCACGATCTGTCGGTCGGAACACCTCCGATCAACAGTTCGCACATCGACTTCATGTCACAAATCCAGCTTGGCGGTCACGTGCGTGATCTGCGCAAATACCGTGATGTGATCGGTGTAACGGGTGATATCAATGAAGCTCACTGGAACTACTTGATGGATACCCTTGAGCAGATGATCAGCCAGAGTACCCATTACACAACCAAAGCCGAAGTCAATGACTTCCTGCAACGCAGCAGATGGGCCGTGAACTTCAAAGGTATGAACGGACTGATCCGCACTGTCATCTCGGGCAATGCAGATAAGGCTGTATCGTTGCTTCGCGGCGATGTCTTCAGCAAAGACTGTGTCGTAGTCATGGAGTCGCCTGCACCAGAGGTACTCTACGAGCGCATGACCACAGACACCACATCGGTATTTGTGGTCAAAGTCAAACATGCACGTATCAACCACTATGCTGGCGAAAAATGGTTCCCACTGTTGACCCGCTTGGTCATCGTGGATGATTCGAAAGAGTCTCGCAGCTCCAATACCTCGTTGGTGTTCTGTTTCCACAACGGCATCATCAACACACTCAACAAGGTACATACCAAGAAATTGGGATCTCCTTCCAATACTCAGCTCAATCTGCGTCTGATTCTCGAAAACGTCAATCCGTCATATCTCAAGGAGTTCCGTGAAAAGATCGAGGCTCAGATTGCAGAGTATGCCAACGAAATCCGCACTCAACTCGAGGAGCAGACTGGAGATCCGAACGACATTGAAAAGAGAATTACCCTGTTCAAGCTCGATTCATTCTCACGTCAAATCGTACAGGATAAATACTCTTTGGAGAAACTGCGTGACTTTATTTTCTTCCTTGAAAATTGCCACAAGCAAGATACCAAAAAGGTACAGACTCAGGAGCTGATTGACGAGTTCGAAAGCCGGATGAAAAACTATTTCTATGCCGGCAACAAGCTGATCGACATCGTCACCATTCTTGAGGGTGGTGGACGCCATCAGATCAAGACATTCGGAGATTATCTGAGAAGCAAAACCTACAACAATCTAAACAGCAAGATTCGTTATGCCTGCCAGTTGATTTTGGATATTATTCCCAGCTGCTACGAACGAACTCTGCACAACCATTTCCATAAAAACTTTGGAATCAATCTCTTCTTAGAGAAATATCAGGAATACCTGACCAAGACCGTCAAAGATGCCGACAACAAAGGCCGTTTCGAGAAATTCTTGATCGATTTGGGTATTCGTGACAAATACTTTGCGCTGAAGGATGAAGACAAAGATATTGTCAAAAATTTCCTTGCAGCATTGGGTAACTTGGATCAGACCTCAATCTCGGACGATGTCCAGATGATTATCCGTGACCTGCTGTTCAATCCGAACGGTAGACCCAAACCCTACGTAATCTACAACGAAATTCAGGCCTGGGAGTACAAAGATCTATTGCCGGATGATTGCTTTGATATCAATCCGTTTGACATAGAAATCGAGAACGACAGTCAGGGGCGTTTAGCATATGACCGTTTGATCAACAAATTGCAACGGATCAAATCTACACTTTCACTGTTCGACGACAGCGGAAGCCTGTGGGATCTGTTCTGCGAAAACACGACGATCATCATCAATGACCCGAACAACCCAACCGGATACACTGATTTTAACAGCGATGCTGCCAACAATTTCCTGCGTTTCCTGAACAGTTGCAAGATCACGCTGTTCCTCGACGAGGCTTATGCAGAAAGTGTAAAAATCGAAGATCGTGAACTGCCGAAATGGCGTACGTTGTCCCGCTACATCATGAACAACATTTATGCCCAGACACGTATCAAAGCGATTTCATCACTCTCGACAACCAAAAACCTGGCTGCTACCGGTGAACGCCTCGGTGCAGTAGCAGTAACACCGCAGGCTGCCGATTTTGCTAAATACGCCCGGGGATGCAACAGTGCAGAACATGGTAATAACACCTCGCTACTGATGTTGAATAACACTTTGGAGGTAGCACAAGTCGCCAAAAGCATCAAGGATCAGATCGAGGCCGAACTTCCGAAAAACGCTTCACGCTCTAAGATCAAGAAGGCGATTGTTAAATTTATTGTCAGCCAGATCGAGAAGACCAAACAAAACAACGAAATCAGCAAGACCAACCGTCAGCTCCACAAAACAGCCGGATTTGAAGGTTCTCCGCTGTACCTGTTCCTGTTGGATGAGTTGGTTGCATTGGATAAATTGGATGTATTGGGCTTGCCTGATGATTTCAAATATCATGACGAACCCTTCTTTATCTACTATCAGAGTAAACTGGTCAAGAATCTGAACCGTTTCCGTGTGAACAAGAATTTCCGCAAGGAGTCACTCACACGTATGCGTATGGCCAAGGAAATTGGACAACGTTTGCTGGACAATGCACCCGAAGGGACACAACTGAAAGTGATTCAGTCAGACGGTTCCTATCTGTTCAACTTCAAGATCACGGGACCATATTCATACCCAGACCTGCTGCTCTTCTGCCAAATGTTGGCTAAGAACAAAGGTGTAGCTATCGTTCCGTATCCTACGGGATTAGCCCGATTCTCATTGGGAGGTTACACCTCTGCATCCAAAGAAGGGCTGAAAATTCTCGGTGCGGAATTAGAGGATGCATTCTCGATCTTTATCAAATATTGGACAGAGTTTGCAATCAAACGTGCGGATCCTGCCAATAAAGAGCGAGACAGTCTTTCGATTATGAACGAAATGTTCAACTATCCGAAAGATCAGGATTTCATTGACAGCATTATCGCTGATTATCCGCTTTCCTCGAAGTACAAGAAAGACAAAGCTCCGTCATTGCAGATCCGTGACGTTCGTTCGCTGTATCACGCTTCACCCGAAAAGAGTGGGGTAACGATCACAACCATTGGACGTTCAGCCAATTCAGTAATTGAACTTCACGGGGATATCGTAGGAACCTGCCAGGACGTTTTCGAATTTATCCGCAGTTCTGCGTTTACCAAGATTTACGAGAACTTACTGGCTCAAGTATATAAACGCGTTCCTGCATTGGCTGATCTTGATTTCAATACGGTCAGCTCAAAATACAGTAAAGCTATCATCTTAAAGTATATCACCAACAAACGCACCTTCCAGCCGAACCACCACGTGCTCGACAATCCGGAAGAGAGAAGCGTCATGATGGAGATTCTCATCGAGATGGAGAATCTGCTCTTCTCGGACAGCAAGATGAAGATTTTGGCCATCAACGCAACCGGCAGTCCGGAACTCGACAAGGCCAAAATGGAGGGTCTGAACTCAATCTTCAAAAAGTATATTCGCGAGATTTTGCTCCACTTCAACCTGCCTTTTGAGAAGGAGAGTCTTGAGCCGAGTCGTCGGGAGATCATCCAAACAGCAGGCACATGCTTTGAGGAGATCACCGGTATCAAACTTTCACAGTTCAACCTCGACATCTGGATCGACGAGTTTATGCGGAACCTGCGTAACCGTCCGGAATTTTGCTGCCTGAATATCTCGAAGAAGAGTATCGGCTACATTGAGGATGTACTGCGTGCCGGAGTGGACAATGCACCGGAAATTACCGACAAGATCCTTTATCTCTATCTGCTTGAGAACGACAAGTCGTTCTACAAAATGGTCTGCAACAAGCTGGCCTATTTCGACAAGCGGATCAAAGAGTGCGATGATACCGAGATGAAGATGCTCACCGAAGAGTTTGTGTCGAGCATCCTTCCGATGGAGTTGCAGGAGCTGAGCAACTACATCATGCGCAAAAAGGATATCAAGATCGCTGAAAACGAGATCTATGCCGTCAGTCGCAAAGTGGTGCGTTTCTACATCAGCCTGATCAAACGTACACGTGGCACCGACTATTACCGTCGCTATGCCCATACGATTGTACGTCTCGTCGAGACAGCTTTCAAGAAACAGAACTCAAGCGTCAACGAGATGGTTCAGCACGGTATCTCGATCTACAAGGGATTCGATATGGAGAACAAAACTCTCGAAACCTTTGCAGGAGGACGGATCAACTGGATCAACGAGTTGATGTCCAAGTGTGGTGTGATCTCTTCGGAACAACCGGTTCAGGAGCACACTCGTATTGTCACCGACGCCAAAAAACGAGAGTATCCATTCCATAAAATGGACCGCATAGAGAGTCGCAAACCGGACGGTCTTATTCCGTCGGATCACCCGACAGAGTATATCCGATACATGGACCTGCGTCCCGATTCGGCTTTCTTTACACACCGTTTGTCGCGTTTCGTTGCCAATATGGACTCGGACGACTATCGTTGCAAAGTGGTAAAACACGGTATCGTCAAGGAGCTGGTTATCTTCCAAAAGGGTTATTTGAAATACCTGACCGACAACTACCGTCTGAACTATACGGAAGATATCAGCCTGAAAGATATTCGGAATTTCGTACCGGATGTGATTTCGCTGCTCGGAGCTCCCGAGAAATTGATCTCATTCCCGCAAATCGGCTACTTCGACATCAAAGGTCCGACCGGAAATATCAAAACGATCGTCACCCCGTTGAAGTCAGAGGCCGACTACTTCGGTGATGTTAAAAAGCCGCGTTTGACCGTTATCAACGAGAAGGTGAAAGAGATGGGTGGCACCCCACGCCACGGATCGTTGTTCATGGTTGAAGAGAACGATGGTAGCGTATTTGTAGTCGAGATCAATGGTGACAGTGGAGTAGGCAAGAGCGAAATGATCGCTGCCTTTGTCCTGAAATGGCTGCGCAACAACCTGGAGGGCATCCGCTCTGTTAAGATGGTTGCCGGAGATATGTTCCACGAGTTCCAGGATGCGGATGGTAATCTGTACGGTATTGGAACCGAAGTGGGTGACTTCTCCCGCACTACTGACTTTGACCCGGACTACATCAAATACTACAAATATCTCTTTGAGAGCAGTGCCGACAGTAATGTCGATGACCGTAATGCCCGCAGTACCGTAAGCGGTATGTGCGACATCACAATGCCGTACAAGGTGGACATTATGTTGTCAGCCAGCAACTATGCCAAGAGCGAAGGTGGCATCACCCGTATCGACAATCCGGAAAACTTCCTGTTGTACATCGATGCTCATGGTGAGCGTAAAGAGAAGGCCACCAGTAGCGATGGCCCGAACTTCCAGCGTACACTGAAACGTTATACGGCTGATAAAAATATTGTCGAGGTGATTTCTCGCCATGGCAACTATTTGGATGATATCCTCGACTGGGATTTCTGCCAGGCCGACAAACAGTACTATCTTGCATCGTCATTCAAGCTGCTCGACAAGATCGATATTACGGAGGTGGTGAAGATGATCTTCGTCGGTCGGACCTTTACCCGCGATGAGGTGGAATACACAATCGAAGATGTAGCATTCGACATGATCCAGAACCGTTTCATCGCCACCGTTTCGTACCTGTTCGAAGGAGACCGTATCACCGACGAGAAGCTGATCGATCGCAAGATGTTCAGTTCGATGTTCGATGCGCTGGCCAGCACGCCGGGCGGACAGCCATTCATTGCCGAAGAGGGACAGCTCGAATGCGTTCAAAATCTGATCACCTGCCTGCGCGGTGGCAAAGACGGCAAGGGTGGGGCACGCCACATCCAATGCGGCGTACTTTCGACCGAGATCGGTAAAAAAGGCCGTGAGATCACCGGACCGCAAAAGGCTGCCGCTGCGTTGAAGCAGTTGATTCAGGAGGTACGTGTCAACAAACCCGAAATCAATGAAGGCAAAATTAAGGTGAAACGTCTGTTGAACGAGAAGTACAACCACATCTTCCACGGTGAGATGAATAGCTCAGAGTTGTGGCGATACAACTTCTATCTCTATCAGCTCGACAACATGCGCAAAGCCGATCTTCGTCGTATGGACAACCGCTCGAAAAAAGTGGACATCTCCAATCTGGTAAACTTTACGCCCTCAGATCCGAAGCGGGAATTCAGCCCCTTGTTGATCAATCCCAATATGAATATTGAGTTGACCAGCTTCGGTGAGACGTTCGAAGAGTTGATGAGTCTGCCCAACTATCCCGATTTTGCGGAAGAGTTTACAGCAAAAGTTTCTCTGCTCTACATTGCAGAGGGATACAGTGAAGAGACCAATATCAACAACATGATTGTTCAGTTGCTGATGCTCGAAGGCTATATCAATACCGATGATCTTGCCCATGGCAGCGTGATCGAAAAGGTTAATCGCGAGACCATCGCCGCTGCCAAATATGCCGTTGTACAATATCTGACCTCTCTCAAAGAGCAGAAAAAGGCAACAGCACCAACAGACACAGTAAATAAAAGTGCTTCTACGGGTACAAAAGTGACTCCCAAACGCTAATAGAGTAGTCACAACGAAGCCAACTCGTAAAGTACACTAATTAAAAAGAAGCGGGACACTCAATAGAGTGTCCCGCTTCACTTTCAAACCTTAATAACCCACAGAACTAACAAGGCAAAAGAAAGCCTGTTTATTTGATTGCCCCGTAAGCAGCAGAAGAACTGCCTTCGGGATTATCTTTAATACCATTTAAGCCAGAAGAAGTGCCATTATCCGGCAAGAAAAAAGTCCCCAAATCACTGCAATCACTATTATCATAATTTCTCCAGCGCAGAGTTACCAAAATCGAAGACTTACCTTCTGGAACCAATTTGCTGATATCAAATGAAACTCGTCCAAATGCCAATGATGTAGTGGGATCTCCATACGCATTGTGTTTCAAAACTACAACTACATTATTCTCATCTGAGCCCTCTTCATCTACATAAAGATTAATAAAATGAGCCAATTGAGGATCAAAGCGAAGAACTGCAAAATCAATATTAAGATACTTACCACCAAACCATGCATTCTCTACATAGATAGGATCATTTCCTAACTCTTCGAGTTCTTCTGGGGTTAGTTTTGACGAATAGACCGGTTCTTTGCTCAACACTTTTTCAATCGCATTCAAACGTACATTCAAATCAGAACCACTCTGCGCCTGAATAGTAAAATTCACTCGTACACGCATACCATCTTCCACCGGGAAAGTTGGCAACAAGTTTTCAACGATGTGAAGGGTATTACCTGCATCGGTTTTAATCGTATAGGATTCAGAAGTACCAACGACCTCACCATAGCTGACATAGAAGTTTTCTCCGTCCGTACTTGTATCGCAAGCCGAGAACACCATGGTTCCCACTGCTGCGATCAACATTGCGAATAATTTTGATACTCGTTTCATAAGTACAAATTTTCTTTAAACGATTTTAGGTTTTAAGACGTCTTTCCATAAAGACGCATGCCACAAAAGAAATGTTGCACGAACCTTTAAAATTTGAACCGGAAACCAACTCTCACGTTGAAACTCCACGGATTATCAGTCCAATAAGATTGAGGATGATTGGCGTTGGGGAAGTAATAATTTGCACCAGGTTCCAGATAGATACCGAAGTTGCGCACAAAGTCATAACTGATACCAGCCCCCAGATTAACAGACCACAGTGGACCATTGGCAGGCAGGTCCTCGTTGATGCTTGAGGCAAACTCTCCTTGATTGAAAATCCGGGTTTGACCATGAGCCGAAAGGGCAAATTGTGCCATACCTCCGCCTTGCAAATAGATATCAAGTCCCTTGTTTCGATAAAGCGAATAGCTTATTCCAAGCGGAACACCTAAATAGTGAATGCTTTGTTTATATCGATATTGATAAGCCGCATCCAAATCAGCTGTCGATTGTAAGAATGTATAAACCAATCCCGATTCGATGCTCCAACGGTCATTCAACTGTTTTTTCACATTGATACCAACCGAAACAGGGAAACTGTGTTTAAGATTGCGTCCCATAAACGAGACCGCATTTTTAGTATAGTTGGATTCGACCAATGCCGCATTAAACGCCGTATTGCTACTTAGCAACTGCATATTGGAACCTCCTGCTGCATACGCATTGGTATATGCAGACATCATCCATGGATGCCGTTCTTTCTCTTCAAAGTCTCCCCAATTAAAGCCATTATCGAACAAATTGCCATGAACAGCTTTGCTCATGCGACCTGCTGAAGCATACGCAGCAGGGGTACGATAATTCGATTGAGCAGGCGAAGAAGATTTATCAGAATGAATACCCTGTACCTCAAGAGACCCTAAATCAGGCGCTTCAAATGAGGTCATTGCTAATGGATTTGCTCCAGGCAAACTACTATTCGACACCGATAAAGTAGCCAAATTACTGCTATTCAATGGACTTTTAGCAGATTTTCCGGACATCGGAGTTACACTTCGTACTGAACGGAATAATTTATCCAATTGAGGATCATTCAACGATTGAGGCTCCACCAACTTATCTGCTGAAATAGCTCTCTCCTCCAAACCGGCTAAAGCCGCCCCATTGGAGGTAGCCTCATGCTCTAAAGAGATCACCACATCACGACTATGACGACCAAATTGATATGCACCAGCACCTATCAACAGAGCGATCATAGCTGCAATTCCATATTTAAAGCCTCGACTCAACGAGCGTTTGGGCACTACTCCTGCAGCATTCTCCGCAAGAGTGAGTTTATGCTCCATTGCACTCCATGAGGGGACAGCATAACCCGGTTGCGGGTTCTGCAACTTGGATTGCAATATGTCATCGAACCGATCTCGTTTCATATCAAATTATTTCGGCCTCACGCAACAGCTTTTGAAGATAGATTTTGGCTCGTGCATACTGTGAACGGGAGGTACCTTCACTTATTCCCAACATTTGAGCAATTTCTTTATGAGAATAACCTTCCACTGCATATAAGTTCAATACTACACGATATCCATCGGGCAATTTGTCAATACAGCGCCGCAATTCGGCCACCTCCATACGCTCCAGAGCCGATATATCCCGATTATCGAGTTGAATCGCACTTTCAACCGGCACAGCTTCACTGAGCACGTTATTTTTACGCAGGTAGCCCAGACTTGTATTGACGAATATCCGTCGCATCCATCCTTCAAAAGAACCTTCGGAGCGAAAATCTCCAATTTTACTATATACGGTTATAAATCCGTCGTGCATCAAGTTACACGCTACATGATAATCCTTCACATAGCGCATGCATATGCTCAACATCACAGGAGCATATTTCTCATACAACTTCTGTTGAGCGACGCGGTCATGCTGACGACAACGTTTAATCAACTGCTTCTCGGTCACTGTGCACGTGGAATAAAAACCGATCTACCGTGAATTTATTAGATAGATGGAAAAAGTTTGTTAATCGTTGCTTGTATAACGTGAAATCGTGTAAAATGTTTCAGCAACAGATACATTTTTCCATCCTTCATCTACACGCACAACTTCCCTTGTACAAAGTTACATAAATTTGTGATTTAGGAAAATTTAGACCATATTTGTTTACACAAAATTGACTTAAATCGGCTATTTTTTCCAATTATGATTGTATGGGCATCAACTGCCGTCTCCTTAGACGGATATATCGACGACAATACCTCGCAAAGACTGGTCCTTTCCAGTGCAGAAGATTGGGATCAAGTCAGAGCTTTACGAGCAGAGTGTGATGCCATACTGGTCGGAGCCGAAACCATCCGTAAAGATAATCCAGCATTAGTAACGCGTAACGCAGAATTACGCCAGAAGCGCCTTGCTCAAGGTCAACCTGCCGATCCGGTTAAAGTTACGGTCAGTGCCAGTGGCAATTTGAGTTCTCAAGCCCGATTTTTCACTGAAGGCGATGGGGAGAAAATTGTAATTACAGGAGAGCACGCTGATTTACAACAATTAGAAAAGTTACGCAGTGTTGCTACTGTCATTATTTTACAGGCTCCCATCACACCAGAAGCGATCAAAAGCACACTGGCAGCACGTGGAATCCGTCGTCTATTTCTCGAAGGTGGAACAAGCATGTTGACTCAATTTTTGGAAGCAAACGCCGTAGATTTTTTACGAATTGCTATCGCTCCTTTTTTTGTTGGTGACTCTTCAGCTCCACGATTTGTTCACGACGGACTTTTCCCGCATGATAAGAGTCACCGGATGCATTTAGTTCGCACTGAATCTGTAGGAGACATGGCTGTTGCCATATATGCTTTGAAAGCCTCTGACGAAGATTATCGTCTGATGCGACAAGCTATTGCTCTTACCGCTCAATGCCCACATTCGACAAGTGCATACGCGGTGGGGGCAATCATCGTAACTCGCAAGGGCGAAATATTTACAGGATACAGCCGAGAAACGTCTCCAATCAATCATGCCGAAGAGGAGGCTCTACTAAAAGCAGAACATGCAGGCTGTTCTTTAGAAGGAGCCACGATCTACTCCAGTATGGAACCTTGTACCACACGCAGCTCCAAACCGACGTCGTGTTCAGAGTTAATCATTCGACATCGCATGGGTAGAGTTGTATTTGCAGCCTACGAACCTCCTACGTTCGTCACATGCCATGGTGAAGAGAGGCTTCGCAATGCCGGCATCGAAGTAACCATTCTTAACGATTTAAGTAAAGAGGCCCTGACTGCCAATCGCCACATCAAATAACATTACGGAAGAACAAGTACAATAATATTAAACACCTCTTTAAATATCTCAGCCACAAAGAGCACATGTTCAAATAAAATATACACATATATAATTAGGTCTCTTAGTCAATTGCAACCCAGACAAGCCAATTATCACATTATATTTCAATAGCTTATAATAATTATCTAATATCACTGTCTATCGATTCGGTCATTTTTAGGCAAGTATTGGATCTCATACGATTCAACTATTTGGATGATCTTTTCGTAAATAAATGAACATTCCTTCATTTATCGTTTGCAGTTTAATAAAATGTTTACATATTTGCGAATGAATATTCATTCATTAATAAATTATGGTGAAGAGAATAGACACATCGCTCATTGAACGGATTCGACAGGCATCTGTGGAGATTATTAGTGAAAAAGGTATTACAGGTAGTTCGGTAGCTTCGATAGCCAAACGCGCACAAGTGTCGGCAGGCTATCTCTACCGCCATTATCCGAGTAAAGAGGACCTGGTGAATGACCTGCTAAATGATTCTCTACACACAATCGCAGAGAAAATTGATGAGCTGATACGACAAAATGATCGCATAGAAAATATCGTTGAAGGCATAATTGGCTTCATTCTTGAAAGTGCAAATACAAATCCTCATCGGATCAAATTTGTGATTATGCTATTAAACGACTTTTCCATTCCCAACAAGCCATCTGTCCGGGAGCAGATCATCCGCATCGGAGAAACCTTGATCGAAAAGGGGAGAGAGAGCGGATCAATCCGCAATGAGATCACCGTTGAAGATTTTTATATTGCATTGGTCGGGATTCCTCTGCAATATCTTGCAACACGTTTCAGATTCAATTTCGGCCCCCAAGACTACAATCTGGATGCTGAAACACATAAAATCACTGAATTATCCATGTGTGCAATCAAATAGAACCAACTAATGAAAAAAATAGTATTCATCATTTGTGCGCTTGGTCTGGCTTCAGGAGCCGGAGCACAAGAAAAACAGGCTCTCACGTTCGATGAAGCACTCAACTTAACCCTAAACAACAACCCAAGTCTTCAAGCCTCTTCATATGGCATTGAAGCAGCTGAACGGGAACGTAAAGCAGCATATGGTTTGCGTCTGCCACAAATCGGGGTAAATGGAGCCTATGTCTATATGTCTAAAGACATCAGTATAGACATGAACAATCTCAAAGCACCAGTCAGCGGTATTTTAGGAAGTGTGGGCAACGTTTTACCTCCCGATGTGTTACAACAGGCTCAAACCTTGCTTGCCCAAAACTGGGCCATGCCATTGCAAGACCGCAGTGTAGGAACAGTCGGAGGAACAATCACTGTTCCCGTCTATACCGGTGGTAAAATCAATGCTGCCAACAACGCAGCCAAAATCAAAATAGAAGAGACCAAAGAGCAACGTCTTCAAACTCAAAATGCACTGATTTCAGAATTGACTGAACGGTATTATGGACTGTCTCTGGCCCTACAGGTAGTCGAGGTACGCCGTCAAGTTCTCGAAGGAATGCAACATCACTTAGAAGATGCCAAAGCTTTGGAAGCCAATGGAATTATTGCAAAAAGCGAACGTCTTTATGCCGAAATGCATGTGGCTGAAGCCGAACGAGAATATTTGGCCGCACAAAAAACGGCAGCAACCCTCAGTAGTGCTCTTAGCAACACGCTGAACAACAGTGGCAGCTATGAATTTCAACCCATCACCAATATGTTCATTCTCGATCAGATCGAGGGGGTTGACCATTTTAAACAGCTGGCATTACAGAATAATCCATTGCTGCGTCAAGTAGAATTGAAAAAGGACTTGGCTGTTGAAGGAGTGCGTTTGCAACGTGCTGATTTTACGCCCCAGATTGCATTGATGGGTGCTGCCTCATTCTACAACTATCAAATGACGCCGTTGATGCCGCGTTGGGCTGTCGGGGCTGGTGTCTCATTCAAACTGTTCAACGGTCTGAATCGTGAATATAAATTCAGTGCGGCAAAATCCCAGGTGAAACAGGTTGAAGCATTGAATGTGAAAGCACAGAATGACATTTTAACCTTGATTGACAAATTGTACAACGAAATGACCACATACAGCGTACAATTGCCCTCAATCAATACGGCACATGACTTTGCCGTTGAGTATCTCCGCATCAAAGAGACCGCATTCAAAGAAGGTGCAGCACCATCTTCCGATGTCGTAGACGCACGACTCAATCTGGCAAAGATCAAAACTGAACGCTTGCAGGCTGCCTATTATTACGATCTGATGTTGGCCCGATTGCTCGAAGCTTGTGGTGACAGCGAAGCATTTGGAGAATACGCCAAACGTTCTGCCGCCATGCCCATCCGCTACGAATAATCACACATTTCAATCACTATTAAGACAATAAAACAAAATAAACATATGAAAAAGAGTAATGTAATCGGACTGACTATCGGTATCATCATTGTCATTGTTGCCGTATCGCTGATCAGTTGGTTTGCCATCAAGCCCGTACCCAACTTCATTCAAGGGGAGGTAGAGGCAACAAGTATCAAAGTTTCGTCGAAAGTACCCGGACGTATCGAACAGATGGATGTCAAAGAGGGCCAAAAGGTCACCAAAGGGCAACAACTGTTCATTTTGAGCACGCCAGAAGTGCAGGCAAAATTACAACAGGCCCAGGCCGCTCGTGATGCTGCCAGCGCCCAGAGCGAAAAGGCTCGCCGTGGAGCACGGAGTCAAGAGATTGAAGCGGCTTTCAACATGTGGAAAAAGGCTGAAGCTGGTCGCGATTTAGCGCAAAAGAGTTACGATCGTGTTAAAAACCTTTATGAACAAGGGGTATTGCCTGCTCAAAAATTTGATGAGGCATCGGCCAATTTAGAGGCAATGACCACCACCGCTAAAGCGGCTAAATCACAATATGACATGGCTGTAGAAGGAGCTCGTCGTGAAGATCGGGCAGCAGCAGCAGCTCTGGTTGCTCAAGCATCTGGAGCGGTTTCTGAAGTGGAGTCATACGCTAAAGATGCTATCCAATATTCTCCGATTGACGGTGAGGTCTCAACCGTTATTGCCGAACCGGGTGAATTGATCGGATCGGGCTATCCAGTTATCACACTGCTCGACATGAATGACATGTGGGTAACTTTCAACATTAAAGAGGATCTGTTACCTAAAGTAAAAATCGGTTCAGAACTCAACGCCTATGTCCCCGGACTGGCCCAAACGATCCGATTAAAGGTAAACTACATGGCTCCGCAAGCGGAGTATGCCACATGGTCTGCAACCAAAACTCGTGGTGATTTCGACATCCGCACTTTTGAAGTCAAAGCCAAACCAATCGACACTATCGAAGGATTACGCCCAGGAATGACCGTAACCGTCAACTGGGACGAAATTAAATAATCATCTATGAAAGCGATTCGGGATTTCCTTGCTGTATTTCGGCGCGAATTGGAAAGGTTTTCCGACTACAAAACCTTTTTCAGGCTTTCAGTCGGATTGCCTATTCTCTCATTCGTCATTTTCATCCTGCTTTTCCGCACGGGTGTACCCCATGATATACCCATCGCTATCTACGATTCGGGCAATACACCTCTGTCAAGACAGTTGGGAAGAATGATCGATGCGACTCCTTCGGCCAAAGTAGCATACCATATCTCTGATTTTGCCCAAGGTGAAAAGATGATGAAAGAGGGGAAAATCGAAGCCATCGTATCCATCCCTCGCGATCTGGAAAAAGACATTTACAGCAATACGCAGGCTACGGTTACGGCTTATATCAATGGGTTAAACCTCGTTAAGAACGGCATGCTCAATCGTGATATTCAAACTGTAATCACGACATTTTCCTCCGGTATCCAGATTCAAACTTTAATGAAACAGGGAGTATCCGAAAAAGAGGCTTATGATCTGATGATGCCAATCTATTTCGAGAAACATATTCTGTTCAACCCATTCTCCAACTACGAATACTATCTGTTACCCAGTTTTCTGCCCTTGATGCTGATGCTGTTCACATTACTGACCACCATCTTTACCATTGGCGTCGAACTCAAAAACAGCACAACTACCGAATGGCTTGCAACCGGAGGCGGGAACATCCTTGTAGCCCTGACCGGAAAACTATTACCCTATACGGTCATTTTCTTTGCTTTGTGCATGCTAATGAATACCTGTTTATTCAAGTTTTTGGGTGTTCCATTGCAAGGGAATGTGCTTCTGATGTTTGTCTCAGGACTGATTTACGTCATGGGATCCCAAGCCATTGGTGTCTTTATGATTGCCGTTTTGAGTAATCTTCGTTTGGCACTTTCGATTGGAGGTGGTTATTCCGTACTCTCATTTACCTTTTCCGGTTTGACCTTTCCATTCATGGCTATGGATTGGCCTTTACAACTATTCGGACGCCTTTTCCCAATGACCTATTACGTAGAAATATTCATCGACCAGGCTATGCGGGGAGCGCCAGCCATCAACTCACTTGCCTATTTAGGCTATATGATGCTATTTCTGCTTTTACCATTGATCATGTTGCCTCGGTTGAAACGGATATGCACCGAAGAAAAATTCTGGGGGAGATTGTAAGATGAAAATAACACGATTCAAACATAAATTCCACGAATACACCTCGGTGTTACGTAGCGAATATCGTAATATTTTTCACGATGCAGGGGTACTGCTAATTGCGGTAGGGGCGATCTTTATCTATTCGATGGCCTATTCTCTTGCCTATAAAAATGAGGTATTACGAGACATTCCCGTCGCTGTGGTGGATAACAGCCATACCCCTTCCAGTCGACAACTCATTCGCGCTTTTGATGCGACTCCGAATATCGATGTCGCTTATAAACCGACCAGTCTGGAGGAGGCAAAAAAACTCTTTTTTGAACGTAAGGTTTATGGAGTAATCGTTATTCCGAGCGACTACGAAAAGAAACTTATGCGAACCGAAAAGGTGAACATCGCCATTTATGCCGATGCCAGCTATTTTCTGATGTATCGCCAAGTCTTTTTCGATTTTGCGGGCAGTCTAGGGCAATCCAACTACCATGTCGAATGGTTGCGATTTGTATCCAAAGGTGCTTCGACAAAGCAGGCCGAAGCCTTGAGTAGTCCGGTTGTCACATCCGTCCACAACCTGTACAACCCGTATCTGGGTTACGCAACCTTCATTATGCCAGCAATCCTACTTGTGATTATTCAGCAGACCCTTTTGATAGGCATCGGTATGGTCGGTGGAACTTGGCGCGAGAAAAAGTTATACCGAACTCTGATTCCGACAGGGCAATCCCGCATGTCGGTGTTCCCGATTGTTTTGGGTAAATCAACCGCTTTTATCTCCATCTATTGTATCACAATGACTTACCTGTTGACATTCCATTACAAGTTGTTCTGCTATCCGGTTAAGGGAGACACGATGGATCTCATTCTATTCCTAATTCCATATTTGCTTTCATGCACGTTTTTAGGTATAGCCGTATCCACCTTGTTCAAACATCGTGAGAATTCGCTTTTGTTATTGCTGTTCACGTCAATTCCTGTACTCATGCTCAGCGGTGCATCTGTTCCATCAGAGTGTATCCCGACCTGGCTCTTCAATGGAGCGAAAATCATTCCCAGCAGCAGTGGAGTAGATGGATTTCTGCGCATTCAGACCATGGGAGCCACCTTGGCGGAAGTGGGCACACAATTCCGTACGTTATGGATTCTGACAGGCGTATATTTTATCTTAGCTTGTGTAGGGATGCGGCGAGTTCTGCGTAAAACTGAAAACGAATCACCTGCAACCAATCAATAACATTCAGCCTTGTGAAAAAGATTAAAACAGGAATTGCATCATTTGGACTATCCGGACAAGTTTTTCATGCTCCGTTTCTGAATATCCATGAAGGATTTGATCTGACCGTAATTGCCGAACGCAGTAAAGATCTTGCTCGAACAATTTACCCGCAGGTCAAAACTGTCCGCACATTCGAAGAATTGCTCGCAGAAGATATCGAGTTGGTCATTGTCAACACTCCGGTGCAAACACATTTCGACTACTGCAAACAGGCTCTTTTAGCAGGAAAACATGTGGTTGTCGAAAAACCGTTTGTTGCTACATCTGCTGAGGCGGAAGAGCTCATCTTATTGGCACAACGACAAAACAAACTGCTTACAGTATTCCAAAACCGACGTTACGATGGAGATTTTCTCACCATACGCCAGATTCTCCAGTCAGGAGAATTGGGCCATATTGTCGAGTTTCAATCATCTTTCCAACGCTATCGTCCCGACATTACCTCAGCCCGGGCACAATGGCGTGAAGAACCATTGCCTGGCAATGGAATCACCTATGATTTAGGTTCACATCTTTGCGATCAAACCCTAACTCTATTCGGCAAACCATCGGGAGTCTGGGCCCATATTACCATTCAACGCCAAGGGAGTCGCGTAGATGATTACAGTTTGATTCAAATGCTATATCCTGACCTGACTGTCACTTTACGTGCCGGCATGCTGATTCGTGAAGAGGGGGCCCGATTCGCTGTACACGGCACACGCGGCTCCTATGTTAAATTTGGGCTGGATCCGCAAGAGGGATTATTAAGATACGGCCATGCCACTCCAAATCGCGGACCTTGGGCTGCAGAATCTGAAACAGAGTGGGGGATTCTGAATAGTGATGAGGGACGTCGCAAATATCCAACTGTACCGGGCAATTACCTAAGTTATTATGATGCCATTTACGATACACTTTGTAACGGGGCTCAACCGCCCGTCTCTCACGAGGATATCGTGACTGACCTGCGCATTTTGGAGGCAGCATTTGAAAGTAACAAGACTGGACAAACCATCACCTTATAATGTAGCACCCAATAATTATAATATCTTCTCGAAAGTGTTCTGAATACTAGCTTTTCGGATAAAATCGAACTCATTCAATCATAAGAATCGGGGGAATCCAATCACTACTAATAATTCTTCCTCGAATTACATTATAAGACACTGAGAATCGGATCAATCTGTTACTCAATCAGCATGTGACATCCAGAAACTAATCATTAAGCACAGACACATTCCTATCGTTCGCAGAAGAGTATTTCTCTATATACATTTAGGAAATTCTAACAGGACTTTCTTCTGACAAAACACATCACACACCTATTACCCTCCTTAAACAATGAGCGCTGCAACTTGACAGTTGCAGCGCTCATTATCTTAGGTTCGGATTTGTCATCAAATCCAATACAGGAAGGTCTTATTTACTCTTCTACCAGTTCATATTTTTGATCAATTCCTTTTTCAGTAACTGAAATACCCTCTTTCATCCAACGAGGCATGGGGGCATCTTTCAGATAGTGATCAAAGAACTGATACATGCGTTTATCCCAATCCATGCAGGCAGCACGTGACGCCAAATTGTGGGGTTCGCCATTGTAATTAAGCAGCCATACCGGACGGCCCAAACGACGCAACGCAATATAGTATTCGATACTCTGAGTCCAGGGCACTGCACCGTCATTATCATCATGACGCAACAGCTGCGGAGTTTTCACCCGATCAGCAAAGAATACAGAAGAGTTCTCAATATAAAGGTCTGGGCGTTTCCATGGAGTGGCACCGATTCGGCTCTGACCTGTCTCATACTGTGATGCGCGAGACCTACCCGACTCATAACGGATACCACCATAAGCTGAGAACATATTGGTCACAGCAGCTCCCGGAGCACTACATGCGTACAAATCAGACTGAGTCACCAAATAAGCGGTCTGATAGCCTCCCCAACTCTGTCCTTGGAGACCGATATGATCTTTGTCGGCAATACCACGCTCAATCAACGCCATAGTACCGCTCACTACGATATCGTAGCAGCTTTTACCCGGATGTCCATCACGATATTTGATATCGGGAATAAAGACAACGTAGCCATTGCTGGTGCAATAAACCGGATTGATAATAGAACGGCTTGGAGCCGGCGTGTTGTAACGATAACGCAAGAACGTCTGTGTCTCATAAAAATAGACAATGGTTGGATAAGGACGTGAAGGATCGTAATCCTCAGGGAAGTGCAGCAATCCTTCACACTCATTGCCATTGAAATCGGTCCATTTGAACAGTTCTACCGATCCCCATTTGTAATCAGCCTGCTGCGGGTTAGCATTGGTCAATTTTTTCGCATCGCCAAACTGTTCGTTACTGGTCCAGAGATCGCGGAATTCATTGAAATTTTCGCGGGTATAAATCAAACGATCCCCCTCACGGGCAAAACCTACAATCGCATAAATATACGGGCCCTCTACCAGTTTTTGAATCTGCTGACCGGGCTGCAACAGGTAATAACCATTCTCTTTGTTTTCACGATTGAAAGAGAGGAACATCATCGGACGACTCAAATCCACTACCGATTTACCATCTACACGACTCATGTTGACAAAACGGAACTGGGTCTTCTTCTCACGACCGATTTTGGTCAGATTCTGTGCTGGCTCTTTGCCTGCAGGATCGACCAACCAAAGATCGAACTGATCCGGAATCAACATTTTCTCATCGGTGGTCCAACCCGACATGCCATACAGAGGGGGAGTTCCTGGATGATCGTCATCGATATTATAGAAAGGATAGGGGATATCTGCCGTCAGACGAGTATGTTTCAACGTTTTCGTATCGATCGCATACCAAGATGAATCGGGCAGATTGTAATAAGCAGCGTATTTGGCTGACGGTGACAGATAGGTACCACCATAACCACCTTTACGAATCAAGGTCCGTTTCCCGCTCTTCAAATCGATCAAATAAACATCCGACGGATTGTACATCTGGATATCCTCACCGGTATAGAGGCTGTATGGACGACTTGTCGTACCGATCGCATAGGGTGCATCACCATTTTCGGCAAATGTGATCGAAGGCAATTCGATATCACCCAAAGCTAAAGCTCGTTTCTCTTTCGGGAAATATACGGCCATATAGTTTGCCTCCGCAATCCGCTTTTTATTGACGAGTTGCATAGGCATCAACACGGTATCACGGTAGCTCCAAACATCCAACGAGAATTTCTCGTCAGCAGGAAGTGTGTCTTTGGGTTCCTCTTTGGGTTTAGGTGCAATACCAAACTGCAGACGGTTTCCGTCCCGATTGAACGCCAAATTACCAAACTTGCTGACCACAAAGCCACCAGGCAATCCAACAATCTGCTCATTGGCAATCTTACGGGCTTTTAAATCGGCTGTAGCAAAATAATAGAGGTCATACAATGCATGATTAACGGTATCACTGGTCACCATGAACGCCCCTTGAGCTCCCCATTTGTCCAGAGCCATAGAAGAGGCAATTTGTCCCAATTTGCTGGACCAAAGCTCCGTCAATTGAACTCCGTTTTTGGGATCAACAGAATAGAGACAAACCGATTTCAGTGAATCCGCCTCACGGGTGTAGAGCACCGAAACTCCATTTTCAGCGACTTGGAAATTTTTAACGCTATCCACAACCGTACTGTCTCCAAGCTGCAAATTGACAATCACCAAACGATCGTATTTTTTAGTTTTTTTTGCAGTATCAGCAGTATCCTTGACAGGATTTACCTCATACGTATAGGCATACAAAGCGCCTTTAGGTGCTGTCTTTACGGATTTGGCACCATCCAGCTTGATTACCTTCATATCGGCCAAATTCATCACAGCAAAAGTATCTTTGGGCATCTTATCGGCTTTCACTTTGGCAATCTTTGCCTTACGCACCGAATCAAAGGGAACCGCGATTTTAAACGAAGCCCAAGTACCGTTATTGAACAGAGCAGCACCATTACCACGTTCTATCCGTGTAACGTTTCCCGTTTGAGTGTTGTAAAATTCCAGCAAAGCATCTCCTCGCTGCGGCGTGATCGAATAGCAGATCCAATCACCATTGTCGGAAATCCGCGGTGAAGCAATCGACTTCCAACCATCATATGCACTCTGATCCAACGGCTTTTTCTGCGCCGACAAAGTCGCCGACGAGCACGCCAAAGCCAGAATACATAAAGTTTTCAAGTTCATAATTCTGTTACTTTTTGATTAGGGTTAATATAAAATGCGCTAAAGGGCCAACAAAATACAAAAATTTTAGCTAAAAACAGATTGATTCGTCCCTGATCTAACACTCAGGATACGATTATGTGGTGCAATTTCATTACATTTGATAGACGGACTTAAATTTTCTATTCACAAATTGTATAAAACATGAAAAGTAAATTTTTAAATGAATTCAAACAATTCGCCATGCGTGGCAACGTCATCGATTTGGCTGTCGGTGTCATTATCGGTGCTGCATTTAGCAAAATCACCTCATCATTGGTTGGCGACATCATCATGCCGCCTATCGGAGCCCTTATCGGAGGGGTAAATTTTACAGATCTTGTGATTACCTTAAAACAAGCGTCTGTAGCTGCAAATGGAGAGATAATTCCTGCCGTCACGATCAATTATGGCAGTTTTATCCAAACCATCATTGATTTTTTGATCATTGCCTTTACCATTTTTCTCTTCATCAAACTGATCAACAAACTAAACCGACAAAAAGCAAAAGAGACTCCGGTCACCCCACCAACTCCACCTGCCGATATTCAATTATTAACCGAAATTCGAGATCTCCTCAAGCAGCAAAATCCAAAATAAGTCACATCTATAAACAAACAACGCAGGAGTACACTCCTGCGTTGTTTATGATAATATCATTACACTACATTGGTCCACCGGGAGGTGGGGGTGGAGGGCCTACAGGTGGTCTCCGGTGATCTCGTAAAGAATCGGGATTACCTTTAAATTGCGATGATCCTCCTTTATCTCCGAAACGGCGTAAATTATAAACGAAATTGATACTAAAATAGCGGCCCAAAACATTGGATTGCACATTTTCAATATAAGTCGCCGTTACATTACGTGAAAAACTTTTGTTCTGATTCAACAAATCATAGGCAGCTACACTGATCTCACCCCGTTGATTTTTAAATATCTTCTTACCAATCGAGGCATTCAGCATGAAATAATCTTCAACAAATGAGTCAGTAATACCGGTATATTTGAGGTAGGATCCATTAGCCTGTAATGTAATACCCCCCCAAGTAATCCATTTAAAATTACCGGTTACCCGTTGATTCACGTAATTATTATTACTCTCTTTACGCACGGAGTTCTGGGCAACATTGTACCCGACATTATACCCTAACGTAAAATCAAGTTTCTCACTGATATTACTGCCCAATACGGCTCCACCCGTATAAGAAATGGTATTGGTGGTACTCTTAATTTCATTAAAGATATTGGGAAGGGCAGAGTAGTTTACACCTAAATCAAAATTGATATTACTCATCAAAAATGAAACCGGCGTGCCATAATTGACAGCTCCGCGTAAATTCCAATATCCATCCATATTCACCGGACGAGAGAACTGTGCACCACTGTTCAATACCGTGATTACATTTCCTGCCGGGTCTTTTACTTCATATCCGTTCTTATCCGCTATCAATGTTGCATTGGAAATATAATTTGATCTAATCGAACCTGTCAACATCGCCATGAAAGTACGCCCTTTGGTGACATTCGTATTGACGTAATTGATAAAGAATTGATGAGTATAAACAGGTTTCAGATCCGGATTACCTTGGGATACGAATAACGGATTCGAGACATCCAATACATCCTGTAATTGTGTAATAGAAGGATTATTGGTCGATGAACGGAACATAGACCTCAACGTATTGGTCGAATTAAACTTAATATTCAAAATGGCCCGATATACCATATTATTGAAGCTGGCAGAGGTATTGGTTTGCAACGGGAACTGTTGATCTCCGGCCAAAGTTGAATATTGATAGGATAGAGAACCGATGAACATCACCTTGCCGTTGTTGTATCGATATCCCGGACCAACCTGCTGGGTCAAATAACCACTGTTATAGGTATTGGACAAACTGTCAATCTGAATATCTTCAGGTTCTGAATACGAACGTTTGTCAAGATCCGAATAACTATAATTAATATTGTAATTAACCAACAACTGCGACTTAGGAGTAATCGGCTCCGAATAATTGATCCGACCGCTCAAACGATAAGATCGCGAATTATTATTGATATACTGATCGAGCAAGGACTCTGACTCAGGATCAAAATAACGCGTCAAGGAATATTTATCTTGAGTGCCATCATTTTTCGAAATCCCACCTCCGAACGAAACTGTTAACGTTCGTCCTTTAACCTCTCCAAACTTATGCCGATAAATCAGGTTCCCAGAGATATTATAACCTTCGGTATGGGAGGTAGCCGTACTACGAAACAGATTGACCAATGCATTTTCCAGTACACTCGTACTCAACATGGTTGTTGAAGTATCACTGCTTGATGCATCGTAAGTCTGTAAACTGACACTGGGACGAAACATCAACGAGTTATTTTCATTGATCCGATAATCGAGACGTCCATTGAAACGATGATTATAGTTACGGCTATCCCGAATTCCCAATGCATCATAATTTTGGGTGGAATCGTTATTCAGATAGTAATCCCGATCTGTTTGAGTGACCGTGTGAGTGTTTGTCGAATTGAAAAAGTAGCTACCGTCAAATTTAACCTTCTTACCCCATTCATCTGAATAGTTAACACCCAATGAATAGACTTTCGAAATACCACTTTGATTGCCAACCATAAAATTGGCCATATCACGACCACTACGATGACGAGCTCCACCACTATTATCTACCGCACCGACTACACCCAAAATATCATCGATAGCAAAGTTCTGTTGATTGACATTGTTGGCCATACCGATAATCGAGAATCGTCGCTTATCATTGAAGATATTCAAGCTCGCTCCGACATTGTATTTGTCATTAAATCCATATTGAGCCGAGAACTTTCCGAACATCCCGTGATTCATTCCACGACGGGTTACCAAATTAATTGCCTTGTATCCTTCACCATCATCGACACCACTAAATTCCGCTTGGTCACTTAGCTTATTAAAAACCTCTATCTTATCAATAGCTTCTGCTGGAAGGTTTTTGATTGCAGTGGCCACATCGCTTCCAAAAAACTCTTTACCATCAACCAGAATTTTCTGTACCGTTTCACCTTGTGCAGTCACTGTACCATCCTGAACGCTAATACCCGGCATTTTTTTCAGCAAGTCCTCGGTCATAGCATCTTGTGTCACCTTATACGCATCTGAATTATACACAACAGTATCCCCTTTAGCCGAGGTTCGCATAGCACGTGCTGAGACCAATACTTCATCCAAATCTTGTGCTTTGGGAGACATTTTCAAAACACCCAAAGCTACTGCTGAACGATTCACTTTCACCCTACCAGACAAAGTATCATACCCTAAGAAGGAAATATGATACGCATACTCACGGTAAGGTAAACCCACAAATGAAAATCGGCCTTGTGCATCTGCCGTTACATATTTGCGAGCAGATGAGTCTGAAAGAGGATAAAGCTCAACCAAAGCACCTGCCATAACATCTTTGGTATCGACATCTTGCAATGTTCCAGAAAGAACGCCACGTTGTTGAGCAAAAATAGCCGAAGTTGAAATAAATAAAGTACAAAAAATTGTAAAAGTCGGAAGGAGTGTCCGGGCACGTAAAATCTCCATTTTCTATAACGTTTTCAAATATGAAGTAACTTGGTTATATACAAATATACCGAGATTTTCCGCCTTCTCCCAATTATTACGACAGAAAGCGGATATTTCACGATAAAAACCAGAAATATCCGCTTTAATAGTTAATTAATCAAAATGATAAATTCTACACTATTTATCTTCTTTTTCTTTATACCACGATGCATACATCACATAATCACGAGCCGTACGTTCAATAATATCCTTGACCTGCTCCGGAGTGACTCCCTTGACCCGTTTAGCTGGAATGCCGGCATAAATGCTTCCAGGTTCGATTTTTGTACCACTCAGCACCAAAGCATTGGCCGCCACAATCGAACCTGTACCGACCACAGCATGATCCAAAACCGTAGCCCCCATGCCGATCAGACATTTATCTTCGATTTTTGCACCGTGAATGTTTGCATTATGACCGATCGACACGTCATTACCAATTTCAGTTACAGAACGCTGATATAAGGTATGAATTACGGCACCGTCCTGAATATTGACCCGATCACCGATCGTAATCGTGTTCACATCGCCACGAACCACTGCACTGAACCAAATACTGCAATCTCGACCAATAGTTGCATCTCCAATTACCGTCGCATTATCTGCCAAAAAGGTATTTTCTCCAATTACCGGAGTATAACCTCGTACTGATTTAATAATTGCCATTCCCTTTATTATTTTTCCTTATCTGTTTTCTCTAATGATTTGGCTTCACCCCACAACTGTTCCATCTGATCCATAGAGAGATCTCGCAAAGCTACACCTTGTTTCTCGGCCTGATCTTCGATATAGGTAAACCGGGATATGAATTTTTTATTGCATTTTTCCAGTGCCGTTTCCGCATTCACGCCATACAGTCGTGCTGCATTGACCAATGCAAAAAACAGATCACCGAACTCCTCCTCTTTATTGGTTTCGTCTCCTCGCTGCATGGCATCCTGTACTTCAGCAATCTCTTCCTGAACCTTTTGCCAAATATCCTCTTTGCTCTGCCAATCGAAACCGGCCGAAGCAGCCTTTTGACTCACCCTATAAGCTTTCACCATAGAGGGTAAAGTACGGGGAACACCCGAAAGAACCCGCTTCTTTTCATGCTCTTTCTCCTTCTCTTTCAGTTTGAGATCTTCCCAATTCTGTTTAACCTCATCGGGAGTATCAGCATGGACATCTCCGAACACATGAGGATGCCGAAAGATCAATTTATCACATTCGGTATTGGCGACATCTGCAATATCAAACGCACCCTCCTCAGAAGCGATTTTCGAATAGAACACCACATGCAACAGCAGATCACCCAACTCTTTCTTCACGTTTTTCATATCGTGATCAAGCAGAGCATCCACCAATTCATACGTCTCCTCAATCGTACTACTACGTAAAGATTCAAAGGTTTGAACCCGATCCCAAGGACATTTTACCCGCAACTCATCCATCACATCGAGCAGCCGTCCGAATGCCTCTAAACGCTTATCTTTATTATTCACCATACTCATTTTTTTAAACCATGTAAAGGTACGACATTATACTCAAAAGAGTATATTTGTCGTTGTAAATGTTGTAAAAAGTAAAATCTTTCTTTTATGTGTGGGATCGTCGGCTACCTGGGCCAACAACAAGCATATCCAATCCTAATTCAAGGCTTAAAAAGACTCGAATATCGTGGTTATGATAGTGCAGGAATCGCATTAGTTCATGACAATGGAGAGTTGGAGGTATTCAAATCCAAAGGAAAAGTTACCAATTTGGAGCATGTAGCTCAAGGCAAAGATTTGTCCGGAACCATCGGCATTGCACATACCCGATGGGCCACACACGGAGAACCTAACGATGTCAATGCACACCCTCACTATTCCCAATCTAAAACTCTCGCACTGATTCACAACGGCATTATCGAAAATTATGTTGTATTGCGTGAGACACTTCGGGAGCATGGCTACACTTTCCAAAGCGATACGGACACAGAAGTACTGGTACAATTGATCGAATTCATCAAACAGACCAACCATTGCGACCTGTGTACTGCTGTACAATTGGCTCTTCATGAGGTTGTCGGAGCTTATGCGATCGCCATCGTTGAAAAGGATAATCCGGATATGATTGTTGCAGCACGCAAAAGTAGTCCTTTAGTAATTGGCATTAAGGGCGAAGAACGTTTTTTGGCATCGGATGCAGCTCCGATCATCGAACACACCAAAGAGGTGGTTTATCTTAATGATGAGGAGATTGCGGTTATCCGCCGTGGCGAGCCATTACAAATTGTAACGCTTGACAATGTCGAGAAACCTCTTCACGTCAAAATGCTGGAAATGAATATCAGCCAACTTGAAAAGGGCGGTTTCCCTCATTTCATGCTGAAAGAGATTTACGAGCAACCTCGTACAATTATCGATTGCATCCGGGGACGTGTCAATCCGGAAGGAACGGATGTTATTTTATCAGGTGTCCGTGATAATCAAGAAAAATTCCTCAACGCCAACCGAATTATCATTGTAGCATGCGGAACTTCATGGCATGCAGGACTAATAGGCAAACACTTAATCGAAGAGCTTTGCCGTATCCCTGTCGAAGTGGAATATGCATCAGAGTTCCGTTACCGCAATCCGATCATTTGTTCTAATGATATCGTGATTGCCATATCTCAGTCAGGTGAGACCGCAGATACACTGGCCGCCGTCGAATTGGCCCGTAATCGGGGAGCATTCATTTACGGAATTTGTAACGTAATTGGCTCTTCGATTGCACGTGCTACAGATTCCGGTTCATACATTCATGTCGGGCCCGAAATCGGTGTTGCCTCAACCAAAGCCTTTACCGGACAGGTGACTGTACTGATTATGTTGGCTTTAGCCGTGGCAAAACTAAAAAAGAGCATTGCCCCCGAATTATACACCACCATGCTCCATGACCTGCAACAAATTCCTAAATTGATGAAGAAGGTGCTGAAGCTCAACGATCAGATTGCAGACATGTCCAAGATCTTCACTTACGCCCACAACTTCATCTATTTAGGTCGCGGTTATAACTATCCTGTCGCTCTGGAAGGTGCTCTTAAACTGAAAGAGATCTCCTATATCCATGCTGAAGGTTATCCTGCGGCTGAGATGAAGCATGGCCCCATTGCACTCATCGATAGCGAAATGCCTGTCGTGGCCATTGCAACCTCCGATAGCGTATATGAAAAGACCATCAGTAATATTCAAGAGATCAAAGCTCGTCGTGGAAAAGTAATCGCTATCGTTACTGAAGGAGATGACCAAGTTTGTAAAATGGTGGATTACGTCATCGAAATTCCGAAAGTGGATGAACGTCTGATTCCTCTGGTGGTTTCGCTACCGTTGCAAATGTTAGCTTACCACATCGCTGTATACAAAAACCGGGATGTTGACCGTCCTCGTAACCTCGCTAAATCCGTAACCGTTGAATAGATTTTTTGCATCCCTCGTTGTATGTTTAACCATAGGCTATGGTAGCACGTTGACTGTTTGTGCTACTGAGTCAATCAATAAAACAGCCGATTCGGAAGTTATTGTCGGAGCAGAACGAATGGAGGAGTACCTGCCATTGCTCCAGGAACAACGAATTGGCATTCTGACCAACCATACCGGCCGAGTAGGAGAGGTCCACATCGTGGATACACTGCTCACACGCGGCATCAATATTTGTCGCATCTTCGCTCCAGAACATGGTTTTCGAGGAGAGGCTGACGCCGGTGAACACGTCGCCAGCACACGTGATCGCAAAACAGGTATTGAGGTTGTTTCTCTCTACGGTGCCAACCGAAAACCCAAGCCGGAGCAGATGCAGGGAATTGACATCATGTTGTTCGACATTCAGGATGTCGGGTTGCGTTTTTACACCTACCTCTCATCCATGCACTACATGATGGAGGCGTGTGCTGAACAGGGAATCAAATTCATCGTGCTAGACCGTCCCAACCCCAATGGATTTTATGTGGATGGCCCAATTCTCGATCCCAAGTTTCGCTCGTTCGTCGGTATGCACCCGATTCCCATCATTCACGGTATGACTTTAGGAGAGTTAGCCCGCATGATCAACGGGGAGGGATGGCTTGCCAATCAGCAAAAATGCGATCTGCAGGTAATTCCGTGTTTGAACTATACGCACCAAACTCGTTACACGCTACCGGTCAAACCCTCTCCCAATCTGCCCAATATGCGAGCAATCTACCTATACGGATCGCTCTGCTATTTTGAAGGGACCCCCATTAGTGTCGGACGTGGAACCGATTTTCCTTTTCAGATCTATGGGCATCCCAAGCTGCAGGGAGATTATACTTTCACCCCACACAGCACACCAGGGGCAAAAAATCCACCTTTAAAAGATAAAATCTGTCATGGACAAGATTTACGTACTCTTCCCTCCGACAGTTGTATCTGGCATGAGGGTATTGATCTGAAATATTTGGTTGATTGCTATAGGCAAATTGGCGGAGGCGAGAGCTTTTTCCTGCCTATTTTCAATAAATTGACTGGAGTAGCTTATGTGCACGACATGATTATCTCCGGAGCCGATGCAGAACAGATCGAAGCCCGCTGGAAAAATGATGTTGAACGATTCCGTATCCAAAGAAAACCGTACCTGCTGTATGAAGAGTAAATCTCTCCACACATTGATTTTGGGAATTCTGTTACCTGTATTATGGATTACTGCTACCAATTCCGCATCTGGTCAACAGTTGATTCCTCAACCCAATCAGGTCACTCGTCACGAAGGGACCTTTACCATCACCTCACAAACCGTTTTGGTCACACACGAATTTAAAGACCTGGCCAACTATCTGAACGATCATATTGAACAATTGTGTGGATTCCGACTTGCTGTTGTCACCCATGCTCCGGATACGAATTACATTTCGCTACGGAAAAACCAACATTTGACGCACGAGGCCTACTCGTTAGCAATAACTCCCCGTTCAATCGTCATCCGAGGAGGGGATCGTGGTGGCGTCTTTTATGGCCTGCAGACCCTGTTTCAGCTTATGCCTTCGGAAGTATTTGCAAAGCGAGATTCTCTAATTCAAGACTCACTACCCAACATTACGTCATTACAACTGCATGCCGTGACTATTGTCGATGCCCCTCGCTTTGCATATCGAGGAGCCATGCTTGATGTGTCCCGCACTTTTTTTACAAAAGAGCAGGTCATGCAATACCTGGACTGGATGAGTCGGCATAAACTCAACCGTTTTCACTGGCATCTCACCGATGACAACGGGTGGCGTATAGAGATAAAAAAATACCCATTTTTAACTTCAAAAGGAGCTTGGCGGGGACCTGATGAAGTATTGGAACCAGCTTATGGTTCGGGACAAAAACGCTATGGAGGATTCTACACACAAGACGATATCCGTGAAATTGTCCGTTATGCAGCTTTCCGCAACATCGAAATCATCCCCGAAATCAATCTGCCCGGACATGCTCTGGCTCTGACAGCCTCATACCCCGAAACCTTCTGCAGCACCACTACTGCAACTGATGAATCCGAAATGACTGATATTACAGTTACCGGGAATGTAGTATGTGTAGGCAGGGAGGAAAATTTCGAGATGATCCGAGATATTATTCATGAAGTGGCTGCTCTTTTCCCATCACACTATTTACATTTGGGAGGGGACGAAGTCAGCACCCGCTATTGGCAAAAATGTCCACGATGCCAAAAGCTGATCAAAACTCACGGAATGAAATCCTCTAAAAAGCTGTACGAATACTTTGTCAATAGAGTAGAAAAAATTGCACATGAAGAGGGGAAACGTTGTGTTTTTTGGGACGAGGCATTATCACCAGAACTATCCTCCCATACGATGATCTCAGGATGGCACGATTTGGCCACATGCAAAAAGGCGATTGATCAAGAGCAGCCCGTCATCGTCATGCCTGCATCCTATTGCTACATCGACATGAAACAAAATGCGTTCGAACGTGGACACACATGGGCGTGGTTAGTCGATACACGCAGAATATATTCACTTCAACCCGATAAGCTCACCACTGATCCGCTAAAACAAAAATATGTCCGAGGGGTCGAAGCTGCCTTATGGGCTGAATTACTGGATCGTCCAGACCGTTTTTTCGAATACCAGAGTTATCCTCGACTCTGCGCTTTGGCTGAAGTAGGGTGGAGTAAACCGTCTCAACGCAACTGGGAGGATTTCTATTCGCGATTAACTCAGGGACATTTGCCTCGACTCGCAGCGATGGGAATCGATTTTTATCTGTTCCCTCCAGAAGTCAACTACAAACAAGGTATGATCACCGCCACTGCACTACCAGGAGCATCCATTTATTATACTAAAGACGATAGTGAACCTACCCAACAATCGCTGCAGTACACCGGTCCCATATTCGACACCCTTCAAGAACGGTATCGATTCCGATCATTTTATCAAGGTCGACGCAGTCCGATTATCCCGATATCAACCGACACGGCTAAGATTTTACCGGCCCGGAGTCGTGACACCATCACCTTCCCGCTCAATCAATATATAGATCGCGACGGAATATGGTATCTGACCATCACCCCAAGCGATCCGGAAACAGTTATTAACCGGATGAACATAACCGGTCCCGACACCACATATTCGATCATTCGATACGGACAAAAGGCCAATCCATTTGCCCCCCTGAGACTGTATATGGATCCTCGCAATCGCAATGCCGATCTGACATTAATTGTAACGAACAACAGTACAGCTGAAAATCTAACCGTTTTCAGTTTTCGACCTTCACCTTATCTTGAGCCTCAGACTGAAATTTCGTCATCGCTTACATTCTCATCGCGTTTTCCATCGCAACGTATCGCTGACTACAATCCAACCACATACAGTCGTAGTACACAAGCATGCCAAACCGGTGATTTTCTGCAATACAATTTTACTGATCCCGTCACTTGCCGTGCCATTATCGTTCGAACAGGCATCCCAAATATCACACGCTACATTGTCACACAAGGAGAGGTCTCCTACTCACATGACGGACACAATTTTGTTGATGCAGGTGTTCTGGATGACAACGGTTGTGCCACCATTCAACCATCCATACCTGTTAAAGCAGTCCGCATCAATATAACGGGAGATAATGGAGAATCGATCGTAGCTTTCCAGGATTTGCAAATTTTACCTCAATAGGGAAGAGTACAATGAGAATTCAAACAGCCATAGTCTCTTGTTGCCTAGCATTTTTCTCTTTTACCGGTTTCGGAGAAGATCTGCCTAAACAAATTCAGCAGCAAATCGACTCCATGATTTATGCCGAGCTGGATAACCATGCATTCCCCGGAGCAGCTTTTATCTGCGGGAATGCAGATACGATACTTTACGCTCGCAACTATGGTTTTTTGGATTACTCACATAATATACCTGTTAATGACAGTACCCTCTATGATGTCGCCTCTTGTACAAAAGTGTTGGCTACAACATTTGTATTAATGCATCTATATGATCAAGGGTTAGTCCAATTAGATCAACCATTAGACAGGATACTGCCACAATTTCATAATACTCCTATACAAAATATTACGGTCACTGAATTACTCACCCATACATCCGGATTAAGGCCTTTTGTAATTTACCCTGAGTTAATCCAGCCAGCAGATGGAACTAAGTTATTTAGTAATCGACACAGTGACCAATATCCATATCACGTCGATCGCAATTTATATATGGTGCGAGACATTACCTTCGATACGACTTATCTAACAACGACTTCGCTGGCCAATTATCGCCGAGTTGCAGATTCACTCTGGATCAACCCAGCATTCGACACCATTGTACAGCGCAAAATTATCCAAAGCTACCGGTCTGAAAAGCGTGGCAAATACCTGTACAATGACTCCAATATGTATCTGCTGCGACTCATTGCAGAACATCTTTCCGGACAGAGTTTAGACTCGCTCACCTCCCAGCTGTTTACAGCTCTCCGGTGCCATCATACAGGATTCCGTCCCCTGGCCTGGTACTCACGTAACAATATTGCTCCAACCGAAAACGACCAACTCATGCGACGCGATTTGTTACAAGGATATGTACATGATGAATTAGCTGCCGTTTCCAATGGAATAGGGGGAAATGCAGGTCTTTATTCCACAGCTAAAGACATGGCCTCATTCTGCCAAATGATGCTCAATCATGGACAATATCAGAACAAGCAAATTATTGATTCTCTCACCATTGACCTTTTCACTTCGTCACCCTTACTCAAAAAGGGCGTTTATCGCGGTTTAGGCTTTGACAAACGTGGACCGACAAGTGGTTTCGGCGGACAAAACAGTTTTGGTCATACCGGTTTCACAGGGACTATTTTCTGGATTGATCGCGACAAACAGCTATTCATGGTTTTCCTCTCCAACAGCATCCATCCAACACGAACCAACAAAAGACTATCTGATTCCCAACTCCGCTTAAAGCTGTGGAAAACTGTGCAGGCAGCATTTCTATAAATTCTCATCTGTGCATCAAATATCGACAGAATATATTTATGCTTCTGAAAAAGACAACAGCCTATTAGGTTATTTGTGAAAATAAACCTATTTGAATCCATATAGCTGTTATCCATCCCCTAAACACTGCCTATATGGTCATTACATTTCGATTGTGGTCATGGTGATTCTTATACTTTTTTTTGTAATCATATCAACTAACAGCACGGAAATATGTACAATTACATAGATATTCCCAAATAAATAAAAATGGGGCAAACCTCTCAAAATTTGGTTCGCCCCATTTCACTTATAATTACAACAAAAACTGATAATCAAGATCTTGTTTATCCAAGCTATTGATTCATGGTAACCAATAACTCTTCGTTTGAACGAGTAGATTCCATGTGTTTTTTGATCACCTCCATCGCTTCAGTTGGGTTCATATCGGCCAGATAACGACGCAACACCCAAATCTTTTGCATTACCTCCTTACTCAACAGCAAATCTTCACGACGGGTACCCGACGCCACAATATTAACGGCCGGATAGATACGTTTATTGGCCAACTGGCGATCCAGCTGCAACTCCATATTACCAGTACCTTTGAACTCTTCAAAAATCACCTCATCCATCTTCGATCCCGTATCAATCAAAGCTGTTGCAATAATAGTCAAGGAACCACGCTCTTCGGTATTACGGGCTGCTCCGAAAAAGCGTTTGGGTTTATGCAACGCATTGGCATCCACACCACCCGACAACACTTTACCAGAAGCTGGTTGTACCGTGTTATAAGCACGGGCTAAACGGGTAATCGAGTCCAACAGAATGACAACATCATGGCCACATTCAACCATACGTTTCGCCTTTTCGTGGACCATCTCGGCCACCTTGACATGGCGGGCCGCCTGCTCGTCAAATGTCGATGCAACCACCTCAGCCTTGACATGACGGGCCATCTCGGTCACCTCTTCAGGACGTTCATCGATCAACAACACAATCAAATAGACCTCCGGATGGTTGTCAGCAATGGCGTTGGCTATCGACTGCAACAACATGGTTTTACCGGTCTTAGGTTGAGCTACGATCAAACCACGCTGTCCCTTACCGATTGGAGCAAACAGATCAATCACACGTGTCGAGAGATTGTTATGTCCATTACCGGTCAAATTGAATTTTTCAGAGGGGAAGAGGGGAGTCATGTATTCAAACTGCACTCGATCCCGCACCTCATCAGGACTTAATCCATTGATCCGATTCACCTTAACCAACGGAAAATACTTTTCACCCTCTTTTGGGGGACGGATCAGACCTTGAACCGTATCGCCCACCTTCAATCCAAATAATTTGATCTGCGATGGGGAGACATAAATATCATCAGGAGAGTTCAAATAGTTGTAATCGGTCGATCGTAAAAAGCCATAACCATCCGGCATCACCTCCAAAACACCTTCACCCTCAACATCACCCAGGAAGTCATCCTTAGCATCCCTACGAATATGGGGCTGGGGAAGAGGTTTTGTGGCCACATCTTCATGGTCAGCCATTGCCAACTCAACCTGCTTAGACATCTCTGCAGCCGGAGTCTCAGCAATCGGCAACTCCGGAATATCGCTATAATCGACTTCAGCTTCCTGCAACAATTCAGCCTCAGGATCAGGTTCCGACACCGTATTTCTCACCGCTTTATTAAAAGTAATACGTTCACGTTTGTGACGTTTTACCGAATTTGCAGCATCACCTCGCATTGCAGCAATGCTTTGACGAATCCCAGTCGGTTCTGCATTCGTTGTAACTGTCGTCTGTGCAGCAGTTGCAACCGATGCATTTTCTACAAGATGTTCGCCATTCTCCTTATTATCTTTTGCACGACGACCACGCTGTTTACGGTATGGTTCCCCCTGGATAACACGTCCTATTTTGACAGCCGATTTCTCTTCGGCCACAACATTCTGTTTACGAGGACGTCCCGGACGACGTTGTGGCTGTTCAACAGCAGTCTGTTCTGATTCAGTGGAAACAGCTGCAACATTTTGTTGTGCGGATAATTCAATAATTTTGTCTGCCAGTTCTTGCTTGCGCATTTGGGCTTTAATGCCAAACTGACGACCGATTTCACGCAATTCGGCAAGCGTTTTGCCCTGAAGGGCATCTTTATCGTACATGATAATAGGGATTTACAAGATAAAAGAGGTCACGCGGTGCAGTCCGGACGAACTGCAAAAGGACGCCATGACAAAACAAAGATACCGTTTTTTCACGATTCTCCAAACCGCGTTACAGAAAAGATTAGCAATTACCGCGCCGAACCATAAATGCCCGTGCAGCCTCCAAATCCGTCGGTGTATCAATTGCCAAACTTTCTGAATTCGTTTCCGCCACTTTGATACGATAACCATTCTCCAACCAACGCAACTGCTCCAACGATTCGCACTGTTCGAGAACTCCGCGAGGCAGATCCGTAATCTCCCGCAACACCTCAGTCCGATAGGCATACATACCGATATGCTTTAAATATTTGAAACTGTTTTGCCACTGTGAAGATTCCATACCACGCTGATAAGGGATCACCGAGCGGCTGAAATAGAGGGCATAACCTTGGGCAGAAACGGCTACTTTCGGAGAATTGGGATTAAAAATATCTTCGTTAGCACCAAATGGTTTAACCAATGTAGCAATATCGGTACGTGCATCTGCAAAGCACTGTTGAATCAGTTCCAACTGTTCACGCGAAACAAACGGTTCATCTCCTTGTATATTCACTACCACATCAAATTGTTCGCCTGTTTCACGGCACACATTCTCCCAAGCCTCACGACAACGATCCGTGCCGCTGGGGTGTTTTTCTGAGGTCATAACCACCTTACCGCCAAACGCCTGTACTGCTTGCTGAATTCGCTCATCATCCGTCGCCACATAACAGGCTTCAAACACCGCATGTGCCTTTTCATAAACGTGTTGGATCATAGGTTTACCCATCAAATCAGCCAAAGGCTTACCAGGGAAACGGGTCGAAGCATAACGCGCAGGGATCAGTGCTAAAAATTTCATATCACAACGATTCTTGGGGTTCGATATTGAGCAAAGGTAAGTTTTTTGTAGTTTTGTTGTATGGTTCGCACTCCAAAATATCCAATCAATACGTTTATCGAACTGGGCCGCCAACTAACAGCTGCACTCGATAACGGAGAGCTGACTCCTGTCATCGACCAGGCCATAGCAGAGAACGCATGGTTTACCCCAAAATCGATCGAATATGCCATCCGGGCTATTTGCAACGATATGCTCCAACCTACAAAACTTGAGCAGTGGCTAGCACAGTATCCTATCCCTGCAACCTCTGTTCGCAAGAAAGTGGGCATTATCATGGCTGGCAATATTCCGCTGGTCGGTTTTTTTGATCTGATGTGTGTACTGCTGTGCGGGCACATCTGCCTGTACAAACCATCGTCTAAAGATCAAGTATTGACTGATCAGATTGTGCAAATGCTGCAAAAGATCGATCCGGATTTGGTCCTGCACAAACTGGAAGCAAACGACACGCTTGATGCCATCATCGCTACCGGTAGCGACAATACGAACCGTTATTTCCGCAGCGAATACCATGATATTCCAGCACTGATACGTGGAAGCCGCCACAGCATTGCTGTGCTCAGCGGCGACGAATCTCCAGCCGACCTGCAAAAATTGGGTGACGACATTTTCACCTATTTCGGTTTGGGATGTCGTAATGTGAGCCAAATATTCGTTCCCGAAACATACGACATTAAAACGTTAGTAGCAGTTTTACAAAAACGCTGCATCACCTTTGAACCTTTTCTGCACAATTACCGTCAAACCCGTGCGTTAAATCAAATGCTGAATCATCGATATATAGATGGTGGATTTTTTGTATTGCGCGAAGGAGAGGAACCCAGCAATCGGATCAGTGAGATTACATTAACGCGCTACCATACGCTGACCGACGTCAAAACGTGGATACAACAACACGACAACAAAATCCAATGTTGTGTCAGCACTTGCATCCATCATCCACGTACAGTGACGTTTGGTCAAGCCCAACATCCCACACCTGAGGATTACCCGGATGGAATTGACGTAATCAAATTTTTACAAGGAATTTAAAACTTACCAATATGCTGTTACAATTCAGAATGTTAAGTGACGAGGATGACAATTTCTTGCGTGACTATCTGCTACCTCCCAGCATGACGTTGGCCGATTTACATGCCTTTATCAGCGATGATCTCAAGTACGAGAAAGAGAATATGGCATCGTTTTTCCTCTCTGATAAAGATTGGAACCGGCTGGCTGAATACACTTACATGGATATGGGTATGGAGGATAATGATCCAAACACTCCAAAACCAATGACAAATCTGACATTGGCAGAGGCTATTTTGGGTAATTACAACCGACTGATCTATCAATTTGATGTCATGGGTGACAGAGCACTCTATTTGGAGTTAATCGACGCCCAACGCGATAAAGATGGAGATCCGCAGGTCATGTTGGCCAATGGGGAGGCCCCTGATCAGTTTGACCCTGAGGCTTCTCCAACTAACCGCTCGATCTTCGATGAGATTATGAGCGATTTTGAAGGCTTCGAAGGCGACGAAAATTATACGGATGACGAGTAAACAGACTAATAAAACATTGGTGGTAATTGTCGGTGCAACTGCAACGGGCAAAACAGACCTGAGCATTGCCCTGGCACAAAATTACCATTCGGAGATACTATCGGCAGATTCACGGCAATTCTATCGTGAGATGCCGATAGGTACTGCCGCACCCACTCCGGACCAGTTGCAAGCAGTACCACACCATTTTATCGCTACACGCAGTGTCACAGAAGAGTATTCGTGCGGTCGCTATGAAGTGGATGCATTAGCCCTGCTGGAACAGTTGTTTCACACACACGATACGTTATTCTTGGTTGGCGGTTCTGGACTCTATATTGACGCTATCTGCAACGGCATGGATGCCATGCCGGAAACGGATCCTGCATTACGAGAACAATTGACTACCGTTGCACGTAATGAAGGATTAGAGCCGCTATGCTCGCAATTACAGGAATTAGACCCAGCCTATTACGCCGTTGTGGATCGCAGCAATCCTCAGCGAGTCATCCGCGCGTTGGAAATTTGCATACAAACCGGCAGGCCATACAGCGAGGTTCGAAGCGGGGCAATCAAACAACGTCCTTTTCGCATTATTAAATTGGGGATTCGTTATCCACGCGAGATATTGTACGACCGTATCAACCGACGTGTTGAACTGATGGTCGAAGCCGGGCTGGAACAAGAGGCTCGAACGCTTTATCCATTACGCCATCTCAATGCCTTGCAAACGGTAGGGTATCGTGAGTGGTTTGATTATTTCGAAGGCAAATACGACCGACAAACTGCAATTGAATTGATCCAGCGCAACAGCCGCCGTTATGCAAAACGCCAAGAGACATGGTTCCGGCGCGATCTTGCGATTCACTGGATCGAGGGAGGAGAGAAGGCTATTAATCAAGCTCAAAACCTTCTGAAACAACTTCTATAAGATTTACATTTATCACTTATCCAGAACTCTTTTCACTTAGATACATTATCTATATTTCGTAAAATAAATAGCAGAGGGAATCAATTTGATTCCCTCTGCCTTTGTAAATCTTGTCAAACCTTCAATTTCAGGACGAACGTTTGAATATTAAATCGTTTTTGTACTCGGAACGGGAATCGAACCCGTACGGACATCTCTGTCCAAGGGATTTTAAGTCCCTCGTGTCTACCTATTCCACCATCCGAGCAGCCTCCATATCTTCGTAAACACGAAACTTAATGGATGTACAAATATAGTCGGAATCATCGATTATGCCAAATCTAAAACGAAACAAAATACAATTTCCCCATATCCCCTTCCTTAATGAGGTGCTCATTACATTTACGCGCAATATCGTCGAAAATACGAATAACAAATAGTTCAAAAACTGTCACATCAATATGATTGACTATCGGTAATGTACTTTCAAAATGAACATGTACTTTGAGAGTGCACTTAAAACAACCATAGTCTATACAATGAAGTGGTGTTATATCCGACATCGATAGTTATGTTTTGACACAAAAATTCCCCGTCCAAACATACAGTTTCACTGAGTTTGGACGGGGAATTTTTAATCGTAGTCTATTAACTGGCTATCTCTTTTCTTTATCAATCGGATTTCTCATCAGCATGCTGATGGTTTGCCATCTTAAACTAAATCATCCGATGATAATATCAATCAAGATTATTTCTTTTCAGTTTTAACAATGCCTTCACGCATACGGGTATCTGCCTGGACATTCTGCAATTTGTAATAATCCATGACTCCCAAATTACCTGAACGGAACGCCTCAGCAATCGCCATCGGAATCTCAGCTTCCGCCAAAATCACCTTAGCACGCGCCTCTTGGGCTTTAGCCTTCATCTCTTGCTCCATCGCAACTGCCATAGCCCGTTTTTCCTCCGCCTTAGCCTGGGCAATATTCTTGTCGGCATTGGCCTGGTCCATCTGCAATACTGCACCAATATTTTTACCTACATCGATATCAGCGATATCAATCGAAAGGATTTCAAATGCAGTACCTGCATCCAACCCCTTTTCAAGTACCACCCGAGAGATAAAATCAGGATTTTCCAATACGCTTTTGTGTGAGTCGGATGATCCGATCGACGAAACGATACCCTCACCGACACGCGCCAATACCGTATCTTCACCGGCACCACCGACCAGCTGTTTAATATTGGCTCTCACCGTTACACGAGCCTTAGCGATCAACTGAATACCATCTTTTGCCACCGCAGCAACCGGAGGGGTATTGATCACTTTGGGATTTACAGACATCTGAACGGCCTCAGCCACATTGCGGCCAGCCAAATCAATGGCAGCTGCCATTTTAAAATCCAATGCGATATTTGCTTTTTGAGCGGAAATCAATGCCGTAACTACATTGGGGACATTTCCTCCGGCCAAATAGTGTGCCTCAAGATCATTAGCCTGAAGATTGAGACCTGCTTTCGTCCCGGCAATCATTTGATTAACGATGACCGAAGGCGGAACCTTACGGAAACGCATCAATACCAGTTGTATCAGACTGATTCTCACTCCGGAAACCAAAGCCGAAAACCATAATCCAACAGGTAAAAAATAAGAGATGAACCACAATACAATCAGTGCAACAATCGCAATGATAATCAGAAGTCCGAGTCCATTCATAAATTTGTATTTAAAAATTAGTAAAATCCTATTCTTTCTCTTTGACTATTGTCTCTATTTGATGTCTCTCTTTAGATCGGGCTACAATCACTACGGTATTATCAAATCCAATGACTTCGACAGGTTGTTTCGGATCAATAAAATCATCAACAGCCTTTGCTTCCACGGTAACTTCACCAATGTGAACCTTTCCCATCGGAGCTAAACGGGTCAATGTAATCCCCACCTGACCCATTCGGATATTATTTTGCTGCGGTGTTGGAGTAGAGGCAGAATCAATAGTCGTTTTCAATGAGAGTCGCTGCCACGTATTGGAACGTAATGAGACAAAAACAGCGATGACAGCTAACACAACCGTAACCGTAAGGGTTACGACACCCCATAAAACTCCATATTCAAAAAAGGCATAAAATATCGCTACTCCGAATGCCAACAGAGCCCCAACTCCTGCCACACTGATTCCTGGCAGCAAAACCAATTCAGCCACCAGTAACAGTACGCCGATTAATACAAGAGCTATAATTAACCACATATAAAATCGATTCGAGCAAAATGTTATGGCAATTTAACGATTTTTCGTTAAAAAACGACATTATAGCTCCACGACTTTAGCTGCAATGCCTTCGACAGCATTCAACTTTTCAACCACAAGTTCTGCTGATTCGCGATCTGCAAATGTTCCTATAGAATAGACATATCCTCCTTCTGCTACGGTGGAACGGGAGGTCTCTTTATCCGGAGCTACTGTCGAAAGAATCTCTTTTACCGTTTCATTCATCTCTTCACCCGAATCGGTAAACTCAACCCGATATAAGATTTCTGCCTGGTCTGAAGATGCACTGGATGACACAGCATCTTCACCCAATGCCTCGAAAACACCGTCACGCCATACCACAAGTGTTGGTTTACGGAAGCCTATCTTTGACAATTGGGACACAGCTTCTTGGGCTTCTGACAACTCCCTAAAAGCTCCAGCATAATAAATATATCGTCCCTCATCCGTCTTTTCATAACAGAGTGGGGATACATTACGGAATATCGAGACAGGTTGTTTACGCACAAAATTGCCAACCTGTACTTTGTAAACGGTTCCGAACTTAAATATCTCGTTTTCAGGTATCGGGTGTGCTGAATTATATTTCGATGGGGTAGTAACCTCTATAGACCCATATTCAATAAAATTGCGTGGGGAGGGATTCACTGGTGCAAAGGCATAATCCAAAGTATTGACCATTCGAACTGCTTTAGCTAATGAATCATACGCCTGGGTATAACCCAACATTTCGGCTAAAGCCATTTCGTAATCAAGCACCAGTTTTTTATTTAAGGGATAGCCATATACAACATCCGAAGCAACTTTGTCACGCATAGAGGCAATCTGCTGACTGATTTTACGGAATTGACCATCAAACTTTGAAAGCAATTCACTTTTATTTAATCGATCGAGCAGATAGTTATAGGCATATATTTTATTGTCATAAATATAATTCCACACATGAGCTATCGAATCCGACAAAGCAGTATTAATACCGGTCATCGTCTGCAATTTAGCCCATGCCTCTTCTGCCTGAGCACGTCCTGCCGTATCATATTCAGTGGCCATAGTCTCCATCTGATGATAATTGGCTATGTATTGACTGATCAAACCAGGCAACAAGAGACTTTCACGTTCTTGAGAGTTACATAATGATTGGTAGTCCGTCGGTGAAAGATTAGTTTTAAAATAGTCGTTATAGACCAAATTCGGCACCTGTTTTTTGGCGGTATCAACAGCAGGCGTGCTAGGAGCAACACTTTGAACATCCATATGTGCCATCACATACTCTTGCTCTATCGAACTAATCGAAGCTCCAACCTCTCCAATCTGATTACGAATCTCAAACAGGTCACTCTCTAACTTCAAAATAGCTTGCCCATACTGTCCTCGCTCAGCAGCGGTAGCCGATGCAAATAACTTACGCGTTGTCGCAATGACATTGACAACTGAATCTTCTTGTTTTTGCAGGCGCTGTTCCTGTACCAAAAGATCCATATATCGGGCATTGTTTTCCAATCCGGCTACACGTGCCACAACCTGCCCAAAGCTACCCAAGGGCATTACGATGAGAACCGCACTAAACAATAGCTGTTTATATCTTGACATAACTCTGTTTATTTCCACCATTTAATCAAAAAAAGCTGTATGAAACCGAACAGTTCCAAACGTCCCAACAGCATCAAGATCGTACATATAAATTTGACGCCAGGAGGTAATAGATGATAATTATCCAAAGAGCCCACTTCCCCCAATCCCGGCCCCACATTACCCATACTGCCAATGGTGATACCAAAACTGGTGGTCAGATCGATTCCAAAGAATGAAATCAACAATACGCCCACAGCAACAATCATCAAATAGAACCAAATGAACAGGATAGCTTGATTGACCACAGCATTATCCTGAATCATACCATTCATTTTCACACGGATAATGGCATTTGGATGCTGCAACTGCAAAATTTGGGCCTTGATTGCCTTAAACGAAAGCAAAATACGATCACACTTAATACCACCGGCAGTTGACCCCGCACAGGCACACTGCATGGTAAAAAAGATAATCAATAAAACAGCGACCGGAGGCCATACAGTTGTATCGGCTGTTGCAGACCCTGTGGTAGAGGCAACAGATACCGCCTGGAAAAGACTATAACGGAATGAGGATAGGAAAGTGGGATAGACATCATTGATCCACAACGAAAAAGCCATAATCAAACTTCCGACCAACAATGAAAGCAAATAATACCGACTCACCTCTGAACGAAAGACGTTATTGCTTTTCCCTGTTAATGTTGCGAAAATCAAGCCAAAATGCAAACCAGCTACAGCCATAAAAAAGATCATAATGATCTCAATCCACACATTATCGTAATAGGCAATACTCAGGTTTTTAGTACTGAAACCTCCGGTAGCAATGGTCGAAAACGAGTTATTCACCGCATCAAACCAATCCATGCCGGCAAGTTTCAACAAAATGGTTTGAGCGAAAGTCAGTCCGACATAAACTACCAACAGGATATGCAGAATTTTCTGAGTTTTATAGCGATAATTCTCTTTAGCCATGGAGGATAGCTCCATGTTGGATAATTTCATACGGTTCTGAGCTCCAGACGACGGCAACACCACCAAAGCAAACATCACGACTCCGACACCACCCAACCAATGGGTTGTCGAACGCCAAAACATCATGCCGTCTGGCAGAGCCTCCACATCATTCAGAATGGTTGAACCTGTGGTTGTATATCCCGAAACGCTTTCAAACCAAGCATTGATCAAATTAAATTCACCACCCCAAAGAATGTATGGCAACATACCAGCCAGACACGCCACAATCCAAGAACCGACCACAATACCATAGCCCTCTTTGGTACTGATTTGCTCTCCTTTAGGCATGAAGATCAATGGGAATGCGCCTAAAACTGACGTCAACAAAAAACTCAACAAGAGGGGATAAAAACCGGTATCCAAATTGTTGAATAGTGAAATGCAGGCCGAAACCAACATGAACCCCGCATTCAACAGGAGCATCAAACCCGTATATCTCAGTACGACATTCAGACGCATATCTTCAGCCTCCTGCGCTATTCGTTTTTCTTGTTTTTCAACAATCCGATCATCGTTTCGATGTACTCTTTGAGTTTATACACCTCATCACGACCCTCCATGGTCACTTTGAACGGAATTTTAGAATTGAGATAATTACGTAACCCCTCTGTAATCTTTAACACCGGCGTTACATAATACAGATCGATCAAATAGGAGAACATCACGATGATGATGATAGCAATAGCCAAAGCTATAATTCCGGGCATTGTTGCACGGTAGGCATTACTTTCGAGTTGAGCCGTTTTGGCATCCATGACACTCTGGGAAGAGATCATGAAATTTTTAATTGATGCCGTCAAATTATAGTATGACGACTTATACACATCAACAAACCACTGCAAATCATCACGGTCTTTTTTAGACTGATCCGCAAAAAAGGTGTTGATGACCGTCGTATATTGTACATTGGCGGCATAAATTGAATCCAATCCGCGCAAGTCACGAATAGAGACTTTTGCCTTACCGATCGCCGCATCGAAACGGGCTCGCCCGATAAACAACAACGAGTCATATCTGCTGTCACCAGCCACAAGCATTTGCAGCAATGCCGTATTTTGATCCTGAACTGCATCGAGCATCTCTTTCGAGAGCTCCATATTTTTCAGACTGGCATCAAGCATATCACGAGTAGAATGACTCAATTTATTCAACTCGAAATAGGACATCAATCCCGAAAAGAAAAGCAACAATCCGAGCGCAAAAAATCCAAGTCTGATTTTCTGTTTGATTCCCATATTTAAACCTTTGCCTAATTCCATACCAACAAATATACAATTTTTCGTCTGGATTCGTATCAGTCACTGAGAATAGTTGCCTCGATCAGAGCCTCTTCATCCATACGGTCCAATCGAACACGTGTTATCGTATTAATCAATTCTCGATCAAATGGGACTGAAACCTTGAGGTAATTTTCAGTAAATCCAAACATTTTACCTCCATGACGTGTACTCTCCCACAACACTTTGGCCTCCTGTCCCAAATGAGCCATCGCAAATTCACGATACAAACGCGCAGAGAGAGCACTCAGTCGTTCCACACGCTGTGTTGCCACGCTGGATTGTACCTGATTTGGCATCACCGCTGCCGGTGTATTGGGCCGAACAGAGTAGGGGAACACATGCAAAAATGCAGGATGCACCTCCTGTTCCAAAAAACGGTAGGTCTGTTCGAAATCTTCATCCGTTTCACCAGGAAAACCGACAATCACATCGACACCGAAAAAGACATCAGGGATCTGCGCGCGAACAGCAGCTATACGATCGGCAAAACGGGCTGTATTGTATCGCCGCCTCATCAATGCCAAGATTCGATCACATCCGCTCTGCAACGGCACATGGAAATGGGGCTGAAACTTCTGGGATCCTGCCGTAAACGCAATAACCTCATCGGTCAACAAATTGGGCTCAATCGACGAAATACGATATCGGTCAATACCCTCAACACGGTCCAAAGCCCGCAACAGGTCGGCAAATGACTCCCCGGTCGTACGGCCGAAATCTCCCACATTGATACCAGTCAACACAATCTCACGTTGTCCTTTAGCCGCAATGGCTTCCGCTTCACGTACCAAATCGGTAATCGGAAGGTTTCTGCTGGCCCCACGTGCCAACGGAATGGTACAGTAGCTGCAACGATAGCTGCAACCATCCTGAACCTTCAAAAACGAACGGGTGCGATCTCCACTGGAAAAAGCTGCAAAAAATCCGGTCAACTCTTCAACCGAGCAGGTATGAATCATCGCTCCGCTTTTAGCAGGTAAAGCTGCAACACGATCATAGATCGAACCTTTATCATTGTTTCCAATGACCAGATCTACCCCTTTGATTGCAGCCACCTCCTGTGGTTTGAGCTGGGCATAACAACCCGTCACCACAACAATCGCCTCAGGATTCTCTTTGATCAAATGGCGGACAAGGTTACGACACTTTTTGTCTGCATGTTCCGTGACCGAACAGCTATTGATCACATAAATATCGGCTTTCTCCCCTCGGGCAGCCCGAACAAAACCTCCCTGTTCAAACTGACGAGCAATGGTAGAGGTCTCCGAAAAGTTGAGTTTACATCCAAGCGTATAAAAACCGACCTTCTGGGGTGAAGCCATCTTTAAAAACGTTTTGAAATTGGATGACAAATATAGTGAAACTACACTATTATTTTAGAAAAAACCGTAGTTTTGTAACTCTTTATTCCGATAGCATTCATGAATTTCATTGCCGAAATTTTTCAATACCAATTTCTCGCTCATGCCGCATTGGCCTGTCTGCTGTGCGGTATAGCCTGTGGAATTATCGGCACCTATGTGGTTTGCCGACGGCTGGTTTTTCTCAGCGGAGGCATCACGCATGCCTCGTTCGGAGGAATTGGAATGGCCTACTATTTCGGAGCCAATCCTCTGCTGGGTGCATTGATCTTTGCCATACTGTCCGCATGGGGTATCGAAACATTCACCTCCCGCAAACAAATCCGAGAAGACTCTGCAATCGGTTTGATTTGGTCGTTAGGTATGGCTATCGGCATTATTTTCATCTATTTAACGCCCGGATACGCACCAAACCTGATGAGTTTCCTTTTTGGAAACATTCTGAGCGTTACCTCCACCGACATTATTTGGATGGCCATTGTCGATGCCTTCATTCTATTGATTTTCGCCACCATGTACCGACCCATTCTCTACGTCGCTTTCGACAGAGAATACGCCCGCAGTCAAAACTTTCCGACTCGCATCGTCAGCTATCTGATGGCCACATTGGTGGCTATCACCATTGTCATTTCGATTCGGATAGTAGGAATTGTGTTACTGATCTCGCTGCTCACCATTCCGGCGGTAATTGGCAACCTGATCTCCAAATCATTCAATCGCATTTTGATTTATGGCTCCATAATCGCTGCATTAAGTGCATTCGCCGGGCTTTATATCAGTTATAAAACCAACATTCCATCAGGGGCCTCCACAATATTTGTACTTACTCTTACGCTTATTGCCGTAAAAACGACTACCTTTGTTCGGAATAAGCGAAGCCTGAAAAGCCGATGAAAACCGTCCACAAACTCATCTTAAAATCCTATTTAGGGCCAATGGTCCTCACGTTCTTCATTGTGATGTTCGTGTTGATCATGCAATTCATGTGGCGTTATATCGACGAACTGGTGGGCAAAGGTCTCGACATGAGCGTCATCGGCGAACTGATGTTCTGGGCTGCCATGACCCTGATTCCGATGGGTCTTCCACTGGCGACACTGTTGGCAGCCATCATGACATTGGGCAATTTAGGTGAAAATTATGAATTGCTGGCTTTGAAGTCGGCCGGAATCTCATTGCCTCGTATTCTCCGCCCCTTGATCATCGTTGTAGGAGCTATTTCAATCAGCAGTTTTTTCGTCGCCAACAATCTGGTCCCATACGCTACCAAAAAGATTTATGCACTGCTTTATGACATTCGTCAACAAAAACAGTCGATAGAGTTCAAAGACGGCATCTTTTTCAACGGTATCGACAACATGAGTATTCGTGTCGGGGAACAGAATCCCGAAACCAAATTATTGACCGACATTCTCATTTATGATACCCGTAATCCGGAGGGCAACATGACCACTACAGTCGCCGACTCAGGATATATTACGCTCTCTGACGATAAAAAATATCTGCTCGTGACCCTTTACAATGGAGAGACCTACGAAGAGTCACGCAATTACGACTGGTACAACAACAGCACACTACGTCACCATATTTTCGATGTACAGAACGGTGTGATTCCTTTGGCTGGTTTCGACTTTGAACGCAGTGATATGTCGCTCTTCAACAGCAGCCAAACCAAAAACACACGGGAACTGATGATCGGTATCGACTCTTTGGAACGGGTAAGTAACGAAACCGCAGCAGCATCATTCGAACCGTTGATCCGTTCACAAATGTTTACCCATACAACATGGCTACTTCGGGATAGCGCAACACCTCCGGTCAAACACAACAAATTCTCCGTTTTGGACACTTTGTCCAAAATGAATCTTGACCAGAAAAAGGCTCTTTATGAACGGGCTATGTCCATGGTAAGATCCTCACAAGGGTCGTTCTCTTTCGATGAAACCACGTCGAAAGAAGCCCTGACCCAACTATACAAATACAAAGTGGAGTGGCATCGCAAGCTATCCCTGCCGGTTTCCATCATGATCTTTTTCCTGATCGGAGCTCCATTAGGTGCAATCATCCGTAAGGGAGGTTTGGGTATGCCTATTGTGGTTTCCGTCTCTTTCTTCGTGGTCTATTACATCATCTCGATCACCGGAGAAAAAATGGCAAAAGAGGGCACATGGGGTTCATTTGCCGGCATGTGGATTGCAACCTTCATTCTGTTGCCAATTTCGGTCTATTTGACTTACAAGGCCACCAATGACTCGAATCTGTTCAATGCAGAATGGTACATTCTACATTTCAAGAAACTGAAAGCATTTGTTTTAAAAATAATTCCTACCAAAAAGATAAAATCATGACAAAAGAGAGTGTACTCAATAGCGTAGAAGAGGTACTCGAAGATATTCGCCAAGGGAAAATCGTCATTGTCGTTGATGACGAAGATCGCGAAAACGAAGGCGACTTCATCGTAGCTGCCGAAAAGATCACTCCGGAGATCGTCAATTTTATGTTGCATTACGGTCGAGGTGTAATGTGCGCCCCATTAACCGAAGACCGTTGCAAAGAGTTGGAACTGGATATGCAGGTGACGGATAACACTTCTTTATTGGGAACCCCGTTCACTGTATCTATTGATCTATTGGGAGAGGGGTGCACGACCGGTGTCAGCGCTCATGATCGTGCTGCTACTATCCGGGCATTGGTCGATCCCAAAACCAAACCCTCCGATCTGGGACGTCCCGGCCATATCTTCCCGTTACGTGCCCGCAATCGAGGCGTATTGCGCCGTCCTGGCCATACAGAAGCCGTTGTTGATCTGACCCGAATGGCAGGTCTGCAAACCGGAGGTGCGCTGATCGAAATCATGAATGAGGACGGTTCAATGGCCCGTCTGCCGGATCTGGTCAAAATTGCCAAACGTTTCGATCTGAAAATCATTTCAATCGCCAAAATCATTGAATATCGTCTGCGCAGCGAATCCATCGTTGAACGCGGCGAAACAGTCGATTTGCCTACCCAGTGGGGCCACTTCAAATTGATTCCATTCCGTCAGAAAAGCAACGGTTTGGAACATGTAGCTTTGGTCAAAGGCGAATGGGAAGAGGGAGAACCTGTTTTGGTTCGTGTTCACTCTTCGTGCGTTACCGGGGATATTTTCGGTTCATATCGCTGCGACTGCGGCAGCCAGCTACACGAAGCAATGCGCATGATCGAGAAAGAGGGTAAAGGAGCAATCGTTTACCTGATCCAAGAAGGGCGTGGAATTGGTCTGTTGAACAAAGTCAAAGCCTACAAGCTCCAAGAAGAGGGTTACGACACCGTTGAAGCCAATATCAAATTGGGCTTCAAAGCTGATGAACGTGACTATGGAGTAGGGGCCAGCATCCTGCGTGAAATCGGTGTAACCAATATGCGTCTGATGACCAACAATCCTCAAAAACGTGCGGGATTGGAGGGTTACGGTCTGCGTATCGTCGAAAATGTACCTATCGTCATTCAGCCCAACGAATACAACGAAAAGTATCTCGAGACTAAAGAGATGCTCATGGGACATAAACTCGGCCTGCACAAACACTAATTGACATCAACCCTAACACCTGTCACAATGCAGATCGCTCATATTGCTGTATGGACCACGCGCCTCGAAGAGTTACGGAATTTTTATGTAACCTATTTCGGAGGGGAGAGCAGTGACAAATATGTCAACCCTGGTAAAGGGGTTGAATCCTATTTTGTTCGTTTCGGGCATAGTGCAGCCCTCGAACTGATACGTCGCACAGATATTGTCGCTGCAGCCGATCATGAACATACAGGTTTTTGTCATATTGCATTCAATGCCGGCAGTGTTGCAGCCGTCTATGAGCTGACCGAACGTTTGCGGACGGATGGTTACTCAATTATCAGCGAACCTCGTACAACCGGAGATGGATTTTTCGAAAGCGTTATCGGAGATCCGGACGGCAACCACATTGAAATTACGGCATAAACATCGGTTGTGCCTCATTACACACAAGGATTCATGGAGAGTAAAAAATTGCGTATCGCCTATATGGGGACTCCCGACTTCGCAGTCATGCCCCTAAAACGACTGGTTGAAGCCGGATATAACATCGTCAGCGTGATCACAACACCGGATAAACCGGCAGGCCGAGGACTGAAGGTCCAGGAGTCGGCCGTGAAACGTTATGCTGTATCGGTCGGTTTACCGGTTCTCCAGCCTGAAAAGTTGAAAGCCTCCGAATTCGTCGAAGCCTTTCGGGCACTCGACATCGATTTGGCCATTGTCATTGCCTTCCGTATGCTTCCCGAAATTATTTGGGCCATGCCTCGTTTGGGCACTTTCAACCTCCATGCCTCGCTTTTACCTCAGTATCGTGGAGCTGCTCCGATCAATTGGGCCATTATCAATGGAGAGACTCAAACCGGAGTTACCACCTTCCTATTAAACCACGAAATCGACAAAGGAGATATTTTGGGTCAAGAGACTGTTGCCATTCTGCCGGAAGACAATGTTGGAACACTACATGACAAATTGATGATTACCGGAACAGAATTGGTCATCCAAACGGTCGAAAAAATTGCAGCAGGCGATACGCGTCCCATTCCTCAACCTCAAACCGATACGACCGACCTGAAAGGTGCTCCGAAAATATTCAAAGAGACCTGCAAAATCGACTGGACTAAAAGCTGCGCTGAGATCAACAATTTAGTCCGGGGATTGAGTCCATACCCAGCTGCATGGACAGAATTACAGCGAGATAATAGTGCCTCAGGACTGAAAATCTACGCTGTTACTCCTGAAACCACCCCCCACAATCAACAGCCCGGAACAATCGTCTCGGACAACAAACACACGTTAAAAATTGCATGTGCTGACGGATGGATCTCTGTAAACGAATTGCAGCTTGCTGGTAAGCGCAGGATGCAAACCGATGAGCTGCTGCGTGGTTTTAAAGAGATCGAAACATATCACTGCCAATAGGGCCTTTAAATGTGCCATGCAAACAGCTCACACTAAATACTATATAACCGATAAATAATCTCTGATTGCCTTATATAGCAAGATGGGCAAAAGATAAGGTCTTGTGTGTTTATTTATTACAACTCGGTACAAGAATCAACCACAAGGCCTTCCACATTTTCGGGCAATTTTATAACATAGATAATATTACACCCAACAAAAGAATGTTTTTATTATAGGCGACGACTTTGCTCCCTCAAAATATCTGTTCCATATTTTGATTCTTCAATCATCGGTATCTTCAATACCGCATTCCAAATCTATATTCCAATATGACCATCACCTTGCCATTTATCATTGAGAGTCTCGGCACCTTAGCATTTGCTATCAGTGGCATTCGATTGGCTGCAGCCAAACAATTCGATTGGTTCGGGGCATATGTCGTCGGACTTATTACTGCAATCGGTGGTGGAACCATCCGTGATCTATTATTAGATCAAACTGCTTTCTGGATGTTAAGCAGCGTCTATCTGATTGTAACGGGCATTGCTATGGTGGTCGTTATTTTATTACGACGTTACTTGGTCAAACTGAACAACACCTTTTTTATTTTCGACACAATCGGCTTAGCTCTATTTGTCGTAGTTGGAATCCAAAAAACAGTGGATGCGGGCTATCCATTCTGGGTAGCTATCATCATGGGAACGATTACCGGTGCAGCAGGAGGTGTTCTACGTGATATTTTAATCAATGAGGTTCCTCTGATCTTTCACAAAGAAATCTATGCTTTAGCATGTGTATTTGGAGGTATTGTATTTGGAATATGTCTCCATTATGGATGTGCACAAAATCTCACCCAAATTCTGGCAGCAATCGCTGTCATTGCTTCACGTGTAATCGCAGTCAAGTATAAACTAAGCCTGCCACATCTGCACGACGAATCGGAAACTCTCGACAACGATCAGCCGTAACACCCCAGTAACTCACAATTAAATTTGATGCCTGACAAACTGTCAAATCGATCAAACGAATTTAAGTATATTTAGGAAGGTAATACACCAAAAAAGAAGATAATAACAATAAAAATATTGCTACAATTCTTTGTTGAAATAACCTACATACACCTATAAAAAAATCCGGCTGCTTAGCCGGATTTTATCTTTTACGAATAGAGGTATATTATTCAACTTTACGAATTAATTCCATACCGTGGCGGATCGCCTGCTCATTCGCTGGCAACAATTTATGCAAACGTTCAGGAAGCGATTTTGCCAACCCCTTCATTACGTTTTCAAATTGCAACAACGGACGTACTTTGAGATAACCACCCAAAACCATTGTATTGAACACACGGATGTTTCCTAAACGAGCTGCCTCAGCAGTTGCATCGATCTCATAAACCTCAATATCTTTACGAATCGGGAGTCTAGAAATACCGTTCGGATCATAAATCAATACACCACCGGGCTTCACCATGGGTTCGAACTTGTCCAAACTCTGCTGATTAAGAATAATCGCCGTATCATATTCATGGGAGATGGGGGAGCTAATCCGATGATCGCTCACAATGACTGTTACATTGGCCGTTCCTCCACGCATTTCAGGACCATACGAAGGCATCCAACTCACTTCAAGATCCTGCATCACTCCGGAATAAGCCAAAATCTTACCCATCGAGAGTACACCTTGACCTCCAAATCCTGCAATAATTATCTCTTCCTTAATCATAGCCTTCCGATTAAATATCTTTCAAATCACCAAGCGGATATACTTCGAACATGTGTTCACTCATCCATTTGTTAGCATCTACTGGCGACATTTTCCATCCCGAATTGCAGGTCGCTACAATTTCAACAAACGAAAGCCCTCTATTATCTCGAGAATTTTCAAACGCCTTTTTGATCGCTTTTTTGGCTTTACGAACAGCTGCCGGAGTGTGCACTGCCTGACGGGTTACATAACATACTCCATCAAGCAATTTAACCATATCCGCAACCTTATACGGATACCCATTCAACTTCGGATCACGTCCCATAGGAGTAGTAGCTGTCTTCATACCCAACAAGGTAGTCGGGGCCATCTGTCCTCCGGTCATTCCGTAGATTGCATTGTTCACATAAATGATTGCGATGCCTTCACCTCGGTTGCAGGCATGAATCGTCTCTCCGGTACCGATTGCAGCCAAGTCTCCATCTCCCTGATAAGTGAAGACCATCTTGTCGGGACGCATCCGTTTGATAGCAGATGCAACGGCTGCAGCACGTCCATGAGCCGCTTCAGCCCAGTCGATATCAATATAATTATATGCAAATACTGAACAGCCTACAGGTGAGACTCCGATCGAATCGTGCTCAAGATGCAACTCTTCGATCGCCTCTGCAATCAATTTGTGAATGACACCATGACTGCAACCCGGGCAGTAGTGCATTGTCGCATCCAACATCAGTGAGGAGCGACCATATACCAAATTTTCAGGTTTTATCTCAACTTCTTTTGCCATCACTCACCTCCATTAAAGAGAAAACTTGCTCTTAAGCGCTCCGAACACTTCATCTGGAGAGTGGATCACACCACCCATACGTCCATAATGTTCAACACTTGCACGTCCTTCAACAGCCAAACGAACATCTTCAATCATTTGACCAGCACTCATCTCCACAGAGAGGAAGCCTTTGACCCGATGCGACAACTCAGCAATCGGTTCATATGGGAACGGATACAAAGTGATCGGACGCAACAAACCTGCTTTAATACCCTGTTCACGAGCCATTTCAACTACTTTGGCACTGATACGGGCTGACGATCCATAAGCAACCAACACATAATCAGCATCTTCACATTGAAGAGTCTCGTAACGAACCTCATTTTGACAAACCTCTGCATATTTGCGCTGCAATTTTTGGTTTACCTTCTCCTGCTCGTGAGGTTCCAGCTCCAATGAGGTAGCTATATTACGTTTACGACTGGCAGGTTTACCTGTAAGTGCCCATGGAAATTTTTCAGCAATATATTCGTTGGTCCAACGAGGTTGCTGAGGTCCCAGTGTCACCTTCTCCATCATTTGACCAATCACGCCATCGGCCAAAATCATAACCGGATTGAGGTATTTGAATGCCAGATCAAAACCCAATGACACAAAATCATACATCTCCTGAACAGAGTAGGGAGCCAATACGATCAAATGGTAATCCCCATGTCCGCCACCTTTTGTAACTTGGAAATAGTCTGCCTGTGACGGCTGAATCGTACCGAGTCCCGGACCTCCACGTGACACATCAACCACCAAACAGGGCAATTCAGCTCCCGCTAAATAACTCAGCCCCTCACTCATCAAACTGATACCGGGACTGGATGACGAGGTCATTACCTTTTTACCGCATGCAGCACCTCCATATACCAAATTGATTGCGGCAATTTCACTTTCGGCCTGAACAACCACCATACCGGTTGTCTCCCATGGCCTTAACTCAGAGAGAGTCTCCAAGATTTCCGATTGCGGGGTAATGGGATAACCAAAATAACCGTCACAGCCACAACGAATGGCTGCTTCAGCAATTACCTCATTTCCCTTCATCAATTTTATCTCTTCCATCTGACTGGATTTTTAGCTTATTAGTTTCGAAGAGAATTAGTCTTCGAATTTCTGACGATAAACAGTGATGCAGCTATCAGGACAAACAATCGCACAGCTTGCACACCCAACACAATCTTCGGGATGTGCCATCTCAGAATAATTATAACCTTTAGCGTTGACCTCGACAGCCAGTGCCAACACCTGTACCGGACATGCTACCACACAAAGATTACAACCTTTGCAGCGTTCCTTGTCAATAACAACCGTACCTTTAATTTTAGACATAATTTGTTCTATTTTGATTACAAATTTATCGAAAAGGCATAAAAATGATTACAAATTATATGTGATTTTACGATACCTAAGACTTATAAAAGTCTATTAACAAACAGATTATAAATGAAATACACTTCATTTTATCACCTATTCATGACACCCGTTTGTTTCTGTTTACAAAAAACGCCCAGATCTTTGTTGGCTGTCAAATTCTACCAGTCAAAGAAATAGGGCGTTATCTGTCAGCCAAACAACACTATAGTGTTTAGTCGAGGCTATGGATCACCAATCCTGAGCGCAGTTTCGGTTCAAACCAAGTTGTCTTAGGAGGCATAATATTACCTGAATCGGCAATGTCAATCAGCTGCTTCATGGAGACAGGGTAGAGCGCAAAAGCAACCTGCATCTCACCACTATCTACACGACGTTGCAACTCTCCTAATCCCCGAATACCTCCGACAAAATCAATTCGTTTGTCGGTACGAAGATCCTTAATCCCCAGTAACTTATCCAATACCAAATTCGACAAGATTGTTACATCCAGCACCCCAATCGGGTCATTGTCGTCGTATGTTCCTGGTTTAGCCGTCAAACTATACCAAGCTCCATCCAAATACATGGCAAAGTTGTGCAAACGATCGGGATGATAAATCTCAGCTCCACACTTTTTTACCTCGAAATGCTCAGTCAATGCATCGAGTAACTGTGTTGTTGTCAACCCGTTGAGATCTTTGACCAATCGGTTATAATCAATAATCTTCAACTGATTGTCAGGGAAAATTACAGCCAAAAAGAAGCAATACTCCTCATTACCGGTATGATCAGGATTCTGGCTCATCTTCTCTTGACCGACACGTGCTGCCGCAGCTGTACGATGATGGCCATCGGCAACATACAGAGCCGGAATATCGGCAAAAATCTCTGTAATACGCTTTTGGATCGCTTCGTCATCAATCACCCAAAAACGGTGACCAAAACCATCTGCTGCCACAAAATCATAAACCGGTTCATGCGTGGTAACGATTCCGTCAATAATTTGATCCATCTCCCGATTAGCCGGATAAGAGAAAAAGACCGGTTCGACATTGGCATTTTGAATCCGGACATGCACCATGCGATCCTCTTCCTTGTCTGGACGAGTCAACTCATGCTTTTTGATTTTACCCTGAAGATAATCATCAAAATGGCAAGCCGCTACCAAACCATATTGAGTTCGGCCATCCATCGTCTGTGCATAGACATAATACTTTTCAGTATCATCCTGCACCAACCAACCTTTTTTTCGCCAAGTCTGGAAATTTTCGACAGCACGTGCATACACCTCATCAGAATGTTCATCAGCTATCGGAGCAAAATCAATCTCTGGTTTAATAATATGAAGCAGCGATTTCTCTGTAGCCTCCTTTTGCGCCTCCTGTGAATTCAACACATCATAAGGGCGTGAAGCCACCTCGGCAGCATATTCAGCAGGGGGACGAATACCTCGAAAAGGTTTGATTCTGACCATATTATACTGTATCTGAAATTCGTTTTACTCAACACTATTTATTTACTTGGAAACGCGTATCGTTCTCCTTAAAATAGGCAACAACCTGACGCGCTGCTGCTAAACCGGCATTAATGTTGGCTTCAGCTGTCTCTGCGCCCATTTTTTTGGCCGTTGCAAACACCCGTTTACCAAACTTTTCATTCAGCTCAGCTTGATTACCGGCTGCAATGTCCGTGATATATTTCAAATCAGGACGCTCTTCAAGAGCCTGAGCCAAACCAGCCTCATCAATCACCTCTTTACGAGCCGTATTAACCAGAGTAGCCCCTTTAGGCATCTTACTGAGGAGGCTGTAACCAATCGATCCTTTAGTCTGTTCCGTAGCAGGAATATGCAACGATAGGAAATCTGACTGCTCATACAAAGCCTCAACCGAATCAACAGCCATCACACCATCCTCGGCAAACACCTCCGGATTGACATAAGGATCATGTGCTGAAACCTCCATGCCCATGGCTTTTCCCAAACGTCCAACAAGACGTCCGACATGACCATAAGCCTGAATTCCAAGGCGTTTTCCCCGAATTTCAGAACCGGTTCCCGGGGTAAATTGATTACGAGCCATAAAAATCATCATACCGATAGCCAATTCCGCTACGGCATTTGAATTTTGTCCCGGTGTGTTCATCACGACAATTCCACGCTGAGTGCAGGTTGCCAAATCTACATTATCATATCCAGCACCAGCACGCACAACGACCTTCAGTTGCGGAGCCGCTGCAATCACTTCAGCCGTTACCTTGTCACTCCGCACGATCAAAGCATCGACATCGGCAACAGCCTCCAATAGCTGGCTTTTATCGGTGTACTTTTCCAACAGGGCCAACTGATAGCCGGCCCCCTCAATGATTTCACGAATTCCGTCCACTGCAGCCTTGGCAAATGGTTTCTCGGTAGCAACTAATACTTTCATCGTAATAAGCGATTGAAAAAAAACGGCCTTCTTTTTCTGGGAAGGCCGATATGTCATGATAAGTCCCATATACTATTTGGCATGCAATTTCTCGAACTCCTGCATACAATCAACCAGTGCCTGAACACTCTCTTTAGGCATAGCGTTGTATATAGAAGCGCGGAAACCACCAACCAAACGATGGCCTTTAACGCCAACCATACCCTTCGATTTGGAGAACTCAAGGAATTCAGCGGCAAGGTCTGCATACGGTTCCTCCATAACGAAACATACATTCATCACCGAACGATCCTCCTTAACGACTGTACCTTTAAACATGGAGTTGCGGTCGATCTCATTGTAGAGTAGGGCAGCCTTCTCTTGGTTGAGTTTTTGGATAGCAGGCACACCTCCAATGGACTTCAACCAACGTAATGTCTCACGTACTACGTAGATTGGGAATACCGGAGGCGTATTGAACATCGATTTGCTAGCAATATGGTTGCGGTAATCGATCATTGAAGGAATCTTACGGCTCACTTTACCCAAAATATCCTCACGAACAATTACAAAAGTCACACCGGCAGGGCCCATATTTTTCTGTGCACCACCATAGATCAAACCATATTTAGAAACGTCCACCGGACGGCTCAAAATATCGGAACTCATATCAGCAACCAATGGTACCGGAGAGTCGATATCGGTTTTATACTCAGTACCGTAAATAGTATTATTGGTAGTAATATGCAGATAATCCAAATCGGTCGGGATATCAAAACCTTTAGGAATATAGGTAAAGTTTTTATCCTCTGACGAAGCAATTACCTGAGTTTCACCAAACAGGCGAGCCTCTTTAATAGCCTTATTCGCCCATACACCAGTATTGACATAGCCGGCCTTTTTCTCTAACAAATTGAAAGGCACTTCATAAAACTGTGTGCTGGCACCACCGCCCAAAAAGAGAATTTTATATTCGGCAGGCACATTCAGCAATTCACGCAGCAGCGCTTCAGCTTCATCATTAACCGCCTCGAAATCAGGAGTACGATGAGAAATTTCGAGCAGGGATAGTCCCATACCATTGAAATCCAATATGGCTTGAGCTGCATTTTCAATCGCAACGCGGGGCAAAATCGACGGCCCGGCGCTAAAGTTGTGCTTTTTCATAACGTTCTTGTCTGTATTCTTGCTTATTGAATCGAGATCAATCAAAGATCTTTTCTCAAAAATACCGATTTTTTTCGGATTTTGAACAACAAATTATCCATTTTCTACAACAACACTCCTGCATAAACCATTTTTAACATTTTTTTTATTGATGATACGGACAAGGGTGCGCCAAATGTTATCATTACTCCCGGGAGAGAGCACACAGCCCATATATCTTAACTTTTATATACATAAAGGCATACTAATCACGACATCCATTCCCGGACATAACCTGATCGTTCGTAACAAATCCAATTTACAGACCAAGGATTCCACACAATAGCTGTCATATTTAAATAGATTCAAACACTGTGCGAAAATCACCGAATCAAATTTTCAACGACTTTCATATTTAAATTAAACTAATGATCATATTATATTAAAAGAATCAAGAATCCTAAATAAATAACAGACCTCACAAAAGCAGCTCGTATTTATATCGTTCCGGCCATACAATCTGATTTAATCCACACATTGATACAATACAACGCTTAGGGCAGTCCGCTATTGAAAATTATTGATTACTTTTGGGGGTATCAAAGCCCGATAATATATGATTAAATCAATGACCGGTTACGGCAAAGCCGAGACCATGCTCGACAATAAAAAAATCACCGTCGAGATCCGTTCCCTGAACAGCAAACAGGCCGACTTAACAGTCAAATTGCCTGCATTATACCGTTCTAAAGAGTACGAAATTCGCAATGCAGTCACCAAACGCCTGCAAAGAGGAAAAATCGACGTTTTTATCACAGTTGAAATTACAGGTGATTCAGGCTGCGTAACCATCAACAAAGTGGCTTTTGACAACTATTATGATCAATTGATGGCTTTGGCAGATGGGAAAAGTATGGCCTGGGGAACCAAACCGGTCGACGCAGCTGTATTGCAGACCATCTTACGTTTGCCTGATGTGGTTCAGACCGACAACCAAACCCTCTCTGAAACCGAAGAACACACGTTGATGCATGCGGTCAACGAAGCGCTCGAACACATCGATGCGTTCCGAACACAGGAAGGAGCCAAATTGATAGCCGACCTGCTCAAACGTATTGACAAAATCGAGGCTCTCAAAAATGGTGTCACCCCCTACGAAAAAGAGAGAACCGAAACAATTAAAAAACGCATTCGGGAAAATATTGAGGCTATTGGGATCCAGGTAGATAATAATCGACTCGAGCAGGAGATGATCTACTATCTGGAAAAATTGGATATCACAGAAGAGAAAGTACGCATTCAAAACCATTGCGACTACTTCCGTGAAGTGGCTCATGGAGAGGATGGGGCAGGACGCAAACTGGGATTCATTGCTCAGGAATTGGGTCGCGAAATCAACACGCTGGGCTCAAAATCCAATGAGGCCACCATGCAAAAAATGGTTGTCGAGATGAAAGATGAACTCGAAAAGATCAAAGAACAAGTACTCAATATTTTGTAAGTCATTCTAAAGCAAAAGTTAGATTTTCCCGGCAACAAGGCTTCACAGAACGACCATTCTGTATAAGTCTACAGCCCCCGAAACGTTCTAACGGAATTTGTATTTGATGTCGCTTTTACAGATAGCGTATTAACTTTCATAGACAATGACACAAGGCAACTCCAACACATCAGGTGGAAAAGTAATTATCTTCTCAGCCCCATCCGGCTCGGGAAAATCAACCATTATCGGTCAACTGCTCAAATATTTTCCACAACTGGAATTTTCTATTTCAGCTACTTGCCGTGCTCCACGAGGTGCTGAAGTCAATGGCCGAGAATATTATTTTTTCAGTCATGACGAATTTATGCGCAAAGTGGTCAATCAGGAATTTGTCGAATGGGAAGAGGTCTATGCCGGAACCTGCTATGGAACCCTGCGCAGTGAATTGGAACGCATCTGGAGTAAAGGTCATGTCATTGTATTCGATGTCGATGTCAAAGGCGGTGTAAACTTGAAAAAGATATTCGGAGCACAAGCACTATCCCTGTTCATCATGCCTCCATCAATCGAGGTACTCCATCAACGGCTCGTCGATCGGGGCACAGATTCTCCGGAGATGATTGCCAAACGGGTGGCTAAAGCCGCCGAAGAGTTGACCTATTCCGATCAATTTGACTGTATCGTCGTTAATGATGATCTGAAGACGGCCGTAACCGAAGCAAAAAAACAGGTAGCGGACTTCATCGGATGAGTCCCTTCATTCACCCGTATGCAAGCAGAGCCCTATACCATACTCTATTGTGGGTCATTCAACCCGATCCACAAAGGGCATATTGTTTTGGCAGAAGAGGTACTGAATCGCTATCCGCAATGTAACCTATGGATGGTGGTCTCACCACAAAATCCGCTGAAACGTTTTACCGATCTGGCTCCAGAGGAGCATCGTCTGCAAATGGCGCGTATTGCGGTACAACATTCCGCCTGTGCCGATCGAATTCAGGTTTGTGATATTGAATTTCATCTACCCAAGCCTTCTGCCACGATCCATACGCTACATGCACTAACAAACACCTATCCAAAGCAAAAATTTGCTTTATTGATCGGCAGCGACAATGCCCAATGTTTCGATCGGTGGATTGCCCATAATGAGATCGTTGCGGATTATCCCATATTGGTTTATCCCCGCAAAGGATGGCCCATGCCTGATAACAATCTCACCCGAAGAATGCACTATTTAGCAGATTTTCCTCTATTTCCTCAGGCTGCCACCGATATTCGAAACCAAATCGCGCTCCTCAGAACACCTCAGCCCCCTGTTTCCCAAACAGCTCAGCAAACACACCTCATTGAGGAGTCAGCAATTGCGAATGAACTTCCTGAAGGGGTTTGGGAGTACATCAAACTACACCAATTATATGGCTACCGATAAGATAACTCTTCTACAGCAAATAGAACAACTGACTGATGCAATCGGGTCGAATCCTGATAACGCACAGCTTTACCTGCAACGCGGAAAATTATATCATCAGGGGGGTACCTTTGACAAAGCCCTGAACGATTTTATGCAAGTGCTGCGCCTTGATCCTGACAATACCGAAGCGCAACAGTACAGTCTGTTGGTCAAAGAGATCTTCGCTTACCATTACGTCGATCAATTCAATCCGTAATCTTGCCCCATACACAATAAGATTCCAATCACAACCTTCAAAATATCCTACAGACGTAGAATAAATCATTGCTAGTCCACTCATAACGTCAGACTGGATGATTTCTCATCAATAAAATTCATCGTCACGACAAAAACGTTACTTTTACGCTCGAAATCAATAAACCATCATCATGGTAAAGAATATTGCATTACTGACAGGAGGAGACTCCTCAGAGTGGCAAATTGCGCTGCAAGGAGCCGCTAACATCGAAAAAATCTTAGATCGCACGCTTTATAAACCCTATACGATCGTACTACGTGATAAACATTGGACCTACACGGCTCCTGATGGTACAAAAAGCGAGTTGGACCGCAATGATTTTACGCTGACCGTTGCCGGTGAAAAAATTAAACTCGAATATGCGCTGATCATTATTCACGGAACACCAGGCGAAGATGGTCGTTTGCAAGGCTATCTCGATATGATGGGCATCCCTTATTCTTCATGCGGGTTCGTTTCATCGGTGCTGACATTCGACAAGTCAGCCTGCAAAAGGGCTGTTACCGGTAGCGGAATCCATTTGGCCAAAGAGATCCTGTTGAACAAAAGTTCAGAGGTAAATCCGGATCAGATCATTACGGAATTAGGCCTTCCATTGTTTGTCAAACCGAACGCAAGCGGTAGTAGCTTCGGCGTAACTAAAGTTAAGACACCTGAAGAGCTTCTACCTGCGATACAGGAAGCATTCAAAGAGAGCGATCAGGTTTTGATGGAAGAGTTCATCGAAGGTCGTGAAATTAGCTGCGGCGTCATGATTGCCGAAGGCAAAGAGTATGTCTTTCCAATCACCGAATTGGTTTCTCAAAAAGAATTCTTTGATTATGAAGCCAAATATCAGGGACTTTCACATGAAATTACACCTGCCGATCTGCCGGATGCAGTTCGTAAAGAGGTAAATCGTCTGACCTTGATTGCCTACAAACGGCTGAATTGCCGTGGTGTGGTTCGGATCGACTTTATTATTAAGGGCGATACCCCATACATGATCGAGATCAACACCATTCCAGGCATGAGTTCACACAGTATCATTCCGCAGCAGGCTGCTGCTATGGGAATGAGTTTAACGGAACTGTTCAACCTGGTCATTGCTGAGACCTCAAAATAACACACAAGAATTACACAAGAGTAGGAGGGAGCGATAACACACAAATAAGCTGTATATGTGGTAGTCCTACCACCAATCACACATTTTAAAAGACATTGTTTAACTCCTGATCCATATCCTACATACCAATATAAAAAGAGAGGAGCGATCGAACGATCGCTCCTCTCTTTATTCATGATATTACGTAAGATTACTCTTTATTGCGCAATGATCTCAATCACACGACTGCGCTCCTGCAAATCAGAGAAGGCTTGCACGCCCACCTTCATCAGGTATTCACCCGTGTAAACTTTTCCCTCATCAACAAACGGACGCACCAACGAGCCATCATCCATCTTGTTGATCTCAACGAGTTTGTATTTACGCTGCGGATCAAGGCCATTCAACTGAATCGGATAGAGACGCTCTACATGTTTGCGAGGATACATATCATATGCAAACAACACTCCATGATTCTTATCCGGAGTCATATACATCACAGCCGCATGATTTGAACCATAAGGTGAAACCAAACGGTACTGATCACCCTCCTGAATAATCGGAGAAAGCCGGTTATAGGTTTTTACCGCATCACGGCAGAATTGGCGTTCTGGTTCAGAGAGACGATCCATATTGATGTCGAACCCAAGTTTATCCATCATCGCCACATCCGTACGGAATTTGATACTTTGTTCACCCCATGAAGTCACGTGAGCGCCAATACTTTTCGACGGGAAGAAATAGGAGAATCCCCATTGAATGAAAATACGGCGAATCGGATCGGTATTGTCGCTGGCCCAAAACTCAGTAAAATACTTCAAAGCACCGTAATCGCAACGGGCACCACCGCCAGAGCAGAGCATCATCGGAACATGCGGATATTTAGCCTGCAAACGATCCAAAACGTTATACAAACCGCGCACATATTCAATAAAGAGATGCGACTGATTCTCTTTCAGATAGAAGGAGTATGGGTTGGTCAACATACTGTTGCAATCCCATTTGAAATAGGCCAATCCCGGATTTTCACTCAACAGCTTGTCGATGATACCAAAGACATAATCCTGCACCTCCGGATTGCAAAGATCCAACGCCAACTGGTTGCGATAATAGTAAGGCTCACGGTTGGGATAATGGATTACCCATTCCGGATGTTTCTCATACAGTTCGCTTTTGGGGTTAACCATCTCCGGCTCTACCCAAATACCGAATTTCACTCCGGCACTATCTGCCGCACTGACCAAACCGGCAACACCATGTGGCAACTTCTCTTTTGTGGCTTCCCAATCACCAAGACCACTCTTGTCGCCGCTGCGAGGATATTTGTTTCCAAACCAACCGTCATCAAGCAGGAACATATCCACACCGAGCGTTGCAGCCTCTTGCATAAAGTGAGACAACTTCTGCTCGTCAAAATTAAAACCGGTGGCCTCCCAGTTATTCAACAGCGTCAAACGTGGTCCACGACCCTCTTTGAGCTGATAATCACGAGCCCAATTGTGGAAACTACGTGAAGCTGCACCGGTACCGCAATCGCTGTATGCAAAAACAAATTCCGGTGTACGGAAAACCTCTTTGGGTTGTAAACGATATTCCGAAGCATAAGGATTGATTCCGGAAACAACCCGCAAATCATGGTTATTATCTATATCGAATGTGAAACGGAAGTTTCCTGTCCAATTCAACGTTCCGAGCAAAACTTCACCCTCATTTTCGCGAGCCGGTCCATTCAGACTCAAAATAAAAAATGGAGAAGTCAACATAGCCGCACGTGCTCCCAAACGGGTGTCCAGAATCTTACGACCCGGAGCCAATCGCTCTTCAGTCATATTGACCTCATTGCCCCATTTACCGGTAAACTCTGTCAAATAATATTGGGGATAAGAGAAATAGAGCAGGGAAGAGGCAAAATCCTGTAACAACACAGGCTTTTTCTCCTGATGAGAAATTTCAGTCCAAGCTTTGACAATGTTCTCTTTGCTGTAGGTTTCATAAAACAATTTGACCTCAACCGGATAAACCTCATCACGCAACGTTACCACGGTACGGGTTACACCCGGTTTAATTTCCTCCTGAGTATGTGACACATACTTGAACAGCGAGGAGGTATTGCCGTCTGCATGTACCATGCGGAAAGCCGGTTCTGAAAAATTCTTCAGATCATAAGGTTGATAGGCATCTTTTCCAGGTTGCAACGCTTCGATACCTTCCGCATCACTCCATGATGTACCAAAATAGGACTGACACAGTCGACCGGTCGTATCAACTTTGAGAACCAAGTCGGTTTTGCCTGTCGTAACCAGAATCGTCTCTTGAGGAACTGCTGCCTGTAACATGGCAAAACTGCAACTCAACAAACCGATTCCAATAGACTTTACAAGTTTCATATTAAATCAGTAGTTTAGAGAATGAATATTTTTTCATTAGACTCCCAAAAATAGCCAAAAAACAGCAGAACACAAAAGTCAGACTCTTTGTATTTCCACACACAATGTGCTACTTTTGTTTGGTAAAATTTGATTGGAATACACCTGACTAATTTCTACAATTACAGCTTATTTCAATCACAAACACATAATTCTGCCAAAGTTGTAGTTTTCTCGCTAAACTCTACAATTTCACTGGAATTACGTTACACAGTGCTATTTATTAAACCGAAGTCCCATGATCCAAATCGATGATAAAATCATCAGTACGGAAATTCTTACAACCAAATTTTGCTGTGACTTGTCCCATTGCAAAGGAATTTGCTGCGTGGAAGGCAATGCAGGTGCACCCCTTGAGGCTGAAGAAGTAGATATTCTTGAAGAAGAGTATGAAACTTACCGTCCCTATATGAAACCTGAAGGCATCAAGGCAATCGAGCAACAAGGATTCATGGTCATCGATGAAGACGGAGACTATACAACCCCGTTAATAAATGATGCCGAATGCGCATACTCATTCGAAGAGAACGGTATCACCTATTGCGCCATTGAACGGGCCTACAACGAAGGAAAATGCTCTTTTCTTAAACCCATCTCATGCCATTTGTATCCGATCCGATTGGTTACTTTCAACAACGGTACCATCGGATTGAACTACCACCGCTGGAGTGTCTGTCATGATGCTTTAACGTTCGGCAAAGAAAAAGGAATACCTCTATATCGTATGCTGAAAGCACCTTTGATTCGTCGTTTCGGAGATGATTTTTTCGAGGCTCTTTGCGCTGCTGAACAGTACCTTAATGAAAACAAATAGCGATTTTACACACTTTTAACACACTCTTTCATCTCTTTTTCATTAATTTTGAAAAAATTAATTCACCATTGCATGTTTGTGCGTTACCTCCTGTTGATCGTCATTACTTTATGCACCGTTGCCAACTCGTCAGCTCAAAGCCGGAGAAGGAGCTCTATCAATAACTCCTCACCAAAATTGGAAGAGTTGCCCAAACGGCCACTTGACACCATTGCCACCAGCGATCCCGAAACCAAAATCATCTTATACAGCAACAATACGTGGTCCTATTTCCGTCCTGACCTCCAAAAACTGGATACTCTCGACATTTACACCCAACATTGGGATACAACCGGCGTCTTCGCATATCGAGACATCGAATACAATGATTTACCATCGATCATAGAATTGCAACTTGTGGAAAATCTGGATCAATTCCACGCTCCCGTAGTCGGTAAAATCTTCTCAAAATATGGCCCGCGCAGATACAGAAGCCATAATGGGGTAGACATCCCTTTAAAAATTGGAGAACCTATCTATGCAACCTTCGACGGCCGTGTACGTTATGCCAAATACAATACCGGAGGATACGGTTATTTAGTCATTGTACGTCACCGCAACGGCTTGGAAACCTGGAACGCCCACCTTTCCAAATTAAACGTACAACCCAACGAATATGTCAAAGCCGGCCAAGTGATCGGATTTAGTGGAAATACGGGACGTAGCCGTGGTCCCCATTTGCATTTCGAAATCCGTTATCAAGACCAGACATTTGATCCCGAATTTTTGATTGATTTTGAGTCCGGACACCTCAAATACCAAACGTTCGCACTTGAAAAATCATTTTTTAATATCCATTCGCGAGCTTCAGAAATTCTCGAAGAGGATGACACCTACGATCTGCCGCTGTTAGCCTCCAATGACAGTGACACCACTTCTGCGGATATCTTAGATCAGATTGCCAAGGCTCAACAAAGTCAAAAGAAATCTACATCTACTTCTAAACAGCCTACCCTTAACTCCAGTAATGCGGTCTATCACACCATTCGACAGGGTGATATGTTGGGAAAATTAGCGATCCGTTATGGTGTTTCGATCGACCAGATCTGCCGTTTAAACGGCATCAATCGAAATACAATTTTACGTTTAGGCAAAAAACTCAGAATCAAATAATTACATGAAGAAATCGAACAAATAGGGACGATTCATTCAGAATCGTCCCTATTTTTATCTTTATACGTTGTTTTGAAAATTCCTTGTCAACAGTCGATATCTAAACGAACCAACTGATAACTTGTACTGTTGGAATCATGTACTTATAACATCACAGACTCAATAACACCCGATCTGAATAATTAAACATACTGGCGGGCACCGAAAATTGCGCTACCGATACGCACCATATTACTACCACACGTTATGGCCAAACGGTAATCGCCACTCATTCCCATCGAAAGGGTATCAAAGCGATCATCGAAAAACTCCGATTTCAAACGACCCATCAAATCATGGAGTCTCGTAAACTCCGTTTTAACCACCTGTTCGTCATCGGTATTGGTAGCGACTCCCATCAATCCCCGATAACAAACGCCAGACATTGTCCGATATTCACCACTGCGCAAATAGTCGATAAGCTCTTCTGCATTCCAACCGTGTTTGCTCTCTTCCTGAGCAATATGCACTTCAAAAAGCACATCCACCACACGATTGTGTTTCAATGCCTGATCATTGATCACACCCAGCAACTTCACAGAATCCACGGAATGAATCATGGATACATAAGGAATGATCAATTTCACTTTATTGGTCTGTAAATGGCCGATCATATGCCACTCGATATCTGTCGGGAGCTGATGATATTTTGCATCCATCTCCTGCGGCCGATTTTCGCCAAATATACGTTGACCTGCATCATAGGCTTCACGTACCACCTCAGCCGGATATGTTTTGGATACTGCCACCAAACGCACATGTGCAGGCAATGAACTCTCAACCTCTCTTAATTTGTCTACAATCGCCATATTATCTGTCAGACTAAGCTATGTATATTATAGAATTTTCGCTATTTTTGTTTGATATGTTCACACGGAACAAACGAACCAAAATTAATCAAAAACCCAGAATATGAAAAGAAAACTGACGGCTTTGTTTTTGGCCGCCGCTCTTATGGCCTCTTACGACAGCCATGCCTGCACCAACATTCTCGTTTCAAAAGGTGCAACCACAGATGGTTCAACCATGGTCACCTATACGGCCGACTCACATCAGTTATACGGATGCCTCTATTTCCATCCGGCAGCTACCTATCCGGCTGGAACCATGATGCCGATTTACGAATGGGATACAGGTAAATACCTCGGTGAAATTCCTCAGGCAACCTCGACCTATTCGACTGTCGGCAATATGAATGAACACCAACTGATCATCACCGAAAGCACCTTCGGAGGTCGAAATCTTCGTGATACAACCGGTCTTATCGACTACGGCACACTGATTTACACCACATTGCAACGTGCAAAAACGGCGCGTGAAGCAATTCAAGTAATGAGTGATCTGGTAAATACCTACGGTTATTACTCCAGCGGTGAATCATTTTCTATTGCCGATCCCAACGAAGTCTGGCACATGGAGCTGATCGGCAAAGGGGTTAAAATGGTCGATGGAAAAAACATCAACAAAGGTGCAGTATGGGTAGCCGTGCGTGTTCCGGAAGGCTACATCGGCGTGCATGCCAACCAAGCCCGCATCACAACATTCCCATTGAACGATCCTGAAAATTGCCTCTATTCGCCCGATGTCATTTCGTTTGCGAAAGAGTCCGGTTTTTATAAAGGAGCTGATAAAAACTTTAGTTTCGCTGATGCCTATGCTCCTCTCGATTTCAGTGGACTCCGCGCTTGCGAGGCCCGTGTATGGAGTGCTTTCAATCGGGTTACCGAAGGGGGAATGAAAGAGTACATTGACTATGCAATGGGCTATGATGCCTCAAAACGCCTACCGCTCTTTGTAAAACCCACAAAGAAACTGAGCGTAAAAGAGGTAGCATGGCTGATGCGCGACCACTTCGAAGACACCCCAATGGACATGCGTAACGACATCGGAGCAGGTGGACATAATCTGCCGTACCGTTGGCGTCCGATGAATTTCACTGTGGATGGACAAGAATATTTAAACGAGCGCGCTGTGGCAACTCAACAAACCGGCTTCTGGATGTTGGGACAGGCACGCAGTTGGTTGCCCGATGCTATCGGAGGTATTCTGTGGTTTGGTGTGGATGATTCAGGTACCTCATGCCTCACTCCGATCTACACCTCATCAACGCGCGTTCCGGAGTGTTTCCGCGAAGGAAACGGCCATATGACTGAATACTCTCCGACCTCTGCTTTTTGGCTCTTCAACCGTGTAACCAACTTCGCTTATCTTCGTTACGATCTGATCAGCAAAGATATTATCAAGGTAATCAACGAAATCGACAATCGTAACGAAAAGGAGATTCCAGCTATCGATACTGCCGCTCTGTTGCTGTACAAACAAGATCCTCAATTGGCGATCGATTTCCTGACCAACTTCTCGGTTACCACCGCTCAAAACATGTTCGATCGTTGGCAACAGTTGGATCAATATCTGCTGGTTAAATATATGGATGGTAACGTCAAAAAAGAAAAAGACGGCAAATTCCAGGATAATGGGAATGGACGCAACATTCCTGCATCACCGAATTTCCCAGGATATAACAAAGAGTGGCAAAAAGCTGTTGCCGGTAGTACCGGAGATAAACTGAAGGTGGTTAAAACAAAGAATTTACCTCAATAGTTTATTGAGGACGATTACCACTCTAAAACAAAATCCCGCACCTTTTAAATGGGTGCGGGATTTTTGTTTCTTTTCCCCATGATGAAATCCTATCACAATCGATGTAATCAAAGATCTAACCCAAAGTTTCACATCTCTGTTGATTTTGCCGCACAACACAAGTACAACAGAAAAGAGTTAATCATACAATAGATAAATCCTCAAACAAGATAACCATATCGTACCTCTGCATCAGATTAGATTCATCTCGCAACACAAAAAAACGGGAGACTCCATCAAAAGTCTCCCGTTTTTCATATCGATGAACAGTATTTATTTCGTTCCGAACTCACATTGCTGAAGGGTCGTCGAATCGGGTGCCAGCAACACGTAACGCACATAACAACCTTCAAACGACTCGATCATTACCGGATCAACTTTACTCATTTCCGTTTCAAACACTGCAGCTGCTTTGCTGTCGGCAACCTGTCGATCATCCTGTGTCTCCACGGTAAATTGATCCTGAATGCCCAATGATTGCAAATAGAGCATGGGACCAACCAATGAACTGCCGGAACGATACTCATCAATCCCGATAGAGTAGGGATAAACCTGTCCTTTTTCGTCTGTGCAGCCAGATCCCACAAATAACATCAACACCACACAAAGACACCAAAAGCGTTTCATCGACTCTTCGATCTTGACTTATTCGATTTTGTGAGCGCCTTGCGAAATAACCACCTCAATTACACGAGGTTTGCGGCCGAACTCTTTTTCGAATTTTTCAGTAATCTCAGCAACATAGGCATCATAAGCTTCGGCTTTAACAATGTTGATCGTGCAACCGCCGAAACCACCGCCCATCATGCGAGCACCCAATACACCAGGATTCTTGCGGGCAATATCTACCAAGAAATCAAGCTCTTTGCAGCTCACTTCATACCATTTACTCAATCCTTCGTGCGAACCGTAAACTTTCTGACCAAAGGTTACATAATCGCCCTGCTCCAAAGCTGCGCAGCCGTCCAATAGACGCTGATTCTCATTAATTACAAAGCTGCAACGACGGTAAACCACTTCGTCCATCTCATCTTTGTATTTATCGAGCATCTCCATGGTCACATCACGCAACGACTCAATACCCGGAACATGTTTAGCTACAACAGCGACACCAACCTCGCACTGCGCGCGACGAACATTATACTCCGAAGAGGCCAAAGTGTGTTTAACCTGGGTATCGAACAATACTACTTTGCATCCGGCAGCCTCAGGATTAAACGGTTCAAGTTTGTACTCGAGTGAACGGCAGTCGAGACGCACAATCTTACCTTTTTCACCGAACAATGAAGCGAACTGATCCATAATACCGCAACGTACTCCAATATAATGGTGTTCGGTCATCTGTCCGATTTTAGCCAACTCCTCACGAGTAAATCCAAGGTTGAAAGTGTCGTTCAATGCGAAACCAACTGCACTTTCCAATGCAGCAGAGGAGGAGAGACCTGCCCCCAGAGGCACATCACCACCGAAGGTCATATCAAATGCCGGTACTTTGGCTCCGCGCTCTTCCATCTCCTTTACCACACCGAATACATAACACGCCCATTGTTGAGCCGGTTTCTCACCGGTGAAATCGAGATCAACCGCTTCGTCGTAATCAACCGAATAGACATGACTTACCGTACCGCCATTAGGTTTGATCGCTACATAAATCGCTTTATCAATAGCGCCAGGCATTACAAAGCCCATATTATAATCGGTGTGCTCGCCGATCAGATTGACACGGCCCGGAGAGGCATAACATGCTGCACCTTCACCGTATAATGTTTTGAATTTCTCCAGAATTTTAGTTTTCATGGTTATTCGGTTTACTAATTTAATTTATGGTTTATTTAGTTCATTTACAGTTCTCAATCTTTATAAATCTCTGCCGGATAATCTACCCGGGTCAAGAACAGGCCTTGTGGAGGAGCTGATGTCCCTGCCAATGCCCGGTTACGCCCGTCAATGATGGCTTTAAACTCCTCGACAGAACGTTTACCTCGTCCCACTTCAATTAGAGTTCCTACAATCGCCCGCACCATATTGCGCAAAAAACGATCAGCCGCAATCGTAAAGACATAACGCCCAGCCACTTCGTTCCATTCAGCCTTTGTCACACAACATAAATCAGTTTTATTCCCGGAATGGAGTTTGCTGAAACTTGTAAACAACTGCTCTCCTAATAATGCCTGAGCTGCACAATTCATCTTCTCCAAATCCAATGGCATGATCAATTGGTAGGTCACATCACGACTGAAAGGATCTTTCTTTGGTGATACGTAATATTTATACTCACGCTCGGTCGCATCAAAACGGGCATGGGCCTCATCGCTGACCCGTCGTACACGCTGTACGGCGATATCAGCAGGCAGAATCGCATTCAAATGGTAACAAAAGCGCTGTGTATCTGCTAATGGCTCTACCACATCGAAATGTGCGACATAAAAAGCGGCATGTACACCGGTATCAGTACGGCCAGCACCAACCACACCAATCGGAGTACGCACCAACGTAGAAAGAGCCCGTTGCAACGTCTCCTGAACAGATGGGGCATTGGGCTGTATTTGCCAACCATTGTATGCCTTTCCCGAATAGGAAAGCTCCAAAAAGTAACGCACAGAATCGAATTTTCATACAAAGATAAAATTTTGTCCCAAATTAACCGAGACCACACCTTCTGTTCCCTGCTATTTTTTCGCTTTTCAAGAAAATTAAGCTATTTTTGCGGAAACAATTACTTCTATGAAGATCGCTCTGATAGGCTACGGCAAAATGGGCAAGGAGATCGAACAAATCCTGATCGCACGTGGCCATACCATTCCCTTGATTATCGACTTGAACAATACCAATGACCTCGATACCGCACACCTCCAGAAGGTAGATGTAGCCATCGAATTTACTACGCCTTCAACTGCGTACGGCAATGTAGTCAAATGTCTTGAAGAGGGCGTCCCTGTGGTCTGCGGAACCACTGCCTGGCTCGATAAACTACCCGAAGTAGAGCAGCTCTGTAAAGAGAAAAACGGAGCTTTCTTCTATGCTTCAAATTACAGCATCGGTGTAAATATCTTTTTCGAGATCAACCGTCGCCTGGCGCAACTAATGAACCGGTTTGGCGAATATGATGTCACCATCGAAGAGACCCACCACACCCAAAAGAAAGATGCTCCGAGTGGTACGGCCGTCACTTTGGCCGAAGGTGTTCTCGAAAACCTCGATCGCAAACAGAAATGGGTATGCGGTACAACTACCGTACCCGAAGAGTTGGAGGTAGTAGCCATTCGTCGGAGCGTTGTTCCAGGCACTCATACTGTTACCTATGAATCGGATGTAGATGCCCTTTCGATCACCCACATGGCTAAAAGCCGTCGCGGTTTTGCCTTGGGAGCTGTACTTGCGGCAGAATTCTTGCACGGCAAAACCGGAATCTTCTCCATGAAGGATCTAATGCAAGCCTAAGGTGATTCAACGGAGAAAGGCCCAAATTCACAAAAAATGTCAATCGTGAACAAGATCAAAGAAATCTGGAGCAACAAATGGGTGAAATTCGGCACTGTGTCGGTCATCTATCTGTTGATATTTGTTGTCTGGACAGGCAACTTGTGGCTATTGTTGGGCCTCCCGGTCATCTATGACATCTATATTTCAAAATACCTCGATCGTTGGATCGGAAGTCGGCATCGAGCCCTCAAACAACGCTCGAAAACCTACAAAAAAAGTATGGAGTGGATCGAGTCGA